>Ga0194131_10005676_pt1 | contig 17807 bp, 15 predicted proteins | sample TA2KigO120mmetaG_FD_148631 | JGI IMG/M metagenome (GOLD analysis project Ga0194131, IMG submission 148631) | Freshwater microbial communities from Lake Tanganyika, Tanzania - TA2015053 Kigoma Offshore 120m | ecosystem: Environmental > Aquatic > Freshwater > Lake | place: Tanzania: Lake... | reverse complement strand
CAATAGTGCATTCAACGACCCGCTCGTCAGCCGTGCCGCAGTTGCGGCGCTGCTCGATGCCGGCATCGGCGTTGGTGTGATGCGTGAAGTGTCGGCACAAGAGCAGGCGAACACCGTCATCGAGGCGGACGATGAGGTCGCCAACGCGCTGCAAGCCCTGCTCGCTGGGGCTCTCGGACCAATTGAGAAGGGCGCGTGGGGATTCCCGGTGGCTGGCATCGATGCGGCAATCACACTCGGCGCCGATTTCGTAGCCTCAGTGCGCAACAAGTGACGACTTCTTCCAATTCACCCGGGTTCGCGGCCGAGAGCGCAGTTCGTTCGTGACGGTAGGCGTCGATGCCGACACGTTGGCGCTCGCTCGATCGGCGGCGTCAGCCGCCGACGACAAGCAGGGCAGCGACATTCGAGTTATCGATGTGTCGGAAGTGCTGCCGATCGTCGGGTTGTTCGTCGTGACGAGTGCCGGCAACCCGCGACTCGTGCGCACCATTGCCAACGAAGTTGAAGACCGAGTTCGCCTCGAACATCGACGCTCGCCGGTTCGTACCGAGGGCATTTCCGAATCGCAGTGGGTGCTGCTCGATTACGGCGACGTCGTCGTGCACGTGTTTGCCGAGGAGACTCGTCGCTTCTACGAGATCGAGCGGTTGTATCGCGACCGACCTACCGTCGACTGGCGCACCTGACGAACGCTGGGTGCTCGTAGCACCGCGATTGCCGCTAGGTTTACGGGGCGATTTCGGGGCTGTAGCTCAGTTGGTAGAGCGCCTCCATGGCATGGAGGAGGCCAGGGGTTCAATTCCCCTCAGCTCCACTGTTTCGTCTGAAGCCGCATATCTTGGCTGGTTTACGCTTGGCGCGTGGCACGCACGTTGATTGCCCAGATTTCCGACACGCACATCCCAGGCGCGGGCGAGGCGTCGCACCCGGATGCTCAACCTGCGCGGAATCTCACGCTGGCATTGCAGCACGCATCGCGACGTTGCAGCGGCATCATCATCACCGGCGACTGTGCCGCAAAGGCGGGTACCGATGCGGAGTATGCGGCGTTCGCAGAGGTGATCAAAGCGGCGACCGTTCCGGTATGGCTGGTGCCCGGCAACCACGACGACTCAGCAAAGATGCAGCGGCTCTTTTCGCTGCCGAATGCGAACGGTCGCTGCGACTACATAGTGGATGTCACTGGCGCACGGATCATTGTGCTCGATTCCACTCGGTTGGGTCGTGAAGACGGGTCACTCGACGCTGCACAAACCGATTGGCTGGCGGCGCAACTCGACACCCGCACCCACCAGGCGCCAGCGTTGATTGCACTGCATCACCCGTGCATTCGTGTCGGCGGCAAGGCATTCGACTCGATTCGTCTTGATGAGGAGTCACTCGCACGTCTGCAGGCGACGCTGCAGGCGGCTACATCGCGCGGCGCCCGAATCCACGGAATCATCACCGGGCACGCGCACATGACGTGCGTGGGTGAGTTCGCGGGCGTGCGCTCATTCATTTGCCCATCGAGCGCGTACGAGTTCGGGTTCATCGACGGCCGGTTCTCGTACCAGATCGGCGAGCCGCAATACATGGAGTATTCGTGGGGTGACGACGGCCGCGACTTTCTCGCCCGCGTGATCACCGTCGACGACGCACTTTGGCGAACGATGCCCTAATCGGGCAGACTGCCAAGGCGTGACCGACCTGTCGCACAGCCGCCCGAACGCCTATGACGGCGCAGTATCGCTGCGACGTTTGGTGAAGCGCTTCGGTGAACGCGCAGTCGTCGACGACGTGTCACTCGACGTGCGAGCCGGCGAGTTCTTCTCGCTGCTTGGGCCGAGCGGTTGCGGAAAAACGACCACCCTGCGAATGATCGCAGGGTTCGAGCAGCCCGACTCGGGCAGCGTGGTGATCGACGATGTCGATGTCACCGAGTTTGCCCCAGAGAAGCGGCTGTGCAACACCGTGTTTCAGCAGTATGCGCTCTTCCCGCATCTTGACGTGTACCAGAACGTGGCATTCGGCTTGCGCTTCTCTCCGTTCGCGCGTGACGAAAGGGTGGCGGTCGGTAAGGCACTCGAACTCGTGCGTCTCACCGGGTTCGACAAGCGTCGCGTGCAGCAGCTGAGCGGTGGTGAGCAGCAGCGAGTGGCACTCGCGCGGGCCATCGTGCTCGAACCGAGCGTGCTGTTGCTCGACGAGCCACTCGGGGCGCTCGATGCACAGTTGCGCCATGCGTTGCAGGTGGAGCTGTCGTCGCTGCAGCGAGAGCTCGACACCACGTTCATCTACGTGACGCACGATCAAGAGGAGGCGTTCACGATGAGTGATCGCATCGGCATGATGCGCGATGGTCGCCTGCTGCAGGTCGGCTCACCCGAGGAGTTGTACGAGGAGCCGGCATCGGTCGACGTCGCCACGTTCGTCGGCACAGCCAACTTGATGGCAGGACGCCTGGTGAATGCCACCACGGTGGAAGTGTTCGGCGCGCGCTATCCGGTCGCGGCAGGGGTCAACTGGGATGCGTCACGAATTCGTGGTGCCGTGCAACCGAATGAGGAGTGCACCGTGATGGTGCGCCCCGAGCGCGTGCACCTTGAAGTGGTGAACAACAATGCTGCGCCACGCACCGCTGGCGAAGCACCGATAGCCACCGTCGAGCGCGTCACGTTCTCCGGTTCATCGCTTCTGGTCGCGGTGCGCTGTGCCGGTATGGCGGTGTCAGCCGAAGTGCCCAACGACGACTCGGTGCCCGACCTGGCACCGGGTGACCAGGTGCAGATGGTGATCCGCCCGGATCACCTGCGGATATTCACGCGTCAGCCTGCGTGACTTCATCCAAGAATTGACGCAACGTCACACGCTCTCCGGCGCGACGCCGCAACCACCACATGCTCCCGGCACCAATCAACAATCCCATGAACGAAAACGCCACAAGTAACGTTGCGAGGGCATTCAACGCGGGCGACGAGGCACCACGCACCGCGCCGTAGATCCGCACCGGCACCGTCTCCGATGCCGCCCCAGACGACAAGAAACTCGACACGATGAAGTCGTCAATTGATGTGGCAAACACGATCACACCGGCCGCCACGATCGCGGGTCGCAGTAACGGCACCAGCACCAGGCGGGTTGCTGCACGACGTGAGGCGCCGAGATCGCGCGCTGCCTCTTCGTATGACGAACCAATCATCAGCAGTCGCGCTCGCACCGTGACGACCACGGCCGACAAGTTGAGAGTGATGTGACCGATGATCTGCGCCGGGCGCCCGAGTGGAATCGCCGCATATAGGTTGGTGAAGACGAGCAAGAGTGCAGCACCGAGCACCAGTTCCGGGGTCACGAGTGGTGCCGATACGAGTGCCGATGAACTGCCTGCACCGCGGCCACGCCAGCGCTGCAACCCGATCGCGAGCATGGTGCCGAGCGGGAGGGTGACCACCACTGTCACCACGGCGAGCACGAGGGAGTTGACCGTCGTCATGCGCAGCGAGTCATCGTGCAACAGTGACGCGTTCGGGTCGCCGATCCACCACCGCAATGAGAAGCCCTGCCACACCGAACGACTGCGTCCAGCATTGAACGAGAACAGCACGGCAATCAGTACGGGCAACAAAGACCACACGATGTACACCCACGTGAGCCCCGCCAGTGCACGCGAGCGGTATGCAGTCATCGCGCCACCTGCTGTCGTGCGTTGTCACGCACGTACCACCAAGCGAGGCAAGCAAGAACGAACGAGAGAACCAACACGAGCACCGCCCCGCGTTGTGGTTGCGTTCCGGCGTTGAGGAAGAAGTCGATTTGATTGCCGATCATCTCGGTGCGGGGCGAGCGCGAAAGAATGTCGTTGGTGTAGTAGTCGCCGAGCATCGGCAGGGCAACGAGCATGAGCCCGGCCGCCATGCCCGTTCGCGACATCGGCAGCGTCACCCGCCAGAACGCCTGTCGTGGGGAGGCACCGAGATCGCGCGCAGCGTCAACCAGCCGCCAGTCGAGTCGCTCGAGCGTCGCATACAGCGGAAGGATGAGAAACGGCACGTAGCCGTACACCAGACCGAGAATCACCGTGGTGGGTGAACCGTCGAGCCAGTTGTGTTCCGCCCCGAACCACGCGGTGATTCGCATCACCAGCCCGTCGCGCTGCAACAAGTTCACCCAGGCGAGCATCCGCATCAGATAGCTCACCCAGAACGGCAGCACGATGAGCAGGAGAATCAGCGACTTCATGCGACCGTGCAGGCGAGCGAGGTGGTAGGCGATGGGATAGCCGATCATGAGACACAACACCAACGCAATGAGCACGAACACGATGGTGCGCACGAAAACGTCACGCAGCTGGCCGTTGACCACCTCTCCGAGCACATCCGCGAACGTGCCAAAGCTCCACGAGAGCGGATTCCAAGCGGGGCGCGCATTGCGGAAGATCGGGTCGATCGAACCAAAAGCGATTGCGGCGACGGCATAAAACGGCACCGCGAAGAACGCCGCCAACCACACCGTTCCGGGCAGCGCATATCCCCGCCACATGCGCGATGCGGGCGTACGTCGTTGCGAAACGTTCATCCGGTGGTGAAGCGCGTCCACCCATCGAGCCACAGGGCATCCACGTCGGGTGCAAGGCTGACGAGTCGTTTGCCCGCGGAGTAACGTTCAGGGGTCACGAGTGCCCCAACGAGCGACTCCGGAATTGCGCCAGCATTTACAAGAGCTTCCGCGGTCAGCGCCTCAAGCGCCGGTTGGTAGCCGACATACGCCTGATTGCCCAGTGCAACTTCGGTATCGAGCAAGTAATTGATGAACGCGTGGGCGAGCACCGGCTTGGTGGAGGCACGCGGAATCGAGAAGAAGTCGTTGGCTGTCGGTGTCACCTCCGGATACCAGAAGCCCAACACGTCCGGAGACTCACCCTCGGGCAGATAGCCAACGCCGGCGAGCATGTCGCCCGACCAGCACAACGCGATGTCGCGGCCACCTCCGGCAATTTCTTGATACGAGAGGATGTCAATCTTCGGGTTGGTGAGAGTGGCGAGCTCGACGAGATCATCGACGGCGGTGGACAAGGCCGACGCGTCGGAGGTATTCGGGTCAAACACGCCGGCGCGAAAGAGCGCCATTGAGATCGTGTCGCGGTACGAATCGAGCACTGCCAGGCGGCCTGCGTACGCAGGGTTCCAAAGTGCCGACCATCCCTCGTTGCCGACGAACACGGATGTGTCGATGTCACGATCGGTTCGATAGCCGATGCCGTTCCCGTAGATGACGTACGGAATGGTGTACTGCGCACCGAGATCGTAATAGGGGTCACGCAACCCGGCGATGACGTTTTCGAAATTGCCGATGTATCCGCGGTTGAGTGGCTGCAACAATTCGGCGGCAACGAATCGTGCGAGCACGCTGTCGGTGAGCCCGAGCACGAGATCGGGTTTGATGGAGCCCGATCGCATCTTGCTGAGCGCAACCTCCTCGGTGTCGTAGATGCTGACGGTCACCTTTACGCCAAACGCGGCTTCGAATGCGGCAATCGTCTCGGGGTTGAGATAATCGGCGTAGTTGTAGATCTGCAAAGTGCCCGACTCGAGTGGCAGGCCGTCGGCGATCGGTTCACCAACCGTTGGCAGCGTCACCGGCGCGTCGGGTGTGCCGATCACCAACTGGGTGGTGGATTCGTTGCCGCCACCACATGCGGAAAGCAAGTGTGCGAGCGCGATGCTGCCACCACCGACGACGAGCGAGCGGCTGACGAACTCTCGGCGCGAAAGTCGACGTGTCACGGTGTGTGAGTTCCCCCCTGGTGCCAAGTGTGGCACATTGCGCCCCACAATTGGGGGCTACACCACCACGTTGACGAGCCGACCCGGCACCACCACCACGTTGCGCGGCGACTTGCCGTCGAGCGCCTTGGCGACTGCGGCGTCGGCGAGGGCGGCTGCACGGAGCGCGTCTTGGTTTGCTTCGCGCGGCACCGTGATGCGCGAGCGCACCTTGCCGTTGACCTGCACCGGAATTTCGATCGTGTCGGTGACGAGCAGCTTCGGGTCGGCAACGGGGAATTGGGCGTAGGTGATTTCACCTTCGCAGCCGAGGCGCTCCCACAACTCGCTGGCGAGATGCGGGCACAACGGGCTCAACATTTGCGTGAGTGCGACCGCGACCACCCGTGGGGTTGCGCCCGACGACTCGACGTGTTTGGTGAGTGCGTTGTTCAGCTCGATCAGCTTGGCGATTGCGGTGTTGAAGCGCATACCTTCCATGTCGCGTTGTACTCCGTCGATGGCCACATGCAACGCACGCAAGAGTGGCTCGGGGCACTCGGTTTCCGAAACCGTCAATTCCCCTGAGTCTTCATCGACGAGATTCCGCCACACGCGCTGCAGGAAACGCTGCATGCCGATGACGTCGCGGGTGTTCCACGGACGGCTTTGGTCGAGCGGCCCCATCGACATCTCATAGAGGCGGAATGTGTCGGCGCCGAACTCGTCGTACATTTCGTCGGGCGTGACGATGTTCTTCAGACTCTTGCCCATTTTTCCGTATTCGCGAGAGACCGCCTCGCCTTTGTAGAAGTGCTTGCCGTCACGGTCTTGCACGTCGGCGGCAGGAACGGTTTGTCCGCGCGCGTCGCGGTAGGCGTACGCCTGGATGTAGCCCTGGTTGAACAGGCGGTGAAACGGCTCTTCGCTCGACACGTGCCCGAGGTCGTACAGCACCTTGTGCCAGAAGCGCGAATAGAGCAGGTGCAAGACCGCGTGCTCGACGCCACCCACGTAGAGATCGACGCCGCCGGTGTGGCCGTCGTGCTGCGGCCCCATCCAGTAGCGCTCGACGTCCGCATTACTAAATGTCTTCGTGTTGGTGGGATCGAGATAGCGCAGTTCGTACCAGCATGAACCCGCCCATTGCGGCATCACATTGATTTCTCTGCGCACCTTGGCCCGCGCACGTTTCGCTCCGGTGAGCGGGTCGTTGACTTCCATCTCGGTGTGCACCCAGTCGGCACGGCGGGCGAGCGGCGGAATCGGGTCGGTGACTTCATCGTTCGGGTCGAGTGCTTGCGGCTTGAAGTCGCTCAACTCGGGCAGGGTGACGGGCAGCAACGTGTCGGGTACGGCGACGGGCATGTCGTCTTCGTCGTACACGATCGGGAACGGCTCACCCCAATAGCGCTGGCGCGAGAACAACCAGTCGCGCAACTTGTAGGTGATGGCGGCACTGCCCGCGCCGTGCGTCTCGAGCCAGGCGTTGGTGCGTTGCTTGGCGACGGCCATCTCGGTGATGCCGTCGAGTACGAGTGCGTTGCTGCCCCTGCCGCCACTCGCTGCACTCGTATCGTTGCGAGAATTTATATACACACCCTCGCCGACGAACGCCGCAGGCCATGTTGTACAGTCGGCCGACGGTGCGATTCCGTGCGACGCGAACCACGCGTCGGGCGGCATCTGCGTGGCGACGATCGGCAGGTCGTATTTGCGGGCAAAGGCGAAGTCGCGCTCGTCGCCTGACGGCACCGCCATGATTGCGCCGGTGCCGTAACCCATCAGCACGTAGTCGGCGATCCACACTGGAACTTGTTTGCCCGTTACCGGGTTCACCGCGTGAGCACCGGTGAACACGCCCGTCTTCTCACGGGTATCGCTCTGTCGGTCGGCATCGGTGGTGCTCGCCGCCTGAGCGCGGTAGGCACTGACGGCTCTTTGCTGTGCCGACATGGTGAGCGCATCGACGAGCGGATGTTCGGGTGACAGCACCATGAAGGTTGCACCGAACAAGGTGTCGGGTCGTGTGGTGAACACCTCGATGTCGCCCTGTGGTGACGCGAAACGCACTCGTGCACCCTCGCTGCGGCCGATCCAGTTGCGCTGCATGAGTTTGATCGACTCGGGCCAGTCGAGCCGATCGAGATCGTCGAGCAGACGGTCGGCGTAGGCGGTGATGCGCATCGTCCACTGACGCATGTTGCGTTTGAACACGGGGTAGTTGCCGATGTCGCTGCGACCCTCGGCCGTCACTTCTTCATTGGCGAGAATCGTGCCGAGGCCCGGGCACCAATTCACCGGGGCGTCGGCGAGATAGGCGAGACGGTGATCGTTCACGAGTTGCTTCCGTTCGCGCGGCGACATCTTCTTCCATGTTGTGCCGTTCGTCGGGCGTCTGCCGGATTCAAACTCGGCGATCAACTCGCTGATTGGCCGGGCCGCACCGCGCTCGTCGTCGAACCACGAGTTGAACACCTGCAAGAAGATCCACTGCGTCCATCGGTAGAACGCTTCGTCGGTGGTGCTGACGCTGCGGCGAGCATCGTGGGCGAGGCCAAGGCGACGCAATTGGCGCCGCATATTGGTGATGTTCGCCTCGGTGTTCTCGCGCGGGTGGACACCGGTGGTGATCGCATGTTGCTCGGCCGGCAAGCCAAATGAGTCGTAGCCGAGTGCGTGCAAGACGTTGAACCCGGTCATCCGTTTGAAGCGACCGAACACGTCGGTGCCGATGTAGCCGAGCGGGTGCCCGACGTGCAGACCGGCCCCAGACGGATACGGGAACATGTCAAGAATGAACAATTTCTTGCGGCCAGCGATTTTCGCTGGTTCAGCGAGCGGGCCGGCCGGGTTGGGGGTTTCGAACGTGCGCCGTGATTCCCAACGGTCTTGCCACTTTGCCTCGATTTGGGCGGCCAGTCGAGCGTTGTAGCGGTATTTCGGTGTGGAATCGCTCGCGGACATCTTCACTTAGCGTAGTTGTCATGGCTCGCAACCAACGTCGCACGACGCGGGCACAAGATCGTCGCCGCCACGAGCGGAATGCGCGACTGAGCGAGACATTGCGTGAAGTGATTGCCGAGGAGCTTGCAAAACTCGACGATGATCGACTCACGATGGTGACCATCACATCGGTGGACGTTGACTCCGAGATGAACCACGGTGTCGTGTACTTCGACTCGCTGCAGGGCATCGACGGCGACGAGAAGATCGTCGAGGCACTAGGCGAATACCGAAAGCGCCTTCAGCACGAGATCGCCGTGCAGGTGAAGTCGCGCCGCACGCCGGTGCTGCAGTTCAAACCCGACGAAACGATGCGAGCCGCCGCACGAATTGATGAAGTCTTGCGCGAAGATGCGCGCCGTCGTGCCGAACGCGAAGCGACGGGCGGCTCCGCACCGTCGGCCGAGTAAACACCGATCAATGGCGCGCAAGCCGGCGACGATGCACGGGTTCGTCGTTGTCGACAAACCCGCAGGCATTACGAGTCACGATGTGGTGTCGCGACTGCGACGTAGGTTCAGCGAACGCCGGGTCGGGCACTCCGGCACGCTCGACCCCGATGCCACGGGAGTGTTGATTGTCGCGCTCGGTAATGCCACGCGGTTGCTGCAGTTTCTCGGTGACTTACCCAAGTCGTACTCCGGCGAGGTGGTGTTCGGCACCGCGACATCCACGCTCGATGCGTCGGGCGAAGTCACGGCGACATGCGACATGTCGGCGCTCTCCGTTGAGCGCGTGCGTGAAGCCGCCAAGGCGCTGACCGGTGAGATTCTGCAGGTGCCACCGATGGTGTCGGCCATCAAAGTCGGTGGTCGTCGATTGCACGAGATTGCTCGCGAAGGAGGCGAGGTGGAACGCGCACCGCGGCCCGTCACCATCCACCGCTTCGTTGTGGGTGATGTTGTCGAACGTGTGGATGAAAATCCCGTGGTCGCCATCGATGTCACCTGTTCATCAGGCACCTACATTCGCACGCTGGCCGCCGACCTCGGGGAATTGCTCGGTGGTGTGGCGCACCTGCGCAACCTGCGTCGCCGCGCCATTGGTGACTTCATCGTCGGCGATGTTCACGACGCGACCTCGATCGATACGGCTCCGCTGCAATCGGCTGTAGCGGTGATGGCGCATCTCGACGGTGTCAACATCACGATGGCGCTCGTTGACGACGCCACTGCAGCAAAGGTGCGCAATGGTCGCTCGTTGGAGACACTCGGAGTCGCCGATGGCCGTGACGGCGAACGTCGCATCGTATTGAACGAACGCCACGAATTGATCGCGGTGTATTCGCGCACGTCAAGTGATTGGCGACCCGAAGTCGTGATGCCCGAACCGTTAGCGTGACCACGCGTGAAAGTGATCGCAACTGCGACCCGCAACGCCGTCGTCGCTGCACTCGGTGATCTTCGCAGCGTCGTCACAATCGGGGCGTACGACGGCGTGCACCTCGGCCATCGCACCGTCATCGGTCAGGTGCGTTCGCAAGCCACCGAACTCGGGGCAGCCAGCGTGGTCGTCACCTTCGACCGTCATCCTGCATCGGTCGTGCGACCCGAGTCGGCACCCAAACTGCTGACGGATGCCGAGCAAAAGCTTGAACTGCTTGCTTCAACGGGTGTCGATGCCACACTCGTCGTGCCGTTCGATGCCGCACAATCAAATGAAGCGCCTTCCGACTTTGTGCGGCGGGTGTTGGTGGAAGCACTTGCGGTGCGAGGGGTGATCGTGGGGGAAGACTTCCATTTCGGTCACAAGCGCGGCGGCAACGTGCAACTCCTCCGTGAGTTGTCGGTGCAACACGATTACCAAGTACTGCCGGTGCAGTTGATCTCACGCGCCGATGGTGTCGACGAGCCGGTCAGCAGCACCGCGATACGTCGCGCCTTGGCAGGCGGAGACGTGCGTCGGGCGGCGGAGATGCTCGGACGTAATCACGAAGTGCGCGGTGTGGTTGGCCCCGGCGATCAGCGTGGGCGAACGATCGGCTTTCCGACGGCGAACGTGCACGTTGATGGCTCGATTTGTCTGCCTGCCGATGGCGTGTACGCCGCATTCGTCACGTTGAGAGACGGCACTCGCCACGCAGCTGCGGTGAACCTCGGGCGGCGCCCGACCTTTCATGAACACGCCGATCATTCACTGCTTGAAGCGCACCTGCTCGACTTCTCCAGCGACCTCTACGGTCAGCATCTGCGGGTGGCGTTTCGCGCATTTCTGCGTGGCGAGCGCAAATTCTCCGGCATTGATGAGTTGAAGTCGCAGTTGGCACTCGACATCGCACATGCCCGTGCCGCGTTGAAGTAGTTGACCCCGACGAGTGTGGGCTAGCGCGTCGCGTACAACGTGGTGCGTTGACGCAGCGGACGCCCGAGTGGTGCGACCAGCGCCGTGAAGTCGTCGGGAGTCATGCCCTGACCGTGGCTCGCCCCGGCTGCGCGAGAAATGTTCTCGTTCATCAACGTGCCGCCCACGTCGTTGCAACCAGCCTGCAGCAGTTGGCGGGTGCCCTCGACGCCGATCTTCACCCACGACGCCTGAATGTTGTCGATGACGCCTCGGTAGGCGAGTCGAGCCACGGCGTGCACGAGGAGGGTTTCGCGGAATGTTGGTCCACGCCGCGACTTGTGCTGCAGATAGATCGGCGACGCCATGTGCACGAACGGCAAACCGACGAACTCCGTGAATCCACCGGTTTCGTGCTGTAGGGCACGCGTGCGAATGAAGTGTCGCGCCCACGAACGTGGCGACTCGATTGAGCCGAACATCATCGTGACATTGGATCGCAGACCTACGCCGTGAGCCACGCGGTGGGCTTCGAGCCATTCATCGGTGTTCACCTTGTCGCTGCACAACACCGCCCGAACCTCGTCGTCGAGAATCTCGGCGGCGGTGCCTGGCAGCGATGACAAACCGGCCTCCTTCAGTCGGGTGAGATACGACGCGAGTGACTCACCGAGTCGCCGCGCACCCTCGGTTACTTCGAGCGCGGTGAAACCGTGCACATGCATTTCTGGTGCCGCCTGCTTCACCGCTCGTGTCACATCGATGTAGTAGTCGCCGTCGAAGTCGGGGTGGATGCCACCCTGCAGTGTGACCTCGGTGGCACCGAGTTGCCAGGCTTCGCGCACTCGCGTCGCGATGTCGTCGAGCGTCAGCAGGTAGGGCGTGCCGCGCAGGTTGAGGCTGAGTGGCCCTTTGGAGAAACCGCAGAATTTGCACTTGAACGTGCAGACGTTGGTGTAGTTGATGTTGCGGTTGTGCACCCAGGTGACCTCGTCGCCAACGGTGTCGCGTCGCAGCGCATCTGCCGCAGTGGCGATCGCGACGACTTCTGGTCCGCGTGCGCGAAACAACGCGACGATCTCTGCTTCGCCGAGTTCGTCGCCAATCTCTACGCCGCGCAACACTTCACCGATCGGGCCGTGCAATTTGCGCGAGCGGGCAACGAGCGACGGGCCGCGATGTGCGACGCGGGACGTGCCGTCACCAACGATGTTGGGTGGCGGGTTGTTGGCTCCCGAATACCACTGTGTCGAGCGATGTCCAACCAGCACCACTTCGGCACCGTCGTGCACCACATCGGCAGCGGTCACCTTCTCGGGCCACACTGCGCCGGGATCATCACGTCCGAAACCTTCGGCATCGCTGCGGTCGAGCACGCGAAAGCGCAATGACTGATCTATCCACTTCGGAGTCGCAGACAAACCAACGTCGTCGATGAACTCGGGGTACACCGTAAGTCGCGGTGCGAGCGCTCGACCCGCCGCCTCGGTCACTTCACGCAGGCGGTCAAGCGCCGGCCACGGGCGCTCCGGGTTCACATGATCGGCCGTTACTGGCGAAACGCCGCCCCAGTCGTCGATACCAGCAGTGAGCAGAACGCCGAAGTCGTCGCTCAGGTTCGGCGGTGCCTGCAGGTGAATCTCGGGCGCGAGGATGAGCCGCGCGACCGCGATCGACCACAGGTATTCGTCGGGGTCGCACGCCGGGTCGTGTTGCATGCCGGTGCGCGGTTTGGGCAAGAAGTTCTGCACGATCACTTCTTGCACGTGACCGTGCCGTGCGTGCGAAGCAGCAATTGCTTCGAGTGCGGCGATTCGATCGGCACGCGATTCGCCGATACCGACCAAGATTCCGGTGGTGAAAGGAATCTGCAGTTCACCGGCGAACTCGAGCGTGTCAAGGCGGCGTTGCGGAATTTTGTCAGGCGCCCCGCGATGGCACTCGAGGTCGTCGCGCAGCGTTTCGACCATCATTCCCTGCGATGGCGAGACGCGCCGCAACATCGCGAGCTCGTCCTTGTACAACGCGCCAGCATTGGCGTGGGGGAGCAGACCGGTTTCGTCAAGCACCAACTTCGCCATGTCATGCAGGTAGTGCACCGTCGAGTCGTAACCATTCGTTCGCAACCACTCGGCTGCTACGTCGTAACGCAACTCCGGTCGCTCGCCGAGCGTGAATAGCGCCTCGTGACAGCCATGCGCGGCACCTTGCTTGGCAATCGCGAGCACCTGCTCGGGTGAAAGATACGGATTCTCGAGTCGTGCCGGCGGCTGGGCGAAGGTGCAGTAGCCGCACTTGTCGCGACACAACATGGTGAGCGGAATGAACACCTTCGGCGAATAGGTGATGCGCGCTCCGTAGTGCAGGTCGCGAACCTTGCGGGCGTCGCGCAACAGCTCATCAAGTGGTGCGTCGATCAAATGCTGATAGTCCATGGTGCCCTCGCAACGCGCGATGTTCACCGCGCGCCGTGTCGATGTCGTTGGCTGTCAGCACCCGATCGGGTGAGCCGCGAGTGTTAGAGGTGCGACCCACTCGAATTCATCGAGCGACTTCACCATAGCAAGCAAGAAGCAATGGTCGCGGCTCGGGCGCCGTCAGGCATCGCCAAGGGCTCGAAACAGGGCCCGTACGTTTTGGCCGTTCATTGCCACACGGTTGCCCGTGCGGGATATGAAGCCGAGTTGCACACCGGTCGACGGGTCGAGCACGGTGAACACCTGCTCATGCCCGTGTTCATCGACCACCACATCGGTGAGCAACGGCACGTTGGCGGCCTTCAGTAGTTCCTGCACGTACCCGGCGTTCAGTACCTCGATGGCGATGTGTTGCACGCCCGAGCCGTGCTCCTTGAGGTGCGCATCGACGGCTTTGTCGCCGGGGCCAACGAGCACCACCGTGACGCCGCCACCCTCGGCAACGATGATCCCGACATCGTCGGTCGATGATGTCGCAAAACCGATTGAGGCGAGAAACTTCGCTGCTGCTTCGAGGTTCGCCACGGCCACCACTACGTGGTCGATGCGACATGCCACGGCGTCGAGCGCGGAGGCGAGCACGTCGGCGACCTTCGTCGGCTTCTCGTACTTCTTGTCGTGTGCCACTTCGATGCGGTGCGTCTCTGACAGCAGAATGCGAAATAACTGCTCGGCAAAGTCCGGGTCGACGTCGTTGTCAATCGCCCACTGGCGTCGTGTGGTCAACACTTCGCGCACTCGCTGGGGCTGGATGACCGCAGTGTTGGTTTGTGTCTTCAGTGCCGCAACGTCGCGACACACTTCCATTCGCTGGGCGAGTAGTTCGATGATTGCAGCGTCGATGTCGTCGATTTGTTGACGGAGATCGTTGAGATTGCTCATGTGTGTCGTCCACCAAACAGTCGACCGAGCCAGCCGCGGCCACCGCGTTTGGCGACCGTACCGCGAGAAGTCACCAGGCGTTCAACGTGTTTGGCAAGCACGTCCAGTTCGATGTTCACTTTGTCGCCGGTGCGACGCGCACCGAGCGTGGTGACGTTCGCAGTGTGGGGGATGACGGCAACTTGAAACGAGTCGTCGTCGAGCGCAAACGCAGTGAGGCTGACGCCGTCGACGGTGATCGAGCCTTTCTCCACCAAGAGATGCATCTGATCGCGGCCAATTCGCACACGCAGATCCGGAGCGGGTGACACCACTTCACCAACCAAGTCCACATGTCCGAGCACGACGTGCCCACCGAAACGACCGTCGGCGGCCATCGGTCGCTCGAGATTTACCGGATCACCTGTCTTCAAGGCGCCAAGGTTCGTGCGCTGAAATGTTTCATTGCTCACGTCGGCTTCCCACCAGCCTTCGCCCATCTGCACCACCGTGAGACAACAACCATTCACTGCGATGGATGCTCCGACGGAGCTGTCTTCGAGCACGCCATTCGAAGCGATACGCAAACGAGAACCGTTGCGTGCGGCGACGGATCCGAGCTCTTCGACGATGCCCGTGAACACGCTGTGAACGCTAACTGTGGTGCCAGCGCGCTAGTCGAGTACCCGCAAACGCACCCACGCCGCCGTTATCTCGATCACTTGCACCTTGGCCGGCCTCGCCCCCCAGCATCCGGCGACCAACACATCCCCGAGTTGAGGGGTGAGGCCAGGGCGGAAGTCTCGGAGAACCGCAACGAGTTCCCGGTCAACCTCCTCATGAAAGTCAGCTTGAATGTCGACTTCGCGATGCGCCTCGAAGAATTCAGCGTCAATGATCGGCATGTGGATTCTCCATTTCGTTGCTGAGGATGTCAGTGAATACAGAGATTGTCAAGTCGTCAACTAGAGCGAGTTCAATCGAGAAGTGTGGGGCCCTGAACGTTGGTAGAAGTTCGAGCCTGGCAGCGACTAACTCCCGCACGGCGCAGTATTGGATTTGCAGAAATCGGTGTAGTGGTCGGTGACACAGCGTTTGGTCAAGCAGGACCGGCGGTACCACGACAACTGAGACGAGGAGACGGCCATACGTCATGCGGGCTCGGAGCGCGGAACCGCGAATCAGCGCACGAGAATGTGGGCCGCCGCGTAGTACGAGCCAGTCGTCGGGCGGTGGTGACTCGTCGCGAATCGGGAGTCGTTGTAGCGATGCCACATAGCGGTGTGTGCATCAGCGGCACTGGGTGGAAATGTGCTGCGCGCGCCGTAGCATGACGGAGTCCGTTTGGGCTCTGGCTCGAGCGTGATGTTTCGGGATGGTCCCGGAACGACCCGCCAAGCACTTGCTCATCCGAGCGAATCATGCGAGGCGAGGCAGAAAGAGGCAACGTACGAACATGGCGACTCCCACCAAATTGGGGACCAAAGACGTCATTGCGAAGCACGGTCAGCATGCAACTGACTCGGGTTCGCCAGAAGTGCAGATCGCACTTTTGACCGACCGAATCAACAGCCTGACGGAGCACCTGAAGACGCACATCAAGGACCACCACAGTCGTCGTGGTCTGATGTTGTTGGTCGGGCGCCGCCGTCGATTGCTCGACTACGTTCGCAATCGCGACATCGAGAAGTATCGCAAACTCCTCGACGAACTCGAGCTTCGTCGTTAAGCCAAAGCGGCCATTGCAGGGGTTCCATAGGGGAACCACCGGTCGCGAGAGCTAACACAACACAGGAGAAAACAACATGGCCGAGGCCATTTCAGTGTCGGGCGCCGTAAGCGGCACCGACAAAACCCTCCGGTTCGAAACCGGAAAACTCGCTCTGCAATCGCAGGGTGCAGTCGTAGCAACCATCGGGAAGACCACCGTGCTCGTCACCGCCAACGCCGCAAAGGGCGTGCGTGACGGCATCGATTTCTTCCCGCTCACCGTCGACGTGGAAGAGCGTGCGTATGCCGCGGGCAAGATCCCCGGTTCGTTCTTCCGTCGTGAAGGTCGCCCGAGCCAGCAGGCAATCTTGACCTGCCGACTCATCGATCGTCCGCTTCGTCCGGCGTTCCCCGACGGATACCGCAACGAGACGCAGATCGTCGTCACCGTCGTCGGTGCCGACCAGGTCAACCCGCACGACGTGCTGTCGATCAACGCGTCGTCGGCGGCGCTGATGATCAGCGGCATTCCGTTCGACGGCCCGATTGGTGCAGTGCGCGTGGCGTACTCGCAGGACGGCACGTGGATCGCCCACCCAACCTTCGAGGAAGGTGACAACAGCACGTTCGAACTCGTCGTCGCAGGACGCGAACTCGACAGCGGCGACGTGGCCATCATGATGGTGGAGGCGGGCGGTACCGAGAAGTCGTTCGAGTTCTACGCCAACGGTGCGCCCAAGGTCAGCGAAGCAGTGATTGCGGCTGGTCTCGAAGCATCGAAGCAGTGGATCAAAGAGTCCATCAAGTTGCAGCGACAGCTGACCGCCAGCGTCATCGCAGCGCGCGGCAAGATCGAGCCGCTGGCCTACACGCCAGTGCTCGACTACACCGACGAGCTGTACAAGGCTGTCGAGTCGGTGGCCACTGCGAAGTTACAGCCGGCCATTCGCATCTCGCTGAAGAAGGATCGCAATGCTGCGACCGATGCAGCGACGAGCGAGACGGTTGCCGCTCTCGCGGGCAGCGTTGATGCGCCTGGCAAGTTCGCCGGCCAGGAGAAGCAGATCAAGGAAGCCGTTCGTTCGCTCACCAAGCACCTGGTTCGCCAGCGTGTGGTGTCGGAGAACGTGCGCATCGACGGACGCGGTCCGCGCGACTTGCGCCCGGTGTCGGCCGATGTCGGCTTGCTGCCGACCGCCCACGGCACTGGTCTCTTCCAGCGCGGTGAAACGCAAGTGATGAACGTCGTCACCCTGGCCATGCCACGCATGAACCAGATGATCGACTCGATCACTCCGACCACCGAGAAGCGTTACATGCACGACTACAACATGGCCCCGTGGGCCAACGGTGAAACGGGTCGCGTGGGCACGCCCAAGCGTCGCGAAATCGGCCACGGTGCGCTCGCTGAGCGTGCGGTGTTCCCGGTGGTTCCGAATCAGGAACAGTTCGCGTACACGCTGCGACTCGTCAGCGAAGTGTTGTCGTCGAACGGTTCGACGTCGATGGCGTCGGTGTGTGCCTCGAGCCTCGCGCTCATGGACGCCGGCGTGCCGATCATCGCACCGGTTGCCGGCATCGCGATGGGCCTCATCTTCGAGGATGGCAAGTACACCGCACTCACCGACATTCTCGGCGCGGAAGACGCCTTCGGTGACATGGACTTCAAGGTGGCCGGCACCGCAGATGCGGTTACCGCGCTGCAGTTGGACACCAAGATCGACGGCAT
>Ga0194131_10005672_pt1 | contig 17816 bp, 10 predicted proteins | sample TA2KigO120mmetaG_FD_148631 | JGI IMG/M metagenome (GOLD analysis project Ga0194131, IMG submission 148631) | Freshwater microbial communities from Lake Tanganyika, Tanzania - TA2015053 Kigoma Offshore 120m | ecosystem: Environmental > Aquatic > Freshwater > Lake | place: Tanzania: Lake... | reverse complement strand
GTTGCGCCGAATTTTGCCTGGGGCTGCGTTGCTCCTCGGTCACAGCCCCACTGGCGGGGGATGCTCGCTCGTCGCGCCTTGCCCCAGGCCAAATTGGGCGCAACGAACGTGAGCGTATTTACGAAACGGACCACTTAGAGAACCCCGGCTTGAAGCGTCGAACCGCGCCGCGTAGATTCTGTTCATGAGCAATTCAAACACAGCAGCGCTCCCGCTTGAAGTAGGCCAGATCGGCAGCTTCGAGGCGCGCATGCTGCGAAAATTCCGCTCCGCCGTGGACGACTGGAACGAGGTTTGTTCCGCTCTCGGTCCTTGGGAAGCCCAGCACCTCACGAGAGAAGAACCCGGACCGGCCAAAGAGCAACATCGAGTTTGGGTGGTGGAATTGATTTCCTGGGGCCAGCTTCTCCAGAGAGTGACCACGCATTCGGCCTTTCCCGACCACGAGCTTGCGGCCCGCCTTGATGCCCGGTTGCGTCACCTTCAAGACAAACTTGCCCTTTGGCATCATGACATGAACGCTGCGAAGGAAGAACGTATCGTGCGAACGGCTTTTGCGTGAACCCGGCACTGGAAAGGCTCCTCGCGGCGTTGGCCGCGCGACAATGCTTCTCCACAAGACTTCCCAAACGCGGATGCCGAGGTGGAGCGGCTGTTGGGGCCGATATTGGCACGCCTTTCCCCGACGGGACGCGCTGAGTTCTTGCGTGCGCTACAAAGTCGATATCGCGCTTACCTCAAAGCCACGCAAGGTCCACCAACATTGCCGCCTTCCGCTTGATTGAACCTCGGAGGTGATTCATATGATGAAACGACGAACGTTCGGGAAATGGCTGGGCGGAATCACGATGGGCGCCACGCTCCCTGTCGCCGACTCGGTGCGCGCTCAAACACCCCCGCGCAAGAACTTGTTGATGCACGTCGGCGGCGACTACCACAGCGTCGCCGGCCAAGATGGCATCACGTCCAGGGAAAATCTCGAATACAACCTCCGCCACGGCGTGAAGCATCTTACGGCGTCGGTGAGGAAACGGCCGCAGGGCGGCGGTTGGGATCCGGAAGAACTTGCGAGGATGAAGGAGAATTGCGATCGCCTCGGCGTGGTCTTCGAGGCCATCCGCATGGACTCCGACTATATCACGTTGCCCGAAGGCGCAGATCGCGATCATGAGATCGAAACCATCCTCGGCAATATCAGGAAGGCCGCCGACGTCGGCGTGAAGATCATCACGTATCATTGGACGGTGATTCCGATCCGCCGCAACGCGCGCACGCCAGGCCGGGGCGGATCGACTTACGCGGCCTTCAAACTCGAGGACGATTGGAAAAGCTTGCCCACCGGGAAATCAGGACGCGTCAGTTCAGCGGAATATTGGAGACGCATCACGTATTTCCTCCAGAACGTCATCCCGGCGGCGAAACAACTCGACGTGAAAATGGCCTGCCACCCGTACGATCCGCCCGGACTTCCGTTCGGTTACCAGGGCGCGGACAACTGGGATTCGCCGGCGATCTTCGAGGCGATCCAGCGTTACGAAGCGATCGTGGATAGCCCGCACAACGGATTTCAATTGTGCCTGGGCACCACCGCCGAAGGCCTGGAAAATCCGCAGGCGGACATTCTCCCCATTGTCGAATACCTGGGCCGGCGTGACAAAATCCACCAGATTCACATGCGCAACATTCGCGGCGGCTTGCACCACTTCGAGGAGGTTTATCCTGACGAAGGCGTGCTGGATTTGTTCGCCATCATGCGCGTGCTGCGCGACACCCAATTCGCCGGCGCGATTTGTCCCGACCACATGCCGCGTCATGCGGACGATCCGGGCGGCCTCCAGGCGTTTGCTTTTGGCTACGGCTACATCAAAGCCTTGATCCAGGCCGTGAATTCTGAAGCGTGAACTGATGCACTTGTGCTCAAGGCCGTGAACTATGCAGCAGCCGTGGGGAGCACACGCGCCCTCGCGTGTCCCGACCGGCGCCCTCGCCGGTCGGATCCTCGGAGAGACCTTCTTCTCAAAGATCGTTTTTTCAGACTGAAGACTGTGGTCGGCGAGGGCGCCGACCACAGCACGCGGGGCGCGTGCGCTCCCCAATCGCATTAAATTACTTGGAAAGAGATGACTTATGGCCCGTGAAACATTTCAGATCGGCGATCTTACGGCGGTGATTGGCGATAACGAAGCTTACGAAGGCCACCGGGCAGGCTACAACGGCGTCCATCGCCTGACCCACCGCACCAATCCCAAATCCCTCTTCACCATCACAGGCTTAAACTTCGAGCACATTTTCGATGGCGATCACGATTTGCGGGGTGACGTCAAAGTCACGTTCGAGCCGCGCAACGCGCCGATGACCTTCAAAAGGATTTCCGAGAGCGAGGCGGAGCTTTACCAGGCGCCGACGCCGACCTTTCATCTCGAAAGCTGGACGCGCTTCAAGCTGGTCGCCCCGCACTACATCGACTTCACCTTTCGCTGCAAGCCGCACCAGCACGTCTTCACGCACGGCTACATCGGGCTGTTCTGGGCGAGCTACATCGATGCCCCGGAAAACAAGTCCATTTACTTCCGCGACGACAAAGGCTGGGTGCAGTTGTGCGGGCAGACGCACAACGACGAGAGCACGGTCTTGCACCTGGCGGACAAGACCCAACTCCAATTCATGCCGAATACACGGCCGATGCTCTACAAAAGCGTGTCGCCGCTGCGGTTCAGTGACCCGCTCTACTACGGTCTCTTCGGCTCTCATCAATACATCCTCATGTTCGATCGGACGGAGGGAATCCGCTTCTCCCATTCGCCGAGCGGCGGAGGGCCGCCGTCTGCCCCGCAACCTGCCTGGGACTGGCAGTTCATCATCCCCGAATACGAAGTGGCCAAAGAATACGGCTACCGCGCCCGGGCAATCTATCGCGAGCGATGCTCGCGGGAGGAGGTTCTGGAGGAGTTCAAGAATTGGCGAGCGATGCTCGAGAAATGACTTCAGCACGCACGCTGCTTTCCGCACCTCTGTTGAAGTTCCCCTCCCGGAGCGGCGAAGGGGTGGGTTGGTGCATGGGAAGTTGCCCTCGTCTCAAATCTGACCGCCCACGAACCGCGCATCGGTAGGGCGAGTCCGTCCCCGCGCGACGTGCGTGAATACGTCCGACTCGGCTCGCTGGGGACAGGCTCGCCCTACCCTGCGGTTCATGGAAGAACGATCAGGCCCACGACACACCAAACACACGAATTGGGAGCGTGTTGCCGACGCCGTTCTCCTCAACACTGGGTGAGCACTCTGGCTTTCAGCGGTTCTCCTTTTCGTGTCATTGGCGCGTTTCGTGGGCTGAACTCCCTACACGCGGACTTCACCCAAAGACTCGTCGAGGATTCGCACCGCTTCATCGACGTCTCCTTTGGAGATATTCAGCATCGGGGCCAGGCGGATGACGTTGCCGTGGAGGCCGCCCTTTCCGATGAGCAATCCGTGCGCGCGTGCCCGCTCCATCAACTGCGCTGTCGCTTCCGGCGCGGGCTCCTTCGTCTTGCGGTCCTTCACCAGTTCGAGCGCTTGCATCAATCCCATTCCCCGGACGTCACCGATCAACGGATAGCGCTCCTTCAACTCATCGAGCTTTCCCCTGAAATACGCGCCCACAGTGTGCGCGTTCTCTCTGAGGTTCTCTTCCTCGATCAATTCAATGGTGGCTCGCGCTGCCACCGAGGTGACCGGGTTTCCGCCGAATGTCGAAATGGTCAATCCTTGAAACGAGTCGGCGATTTCAGGCGTCGTCACGGTCAGGCCGACGGGCACGCCGTTGGCCAGGCCTTTCGCGCTGGTCAGAATGTCCGGCGTCACTTCCCAATGCTCGATCCCAAACCAGTTTTTCCCCGTGCGCCCCCACGCCGTTTGCACCTCGTCAGCGATAAACAGGCCGCCGTAATTCTTGATGATCTTGAAAACGATTTTGAAATACTCCGGCGGCGGCGTGATGAACCCGCCGACGCCCTGAATCGGCTCGGCGATGAACGCGGCAATCGAACCGCTGGTGCCCGTCTGAATCAGATTTTCGACGTCGCCCGCGCAGGCCACGCCGCAATCCGGATAAGTCAAGTGCAGTGGGCAACGATAACAGTAGGGATTGACCGCATGGGAAACTCCCACGCTGACCACCCCGGCCTTGCGCCACGGCGCCTGCGCGGTCACGGCTTTCGCGAGCGATGAACCTCCGGAGTAGCCGTGGCGCAGGGCCACGACGTCGAACCTCCCGGTGGCCATGCGGGCGATCAGGATCGCGGCTTCGTTGGCTTCCGTCCCCGAATTTGTGAAGAAACTCTTTTCGAGTTTCCCGGGTGTGATCTGCGCGATTTTCTCGGCCAGCGCGACGATCTGCTCGTTCGGATAAAGAGTCGAAGTGTGTTGAAGGCGGTCAACCTGTTCCTTGATCTGACCCGTAATCTTCGGATGACAGTGGCCCACCGAGACGGTGAGGATGCCTCCAAAGAAGTCCAGGTAACGGCGTCCTTCAACGTCCCAGAGATATTGCATGTGCCCGCGATCGGCCACGAGCGGCTGCTGGTAAAAGTTCGCGACGGCAGGCCAGAGATACTCCTTGTGACGACGCACCACGTCGTCGCTGCGGTTTCCGCCTGGATTTGCCTGGCTCCTCACACCCATTCGCCGTTTTGGCTACTTCACTTGCTTCACCGCCAAGGCGAAGCCGGAGATTTGATTGGTCACCACTTGAATGGCTTTGGTCTCGGCACCGAGACGCACGGCGATGCGGTCGGCCGGTTGGCGGGTCTCAATGATTTCGTTGCCTGAGAGCACCACAGCCTCGGTCGCACCCTGGACGTCGATAGCCACGCCGTTGGTCGAGCCGCTATCGACAATCCGGTTGTTCTCGATGCGATTGCGATGGCCGGCGAAGCTCTTGTCCTTTTCGTCGCGAAAGAGCACGCCGACCTGGCGGCTCTGTAGAATCGCATTGCGCAAACGATAAGTCCCTGGCAACACACGCACGGTTCCACCGCCCAACCGGGCCACGTAATCGACCGCCGCCTGCAACGCGCGAGCGTTCGTGCCGACCAGATCCGCTTGGCCTGGCCCGACTGTGATGGTGAGGCGTTGCGACCAGTCCGGTTCAATCGCGGTGTCACCGGAGGTGGCTCGGGGAGTCGAAACGACGGGCCGGTCTGCCGCCTGCGCAATGGCCCAAGTGGCAATTGCGGAACATAGCCAAGCGGCGGCGAAACGGGCTGGGCCTTTGAACGGGGAGGCATCTTTCTTTTCCATGATGCACTGAAGATATGGCAGGCGCAGAACGTGCGGCAACATAAAGCCGTTGTCAAATTCTGTGTCAACAGCCAGAAGAAAGTCCGGACAGGTGGAATGTCCAGCCACAGCGAGGACTGTAACAAGCAAATGTCGGAAGGCCACGTGGGTCTGCTTGGCCTGCGGGCGCCTGGCTATGACGAATTCAGCCGCGTTCTGGGGAAAAATTAGAACCTTTGCACGCTGCAACGCTGCCGCTCTCGGCTTGACCCTCCTTCGCGGAAGCTCCTATTGTCACGGGCTAACAGTTCAGGCGATTCGTGATTCCTAAAGCGAAAAAAGCAAGTTCACCCGCCGGCTCGCGGAAAGGCGCCAGGGACAGGGTGAAAATCTCACGGCTCTGGATGGCTCGCCTCGCGATTCCGGGGGTTGTTTTTATCGGAGTGGTGCTGGGTGGGTCGTGGTGGTTTAGGCGCGAGCCTTCGCGAGCGCCGGGCCCCAGCAAAGAACATAACGTCACACCAGCCGCAGAACCGATTAAACTTGGGCCCAGCGGCGTGCAGGGGGGAGCGGCTTCGAGGCCGGAGGTGGAGGCGACAGCCCTAAAGCAGGAGGCTGTGGCCGTAGCGGGACAGGTGGCCGAGGCGTATCCGAACGATGCCCTGGCGTACGCTCTGTTGGGTTCAGCGTATTACAACACCGGCCGATCAGAGGCAGCGGCCAAGCATTTGCAGAAGTGCCTTGAATTGCGCCCCGACCGAGTGGAGGCCTACGAAATTCTGGCGCGAGTGGCGTACGAAAAGGGAGATCTCGAGGAAACCGTCCGGCTTTGCCAGGAAGCGCTGAAGCGAGGCCCAGTGACCGGAGATGTTCTGAATCGTTTGGGTCGGGCTCAGATGGATTTGGGCCGGACCGAAGAGGCCGTGCGCACTCTCCAACAAGCTGTCGGGCTGCCAGAACTGGCTAGTGAAAGCTGTTACTTGTTCGGGCAAGCCCATATGCAGTCCGGCAACTTTGCCCAGGCGAAGGAGGGCTTTCGGCGGTCGATTGAGTTGATGCCAAACCACACTCAGGCATATTTTGGACTCTATACCGCATGTTTGAGGTTGGGGCAAAACGAGGAAGCGGCACGGTATCGCGAGCAATTCGTGAAATTGGAGGCCGTTGATCGCAAAGACCTGACCGACCGAAGTGCCCAGGAGGACACGCTGAACGGTCTGCAGATGGTCCGCGAAACTGTGGCCCGAACTCTGTTCGGCGCGGCCCAGATTCATCACGTTCACGAACATCACGAAAAGGCGGCCGGCCTTTTTCGCAGGTCAGCAGTCCTCGACCCTGACAATCCCATGTACCGGGCCGCCCTGGAGGCGTTTTACGTGAAGCGCAACGAACTTGCCGCAGGGGCAGAGGTTTTCCACCAACTTGTGATTGAGCAGCCTCGAAACAGCTTGAATCATTTTTTCTTGGGCCGGCTTCAGGGCCGGCTTGAAGAGTTCGATGCGGCGGAAAGGTCCTATCAGAAGGTCAAGGAACTGACCCCCGATTGGAGCGAGGGCTATCGTGCCTTGGCTGAACTTTATTTGCGCGCCAATCGCAAGACGGTCGAGGCGCAGTCGCTGGCTCGGAAGGCCATCGAATTTGAGCCGAGCGGCTCCAATTACTATATCCTGGCGGTGGCCTGCTGGAGAAACAACGACCGACCTGGCGCCCTGGAAGCCGTGAAGAAGGCTCTGGCCCTGAGCCCTGACGAAACAACGTACCAGCAACTCTTCCAGCAGCTCCAATCGACCCCGTAGGATGAGCGTGGCGCGCCACACCGCGTATCCCAGTTGCTTATTGGCGAGCTGGTCAATTCCGGGATTGCTGTTCATCTCCCGTCTCACCGCCGCCGAGTCGAGCAGCCCGATCCAACTCAGAGACGCCAGCCAGCAAACCGGCATCCACTTTATTCATACCGATGGCAGTTCTGGGCGGCGCTACATCGTTGAAACGGTTGCCTCGGGGTTGGCAACTTTCGATTATGACAATGATGGGAGGATCGACATTCTTTTCCTGAATGGAGCGCCTTTGCCAGGCTCGCCCGCCATGCGGACCCCGCCGCGAAATGCCCTTTACCGGAACGAGGGCGGATGGAAGTTCGCGGATGTGACGCGGGCGTCCGGCTTGGTCGATACCAATTATCATCTGGGGGTGTGCGTCGGCGACTATAACAACGATGGTTACTCAGATATCTACTTGAACAATTTTGGGCCGAACACTCTCTATCGGAACAACGGCAACGGGACCTTTACTGACGTGACGCGAGAGGTCGGTGTGGCGGTAGGAAACCGCGTTGGCGCCGGAGCCTGCTTTCTGGATATGGATGGTGACGGGGATCTGGACTTGTTCGTGGCCAACTACGTGGGCTTTACTTTTGAGAACCACAGAATCTCCCACATGAACGGCTTTCCTGCGTACGTCGGCCCCTTGCATTACCCGGCAACTAGCAATGTGCTCTTTCGCAACAATGGCGATGGGACTTTCACCGACGTCAGTATGGGTTCCGGCATCGCTTCACTGCTGGGGGCCGGGATGGGAGTGATTGCTGCCGACATTGACAATGACGGGGATACGGATGTCATCGTGGGAAACGACTTGCGTCCCAATTTTGTCCTGCAGAATGACGGCACCGGGAAGTTCAAGGAGGTCGGCGCCGCTTTGGGATTGGCCTACGATTCCTTTGGAAATGTCCAAGGCTCGATGGGTGTGGAATGCGCCGATTGGAACAATGACGGCTGGCTGGATGTTTATATCACGCCGTACCAGCGCCAACTGGCGACCCTGTACGAGAATCGCAAGGGGGCTTATTTCGATGACGTTGCCCGGCAGACCGGGGCGGCCGCCGGCACCTATCCGCACGTCAAATGGGGCATCGGTATGATCGACTTGGACAATGATGGCCATCGGGATCTCTTCATCGCCTGCGGCCATCTGATTGATAATGTGGAGCAGTTCGACAGTACGACCAGTTACAACGCCCGAAATATCGTTCTGCGGAACACGGCTCAAGGAAGGTTCGTGAATGTATCGGAGCTTTGCGGCGATGGTTTACTCCCCAAGCTCAGCAGTCGCGGGGCGGCGTTCGATGACCTCGATAATGATGGCGATCTTGACGTGGTTATCCTGAATTCGCGGCGCGAACCAACTATCCTCAGAAACGACTCCAGCAAAACCAATCACTGGATTCAGATCCAACTCCGCGGCACGAAATCCAACCGCGATGGCATCGGCGCTCGGGTGACGGTCACGGCCGGCGACCTGAGCCAGATTGACGAAGTCCACAGCGGACGCAGTTACCAGAGTGACTTTGGAAAACGGCTGCATTTTGGCCTGGGCCAGCGCGGCGCAATTGAGCAAATCCGTGTGAAGTGGATTGGCGGCGGCGTGGATACGGTCCGCAACATTGGCGTGGACCGTCTGATCACCCTCGTGGAAGGTCGCGGCCTCGAGACCCCGCCTGCGCCAGCTCAACTGCCATGAACAACAGCGTTAGCCGTAACTTCTCAGATGAGGCGGGGAGCGCACGCGCCCTCCCGTGCAGTGGTCGGCGCCCTCGCCGACCACATGGGCGCACCCGAACAGGTCACCGTTCAGTGATTGATCGACGCTCTCGTTTCGACCGGCGAGGCGCCGGTCGAAACACGCGAGGGCGCGTGTGCTCCCCTATACCAACTGCCTACTTACGGCTTCGTCTCAACTTGCTCGTGTTTCTTTTGTTCGCCCCTCTGCTCCGTGCGGCGGAAACCCCGTCGCCGATCCAACTCGAGGACGTGACACTACAGAGCGGAATCAAATTCGTTCATACCGATGGGAGTTCGGGGCGCCGCTACATCGTGGAGAGTGTCGCGTCTGGCTTGGCGACTTTCGACTATAACGGTGATGGCAAGATCGACATACTTATTCTGAACGGAGCGCCCCTGCCGGGCTCGCCACCCACCACACCACCACCGCGAAATGCCTTTTACCGCAACGACGGAGGGTGGAGGTTCACGGATGTGACGATGGCGGCGGGGCTCGCCGATACCAGTTACCATTTGGGAGTATGCGTCGGCGATTATGACAACGACGGCGATCCGGATATCTACTTGAACAATTTCGGACCGAACATTCTTTACCGGAACAATGGAGATGGAACATTCACCGATGTCACGGCTGCCGCCGGGGTTGCAAACGGCTACAAGGTTGGCGCAGGCGCGTGTTTTTTGGACATCGACGGAGATGGCGATTTGGATCTCTACGTGGCGGATTATTGCGACTTCACGATAGCAAAGCATCAGGCGCGCAGTATCAATGGCCACCCCGCTTACGCGGGCCCCATGATTTACGGACCGGTTCCGGCCACGCTCTTCCGCAGCAACGGAGACGGCACGTTCACCGACATCAGCCGCGAATCTGGCATTGCGGCACACGCGGGCACGGGCATGGGAGTCGTCTGCGCCGACTACGACGATGATGGCGACACCGACATCATTGTTGGCAACGATGGCATGGGCAATTTTGTGTGGCGGAACGACGGCAAGGGTCATTTCGAGGAAGTCGGTCTTTTCACGGGGCTGGCTTACGACGCTAACGGAGTTGGTCTCGGCACCATGGGAGTGGAATGTGGGGATTACGACAATGACGGCAAACTTGATTTCTATATGACTTCCTACCAGAAGCAGTGGGCTATCCTCTACCGCAACGAAGGTGGAGGACTATTTTCGGACGTCACTCACAGGACAGGGGCCGGAACTGGCACTTACAATCAGGTGACTTGGGGGATCGGCATGGTGGATTTGGATAACAACGGTCACCGCGACCTTTTGATCGCGTGCGGGCATCTCCAGGACAACATCCAACACTGGGATGACACCACCAGCTACGAGGCCCGAAGCATTCTGCTGCAGAACACCGGCCAGGGGAAGTTCGTTGACATCTCCGCTCGCTCCGGGAACGGTTTGGCCCTAAAACGCAGCAGCCGCGGCGCTGCCTTTGACGATCTCGACAATGACGGGCGGATTGACGTCGTCATCCTCAACTCACGACGGGAACCCACTATTCTTCGGAACAACAGCCCAAGTCGAAACCACTGGGTTCAAATCCGGCCGCATGGAACGCGCAGCAACCGGGATGGCGTCGGCGCGCGCATCAAGATGGTGGCTGGCGACCTGACGCTTGTTGCCGAAGTTCATAGCGGCCGAGGGTACCAAAGCCATTATGGGACGTATCCGCATTTCGGCTTGGGTCAAAGAACCCGGATCGATCGCATCGAGATTCGTTGGGTCGGCGGTGGTACCAATGTCGTCGAGGGGTTGGATGTGGATCGTTTGATCCCAATTTCCGAGGACAAGCTCCGCCAGTGACCCAGGCTCTTCCAAAGGACAAAAAAAAGACCGGAGTTGCCTCCGGTCTCTTTGTGAACCGATAATTTCCCTAGGATCTCATGGCCGCAGCCGATAGAACCTCGCAACGCCACTGGGGGTGATTATCCCTACAGCCGACGCAGCAGGTACCGTGGTCCACGGTCCGGTCACAGAATCGGCCTGTTCGAGCGTCCCGGCTCCAACCCATCCGATCTGCAGCCTGTTGTTCGGCAATCTGCCGATTCCCGTGAACATCGGCACGGTTAACGCCGGTCCCGTCGGCGCGAAGGCCACCTTGATCTGCGGCAACCCAGCCGCTTTGATCAGGACGTAATCCACTTCAAGGTGTCCCAAGCCGTTGCCGCTTCCATCGACGCTCGAACCAGTAATGCCAGCGAAGCCTCTCCGGAGCGGTTTCGGAATCGCTGAATCACGCCATGTCAACTGCCAATTCGCAGGCTCAGGCGTGACTCCATCCGCCACCCACACTTTCCCAAACAGCGAATTGGTCTTGTCGGCCATAGGATCCAGGCGCATGCGCAGCCAGTACCAGGTGTTGTTCGACCAGCCGGGCGTGGTTTGAGGCGGCACGTTGGTCCTCAGTCCAGCGGGCCCCCACGCACGCAGGTCATCCAGGAACTTGAATTGGCGCCCGGGCACGTTGTCTTGAGTGCTGCTACGGAAGTGCAGGTTCAAGCCTTGGCTGTTGGTCCCCACGCCAGCGGCAATACCGCCTCGCGGATAATCGTGGTTGTCCTGAAAGGCCGCGACTCGAATCCGTGCGAGCACCTCATGCACGTCGTTGCTGTATCCAGGCTTCGTGTACAACAGGTGGTTCGGATCGCCTATGCTGGTGCTCACGTAAAGGATTCCGGCAGCCTGTTCGTAGCGGTCTCCAGCCGGTCCAAAGGCCTTCCAGTCCGGATCTCGCGTAGCGCCGGTGAAGTCATCCTGGAAACCATTGACTGCCTGACCGAACTCAGCGGGAAGTACCGCGGCAGCGACGGTGCCGAAGTATTCGATTTCATTGATTTGATGCAAGTTCGCTGGCGTGTCGTAGGCGATATAACGGATGAAGTAGTAAGGCTTGGACGCAGCAGGCAGGGTGAACTTGACCACCTGGTTGCGAGCCGTCCAAGGAGTGAGCGTACCGACGTAAATATCGCTGTAAGTGATCCCGTCATTGGATCCTTGAATCGCCCAGTCCGTCGGATCACGGCCGGGGGTGTCATTGCCGCTAGCAATGGTGAAATGAGTGAGGCTGGTGGGCCCACGGAACTGAACCGCGACCCAGACCGGCTTGCCAGGGATCGGATCATCGCAGCACCATTTGTCGTTGCCGCCGCCGACCTTGTGATCGAAGATGTTGAAGGCATTTTCCCCACCTTCGAAGTCGGGTTCGTGGCTGGAGGTGATTCCGGCCCAATCCCAAGTAGGGCTTTTAGCACCGCCAAGCGCGTCCAGTCCATTTCCGTCAGGATCGGTCAGGGGACTTCCCAGAAGAGCGGAGGCGCCTACGCCGAGTATGTCAATTTTGGCTACCACCGGTGGGGTTAGAGGAGGCGGAGTTGTCACACCAGGTATCGTGCTGATCGGCGTCCCGGTTCCCCCATTGTACAGTGCGGAGACCTCATCTTGCGTGAGGACCCTGTTCCAGAGGGCGACGTCATCAATGCCTCCTTTCCACTGGCGGTTCAGCGCTCCGGGATTCTCACCGATGTAAAGGTTGGAAGTGCCTGCGGCGAGGACCGCTTTGGCGGTATTAACGCTGCGGATAACTCCATCGACATAGAGCGCAGTGCCGAATTTGGCTCCCGACGCGTCGGTGACCGCTACGAAGTGATGCCAGCCATTGGTGATGGCGGGAACGTCATCGACGCCCTCGCCCACTCCACCGGCGTAGGCGATGTTGTTCCCCGCACCTCGCCGAGCGATGCGGTAGTTTGTGCCCTCACCTTTGGCGATGAGTGCTTGCCATTGTTTGTCGAAGGTATCGACCCTGAACCAACCAGCGATGGACAAACTGCTGTTTGCAAACCGGAGGGAATTCGAACTCCCAGTGATCTCCACGAAATTAGTCCCGGTGAGTTTGATCGACTTTCCAAATCCGGTTTTGCCATCTTCGTAAGTCAGCAGAGTAGTCCCGCGAGGCGTGCCATGGGCTGACTTGACCGAATCCAAGAGATGCCCATCAAAATTCCAGTAGGAAACGAGACCGTTTGGAATGGTGCTCACCCCGGTCACCGCGGGAGCGGTCGGGAAGAACATCGCCACCCGGTTGGTAGTTACGTCCGCACCAGAGACGCGCAGATGGAAATTGGCGCCACCATGCACGCTGGGATCCTTGCTGCCCGAATGATTGAGATTCGCCCCCGTTCCGTCGCTGGTCCAATCTCCATTGAAGAACGTGATTTCGATCGGGTAAAGGCCCGCCGCAGTAAAGACCACATTCGTATCCACGGTTGCATCGCCGTGGCCGCTGTCGTTGTTGATGACGTCGATGCCTGCAATCGTAATCCGAGAACCGTCATCGGAGGTCGTACCCAGGTTCACCTTGCCAGGAGCGGCGACATTGATGTAACCGCTAAAACGAAATGCCCCATCATCCAGATCATTGGTAGCCGCGGTACTTCCGACAAACGAACTGGCATCAGCTCCCAGCCAGTTCGTCACATGAGTCAGGTCGTTCCCGCGATAGACCAATTTCGAGGCCTGGAATGTGCCGGTGGGCGGCCCAAAGCTCCTGATTTGGCGGTCGATCCGGTTGGTGGGATTCGTAGCGCCATCGGTCGGGATGGACCAGGGCCGTCGTTTCCAATACTCGCCTTGGAGTCGGCCACCACCGCGGGTTTGCGGAGGAGCCACGGCGAGGTTTCCAGGCACATAAACGACCGGGGCTGCCGGATAGAGCAACCTCGCCGCGCTGGCGGTCGTCACATCGGCGCCAGCAACACGCAGGTGGAGATTGGCGCCTCCATGCACGGCTGGATCGGTGCTGCCAGAGTGATTGAGTTTGGCGCCTGTTCCGTCGCTGGTCCAGTCCCCGTTGAAGAAGGTGATTTCGATCGGATAGAGTCCCGCCGCGGAGAAAACCACATTCGTATCCCTGGTGACATCGCCGTGGCTGCCGTCGTTATTGATGACGTCAATGCCGGCAATAGTAATTCGAGATCCATCGTCAGAGGTCGTGCCCAAATTGATACGCCCCGCATTGGTGACATTGATGTAGCCTCTGAAACGAAAAGCTCCATCGTCAAGATTATTGGTTTTTCCGACGAACGAACTGGCGTCTGCACCCAGCCAATTCGTCACATGCGTAAGGTCATTCCCGCGATAGACAAACCTGGAGGCCCGGAAAGTCCCATCGGGCGGGCCAAATCCGTTGATCAGATTGTCGATGCGGTTGGCCGGATTGGCGGCGCCATCCGTAGGAATGGAAACGGGAGGACGCTTCCAGTATTCACCGTTGAGAGTCCCGCCCGCAGACGTGAGCGGAGGACTCGCGGCGAGCCTTCCAGGAACATACACGACGGGCGCAGCGGAGTAGAACAACCTCGACGCGACAGCCGGTGTGACGTTTGTGCCAGCAACGCGCAGATGGAAATTGGCGCCACCATGCACACTGGGATTCCTGCTGCCCGAGTGATTCAGATTTGCCCCCGTTCCGTCGCTCGTCCAATCTCCGTTGAAGAAGGTGATTTCGATCGGGTAAAGGCCCGCCGCGGAGAAGACCACGTTCGTATCCACAGTGGCATCGCCGTGCCCACTGTCGTTATTAATGACATCAATACCGCCAATCGTGATCCGGGAGCCGTCATCGGAAGTCGTCCCGAGGCGGACGGTGCTCGCGTTGGTGATATTAATGAAGCCGCTCAAGCGGATCGCGCCATCGTCCAGGTTATTGACCGACCCGACAAACGATTTGGCGTCCGCCCCCAGCCAAGTGTCGATAAGGGTAAGGTCATTGCCCCGATAATGGAAGCTGGTGGCGGTAAATGTCCCGTTCGGCGTGCCAAAGCCATTGATTTGGTTGTCGATGCGGTTGGTGGAACTGGTCGCGCCATCCGTGGGAATGGAATTGACCGGGCGTCTCCAGTACTCGCCTTTCAGGTTGCCGCCAGCGGTCGTAAGTGGCGCATTTACGGAGAGGGTTGCAGGGATGTTCACTTGGGCCAACGCGACGGTTCCCCCAGCAGTCAAAGTGACCAGGCCGGTCTTTTCCGCGTTCTTGCCGTGAACGATCGAGTGCACGCCAAAGCCGCTCCAGCCTCTCTGGCCGGGCGTGTCTTTGTCGCCGTCGTTGATGCACAGGCCTATCCCCAGCTTCATGCCTTCTTTGAACTCGGTCAGTTCCAAAGCGGACGCCGGAAACTTGAGTTCGTAAGTGGTGGTCACGCCCGTGCGCGAAATCGCGACGTCTGCGCCTCCGGGACCCTTCTCGTTGCTGACCACGATTTCGGCGGTCGCGCCTTCCTCACCGTTCAAGCCATAATTGTAGAGGTGTGAGGGAGCTCCAGTGCGTTCGCCGGTGGCGAAAGCGATTTGCAATGAATCGCCATTCCAACCGCTGTTGGAGTTTTGGTGATAATCATCGGTGACCACGACCCCGATGTGGAGCGCGTCCTTTTCCCAGGCCATGGAGACGACGCTGGTGTGATCCTCCGGGCCGCTCCAGACGCTGTCGGTCGCGACCGTGGCAGCGCCGCTCAAGGTCTCAAAAAGCACCACCTTGCCGCCAGTCGCTTTCGGGATTTCAAACGGCACCGGCCCAATAAACGGACGGTTCCCCCAATCGGACAAATCGCCGTCCACCACGTTGAATCCTTGCGTGACAGGCGGCGCGTCAAAGGTGAGCGCGGGCTGCGCCTTGGCGGCCACGAGCGTGACCAAGCCCGCACGATCCGCACTTTTGCCATGAACAATGGAATGGACGCCCCAACCGCTCCAACCTTTCTGTCCCGGCGTCTGTTCGTCGCCGTCATTGACGCACAGCCCGATGCCGATTTTCATTTTGGCTTCGAACTTCGACAACCCCAGCGCGCTGGCCGGGAACTTGATTTCGTAGGTGGTGGTCTTCCTGGCCGCGTTTCGAACAATGCCGGCGATCTCACCGCCGGGACCTTTTTCGTTGTTGATCACCACATTGCCCAAAGCCCCGTCGGTCCCATCGAGACCGAAGTTGTAGAGGTGCGTGACCGTGTCTCGCGCTGAATTCGCAAAGAGAAGCTGCAACGCGTCGCCATTCCAGCCGCTGTTGGAGTTCTGGTGGTAATCGTCGGTCACGATGACGCCGACATAGAAATTATTCGCATCCCAGGCGAAGGAAAACCGAGTCGTTTGATCCTGCGCGCCGTCCCAGACGCTGTCCGTGGCGACGCTGCTGGTGCCGCTGAGGGTCTCGAAATAAACCAACTTGCCGCCGCCGGTCTTCGGAATTTCAAAAGGAACCGGGCCGCGAAACTCCTTCCCGACCCAATCAGCCATGTTGCCGTCCGCCGTGATGTAATTGGCCGGCTCGGCATTGAATTCGAGGGGTGGGGCTTTGGTGACGGGCGGGTCGCCCGGCGCCAGAGTGACGAGTCCGGTTTGCGCGCCCGTTTTGCCATGCACGATCGAGTGGACGCCCCAACCGCTCCACCCTTTTTGTCCCGGAGTTTCGAGATCGCCATCATTGGCGCAAAGGCCGACGCCGATCTTCATTCCCGCCTCGAATTTGGCAACCTCCAGGGAACTGGCCGGGAACCTGAATTCGTAGATGGTTTTCTTGGCTGCGGTATTCCTGACAATGGCCGCTTGCGCTCCGCCCGGTCCTTTTTCTTCGTTGATGACAATTTCGCCGAGCGCTTCGTCTGTCCCTCCCAGGCCGTAATTGTAGAGGTGTGAGGGAGCTCCAGTGCGTTCGCCGGTGGCGAAAGCGATTTGCAGTGAATCGCCATTCCAACCGCTGTTGGAGTTTTGGTGATAATCGTCGGTTACGACCATGCCGATATAAAGGTTGGCTTCGTCCCACGTAATCGCCCAGGCAGTCGAATGATCCTCCGGGCCGGTCCAAACGCTATCGGTCGCGATCGTCGTGGCCCCGCTCAACGTTTCGAACGACACCAATTGCTTGGGGGCACCCTTGGGGATCGAGAATTTCACGTCTTTCCAAATCGTCGCGCCGCCCCAATCGGACAGATTCCCATCGATCAGGACCGTCTTCTTGGCGGCAGAGTAGTTTTCCTTGTCCGCTTCGATATTGTTCGCGCCATTCGCGGGAAAAGGGAACAGGAATGTGGCTGCCAGCGGCAGCGAGAGGAGTGTGGTGTAACGCATACGTCTTGGGTTTTAAATGTTTGGTCGTAAGCTGTTTGGTCGTAAGCATCGTTCGAGAACCAAACGACGCCTGAATGGTTATGCCCGGTTCTTGGCCCCTTGTCCAGGATTTTCGCCGATTCGTGGTGTTTTGGCCAACGCCGAGAGCGTGAGGCTCAGTGCCGCCGCGAGTGCCAATAACGGAGGGAGTTTGGGGTAGTTGTTGTCCATACAGATAGATCCGGACTTTGTTTGGTTGCTGCCGTTCCAGCCCCGAGAAACGACGCGCCGGACAAAGCCGGCCCACTATGCGCCCTTCTTGAGGTCTGGGTCTGGGTAAGACGGAACAACGGAACACAAATCCGCTCCAACTTGCAACAAAAATCCGGCGTTTTGCCGTTTTGCCCAAGAAAAATCGCGTTTCACCCCAAGGCGTCAAAAGACTCAAACATCCGTTGCCATCACGGCCCCAATAGGGGTTTGCAGACCTGTGGTGAGGCTCGCGGACATGGCTGTCCGCGCTCCGGACCACCTTTGGCATCTCCAATCCTTTGCCGGTGGAAGGGTGCGATTCAAACGGTCGGTCAACGAAGTCTTCTCCTTCTCTTCCCGAAGGGAGGAGAGGGCCTGGGCGAGGAGGTGCGTCCGATCTCGCTTTTCCAAGAAACCTCCTCTCTCTTGCACTCTCCCCACTCGTTCCTCGCGGGGAGAGAATTCTCCGAGGCGGTTCGCACTCTGTCCCCCTGAACCTGCGACGTAGATAGGGGTAGGGATGACACACGAGCGTCACCCCTCCCTCCGAACCGGACGGGCGGATTTCCCGCATCCGGCTCTCCGGTTGATGGGGTCTCGACGAGAGAGAGCGCACCTTTCGTGCGGTCTCCA
>Ga0194131_10005670_pt1 | contig 17825 bp, 16 predicted proteins | sample TA2KigO120mmetaG_FD_148631 | JGI IMG/M metagenome (GOLD analysis project Ga0194131, IMG submission 148631) | Freshwater microbial communities from Lake Tanganyika, Tanzania - TA2015053 Kigoma Offshore 120m | ecosystem: Environmental > Aquatic > Freshwater > Lake | place: Tanzania: Lake... | reverse complement strand
TCGTTGTGCAACTGACGCGGCCTCGCCGAATCAACATCCCTATGTCACCGCGATATTACCGTCGGCGATCAGCCTGCTGAGATCACTGGTGCCAACGCCAACCAGATAGGCCTCGGCCGAGAAGGCCACGCCGCCCGCGGAGCCGTTTGAGTCGACAGAAACCAATGTCGCGCTGCCGAAGTTGGAGAGCCGCACGAACTCAGCCACGTTGTCACCGGGATCGAAGCCGATCAGCGCATCGCTGATGTCGAGCACATCGCCCCCGGGGCCGCGCGTGAAGTCATCGATGACATCGAGACCGTCGCCGGCACTGACCCGAACGAAGCGGTCGCGCCCGAGGCCGCCGGTCAGATAGTCGGTGCCGGCCTCGCCGATCAGCAGGTCGTTGCCATTGCCGTCGATCAGGGTGTCGGTGCCCGTGCCGCCATAGAGCGTGTCGTGGCCGTCGCCGCCCGAAAGGCGATCATTGCCGGCGAGCCCCTTGATCACGTCATTGGCGGCAGTTCCGGTCAGGTTGTCCGCGTTGCTCGTTCCGGTGATCGTCGTGCCGTCGGGCGGCGGTGGTGGCGGAGGTGGAGGGGGCGGGGGTGGAGGGGGAGGAGGGGGCGTGACGCCGCCGGCAAAGCTATAGTCCCCTGCAGCCAGCGCACCATTCACCTCAATCACGTCGTTGAAGCCGTTGCCGCTGACCCGATACTGGTTGTTGCCGAGCGCGACAAGCTGAGCCGCTGCGCCATAGCCTTCGAACAGCAGCCGATCGCCGGCGGCGGTGCCGTTGCCCGCGAAGTCCACGATCACGTCGCCATTGGCCTCGCCGGCCTTGAGCTTGAAGGTGTCAAAGCCCGCGCCACCGACGAGCGAGTCGGCGCCGCCCGCGCCATCCAGCAGGTTCGCTCCCTTGTTGCCGATGATCAGATTGGCCAGCGTGTTGCCGGTGCCGGTCAGATCGGCTGAGCCTAGAAGATTGAGCTCGCGCACATTGGCGCCGAGGCGCGTGTTGGTCGATGAGGCGATGGCATCGGCCTTGACTACGTCGAGCTCGACATTGCGCAAGGTGACGGTAACGAACGCGGTCAACGGCCCAACCAGCCCCGCGCCCGAGAAGGTCACGGCATAGTCGCCGTTCGCCACCTTCATGGCATAGTCGCCGGCCGCCTGGGACACCGCATTGGGACCGGTGGTGGCACCGATCAGGCGAGCGGCGACCGAAAGGCCGCCCTTGCCTTCGCCCGGCGTATAGAACCTGTCGCCGTTCGAATCGAGGTAGGTGACACCGGTGAGGAATTGGCCACTCCCCGAGGGCGCGAAGTTCTCCGTGGCCATCGCGGCGTTGTAGCCCTGGAAATTGCCGGTGCGGACGCCGGCGCCGACTTCCATGAAGGCGTCGTTCATCAAATTGGCGCGGTGGCCATCGCGTCACTCCATCCTGATGTTCACGCGTGTGTCAGGGCGAGCCGGGCGTCCCTCGGGCCGTGGTTTCGGTGCTGGCGTTTGCACCGGCTTCGGGCCGCCGATATGGTGGTTCGCCGGCCGAGGTCGCCGGGGCGGCCAGTAGCCCCGGCGCCAATCGACCACGGGCAACTTAGGTACACCCGGCAGAGCATCGGGGTCAGAAAACGGTGCCTTTGCCGAGTCGATGCGGACAGCCGGCGCGTGATCCGTGAGATCGCCGCGTAATCCCCGGGATTCTTCAGGCTTCGGCCTCATCGTTATTGCGGCCACGTCACGATTTGGCGTAAGAATTAACGAATCGGACGCGCGATGGATTTCCTTTCGCCGGTTAACCCAGGGTTAACCGGGCGTGCCTGAGACTATTAACGTTAACGTGCCCACATCCTTGGAGATTCGGGCGGAGTGATGACGGTGCGGATCGCAGTGACGGCGGCAGCAGCTCGCCCGGCTTTTGGCCGGCCGAATGCGCGCGCGCGCGTCAGTGCAGCCCTGCGCCTGGCGGGCCTCCTCCTTAGCCGCCCCTAGGCGGGAGCGACGCGTGACGCGTCGTTCGCCTGGGGGAGCCTCGCCAAGACGACGTCGTCAACCGAATGAGTCCAAGAGGATCAGGTCATGAGCGCGCAGAAACCCCGCCGTATCAGAATTTTTGACACCACCTTGCGTGATGGCGAACAATCGCCGGGCGCCTCGATGAACCTCGACGAGAAATTGCGTATCGCCGAGGTGCTTGAGCGAATGGGCGTGGATGTCATCGAAGCCGGCTTTCCGATCGCCTCGAATGGTGATTTCGAGGCTGTGCGACTGGTCGCGAGCAAGATCACCGAATCGGTCGTGTGCGGTCTGGCGCGAGCCGGCAAGCGCGACATCGATCGCTGCGCCGAGGCGCTCGAGCCCGCGAAGCAGAAGCGGATCCATACCTTTATCTCGACCAGCCCGCTCCACATGAAGTTCAAGCTCCAGATGGAGCCGGAGCAGGTTTATCGCGCGGTCATCGACAGCGTGACCCACGCGCGCAAGTTCACCGACGATGTGGAGTGGAGCTGCGAGGACGGCTCGCGCACCGAGCACGATTTCCTCTGCCGCTGCGTTGAGGCCGCGATCAAGGCGGGCGCCCGGACGATCAATGTGCCCGATACGGTCGGCTACGCGATTCCGTCCGAGTTCGCCACCTTGATCGAGATGCTGTTCAACCGCGTGCCCAACATCGATCAGGCGGTCATCTCGGTGCACTGCCACAACGATCTCGGCCTCGCGGTGGCGAATTCCTTGGCGGCGGTGCAGAAGGGCGCCGGCCAGGTCGAGTGCACAATTAACGGCCTCGGCGAGCGCGCCGGCAATGCCGCGCTCGAAGAGATCGTGATGGCGCTCCGGACGCGCCACGACCTCATGCCGTTCGAGACGGCCATCAAGACCGAATCGATCATGAAGGCGTCCCGCCTGGTTTCGGCGATCACTGGCTTCCCGGTGCAGCCCAACAAGGCGATCGTCGGCGCCAACGCGTTCGCGCACGAGTCAGGCATTCACCAGGACGGCGTTCTTAAGCACGCCCAGACCTACGAGATCATGACGCCGGAATCGGTCGGGCTCACCCGCTCGAAGCTCGTCATGGGCAAGCACTCCGGCCGCCACGCCTTCAAGGAGAAGCTCAAAGAACTCGGCTATGGCGAGGTTGGCGACAACACGCTGCAGACCGTGTTCGCCCGCTTCAAGGATTTGGCCGACAAGAAGAAAGAGCTGTTCGACGAGGACATCGTCGCCCTGCTCGACGAGACCGTGGCCGAGACCAGCGAGCGCATCCGGTTTGTGGCGCTCGGCATTCAGTGCGGCTCGAAGGGGCCGCAGCAGGCCGAGCTCACGCTCGAGATCGACGGCGCCCACAAGGAGGCGACCGCGTCCGGCAACGGGCCGGTCGATGCCACGTTCAACGCCATCAAGGTGCTCTATCCGCACGAGGCGAAGCTGCAGCTCTATCAGGTTCATGCGGTGACGCAGGGAACCGATGCGCAGGCCGAAGTCACGGTTCGCCTCGAAGAGAATGGTCGCACGGTCAACGGTCAGGGCTCGGATATCGACACGCTGGTCGCCTCCGCCCGCGCCTATGTCCATGCGCTCAACAAGCTGATCACGAAGCGGCAGAAGACCGCACCCGCCGCGCTCACGGCCTCGGCCTAGGCGCGACACGGAACCAGGGGCTAACAGTCACGAGAGGCGCGGCGACCGCCAGGAGCCGCGCCTCTCCCCGACCTACCTGGCAAGGAGATGCAGAGGCTCATGTTCTCCAAGCTCACCGGGTTCCTTTCTGCCGACATGGCGATCGACCTTGGCACCGCCAACACACTTGTCTACGTCAAAGGCCAGGGCATTGTGCTGAACGAGCCCTCGGTGGTCGCGATCGCGACCTGGAAGGGCAAGAAGCAGGTGGTTGCCGTGGGCGAGGAGGCCAAGCAGATGCTCGGCCGCACGCCGGGCAATATCGAGGCCATTCGTCCCTTGCGCGACGGCGTGATCGCCGATTTCGAAGTCGCGGAGGAGATGATCAAGCACTTCATCCGCAAGGTGCACAACCGACGGAGCTTTGCGAGCCCGCAGGTGATTGTCTGCGTGCCCTCGGGCTCGACCGCGGTAGAGCGCCGGGCGATCCAGGAATCGGCCGAGAGCGCCGGTGCCCGCCGTGTCTTCTTGATCGAGGAGCCGATGGCGGCGGCGATCGGTGCCAATCTTCCGGTCACGGAGCCAACCGGCTCGATGGTGGTCGACATCGGCGGCGGCACCACCGAGGTCGCCGTGCTTTCGCTCGGCGGCATCGTCTATTCGCGCTCGGTGCGCGTCGGCGGCGACAAGATGGACGAGAGCATCATCGGCTATGTTCGCCGCAACCACAATTTGCTGCTCGGTGAGTCGAGTGCCGAGCGCATCAAGCAGTCGATCGGCACCGCCTGCCCGCCGGAAGACGGCAACGGCCAGTCGATGGACATCAAGGGCCGCGACCTGATGAATGGCGTGCCGAAGGAGATCATCATCACCCAGCGCCAGATCTCCGAGGCGCTCGCCGAGTCGGTCGGCTCGATCATCGATGCGGTCAAGGTGGCATTGGAGAACACCGCGCCGGAGCTCGCGGCCGATATCGTGGACAAGGGCATCGTGCTCACCGGCGGTGGCGCGCTCCTGGGCAATCTCGATTTCGTGCTGCGTCACGCGACCGGACTGCCGGTCTCGATCGCGGATGAGCCCTTGAAGTGCGTGGCGCTCGGTACCGGCCGCTGCCTCGAGGAGATGAAGACGCTGCGGCACGTGCTGGAAGAGGCCTATTGAGGTCCGCAGGGCGCCGCCTTCGGGCGGCGCCGCGGGGACCCGAAGCCGCCCGACGGGTCTTCGAAAGGTGAGGGCGAGACCACCTTCGAGCAGTTGCGCGTTCGCGGATTGGTAGGACGACGGTGAGGCTCAGTCGGGGACATCCGCTATCATTTTTCGTCCCCGTCCGGGCGGTCATCCAGCGCTTTTCCTTGGCGTTGCTCGTCGGCATCGCCCTTGCGCTCATGATCATCAGCCAATCGGCGCCGGATACACTGGAGCGCTTCCGCTCCGGCGTGACGGATGTGGTAACACCCATTGTCGCGTTCTTCTCGCGCCCCTCGGCTACCGTGTCCGACATTGTCGACCGGGTTGAATCGCTGGCGACGCTTCAGGCCGAGAACGCGACGCTGAAGGAGAACAACGAGCGTTTGCGCAAATGGCAGACGCTCGCGCAGAAGCTGCAACGCGAAAACGATGAGCTCCGGGCGGCACTGCGCGTCGTGCCCGATCCGCGCGCGAGCTTCGTCACCGCGCGTGTCGCGGGTGAGGCCGGCGGGCCCTATGTGCGTACCGCGCTGCTCGATGCCGGGGCTGCCGAAGGCATCAAGAAGGGCCAGGCGGTGCTCGGCGGCGATGGCCTCGTCGGCCGCATCATCGATGTCGGAAACTCGAGCGCGCGCGTGCTGCTCGTCACCGATCTCAATTCGCGCGTGCCGGTGTTCGTCGAGCCGTCGCGCGAACGGGCGGTGCTGGCGGGCGACAACTCGAGCTCGCCGCGCCTCGAGTTCCTGGCGCCCGAGGCCAAGATCGGCGTCAACGACCGCATCGTCACCGCGGGCGAGGGCGGAGTGCTGCCGCCGGGCCTGCCCGTCGGCACGGTCGCGGCCGTGGAGGGCGGCGGCGCCGTGGTTAGGCTCGCGGCACAGTGGGAGCGGCTCGAGTTCGTGAGCGTGCTCGACTATGAGCTGCCGGCGCCACTGCCGGGGACCCGCCGGGCCGGGCGGATCGGAACGCTGCCATGAGCGCCTGGCTCATGCAGGTCGAGCGACAGGGGCGCGCGCTGGTGCCCGCGTTCTCCATGCTCGCCTTGCTCGTGCTCGGGCTGATCCCCTGGCACATCCCGGGCCTGACCAATGTGACGCCGGCATATCTGCTGATCGGGCTTTATTTTTGGACGCTCTATCAGCCTCAGCGCTTGCCCTATTGGTCCACGTTTCTGATCGGTCTCGCGCAGGACCTGCTGCTCGGCCTGCCGCCGGGGCAGGGCGCGCTTGCCCTTCTGCTGGTCCAGGGGCTGATCGCGAGCCAGCGTCGCTTCCTGCTGAGCAAGCCGTTTCTCGTCGTGTGGTGGGGTTTCGGCGTGATCGGGCCGATCGCCGCGCTGATCGGCTGGGGCGTTGCCTCGATCGCGCGGCAGGCCTTTATCCCCGTGCTCCCTGTTTTCATCCAGTGCGTGATGACCATCCTGCTATACCCGTTGTTCGGCGGCCTGTTCGGCTGGCTGCAGGAACGCGTGGTTCGCCCGGTGCCGTGAAGAAAACCGAGGCCAGCCGCAGCCGCCTGCTCACTCGTCGCGCGCTCGTGATGGGGGGCATTCAGACTGCGCTGTTTGGCGCGCTCGCGGGCCGGCTCTATCAGCTGCAGATTGTCGAATCCGACCGCTTCACCCTGCTGTCGGAGGAGAACCGCATCAATCTGCAGCTACTGGCGCCCGAGCGCGGCCGGATCTTCGACCGCTATGGCATCCCACTGGCCGCCAATCAGCTCAATTACCGCGTGCTGCTCGTGCCCGAGAAGGCCGGAGGCGTTGCGGCGACGCTGGCCGCTTTGCGACAAATTCTGCCGGTCACGCCGGAGGACGAGGAGCGTATCAAGCTCGAGGCCAAGCGCAACCGGAGCTTCACGCCGATCACGGTGCGCGAGAACCTGACCTGGGACGATGTCGCCCGGATCGAGGTCAATGCGCCGGAGCTTCCCGGCATCTCGATCGATGTCGGCCAACGCCGCTATTACACCTATGGCGCGCTCGCTTCGCACGTCATCGGCTATGTCGGAGCGGTCTCCGAAAAAGATCTCGAGGGAACCGAAGATCCGGTTTTGTCGCTGCCGGGCTTTCGCATCGGCAAGAATGGTTGCGAGAAGACGCTCGATCTCGCATTGCGTGGGCGGGCGGGTTCACGCCAGATCGAGGTCAATGCCTATGGCCGCATCATTCGCGAGCTGGCGCGCGACAACGGCCTACCGGGCGATGATCACGTGCTCTCGATCGATATGGGCCTTCAGGAATATGTTTGCGCGCGCCTCGAGGATCACAGCGCGAGCTGTGTCGTGATGGATGTGATCACGGGCGAGGTGCTCGCGCTCGCCTCGGTGCCGGCCTACGACCCTAACGTGTTCGCCCGTGGTGTCACCAACCCCGAGTGGGAAGAGCTCGTGCGCAACCCGCGGGCGCCGCTCTCCAACAAGGCGAGCGGCGGCCAATATCCGCCGGGCTCGACCTACAAGATGGCGGTCGCGCTGGCGGCGCTCGAAGGCGGGCACATGGGGCCGGACGAGCACGTCTTCTGTCCCGGCGTCATGCGCATGGGCAATGCGCAGTTCCACTGCTGGAAGCGCGGTGGCCACGGCAGCATGAACATGCACGCGGCCATCATGCAATCCTGCGATGTCTACTTTTATGAAGTGGCGAAACGCGTGGGGGTTGATGGCATCGCGGCGATGTCGCGGCGCTTGGGGTTTGGTGAGGTGCCGGGTGTCGGTTTGCCGGGTGAGCGTGCGGGTCTCGTCCCGACCGCAGCCTGGAAGGAAGCGACCCACGGTGTTGCGTGGCAGAAGGGCGATACGGTCGTCATCGGCATCGGCCAGGGCTACATGCTGTCGACACCCCTCCAGCTCGCGATCTACACCGCGCGCATCGCCAATGGCGGCTATGCGGTCAAGCCGACATTGGTTCGTGCAATCCACCGACGGGACGGCGTCGTGCGCGAAGAGGTCCCGGATTTTCCCTCGATGGGCCTCAAGGCCGCTCACCTCGCCATCGTCAAGGGCGGCATGAACGGTGTCACCAATGACAGGCGCGGCACGGCCTACAAAGCGCGCATCGATGAGGCCGAGTTCGCCATGGCCGGCAAGACCGGCAGCGTACAGGTCAAGCGCATCAGCAAGGCCGAGCGCGAGCGCGGCGTGATCAAGAACGAGGACCGGCCCTGGAAAGATCGCGATCATGCCCTGTTCGTGGGCTATGCGCCGGTCGAGAAGCCGCGCTACGCGGTTGCCGTCGTGGTTGAGCATGGCGGCGGCGGCTCGGCGACAGCGGCGCCGATCGCGCGCGATGTCTTGCGCGAGGTGCAGCGGCGCGATCCCGCCCACACCACGCCCAATCTGAGCGCCCTCTCCACGCGGTTGACCGGCTGAGCCATGGCACTGGTTGCACGGCGGCCGATCGATCGCTGGCGCCTCGACCGACTGTTGCTCGGCCGCGTGCTCCAGCTCAATTGGCTGTTCATCTTCCTGATCTGCCTGCCGGTCGCGGTTGGTTGCATCATGCTCTATTCGGCGGCCGGCGGTTCATTCGACCCCTGGGCCTCGCGCCAGCTCGTGCGCTTCGGCATGGGCGCGGTCATCATGATGATCGTGGCGCTGATCGATTTGCGCTTTTGGATGCGCGCGGCCTATCCGATCTACGGCGTCGCCTTGGTGCTGCTCCTGGCGGTTGATCTGATGGGCTTCGTCGCCATGGGTGCGCAACGCTGGATCGACGTCGGCTTCATTCAGCTCCAACCCTCCGAGCTCATGAAGATCGCGCTGGTCTTGGCTCTCGCGCGCTATTTTCACGTGCTCGGGCAGGAGGACATTCGCCGCGTCCGCCGCCTGATCGTACCGGTGTTCATGGTCCTCGTGCCGGTCGCGCTCGTGCTGGAGCAGCCCGACCTCGGCACCGCGGTTCTGCTCTCGTTCGGTGGCCTCGTCATGTTCTTCCTCGCGGGCGTGCCGCTGTGGATGCTGGGTGTGGCCGTCGGCGCGGTCGTCGGCGCCATGCCGCTCGCCTGGCAGTTTCTGCATGACTATCAGAAGCAGCGCGTGTTGACCTTCCTCGATCCCGGGGCCGATCCGCTCGGCGCGGGCTATCACATTCTGCAATCACAGATCGCGCTCGGTTCGGGCGGCCTGACCGGCAAGGGGTTCCTGCAAGGCAGCCAGAGCCATCTGAGCTTCCTGCCAGAGAAGCAGACGGATTTCATCTTCACCATGCTGGCGGAAGAGTTCGGCCTGGTCGGCAGTGTCGCGCTGATGCTGCTCTATTTCTTCATCATCGCCATGGCGTCGCTGATTGCGCTCCGCTCGCGCCATCAGTTCGGCCGCCTGCTCGGGCTTGGAATCGCCGCGACCTTCTCGTTCTACGTGTTCGTGAATATCGCGATGGTGACCGGGTTGGTGCCCGTGGTTGGCGTGCCGCTGCCGATGATCTCCTATGGCGGCAGCGCCATGCTCACGCTGATGGCCGGCTTCGGCCTTGTCCTCAACGTGCACATCTCGCGCGACCTGCAGCTTGGGCGCCGGCCGGATTCGGGCCGGCGCTGATCCCGAAGATCAAGCTCGGCCTTCCGCCTGCTTGCGTCGATAGTGGGTCAGCTCTCGCTGCACGAACGCGAAATGCGCGTTCATTGCACTCTCGGCGGCCTTGGGCTTGCGCTCGCGGATTGCCTCGTGAATCCGACCGTGAATGGCGAACATCTCGTTGCGGTAATGCTCGCTGTCCATCAGCCGCGAGGCAAGCAGGCGCGCGGCCTTGACGAGCGCACCATGCAGGGTCGTCATCAGATGCTGCAGCACGGTATTTCCGGCTGCGGCCGCGATGGCGCAGTGAAAGCGCACATCGGCATCATCGCCGGTCGCGCGCGTCTCGTGGTCGCGTTTCATATCGGCAAAGATCGCCTCGAGCTCGCGCAGATCAGCGGCCGTGGCGTATTGCGCGGCAAGATGGGCGGAGCGCATCTCGAGCGCACGCCTCACCTCGAGCAGCTCCATCACCCGATCGAAGTCGGTGCCGATGAGCTGCGAAAAGGCGTCAGCGAGGCCGACTTCGCCGGCGGCGCGCACATAGACGCCGCGCCGCGGCCGCACCTCGATCAGGCCCTGGCCAACGAGAAGCCGCATCGCCTCGCGCACCGCCGGCCGGCTCACACCCATTCGATCGGCAAGCTCGCGCTCGCTCGGCAGCCGACTGCCGGGCGGAAAGCGCCCGCCGGCGATGCCCTCGCGCAGGCTCTGGTAGGTGGCATCACCAATCGTCGGACGCACGGGCCCGACGCCGAGCGCCGCGTTGCCCCCCTGGTTCATACGCGGGTCACCACGCGCCGGCCGAACACGCCATAGGGCCGCCACAGCAGCGCGATGATGACGAGCACGAGAAGCGCGGGGTAGCCGAAGCGGGTGCCGGCGCCAAACTGGACGATCGCCTCGATCAGGCCGAGCAGGAAGGCTGCGATGAACGCGCCGGGCACATTGCCGAGCCCCCCGACCACACAGACGATGAAGGCCTTCATCATCGGGTCGTAGCCCATCGGCGGCGCGAGCGTCGTGATCGAGCTGATCATGACACCCGAAACCGCCGCGACCACGCCGCCGAGCGCCATCACCTGGGCGAACACGAGGCCGACCGGCACGCCCATGAGGAGCGCCGCCTCGCGGCTTTGCGCAGTCGCACGAATCGCGCGGCCCATCCGCGTCGCCCGCAGGATGAGCGCGATCGCAATCATCAGGGCGGCGCTCACCGCGATGATCACAAAGTTCTGCCACGGCACGAAGACGGTGCTGATCTGGAAGCCCTGCGATCGATCCACGCCGAAGGGTTGCGCCACCGGATAGGCGCCATAGATCTTGAGCACCACGTTCTCGAACACCATCGCGAGCCCGATCGTGGCGAGAATGATGTTGGTCTCGAAGCCCTGGCGCCGATACATCCAATGGACCACGGCGAAATAGATCACGAGGCCGAGCAGGCCGCTCGCGATCATGGCGATCGGGAGCCCGAGGCCGTTCGGCAATCCGGCCTGCACGATCGCGCTGTAGCAGAGATAGGCGCCGATCGTGAGCAGCGAGCCGTGCGCCATGTTGAGCATGCCGAGCGCGCCCCAGATCAGCGACAGGCCGACCGCGCTCACGGCGTACATGGCGCCGAGCAGGAGCCCGCTGACGATGACCTGGATCACCGATTCCATGGGCTAGGCGGCTCCCTTGGTCTCAAGCAGATGCTTCAGGCGGTCCGCCGTGCCGGCGCCGAGGTAGACGTCAACGACGGTGCGATCGTGCACCAGGCCCTCGGGCGCGCCCTCATAGATCTTCTCGCCGTGATGCATGATCAGCACGCGATCGGAGAGCGCGACCAGGAAGCGCATGACATGCTCGATGAGCACGATGGTCAGCCCGGCCTCGCGCAGGCGCTTTATCACCCCCATGACGGCGTCGATCTCGTGCGGGTTGAGCCCGCCGACCGGCTCGTCCAGCATCAGGAGCTTGGGCTCGGTCGCCACCGCGCTCGCGATCATCAGAAGCTTGCGCTTGTAGACCGGAAGCGACTTGACAATGGCGTCCCGACTGTCAGCGAGGCCAACCAGATCCATGGCCTCCTCGGCCCGGCGCTTGGCGGCCGCGCTCACTCTGAGGCCAGGGATCACCACGTTCTTGGCGCCGAAATAGGACCCGACCAGCACGTTCTCGCGTGCGCTCAGCGTGTCGTAGCCGGCATTCAGCTGAAAGGTGCGCACCAGACCCCGATGGCAGAGCTGTTCGGGCTTCAGGCCCGTCACATCGCGGCCTCCGAAGGCGACACGGCCGGCGCTCGCGGGCGAAAGCCCCGTGATCACGTCGAACAAGGTTGTCTTGCCCGCGCCGTTGGGGCCGCCGATGCCGAGCACCTCGCCCCTCTTCACCTCGAAGGAGAGCTCGTGCACGGCCGCCATCGCGCCGTAAAACTTGCTCACGCCATCGCAGGCGAGCAGCGGTGCATCCGACGCACGCGCTTCGCTCATGGAAGGTTACCCACCTCTGGTTGATTGACGGTCGCGTGCGGGTTCGATGACACCATCTCATGCTCGCAGAGCGTATCGCCGCTGGCAAGCAAGCCGCACACCGACAGGATGTCGCGGGTCGTTCTGGTTAGACCAAGATGAACCGAGTTCGCCGGAAAGGAGGGGGCATTTGAGCGTGGATCAACGGCCTCCAGCGGCCACTCTTCGCATTCGCCGGCCAGTCTGGTTTGACCAGAGCCTGCGACGCCGGGCGCGATTGCGAGCCATGCGGGTCTGTGTTATCCGGTGCGCCGATCGCAGGTCCGCAGGGCAGCGTGCACATGTATCGCTCGGCCGCCCTTCAGCGCACCCGCGACGCGCCATGAGATGACGCTCGAACAGGGGTGCCCGATGGGTCGACACGTGACGATGAAGATCGGCGGCCGCACGATCACGGCCGAGTTGCTCGAGGACGAGGCGCCCAATGTGTGTGCCGCCTTTGCCGACAGCCTGCCGTGCGAGTCATTCTCGACCCACGCCAAGTTCGCCGGCGAAGAGCTGATCATCATGGTGCCGTTCTACAGCAATGCCGAGAACGAGATCCTCAACGTGAAGGCCGGCGACATCGGCTATTACCCCGGGCGCCAGACCATTTGCATCTTCTATGGAGGGGTCACGCCGTTCGGCAAAGTCAGCCTGTTCGCGCGGGTGGTCGAGGGCCTGCCGGGCCTGAAGTCGGTCGGCCAAAAAATTCTGAAATCCGGCCCGGTCAACGCCAAGATCAACGCGGCGAAGGAGGTCTGACCCATGGCCCGAACCTCAACCGCCCAGATGATCAAGCGCCTCGAGGCCTTCACCAGCCGCAATTGGCGCGCCGAGCCGGCCGACGTCAAGGCACTGCGCCGCTTCAAGCGCCCGCCCATGGGCAACATGCCCTGCGTGATCTACGCAAACTTCGACACCTTCTGGCTTGGCGAGAACATCCAGGTGTTGCGCCTGCTCGCGCTGGAGGGCGACATGCCGATCGCCGAGCTGAACCGGGTCGCCGGTGCTCTGGTCGCGCGCCATACGGCCCGGCTCGGCAAGTGGAAGATGACCAACACGGTGAAGCTGATGAAAGAGGTCGAGGCCTATTTCGATGGCCGCGGCGCGCGCAGCCACAAGGAGTTCGTCGCGGTCGCCGAGGCCATCATGCTCGCCTTCGACCGCGTCAACACCTGGATCGACGGCGCGCTGCCCTGGGCTCAGCTCGACCGCAGGCTCAAGCTCAATCCCGCGCCGCGCTGAGCGGAGCGCGCAATGCCTCGCCCGTCACCCCCCACCCTATCCCTCCCCCACTTGGGGGGAGGGGAATTTGCGGCGAACGATTTCACTTCTACCCCCTCCCCCTTGATGGGGGAGGGTCGGGGTGGGGGTGGCGCCCCGAGATCGACGGGCGCAGGCGAAGTTCCAATTGAACCTATGAGGCACTGAACCCATGTGCGGCATTGGCGGCATCGTCTTCAAGTCCCGCCTGCACGGGCAGAAGACCGGCGAAATCGCCTATCGAATTCTCCACAGCATTTACCGGCGCGGCCCGAACTCAACGGGTGTCGCGCTCTGGCAGGACAATGATGACGGCCTCACCTATGTCGGCGTCAATGTCGAGGAAAAGGAGATGGGGCCGAAGGTGATCGGCCTCCTGGATGAGCTCGGCAAGGTCAAGGCGCTGACCGATGGCGGCGGGTTCATCCGCGCCGCGCTCGTCTACAAGGGCAAGGACGATGCGCTGGTCGATGCGATCGATGATCTCGGCCACGGCGTCACCTGCGCCAGCATCGGTTCGCACATCGAGGTGCTGAAGCACATGGGCGGGGTCGCGAACCTCGAATCCAATTTCAAGCTCTCGGCCTATGAGGGCCGCGTCGCGATCGGGCTCACGCGCTTTGCGACCGAGAGCTCGATCGACTTCACGCACGCCCAGCCGCTCGCCGCACGCGGCGCGCGTGACCTGATCGTGATGCACAATGGCCACATCACGAACTATCATCGCCTCCGCTGGCTCTATGAGAACAAGAAGGGCTATCGCTTCACCACGCGCAACGATTCCGAGATCCTGTGCGCGGTGATTTGGCACGAGATGAGCCAGGGCGCGAGCTTCAAGGAGGCGCTCGCCTCGACGATCGACAGCGTCGACGGCTGCTTCAGCTATATCGCGATGCACGGCAACGAGGTCGCGCTGGTGAAGGATCGTTACGCCGCGAAACCCATGGTGGTCGCGGAAAATGACGACTTCATCGCGATCGCTTCCGATGCCTGGGCGATCTGCGAGGGCGTGCAACGCGAGGTGAATGTCTCCGAGCCGGGGGCCGGCACCGTCTCGACCTGGCGGCTGCAATGAGCGGCAAGGCAATCCTTACGCTCGACTCCAACAAGCTCTCGGTTCACGAGGTCAACCTCGCGATCCGAAAGGCCGCGAAGGACGGCATCAAGACCGTTGAGCTCCTGAACCCGATGGCGCGCCACAATCTCGGCGTAGCGATCACCGATCCCATCCACCTCGTCTACAAGGGCGACGTCGGCTATTACGCCGTCTCGCTCTCGGACCAGGTGAGCGCGGAGATCCACGGCTCGGCTGGTTGGGGCATCGGCGACAACTTGATTCGCGGCGAGATCGTTGTTCATGGTAACGCGGCCACTGCGGCGGCACCCTCGCTCCGGGGTGGCACGGTCGTCGTCAAGGGTTCGGTCGGCCCACGCTCGGCGATCGGGCTCAAATCGGGTGAGCTCATCGTTGGTGGCGGCGCCGGCTACATGACCGGCTTCTTCATGCAAAAGGGCCGCATCGTGATCTGCGGCGACACCGGCGATGCGATCGGCGATTCGATGTACCAGGGCGCCATCTATGTCGGTGGACGGATTGGCTCGGTCGGCTCCGGCTGCCGTTTTGTCGATATCGCTGGGCCTGAGCGCGATGAGCTTTTCGCCACGCTTGAGCGCTACAAGATCAAGGCGCCGAAGGCGTTCCAGAAGGTCGAATCCGACCGCTCGCTCTGGCACTTCGACAAGAAGGAATTCGAGGTATGGAAGGACGTCCTCTAAAGGATGCGAACTTCAGCGGCATCTGGTCGCCGGAAACGATCGAAGCGATTCAGGAGAAGGCGGACCTAGGGCGCTATCAGATTCGCGGCCAGGCGACCAAGCGGCGCGATCTGCCCTCCTTCGATGATCTCGTGTTCGTGCCGGCCGGACTCTCGCGCATGCCGCTCGAGGGCTATCGCGAGCGCTGCGACACGAAGGTGACAATCGGCGAGGGGCGGGTCAAGCGTCCGCTCGTGCTCGACCGGCCGATCATGATCGCCGGCATGAGCTTCGGCGCGCTCTCGGTCAACGCGAAGCGGGCGCTCGGCCGTGCCGCCACCAAGTGTGGCATCTCTACCTGTACCGGCGATGGCGGCATGCACCCGGAGGAGCGCGCCAACTCGGCGAAGCTCGTCTATCAATATCTGCCGAGCCGCTATGGCCTCACGCCTTACGACATGCGCAAGGCCGACATGATCGAGGTGGTGTGCGGGCAGGGCGCGAAGCCCGGCACAGGCGGCGTGCTGCTCGGCACCAAGGTCTCGGCCGAAGTGGCGCGCATGCGCGATCTGCCGGAGGGCGTCGATCAGCGCACACCCAGCCGCCACCCGGATTGGATGGGCGCCGACGATCTTCCGGTCAAGATCCAACAGATTCGCGAGGCGGTGGACTATGAGGTGCCGGTCTCGGTCAAGGTCGGCGCGTCGCGCATCGCTGATGACATCAAGCTGATCGCGCGCGCCGGTGTCGACGCGATCGTGTTCGACGGTATGGAGGGTGGCACCGCGGCCTCGCCCACCATTCAGCTCGACCACACCGGCATCCCGACCATCGCAGCCATCGCCGAGGCTGCCGAATCCCTGCGCGACATGGGCCTGAAGGAAGACATCAAGCTCATCGTCGGCGGCGGCATCAGGAATGGCGCTGACGCGGCCAAGTGCATCGCGCTCGGCGCCGACGTCGTCTATATCGGCACGGCGGCCTTGATTGCGCTCGGCTGCCACCGGCCGATTCATGTCGAGGACTATCATCGCATGGGCACGACGCCCTATGAGTGCAATCACTGCCACACGGGCCTCTGCCCGGTCGGCATCACCACGCAATATCCGAAGCTGATCGAGCGGCTCGATCCCGATGAGGGCGCCGAGCGGGTGGCGAACTTCCTCAACGCGATGACCATGGAGATCCAGCTCTTCGCGCGCGCCTGCGGCAAGAACCGTGTGCACGACCTCGATGGCAACGATATGCGCTCGCTGACGATCGAAGCATCGATGATGACCGGCGTGCCGATGGTCGGGCTCAATGGCCGCGTGCCGGCATGGCGCACCTACTGAGAAATGCGTGTCGCGTCGGAAGACGGGCAGACTGAGATGGGGGCAGGTTCGCTGAACGACTTTCCGTGAACGTCATGGCCGGGCGAAGACCCGGCCATCCAGGCCTCCTAACAAGGATGCGGCGCTGCCGTTCTGGATTGCCGGGTCAAGCCCGGCAATGACGAGCAAGAGAGAGCCGGGGAAACAAGGCGGGTAGGCGGGGGACGGGATGGCTGACACCAGCAAGAAAAGCGGCGACGCGATCGGCCGCATCGTGGCCGACCTGAAGAAAAAGGGCGTGCAGTTCGTGCGCTTCGAAACGCCCGATCTGCACGGCGTTTCGCGCGCCAAGCTGGTGCCGATCGAGCGGGTCGAAAGCTATGCGCGCGCCGGCCTCAACATGTATGGCGGCACGCTCGCGCTCGACACGGCATCGTCTGTGGTGCCCGGGGCGGTCTATAACGAGCAGGTCAATTATGCCGACCAGCGCTTGATTCCCGATCTCGACACCTTCGCGCCCGTGCCCTGGGCCGAGAATACCTGGAAGGTGATCTGCGACGGCCAATGGGAGGACGGGCGCTGGCTCGAGGCCTCGCCACGGCGCATCGTGCGCCGCCTGCTCGATGAGCTTGCGAAGCTCGGCTACACCACCGAGATGGCGCACGAGTTCGAGTTCTATCTGCTCGACCGCGAAACGATGAAGCCGTTCTTCCCCGGCGTGCACATCTTCAACAGCACGCGCAACGAGATGCTCCCGGTCGTACGCGAGCTGATGACCCAGCTGCGCGCCGCCGGGCTCGACATGATGACCGCCAACTGCGAGTACTCGCCCTCGCAGTTCGAGCTAGTCTATCGCCACGAACACGGCATGAAGGGCGCCGACAACGCCTTCACCTACAAGAACGGGGTGAAGGAGGTCGTGACCAAGGCCGGCCAGCACGCCACCTTCATGTCGAAGATGGCGTCAGATGTCGCAGGTTGCGGCGCGCATTTTCACATCAGCCTGTTGGACAAGAAGACCGGCAGGAACGCGCTGATCGACAAGAACGGCGTCAACAGCCTCTCGCCGATCGCGCGCCACGTGCTTCAGGGCCTGATGGATCATGGCCGGGGCGCCATGGCGCTGTTTGCGCCGACGCCCAATTGCTATCACCGCCTGAAGCCGCACACCTTCGCGCCGTCCAATGTCTCGTGGGGCCTTGAGGACCGGAGCGCGATGGTACGCGTGAAATACGCCGGCGAGCCGTCGATGCACCTTGAGAACCGGGTGCCCTCGGGCCTCGCCAACCCCTATCTCATCGTTGCGGGCACGCTTGCCTGCGCGATCTTGGGTCTGCGCGAAAAGCGGCCCCTGCAGCCGTCCTGCGATGGCCCGTCCGAGGAGAACCCGAACCTGCCGAGGTTCCCGCGCTCGCTCGAGGAGTCACTCGCTGCGCTCGAGTCCGACAAGGCGCTGGCCGGACTGCTGGGACCGGAGTTCATCTCGGTCTTCACGGTGGTCAAGCGCTATGAGCTGGCGCGCTTCCGCGGCCACATCACTGATTGGGAACGGGCCGAATATCTCGACGTCTATTGATCGGCTGGGGCTTTTCCTATGTCCCTCGGGAGGTTCACATGGCTCGCGTCGACATGAAAATGCTGAAGGCGCGGGTCGCGCGCTTCAAGGAGCTGAAGTCGAGCGCCGAGGCCTTTATCG
>Ga0194131_10005669_pt1 | contig 17827 bp, 21 predicted proteins | sample TA2KigO120mmetaG_FD_148631 | JGI IMG/M metagenome (GOLD analysis project Ga0194131, IMG submission 148631) | Freshwater microbial communities from Lake Tanganyika, Tanzania - TA2015053 Kigoma Offshore 120m | ecosystem: Environmental > Aquatic > Freshwater > Lake | place: Tanzania: Lake... | reverse complement strand
CCACCGCGGCCGCAGGCTTGCGCGCGTCGTCGTCGACGGGCGGCAGCGGCGGCGCGGCGGCCGGGCCGCGCACGAGGTCGCTCATGCGCACCATCAGGACACCCCGACCATGTCCTTGATGACCTCGGCCACGATCTTCTCGTCGATCTCGCGCACGCGGCGCGAGTAGCCGACGAGGAGCGAGATGTCGCAGAGGTTGTTGATCTCGCGCGGCGTGCCGCGCGTGAAGTCGAAGATCAGCTTGATCGCCTCGTCGGTGAACATCTGCGTCGGCTGGCCCGCCATCTTCAGGCGGTGGGCGACGTAGTTCGCGGTGTGCGTGTCGTCCAGCGTGTTCAGGTGGTAGCGAATCGCGATGCGCTGGTCGAGGTGCTTGAGGCGGCGGACCTTCGCCACGAGCTCGGGCGAGCCGATGAGGAGCACGGTGACGAGGAAGCGGTCGTCCGTCTGGAAGTTCATGAGCAGGCGCAGCTCCTCGAACACCGCGTCGTCCTCGATGAGCTGCGCCTCGTCGACGATGATCACGGTGTCGCGGCCGCCCTGGAAGTTCCGGAAGAACACGTCGTTCAGCAGGTGGAGGAGCTCGGGCTTCGACGTCTCGCGCGTCTCCACGCCGAGCTGGTAGAGCACCTCGCGCAGGAAGTCGATCGCGGTCCAGCTCGGATTCGTGAGCAGGCCGATCTCGTAGCGCTCGGCCTCGAGGCGCTGGATCAGCGCGCGCGAGAGCGTGGTCTTGCCGCAGCCGTACTCGCCCGTGAGCATGCCGCAGCCCTTGCGATGGCGAACGGTGTAGACGAGGCGCACGAGCGCCTCCTCGTGCTCCGGCGAGAGGTAGAAGAACTTGGGGTTCGGCGAGTTGTCGAACGGCGGTTCGCTGAGGCCCCAGTACGCTTCGTACATGGCTAGCGGCTGATCGTCGTCGTCGTCGACCCACCGAACAGACCGCTGGTGGCGCCGCCGAAGAGGATGTAGAGGCCCGCGTACGCGCTGATCAACCCGATGATCGTGTTCGAGATCGCGATGTAGTCCGAGTACCAGCGCACCGATACCTCGGGCACGGTGATCACGGCCCCCGGCTCGAGGGCGGGCGCCTCGGTGAGCGAATACGAGCGCCCGTTGCGGAACGTGACGAACGCGGCCTCCGGCTTCGCGCGGATGTTGAAGCCGCCGACGGCGGCGATGTAGTCGCGCGCGGTGAACTCCGGCCGGAAGTCCACGGGCGCGGTCGCCTTGACCTCGCCGTTCAGGTAGATCTTGTCCTCGAGCACCGGCAGCGTGACGACGTCCCCGTTCTCGAGCGCGATGTTCTGCGTCTCGTCCTTGTCGACGTAGAGCTTGTGCAGGTCCACGGGAATCCGCTGGGCGGGCCCGGCCGACGGCGTCCGGTCCACGAACGCGAGGCGCAGGTCCCCGAGCGTGCTCGCCCCGCCGACGCGCCCGACCACGTCGCGGATGCGGTCGCCCTGCGCGAGCTCGAGCCGCTGCGCGATCACCTGCTTGCCGGCGACCGCGCTCTTCGTGCTCGCGTCCGTGCCGACGAACGCGCCGCGCACGTCGACGACGTCCTGGATCCGGCCGACGCTCGGCACGAACAACGCGTCGCCCGCCTGGAGGTGCACGTCCGCCGGACGCGCGAGCGCGGTCCGCAGATCGACCGTGAGCGTCTCGCGGCGGCCGTCGGGGCCGAAGCGCGTGAGCCGCGCCTCGGCCGGCGCCCCGGTGGGCGAGACGCCGCCGACCAGCGCGAGCAGGTCGCGCAGCGAGCCGCCGGGCTGGAGCTCGTACTCTCCGGCCCGGCCGACCGCGCCCGTGAGCGTGACGGTCGCGGCCCGCACGGGCACGTGGATGCGCATGCCTTCGAGCACGAGCGGATTCTGCGTCGCGTCGCCGCCCAGCTCGAAGCGCAGCAGGTCGTACTCGCGCAGCGTGCCGTCCTTCGCGGTGACCTGCACGCGGCGGATGCTCCCGCGCGGCGTCGGACCGCCGGCGCCGAGGACCGCATCCTGGAGCCGGCGCGCCGACGAGATCTGCACGGTCGCCGGGCGCTGGACCTCGCCCGTCACCGCGATCTCGAACAGCCGCGGCTGCGTCACCGCCACGACGACGTCCGCGAACCTGAAAAAGTCGCGCGCGCGCTCCTGCACCGTGCGCGTGGCCTGGAGCACCGTGAGGCCGCCGATCCGGATGTTGCCGAGCGGGGGCAGGCTGACGTTGCCGTCGACGTCGACGATGACGGCGAAGCGCTGGACGTCGGTGCGGCCTGCGATCTGGATCTCGACGCCGTCGCCGGGGCCGAGCACGTAATCCGGCGGCACCACGAAGCGCTGCGCCGGGATGCCCGGTGGTGCCGCGATGTCGAGCCGCGACCCGGACGTCGGCGGCGTGGCGGTTGCGGGCGCGGGCGGCACGACCGTCGGCGGGGTCACGATGGGCGAAGGCGGTGGAGCCGGGGCCTGCCCGAACGCGGCCGCCGGAGCGAGCATGACCACCACCAGGAGTGCGGCGACCACACGGGAAAAGATATGTCGTGTCCGAGGGTTAGGAGACACGGGCATTAGCGGAAGATTCTCCCTTTTCGGCGCCGGTAGCGTCAAGAAAAAAGCACAGGTTTTTCATAGTTTGCTTGACAGTTCCGCTCCACCATCCGTATGATTCGCGGCGTCCCAGGGATACCGCCTGTTGAGCCTTCCATGACGCCCCATACCGCCCGAGCGGGTCTGCTGGCTGCCGGACTCCTCCTGAGCCTCGCGGCCGGCTTCGGCATTCATGCATTCTGGACCACGCGCGTTATTGCGCCGTCATCGCAGGCCCCGTCGCCCCTGACGACGGCCGATTCGCTGCAGTCGGCCTTCGTCCAGGTGGCCGAGCGCGTGCGTCCGGCGGTGGTGAACCTCGGCACGGTGCAGATGTCGCGGACCGCGCGCCGCCCCGCCGTGCCCGGTCCGTTCGCCGATGACCCTGTCTTCAAAGACTTTTTCGACCAGTTCTTCGGGCGCCGCGGGCAGGGGCCGTCGGAAGAGTTCCGCCAGTCCGGCCTCGGCTCCGGGGTGATCTTCGACAAGCGCGGCTACGTGCTCACGAACTTCCACGTCATCCGCGGCGCGGACGCGGTGACGGTGCGTCTGTCCACCAGGCAGGAGCTGCGGGGCCGGATCGTGGGCACCGACCCTAAAACCGATCTCGCGGTCATCCAGTTCCAGCCCGAAGGGCCGATCACCGTGGCGACGCTCGGCGACTCCGACGCCGTCCGCGTCGGCGAATGGGCGATCGCGATCGGCAACCCGTTCGGACTCGATCAGACCGTGACGGTCGGCGTCGTGAGCGCCACGGCCCGCGCCGACGTCGGCATCGCGACGTACGAGAACTTCATCCAGACCGACGCGTCGATCAATCCCGGCAACTCGGGCGGCCCGCTCGTGAACCTGCGCGGCGAAGTGATCGGCATCAACACGGCGATCGTCGCCGCGGGCCAGGGCATCGGCTTCGCGATCCCGGCCAACATGGTCAAGCGCGTGACCGGCCACCTCGTGGACCGCGGCAAGGTGATGCGCGGCTGGCTCGGCGTGTCGGTGCAGCCGCTCTCGCGGGAGCTGGCCGACTCCCTCGGCGTCACGGACACGCGCGGCGCGGTGGTCGCCCGGATCTATCCGGACAGCCCGGCGGCGAAGGCCGGACTCACGCAGAACGACGTGATCGTGGGCTTCGACGGCAGTCCCGTGGAGGACTACCACCACCTCCAGCGCCTGTCCGCGGACGCGGAGGTGGGTAAGACGGTCAAGATCGACTACGTGCGCAAGAGAGAGCGCAAGACCGCCGAGCTGAAGATCGCCGAGGCGCCCGACAGCGCCTCCCCGAAGTAACCGCCGCTCACGCGACGAACGGCGGGATCGGCGGGACCTCGAGCTGGCGCGTCGTCACGAGGCGCACGCCGGGCACGTCGCGCGCGACTTCCACCGCCCGCTCGAGCGCGCCCGTGCCTTCCAGCGTCACCACGCCGTCGTCCGCCTCCACCGAGATGCGATAGCGCCGTGTCTCCGCGTTGATCGCCAGCGCGACCTGCACGCGCGAGGCGAGCGCGCGCGAGGCCACCGTGCGCCGCGCGGCATCCGTGGTCGCGGCTTCCGGACGGCGCGCCGCCGTCTCGATCATGTCCACCGCCGCCTCGTAGCTGAGCCGCTCGGTGCTGAGCGTGAAGTCGTAGAGCATCGGATCGGCGAGGTCCACCTCGTAGAGGTAGCGCATGCGGCCGGCCTTCTCGGCGTCGTCGCGGCGCACGAAGTCCGCGGCGGCACGCTGGGTCGGCGTCTCCCCCGTCATGTCCGTGGTGCGCTTGATCCAGCGCTTCACGCGCACCTCGAACGGCGCGATGACCCGCGCGCGCACGACGTGCGGGATCCCCCGCAGGAGCCACTGGCCGCCACGGCCCATCAGGACCGCGTTGTCCATCTCCGCGAAGTCGAGCAGGCTCGTCTGGAGGATGGTGATGTAGTAGCGCGTCTCCGTGTCGAAGCGCTCGAACAGCGTCGGCTTCGACTCGTCGAGGTGCGAGAGCTTGTCCTCGGCGACGCCGTAGCGGCGCGCCACGTCGAGCACGAGCTCCTGGTCGACGTAGCGATAGCCCAGGCGCTGCGCGAGCTTCATGCCGATCTCGGGACCGCCGGCGCCCATCTGGTGGGAGATGGTCACGACCGCCATGGTTTCACCCCCGTCGGTACTTGTCCCTCACGGCGCCGGGCGCGATGGCGATGCGCTTGCCCGCGACGTCGTCCAGGATGTACACCTCGTCGCTCAGGGAACCGCTCGCGAACACCTCGAAGACCTCGAGGGCCGCCTCCAGTGAGTCGTTCGGGCGCTGCTGCATCAGCTCGTCCACCGCGCTCACCGGCATCCGCTTCACTGGTTCCTCCTCGAAGTGGCGCAGAGCCTACCCCAGCGCCCGCAGCCGAACAAGCGGTCAGACCGCGTGCGGGATCGCGGGAACCGGGAGGGCCGGGAACACCGGCGACTCCACCGGCGGGACGAACGTCGAGGCCGGCCACGGGCCGCTCGGGACCACCGCCACGTCGCCCGCGTGCGTCGCCACCGGCGCGATCCGCGCGAGGAACGTGGCGACCTCGGCGCGGCGGACGAGGAAGGCGAGCGAGATCGCGGTGTTCGCGCCGCCGCCGGTGGTGCGGCTGCGCCAGGTCGTCAGGCCGCTCGCCTCGGCGATGCGGTCGGCGACGACGGTGATGCGCCGCGGATCGACGTCGCCGAGATGCAGCGCGAGCACGCTCACCCGCATCTCCACGCGGCCCCTCACGAGCCGGAGGCCCGCGCGGATCGCGGCGGCGCGCGGGGCGAGCCACGGCTCGACCTCCGTCACCGTGACGCCATACGGCAGCGGGAAGAACGGCCCGGGCGTGGTCGCCGCGGTCTGGACCTCGCGGTGCCGGGTGAGCGCGTACGGCGTGCGGCGCGGGAGGGCGTCCAGGGGCGTGAAGAGAATCACGAGCCCGCCGATACGCCGGAGCAGCAGGGGACCGTCGCCGACGCCCGTCGCCGGGAGTCGCGAGGCTTGAGGCGGCCGCTCCAGGATGCCGTAGAGATGGTGCAACATTCGCCCCTCGCGTCGGAACGTTGCCAGGAGGGCTCGAGGTGGCGCGGAGCGTACGCCGCACCCCGGCGGCCGTCAAGGGTTACGCCATAATGAAGCGGCATGCGTCTCGCGGGCATCGCCGTGCTCCTGGCGCTCGTGACCCTGGCATCCGCGGCGGGGGCGACGCTCCCTCCCGACCTGCCCGCGCCGCAGCGCGCGCGCCTCGACGCCGTCGCCCAGGCCGCCGCCGTCTCGACGCACGTGGAGGCGGAGCCGTTCGTCGGGCAGCCGGAGGTCTTCGAGTACCTGCTGAACCATCCCGAGTTCGCGACGCGGGTCACCCGCGTGCTGCGGGTCGCGCGCTACCGGATCTGGCGCCAGGCCGACGGCCTGTGGCTCGACGACGGCTGGGGCGCGGTGGGGCGCTTCGACATCGTGTACGCGCAGGCGCGCACGCGGGTGATGCACGCGCGCGGCGTGTACTCGAAGCGGCTGCTGCCGGACATCCACGGCGAGGCCGTCGTGATGATCCAGTACGACGTGAAGCCGGGGCCGAACGGCCGCAGCCTCATCGCGGCGACCGTGACCGGCCACGTGAAGCTCGACAGCGGCCTGCTCAGCGGCCTCACGAAGCTCGTGACGCCGGTCGCCCGCGCCAAGGCCGCGCGCGAGGCGCACACGCTGGTGAAGGTCTTCGCGAAGGTCGCGCGCGCCGCGGACGAGTCTCCGGCGACGCTCTGCCAGGACCTCGCGCAGCAGCCGGACGTGTCGCCGCGGGATCTGGCCGGCTTCTGCCGCCTCCTCAGCGTTCGCTGAAGCCGAGCGCGACGCGGGCCCGGCGGATGCGCGCGTGCGCGTCCGCGTGCTCGGGCTGAAAGGCGAGGACCGCGCGCGCCGCCGTCTCGAGCTCCGCGTGCTTGCCCTGCGCCTCGAGCGCGTCCCACAGCAGGTAGTGCGCGCGCGCCGTCTCCGCGTCGATGCGCAGCGCCTCGCGGCACGCCGCTTCCGCGTCCGCGTACTTCGCCTGCGCGAGGAGCGCGGCGGCGAGCTCGACGTGCGCGCGGACCGTGCGCGGCTTGAAGCGTACCGCCGTCCGATAGGCGGCTTCGGCGCCCGCGTGATCGCCGAGCTCCGCGAGCAGCTCACCCATGTCGCAGTGCGCGCGCACGTAGTCCGGGCGCACCGCGATGGCCGCGTCGAACGCGGCGCGGGCCTCGTCGAAGCGCCGCTGCCAGTAGAGCGCGACGCCGAGGCCGCGCCGCAACACCGGATGATCCGGCCGCAGCCGCAGCGCCTCGCGGTACGCGGCTTCGGCCTCCACGTGTCGTGCCTGGCGGCCGAGACCGAGGGCGAGGTTGTGCCACGACTTCACGTCGTCGGGCACCAGGCGGATCGCTTCCCGCAGCGCGGCCTCGGCCTCGGCGTGGCGCCCCTGCGAGCCGAGCGCGACGCCGAGCTCGCAGTGGTAGTCCCCCTCCGCGGGATTCAGCGCGACCGCGCGGGCGAAGGCGGCGGACGCGCCGACGTAGTCGCCGGCCGCCCCGAGCGCGAGCCCGTGATGCGCGTGGAGCTCCGGATCGTCGGGGCGGACGCGGACCGCCGCGGCCCACGCGTGCGCTTCGTCGCGCCAGCGGGCGGCGCGCTGGTACGTGGCCGCGAGCATCCGGTACGGCGCGACCCACGCCGGACGGAGCCGCGCGGCCTCGGTGAGCGCGCGCACCGCCTCGTCGAAGCGGCCCTGGCGCTCCAGCGTGACGCCGAGGTGGTGATGCGCCTCCGCACGCGCCGGGTCGATCGCGACCGCCTCGCGAAGAATCGCCGCCGAGTCCACGAGCCGGTGGCGCTTGCGCAGCGCGATGCCCGCGCGCACGCGCACCTCCGCGTCGGCAGGCAGGAGCTTCGCGGCCTCGCGATACGCGCCGGCGGCCTCGAGCATGCGGCCGCGACGCTCGAGCGCGCGGCCGAGCGCCGTCCACGTGCGCGCGTCGTCGGTCCGAAGGCGAAGCGCGTCGCGGTAGGCGGCGCACGCCTCGCGGTAGCGCCGCTGCTCGACGAGCACGTCCCCGAGCTCGCGGCGCGGCGCGGGCGCGGCCTCGGCCTCGCGCAGCACGGTCTCCGCGTCGGCGGGCTTTCGCTGGCGGCGCAGCACGACGGCGAGGTTCGTGCGCGCGGTCGCATCGCGCGGGCTGAGCCGCAGCGCCTCGCGCAGCGCGGCTTCCGCGTCGGCGTAGCGGCCCGCACGCTCGAGCGCGAGGCCGAGGTTCAGATGGCCGCGCGCGAGATCGGGGCGCCGCGCGACTGCCTCCGAGAACGCCGCGGCCGCGTCGCCGAACCGGCGCTGCTCGAAGAGCACGCGGCCGAGCTCGAGCCTCGCCCCGGCGTGATCGGGCGCCACGTCGACCGCTTCGCGCAGCGCGCCCTCGGCGTCGCCGGCGCGACGCTGGCGGCGGAGCACGGTCGCGAGCTCCAGGCGCGCGGCGACGTCCGCAGGCTGGGCGGCGACCGCATCGCGCAGCATCCGCTCGGCGTCGTCCAGGCGGCCGCGGCGGACGAGCGCCCGCGCCTCGTCGAGCTGTTCAGGCATCCGCCGATTATCCCGTGGCACCGGCGTTGCACATACACGTTGTATGAACGGCGCGCGGCCCCGTCTCCAGCACGTGCACTACTGCCCGCTCTGCGCGAGCACGTACCGTGCGGAGTGCCGGTGCCGCGCGCCGGAAGACATCACGCACCTCTGCGCGACCTGCCTCGACTACCTCTTCGCCGACGAGAAGCGCGCCGCCTGAGGGTTTCTCGCACGTGGCCTGCATGAACAGGCGAATCCGCTGCGGTGACCACGATCACCAGAGCCGGTCCCCTGCCTCCGTCGCCAGCGCGTCCGCCCTGCCGTTGTAGTGCGCGAAGTCGTCCCGCCCCGCCCACGCGGACTGATGCCCGCGCTGGTGGCGATAGCTGACGCGCAGCCCGCGCCGCGCGATGAGGGCGTGGCACGCGTCGATCACCGTGGCGACGATCGGATCGCGCGCCTTCCACCGCCCGTCCATCCACGCGCCGACCCCTTCGTAGTCGTGGACGATCGTCACGGCGGCGCGCTCGGGGACCAGCGTGAGCGCGAGATAGAGCGCGGCGAGCTCCGCAAGGACGTTACGGAGGCGTGAGAGCGCCTCGTTGAGTCCCGCGCGTGTGTTCAGCGGCGCGATGCCGGCGCCGGCGAAGACCTCCATCACCGTGTGGCCGGCTTGCGCGACGACCTCTTCGTCCTCGTCGCCGCGCTTCTCCACGATGACGACGCCGACACCGCCGAGATGATTGCCGTCGACGAAGGCCCACAGCCCCGGCGTGAGCGCGGTGCCTTCGCCGCGGAGCATCGCCTCCGCGAGCTCGCGCGACGCGACGGACTGATACTTGGCGCCACGCACGCCCTTCACCTTCGCCTCGCACTCCGGCCACGTGGCGTAGATGCCGCGGACGCTCTCGGGCGCGGTGACGACGTAGACCTTCGGCACGTATGGAGCGTAGCAAACGCGGCTAGACTCATCGGCATGAGTGAACCTGTCTCCGAAGAGCGCCAGAAGGCCTTTCTCGAAAAAGCCCGCAAGGGGATGCTGACGTGGCTCTCGAAACGCGAGGGCGGCGCGGCGACGCTGGCGGAGATGCACGAGCACAGCGCGGAGCGCTATCTGATCGCGCACCAGGGCTTCTCGAAGATGATGGAAGGGCTCGTGGGCGACGCGCTGGTCGACTTCGATCGCCCGACGATGACCGCGACGCTGACGGAGGCGGGCCGCAGCTACATCGCGTAGGAAGTGATCGCGCAGGAAGGGTGGAGCCGGGGGCGGGAGTTGAACCCGCGACCTACTGATTACGAATCAGTTGCTCTGCCTCTGAGCTACCCCGGCGCCCGTCACGAAGTCTACCATCACGCGCGTTTGACACGCGCGCCACGCGTCCCTACTCTCGCGCGATGCGTTGGGCACTCCCGCTCGCCCTCGCGGGCTATGCGCTCGCTGCCGCCGCGGTCGGCTGGTGGCTCTCCGCGCTCGTCGCGCCGGTCGTCGCGTGGCTCCTCTGGCGGCGCCACCCGCACGCGCGCTTCGCCGCGTACATCTTCCTCTCGGTCCTCACCGCGCGCGGGCTGGCGGGGGCGTGGCCGCTCGCGGCGTTCGCCATCGCGGCCATCGTCCTGCTCCAGCTCCCCGCCGCGCACCGCGTGTGGCCGCGCCTCACGTGGGGCCGGCCGCTGCGCTAGAATGCCGCCATGAAATTCCTGTGTCTCGACTGCGACGAGGCGATGAAGCTCCACTCGACCGCGGGCCCCGACGAGGGCTCGCTCACCGTGACCTTCCGGTGCCCCGAGTGCGGCTTCCGCGTCGCGATGCTGACCAACAGCTTCGAGACGCAGATGGTGAAGAGCCTCGGCGTGAAGGTCGGCGGCGGGCCCGCGCCCGCGACGCCCTTCCAGCACATCACCGCGTCGATGGCCGGCGCGCGCCCCGACGCGTTCGAAGGCGACGTCCCCGCGGGCGCCGCGGCCACCGGCGGCGGCTGTCCGTTCGGCGCCATGGTGAACGAGGCCGCCGGCGAGAATCCCAGCACGGTGACGTGGACACCCGAGGCCGCCGCACGCGTCGGCAACATCCCCTCGTTCATCCGGCCGATGGCGAAGCGCGCGATCGAGCGGTTCGCCGAAGCGCAGGGCTATCCGACCGTGACCGAAGCGGTCATGGACGAAGCCCGCGGCGCGATCGGCATGTAGCGTGACGCGCGTCGACCTCGTCAATCGCATGGCCCCGGCCGCCGGGTGGTCGAAAGCCGCCACCGAGCGCGCGCTGCGCGCGATGCTCGCGGGCATCCGCACCTCGCTCAAGCGGGGCGAGGCCGTGACGCTGGTCGGATTCGGGACGTTTGCGGTCGCGCGCCGCAAGCCGCGGACCATGCGCAACCCGCGCACGGGCCAGGCCGTGGCCGTCGCCGGGCGCATGCCGCGCTTCAAGCCGTCCAAGGAGCTCAAGCAGGCCCTTCGCTGAGCCAAAATGCTTGGCCGCCCCCGCGGGCGCCCGTAGAATGTCCCCCGGTGGCCGCCATCCGTTTCGCGCTGCTGTCGCTGCTCGCCGTCGCCCTGCTCGGACCTGACGTCGCCGCCGCTCAGAACGGCCGCCCGCCGAACGGCCTCACCGCCGAGGCGTTCATCCTGCTCGATCCCGTCGGGAAGCCCGTCTTCGCCAAGAACGCGGACGAGGACCACGCGCCCGCCAGCCTCGTCAAGATGATGAGCCTCTACCTCGCGTACGAGGACATCGAGCGGGGCCGCGCGGACCTCGAGGACCTCGTCTACATCTCCCGCAACGCCGTCCTCACGCCGCGCTACCGCATGGGCCTGCGCCTCGGGGACGAGGTGCCGTTGCGCATCGTGATGGAAGGGGTGGCGATCGCCTCGGCCAACGACGCGGCGACCGCGCTCGCCGAGCACCTCGGCGGCGGCGACGAGGGCGTGTTCGTGGCACGTATGAACGCGAAGGGCCGCGAGCTCGGCCTCACCCATACGCGCTTCGCGAATGCGCACGGGCTGCCGGATCCGATCCAGCGCACGAACGCGCGCGACATGGCGACACTGATCGGGCGCCTGCTCACCGATCATCCGGACTCGCGCACGATGCTGGGAGGCCAGACGTTCGTGTACGCGGGCCGCATGTACGCCCGCCACATCTCGCTCTTCCGCGATCCGGGCGGCGTGCAGGCGCTCAAGACCGGCTTCACGCGCGAGGCCGGCTACAACCTCGCGGTCTCCGCCTGGCGCAACGGCCAGCAGTTCCTCATGATCGTGCTCGGCGCCAGCAGCCGTCAGAACTCGTTCCTCGACGCCAAGAAGCTCCTGCGGCACGGCTTCGTGGAAGCCGGCCTCGAGGCGCCGGAGCCGGAGCGGCCGCGCACGATCAAGACGAAGGCGAAGTCGAAGCCGCAGAAGCTCCGCGCCAAGCGCGCCACCATCGCCCGCTGATCCTCGCGTAGACTCCCGGCCGTGCCCTCCATCCGCGGATACGTCTTCGACGCCTACGGCACGCTCTTCGACGTCCACTCGGTCGTCGAGGCCGGCCGCGCGCTCACCCCCGACCCCATGGCGCTCTCGCTCGCGTGGCGTCAGAAGCAGCTCGAGTACACGTGGCTGCGCTCGCTCATGGGCCGCTACGAGGACTTCTGGACGGTCACCGAGGACGCGCTGCGCTGGGCGCTCGCCCGGCTCGCGATCGCCGCGGACGACCAGGCGGTCCACCGGCTGATGGACGCCTACCTGACGCTCGCGTGCTTTCCCGAGGTCCCGGCCGCGCTCGCGGCGCTGGCGGGGCGGCCGCGCGCGATCCTCTCGAACGGCTCGCCGAAGATGCTCGCCGCCGCCGTCGCCTCCAGCGGCCTCGCGCGCCAGCTCGACCATGTGCTGTCCGTCGACGCGGTGCGGATCTTCAAGCCGTCGCCTTCGGTGTACGCGCTCGCGCCGGAGGCGATGGGTGTCCCGGCCGCCGACCTGCTCTTCGTGTCGTCGAACGCGTGGGACGTGGCGGGCGCGAAATCGTTCGGCTATCAGGTCGCGTGGTGCAACCGCGCGAACGCGCCGGAAGAAAACCTCGGCGTGAAGGCCGACCACGTCATTCGGTCCCTGGCCGACCTGCCGCGCTAAAGACAAAAGAGCGAGCCGGGGCCGGCTCGCTCTTTAGATCGGCTGGGGGACGAGCCCCCTCCGAGTTACTTCTTGCCGGCCAGCTTCTTCCGCTTCACGTACGCCCAGATCTTCTTCGTCATGTCCGAGGGCCCGATCGGCGAGTTCCCGAACACCGACTCGAGCGAGTCGTCGCAGCCCTTGAAGTTGATCGAGTACCCGCCGAACGCCTTTCCCTTCGCCTTCGCCTTCGCCATAAGCCCTCCCTGAAAGGTTGTGCCGCGCTCGCGCGGCTGCCGTCCCTGGGGGGTATTACTACCACATGTACGAGGGGCGCAACAGGAAAAACCCCATCCGTAGGGGCTCCCTCCCCGGCTAAAAATACCCGGGGAGGGTACCACCCGGCGGGCGGCTCAGCGGCTGCGGAACGCGGGCATGACCTCCCGCGCGAACCAGCGCAGCTGCTCCTTGAAGTCCTTCGGCGAGAGGCCTTCGGCCCAGTGGATCATGAAGTCTTCGAGGCCCGGATACTTCGCCTCGATGGACTTGATGCCCTCGATGACGTGGCTCGGCGGCCCGCAGAACCACGCCTTCTGCTGGATGCCGTCGGCGAGGTTCGGCGTGCGCGCCGGCGCGCCGGGCTGGCCCCACGTGCGGCCCTGCTCGTCCGCGTAGCGCACGAAGCCGAACGGCGCGAACCACTTGTAGCGCTCGTCGTGCGCGTCCTCCACGCGGCGTTTCGCGTCTTCCTGCGTGTCCGCCAGATAGATGCCCGCGCCCCAGCACACGTCCTCGCCCAGCTGCTTCTGGAAGCCGTGCTTGAGGCACGCCTGGTGGTACGCCTTGATGACGTCGTCGAGGATCTTCTCGCCGTTGAGCGTGACCATCGCCTTGAAGTTCTTGCTGCCCATGTAGTCGATCGACTTGCTGCTCGCGATCGGCATCCACACCTCGACGGGCAGGTGCTTCGGGCGCGGCACGCAGGTGATCTCCTTCATCTGGTAGCCGCGGTACTCCACGGGCGGCGGCACGTCGTACGCCTTGCCGTGGTGGCTGAAGGACTCCTTGTCGAAGCACTTCAGCATGAGGTCGACCTGCTCCTCGAACAGCGTGCGGTTCGCCGCCTGGTCGATGACCGGCGCCCCGAAGCTCTCGACCTCGCGCGAGTGATAGCCGCGCCCCACGCCCATGATCACGCGGCCGTCGGTGACCCAGTCGGCCATCGCGTAGTCCTCGGCGAGGCGGATCGGGTGCCACATCGGGAGCACGTTGAAGCCGCAGCCGAACTTCAGCTTGCGCGTCTGGGTGGCGAGCCACAGCGAGAGCTGCACGAGGTTCGGGAACACCTCGTAGCCTTCGTGCTGGAAGTGGTGCTCGGCGGTCCACATCGCGTAGTAGTCCAGCTCGTCCATGAGCTGCGCGACGTCGCGCGCGGTGAAGAACGGCTCGACCAGCTTGTCGTTGCCATAGCGGCGGGCGTCGGCGGGCGTGCCCTTGAGACCGATGTTCTCGAGCTCGATCTGACCGACGTACAGCATGTGGAAGCGCTTGATCATGGAAGCGGTCCTTTCGTCAGGTCTTGTTCTACTGAGCGGTCCAGCCCCCGTCCACGACGAGCGTGGCGCCGGTGACGTACGACGCGCCCTCGCTCGCGAGGAAGCGCGCGACGGCGGCGACTTCTTCGACGGTCCCGCGGCGGCCGAGCGGCACGAGCGCGCGGATGAGGTCGAGGTTCGCGCCGACCCCGCCCATGACCGTGGGCGCGTCGGCCGCGAGGATGGCCTTCGAGTTCGCGCGCAGCCCGGTCTCGATCGGCCCGGGACAGATCGCGTTGACGGTGATGCCGTGCTTCGCGCCCGCGGTGGTCGCGAGCTGGCGGGTGATCCCGACGACGCCGTGCTTGGACGCGACGTACGCGGTCCCGCCGCCGCCACCGATGAGCCCGGCCACCGACGCCATGTTGATGATGCGCCCGGCGCCGCGCGGCACCATCTCCTCGAGCGCGCGCTTGCAGCCGAAGAACGTGCCGGTGAGGTTGATCGCGATCACGCGCTCGAAGAGCGCGGGCGTGATCTGCTCGACCGGCGCGTAGCCGTCGAGCACGCCGGCGGCGTTGACGATCGTGCCGAGCGGCCCGAGCTGGCGCACCGCCTCGCTCACCGCGCGGTCGACGTCGTCCCAGCGGCTCACGTCGGCGGGAATGAACGCCGCGCGTCCCCCCGCCTTGGTGATCTGCTCCACGGTCTGCGTGGCGCCGTCGGGCAGCAGGTCCACGACGGCGATCGGCGCGCCGCCCTCGGCGAGCGCCTTCGCGATCGCGCTGCCGAGCCCGGAGCCGCCGCCGGTGACGATGGCGCACCCACTGATCACGCGCTGGTCGTTCATGCGGCGAACTCTAACATGCGGTCACGTTCGCCGGCCCCGCACCCGCCGACGTCGCGGTGTATCCGACGCGGCACGTTGACCGGGCGGGGTCCCGTCGCTAGGCTGGCGTCACGATGTCCACGCCGCGGTATCAGACCGGTCGTGCCCGGACGTGGCGGATGCCGAGAGAGACGTACGACCGGATGGTCGAGCACGGCATCCTGCGCCCCGACGACAAAGTCGAGCTGCTCGAGGGCCGGCTCGTCGTCGCCGAGCCGAAGTTCAGCCCGCACACGACCGGTGTCTTGCTTGCCGCGGACGTTCTGCGCAAGGTCTTCACGGGCCGCTGGCACATTCGCACGGAGGCGCAGCTCGCGATCGGTCCGTTCTCATCCCCTGAGCCGGACGTCTGCGTCGTCGCGGGCGCGATCCGCGACTATCGCGCCGCCCATCCGACCACCGCCGCGCTCGTGGTCGAAGTCGCGCAGACCAGCCTCCGGCTCGATCGCACCATCAAGAAGCGCATCTACGCGGGGGGCGGGATCGCGGACTATTGGATCGTGAATCTCGCGACGCGCGTGCTCGAGGTCTATCGCGACCCGGTCGGCGAGGGCGTCGAGGCCGACTACCGCGCCGTCCACACCTATACCGCCGGCGACACGATCGCGCCGCTCGCCGCGCCCGACGCCACGATCCGCGTCGCCGACCTCCTGCCCTGACGCCACGGCCGCGCCTTGAATCACCGCGCCGACCGGCGTAGCCTTACCGCGTCCTACACCAAACCGCGGGAGCTCGGGGACACCGGGCTGAGATGGCGGCTGCCGCCGCCGACCGCAAACACCTGACCTGGGTAATGCCAGCGAAGGGAGGCCATATGGGCTCGGTGTCTCGCAAGATCTATCTCTCCGGTTCCCGTCCCGACATGCGCGTTCCCATGCGTGAGATCACGCTCTCAGGCGGCGAGCCGCCCGTCCGGCTCTACGACACGAGCGGTCCCTACACCGACCCGGACGCGATGCTCGACCTCAAGCGCGGGCTCGACCCGATGCGCCTCGCGTGGATCATGGAGCGCGGCGACGTCGAGGAGCTGCCCGGCTCCACGTCGAGCTACCGCAAGGAGCGCGAGAGCGATCCGGCACTCGGCGGCGTCCGCTTCGCCAGCGTGCGGCGTCCGCTGCGCGCGAAGGCCGGCCGGTGCGTCACGCAGATGCACTACGCGAGGAAGGGCATCGTGACGCCGGAGATGGAGTTCGCCGCGATCCGCGAGAACATGAGCCCCGAGGTCGTGCGCGAAGAGATCGCGCGCGGGCGCGCGATCCTGCCCAACAACATCAACCATCCCGAGTCCGAGCCGATGCTCATCGGCCGGAAGTTCCTCGTGAAGATCAACGCCAACATCGGCAACTCCGCGGTCGCGTCCACGATCGAAGAGGAAGTCGAGAAGATGACGTGGGCCACCAAGTGGGGCGCCGACACGGTCATGGACCTGTCGACGGGCAAGAACATCCACGAGACGCGCGAGTGGATCCTCCGCAACTCGCCGGTGGCCATCGGCACCGTGCCCATCTACCAGGCGCTCGAGAAGGTCGGCGGCAAGGCGGAAGACCTCACCTGGGAGCTCTACCGCGACACGCTGATCGAGCAGGCCGAGCAGGGCGTGGACTACTTCACGATCCACGCGGGCGTGCTGCTGCGCTACGTGCCGCTGACCGCGAAGCGCGTGACGGGCATCGTGTCGCGCGGCGGGTCGATCCTCGCCAAGTGGTGCCTCGCGCATCACCAGGAGAACTTCCTCTACACGCACTTCGACGAGATCTGCGACATCATGGCCGCCTACGACGTCGCCTTCTCGCTCGGGGACGGGCTGCGCCCGGGCTGCAACGCGGACGCGAACGACGAGGCGCAGTTCGCGGAGCTCGACACGCTCGGCGAGCTCACGAAGGTCGCGTGGGCGAAGGACGTCCAGGTGATGATCGAGGGCCCGGGCCACGTGCCCATGCACCTGATCAAGGAGAACATGGACCGGCAGCTCGCGGTCTGTCACGAGGCGCCGTTCTACACGCTGGGCCCGCTCACCACGGACGTGGCGCCGGGCTACGACCACATCACCTCGGCGATCGGCGCCGCGATGATCGGCTGGTTCGGCACCGCGATGCTCTGCTACGTGACGCCGAAGGAACACCTCGGGCTGCCGAACAAGAAGGACGTGCGCGACGGCGTCATCGCCTACAAGATCGCCGCCCACGCCGCCGACCTCGCCAAGGGCCACCCCGGCGCGCGGGCGTGGGACGACGCGCTGTCGAAGGCGCGGTTCGACTTCCGGTGGGAGGACCAGTTCAATCTCGCGCTGGATCCCGAGACCGCGCGCGAGTTCCACGACGAGACCCTGCCCGCCGACGGCGCGAAGGTCGCGCACTTCTGCTCGATGTGCGGGCCGAAGTTCTGCTCGATGAAGATCACGCAGGAAGTGCGGGAGTACGCGGCGCGGGAAGGTGTCGCCGCCGAGACCGTGGCGGTCGTGCAGGGGCTGCGGGAGAAGGCGGCGGAGTTCCGGACGTCCGGCGGCGAGATCTACATCAAGAAGGACGCGTAGCGGACGACGAGCGGCGGGGCGCGCTCAGCGCGCCTCGCGCTCCGCGCGGCGGATCAGCTCGCCCATCCGCCGGATCCGCGCATCGACCTCCTGATCGGCCGGCGTCCGGGCCAGGGACGGCGTCGAGTACTCGACCTCCACCGGTCGGCTGGCGAGGCGCTGACGCTCCAGGGTGCGGTCGATCCGCGCGACGATGGCCTTCGCGTCATAGCGGCCGTCGCGCCCGGGGCGATCGGCCGCCGCCACGGCCGGCGTCAGCAGCGCACCCGCGATCGTCACGGCCAGCATCAGGCTCTTCATGGCGGCTCCTCTCACACCCGTTGTACTCCTTGGACGCGCGCGCGATCCGGCCTATTTCAGGGTGCCTGCGGGAGCTGGAGGTTCCGGCGGATCGTCTGGCTCGGCAGCGTGGTGCCCGGCGGGAGCGTGTGCTTCAAGGGCGTCCCAGTCGCCGGCGCCGGCGCGGGCGGCAGCGGCTGGAGCCGCAGGTTCGTGCGGCTCGGCACGGCCGTTCCCGGCGGTAACGCGATCGTGGCAGGGGTGGGGCCGCCCTGGATATTGGTCGTCCCGGCGGTCGGCCCTCCCTGGATCGTCGTGGTGCCCGTCGATGCCGCGGGAGCGGGCGGCGGCGCGGCCGGCG
>Ga0194131_10005661_pt1 | contig 17844 bp, 9 predicted proteins | sample TA2KigO120mmetaG_FD_148631 | JGI IMG/M metagenome (GOLD analysis project Ga0194131, IMG submission 148631) | Freshwater microbial communities from Lake Tanganyika, Tanzania - TA2015053 Kigoma Offshore 120m | ecosystem: Environmental > Aquatic > Freshwater > Lake | place: Tanzania: Lake... | reverse complement strand
CGTCAGCGTGCCGAGGGACCGACCAAGGAACTCGCGGCGAGGAAGCGTGGGTCGGGGCATGTCGCGTCTCCAGGATGCGGAGTTCGGGATGTCGAACTCGGGAGGTCGAAGTCAGGAGGTCGAGGTCTGGATGTCGGGGCACCAAGCCGAAGGTAGCGGATCGCATCCCGAGCGACTTGCTCGGGCTCCTCGAACGGCATGGATGCCGCGAGCGCCCGATCCGCTCGATGATCGAGGCGGGATCCGGCATCGAGGAGGGCGTCCTGTCCGGTAACCGTCCGGCGTCGCGGTCACGCGCCGGCAGGGGCATCGCTGCCGACGACGAGCACGATCGAGATGGCGACCGGCTTCATTCGGGGGATCGATCCCTCGTGACCGAGCCCGGCGCGGCTGACGGGAGGACCCGAGTCTGGTCACGGCGAGGGAAGTCCGATTCACGACGGGACCGCGGCATGCCGAATCGCACCGTTCGGAGCGATGAGGCGAACGCCTGCCGAACTCGCATCGTTTCGAAAACCCTTTGGCGGTACGGTCAACTGGTCCCATACTCGGATGGGATCCGTCGAAGAAGTCCCCACCTGCCTCGCAGGTCCCTGCCCGCGTCGGACCGATCGACGCGACCCTCTTGGGAGTCTCGGATGCACTCGAAGAAGATGCTTGCCCCCGTCGTCATTGCCTCATGCCTCGCGTGCCGGATGGCGGTGGCGGGCGGCGACTGCCCCGCGGACCTCAACGGGGACGGACAGGTCAATGGCGCCGATCTCGCGCAGCTTCTCGGAGGCTGGGGGCAGCCCGGTCCGACGGACATCAATGGGAGCGGCACCACCGACGGAGGCGACCTCGCGATCCTGCTCGGTGGCTGGGGCGAGTGCCCGGAGCCGGAGGTCGAGGTGTCGATCTCCGCGGGCGTCGCCTCGGCGTCCTTCACCGAGGGCGGCAGCGTCGGCATCGCCTTCCTCGTCGAGGTGACGGGCGTCGGCTCGACGCCGGTCACGATCAACGTTGCGCAGTCGAGCTCGCCCGCGGGATTGACCATCGTCAATGACGTCCCCGCCGGCGGCTTCGTCATCGCCGCGGACGGCACCATCGTCTTCAACGCGCTCGTGAGCGGCGCTGCGCCAGGCTCCTTCACGCTCCAGAGCGTGGCGACGCCCTCGATCGGCGCTGCCGACTCCGTGGCGGTCCCGATCGAGGTGCTGCCGGCCGCCGGCATCCCCGACCTCTCCCCGCTTGCGGCGTCCCCCGCCGCGGTGAACCCGACGGTGACGACGGCGGTGACCTTCACGCTCAGCCTCGTGGGAACCTCGGCGCCGCCCGAGGACTTCACGCTCGCCCGCACGACCCCCGACGGCACGCCGCTCGCGTTCCCCGCGACCCTCAAGGACGACGGCGTCGCTCCGGACCTCTCGGCGGGCGACGGCATCTACAGCGGCTCGGTGAACGTGACCGCCGCATCCGGCGAGACGCAGCGGTTCTATCGCGCGTTCGAGCAGGTCGGCGGCACCGCGGGAGGCGGGCTCGAGAGCGAGATCTACACGCTGACGGTGACCAACTTCCCGGTCGGACCTGCCCCGTCGAGCCCGGACGCGATCGTGCAGGCGCCGGATGGCACCTTCATCTACTCGAATCAGTTCATGGTGACCTTCGTCGGCGGCACCACCGAGGCACGGATCGAGGAGATCGTCGACTCCGTCGATGGCGAGGTGATCGGGACGATTCCGGCGACCCTTGCCTACCAGGTCGGCATCCCGGGCAACGGCAGCGCCTCCGGCGTGCTGGGCACGATCGCGGGCATGAAGACGATCGTGGACGTGGACGTGGTCGAGCCGATCTTCCCGAACCTGACGACGGAGCTCGTGCCGAACGATCCGCTCTATCCGACCCAGGTCGGCGTCCGGCGGACCCGCTCGAGCGAGGCATGGACGATCTCGACGGGTCAGGTGGTGGTCGCGGTGGTCGATACCGGCGTGGATGCGACCCACCCCGACTTCGGCGGCAAGGTGCTCGTCCTTCCCGGCTCCGACTTCGTCGACGACGACGGTGATCCGAGCGATCCCGACGGTCACGGCACCAAGATGGCGGGCATCGCCGCGGCGATCGGCAACAACGGGATCGGGATCGCCGGCATGGCGTGGCAGAGCCAGATCCTCGCGGTGCGGGCGCTCGGCGGAAGCTCCACCGACCTCGCGGCCGGCATCATCTTCGCGGCGGCGAGCGGCGCCCGCGTGATCAACGTCTCGGGCGGCATTCCTGAGCCGAGCGTGATCCTGCAGATCGCGGTCTCGTACGCCATCGAGCGTGGCTGCCTCGTGGTCGGAAGCTCCGGCAACCTGCTCGCGACCGGCGCGAGCGCACCGCAGTATCCCTGCGGGTATCCCGGCGTGCTCTGCGTCGGCGCGACCACCAACGACGACCTTCCGCTCCCGGGCACCGCGAGCGGCGAGTGGGTCTCCATGGCGGCGCCGGGTCAGGCGGTGCCCACCACCGTCGTCGGCGGCGGATACGGGACCGCGAGCGGCACCAGCCCCGCGGCGGCGATGGTCTCCGGCGCCGCCGCGATGGTGTGGTCGATGGATCCCACGCAGTCGGCGTCGCAGGTCAAGGAGCGCCTCCTCACCGGCGCAAGCCCGCTGCCGAGCCCGCTGCAGCTCGGGAGCGGGCGCCTCGACGCGCTGGAGTCCACCCTCGACGGCAGCTTCGAGCTGATCCCCGACCTCTCGACCTGGTCCACCGCCGGCACCGTCTCGGTGCTCGGCTCCTTGGGACCCCTCGTGCCCACCGACCGCGGTCGAATGGCGTACGTGAGCACGGGACCCGCGGGCGCCGGCATCGCCGCGAGCCTCACGAAGAACTTCGTCGTGCAGCCGGGCGTGACGTCCTTCGGGATCACCTTCTCCTACGACTTCGTGACGGAGGAGTGGCCGGAGTTCGTCGGCACCCAGTTCAACGACTCCGTCCGCATCGTCCTCGTCGAGCCTGACGAGAACGAGATCGTGCTCGCGGTCGAGAGCGTCAATGGCTCGACCTTCTTCCCGGTGGAGGGCATCGACTTCCCGGGCGGCGACGGCACCGTCGGTCACACGGGGTGGAAGACGGTCTCGGCGGTGATCCCGATCACCAAGGGACCGGGCTCCTACGTCGTGCAGATCCAGGATGCGGGCGACGACGTCTACGACTCGGTCGTCCTCGTCGATGCGATCCGGCTCGTCGGCGACGTGCAGGCGCTCTACTGCGGATCGCCCGCGGCGGGGGACTGCTGCGAGGCGCACCCGACGCCCTTCTGCATCGACGGATCCTGCTGCAACACCGTCTGCCTGCTTGATCCGAGCTGCTGCCAGACCGCATGGGACGGCGGGTGCGTCGAGCTTGCGATCGCCAACTGCAACCGCTGCGCGCCGCCTGGCGAGATCTGCGACAACGGCGTGGACGACGACGGGGACACGCTGATCGACTGCGACGATCCCGACTGCGTCGAGCACCCCGCGTGCACGCCGCCTGGCGAGATCTGCGACAACGACGTGGACGACGACGGCGACCAGCTCGTCGACTGCGATGACCCCGACTGTGCGCAGTTCCCCGGATGCGGCCCGCCGGGCGCCTGCGGAGATCCTCAGGCGAACAGCTGCTGCATCGTGCACGCGAATCCGTACTGCGACGACGCCGAGTGCTGCGCCGCGGTGTGCGCGGCGGATCCGTTCTGCTGCGCGTCCTCGTGGGACAGCCTGTGCGTCAACCGGGCGATCGCGATCTGCAGCGTCTGCGCTCCTCCGACGGAGATCTGCGACAACGGCGTGGACGACGACGGCGACCAGCTGGTGGACTGCGACGATCCGGACTGCGTCGAGCATCCGGCGTGCGCGCCGCCGCCGCCGGTGGAACTCTGCGACAACGGCGTGGACGACGATGGGGACAAGCTCGTCGACTAGGCGGATCCCGACTGCAACCAGGACCCGACCTGCTGTGCGGGCGGCGATCCGATGCTCGACTTGGGCGATCATCTTCTCGCCGGCGGTCAGATCGACCAGGCGTCCTTCAACCTCTCCGGCACCGTGGAGACCATCGAGATCTCCTTCGACTACGTGGGCAACACGAGCGGCAGCTGGGCGTCGGACATGGTGCTCGTGATCAGCGACGGCGTGCATCCGCCGGTCGCCTGGGGCGGCTTCGACACCCAGTTCAACGGCGCGGTAAACGCTGGTTCGTGGCCCTTCTGCTGCTCGCAGTCGGCGCCGAGCGGGCCGTACTCGGCGACGGTCGCGGTTCCCCCCGGCGCCCTCTCGGCGAGCGGCACCTGGACCATCAGCATCGGCAACGGCTGGCTCAACTCGCCCGCGGTCCAGTACAACAACGTGATCGTGAAGGTGAACGGAGTGTGTGCTGGCGGCAACTAGGAGATCCTCGCAGCGTGAGGAACGCCGACCGCTGTCAGACCTCGACCTGTCAGACCTCGACCTGTCAGACCTCGACCTGTCAGACCTCGACCTGGCAGACCTCGACCTGTCAGACCTCGACATCGCAGATCTCGCACGGTGGTCAGGATCAGGGCACCCATCAGCTGATCGGCGGCAACCCTGACGCCCGTCGTGAGGTCGGCTGATTCGTCGCCGCTGGCGGGAGATCGTCGTGGGAGCTCGATCGCTCGGCGCCTGATCATGACCGGCGCGGCGGGCGATCGAGCCCGACCGCGTGTGACCTCGCGCAGTCCGCCACCGTGCACCGCTAGACTCGACTCGTGGAGCTGGTCGGTCTCATCGAGGCGCTGTCGCGACCCGAGGCATGGCGCGAGCGCTGCGTCGACGTCGCCGCCCGCCGTCTCGCCATCGAGGTCCGCCAGACCCACATCTCCGTGGTCTTCCTCGTGGGGGACGAGGCGTGGAAGGTCAAGAAGCCGGTCGACCTCGGCTTCCTCGACTTCTCGACGCTCGAGAGGCGACGACGCTTCTGCGCGGAGGAGGTCAGGCTCAATCGGCGCACGGCGCCCGAGGTCTACCTCGGCGTGGACTCGATCGTGCGGGACCGCGATGGATCGCTCGTGGTGACGGGAAGCCCGGGCGGTCGCGAGATCGTGGACGTCGCGGTTCGCATGCGGCGGCTTCCCGATGACGGAATGCTCGACGCACGCCTCGATCGCCTCGCCGAGGACCCGAGGTCCGAGGATCTCGGCTCGATGCGTCGGCTGCTCGGTGACTTCGCGCCACGGCTTGCGGCGTTCCATGCCGCCTGCGCGACGGGCAGCGGAATCGACGAGCACGGCGGTCCCGAGGGCATGCGTCGGCAGTTCGAGGCGAACTTCGAACGGCTCGCGTCGTTCGCCGGGGATGGCTCCGATGCGGCGATCTCGTCCCGCCGTCTCGAGTGGCTGCGGCGGGGGGGCACTCGGCGTCTTGAAGCGGACCGCGGGATCCTTGAGGCGAGGGGCCGCGCATCCCGGGTCCGCGACGGGCACGGTGACCTGCACGCGGGCAATCTCTGCGTCGTCGACGGCGGGATCCTTGCGTTCGATGCGATCGAGTTCGACCACCGCCTCCGATGCCGCGACGTCGCCTGCGAGGTCGCGCACCTTGCCATGGACCTCGACCGTCGCGGACTCGCCGCGCTGGCGGAGGCGTGGAGCGATGACTATGCGAGGGCGACCCTCGATCGGGAGGTCGTCACGGTCGCGCGGCTGTTTCGCTTCCACTATGCGATCGTCCGGACGTTGGTCGAGGCGATCCGCAGCCGCGATGTCGCCGTGGGGCACGACGGTCGATCCTCCAGCCTGTCGCTCGCCCGTCGCTACGCGGACCTCGCGACGGGCTACCTGCTCCCGCCGAGCCTCGTCCTCACCTGCGGACTTCAGGGAGCCGGCAAGAGCACCTTCGCCCGCGCGATGTCGATCCCGCTGCGGGCGCACCAGCTCCGCAGCGACGTCCTGCGCAAGCGACTCGCGGGCATCGCCCTCGAGGATCGGCGGCGGGTCGACCGCGAGGGTCGGAGCCTCTACGACGAGCGGTGGACCGACGCGACCTACGCCCGCATGCTCCGCGCCACGCAGGCGGCGCTCGGTCGAGGCAGGCATGTCGTGGTCGATGCCGCGTTCTCGAAGGAGCCGCAGCGGAGGCCCTTCATCGACCTCGCGACGCGTCTGGGCGTCCCGTGGGTCCTCGTCGAGGCGACCTGTGATCGCACGGAGGCGAGGCGGCGGCTCGAGGCGCGTGCCACGGACCGTCACGAGCCATCGGACGCGGACTGGTCGGTGTTCGAGCAGGCAGAGCGGACCTTCGAGCGTCCGACTGAGGTGCCGGTCGGTCGTCGCCTCGAGTGGCGGAGCGAGACGCCCGCGGACGTGGGCGTCCGCGAGGCGATCGATCGATTGACCGAGAAGTTCTAGAGCTCGCCCGCCGCGACGGCGCGACTCAGCCCTTCGCGCCCCAGTTCGAAAGCAGCACCGAGAGATCACTGCCGCTCACGACGCCGTCGTCGGTGAGGTCGGCGGACGGATCCGAGGTTCCCCAGGATCCGAGGATCGCCGCGAGGTCGATGCCATCGACCGTGCCGTCGAGGTTCACGTCGGCAGATCCCTGCCGCGGTCGGCTGTAGATGAGGCAGGAGTAGGGACCAAGCGCGACGGTCATGCTCACCGGGTAGCCGTCGTAGGGGGGCGCGAACGCCTGCCCGTCTGTCGCGGGGGTGTTCGAGAACTGGGGGTCGTAGACCTGCGCGTCGCTGTTGAAGCGGAGACGCCACGAGCCGGTGCCAGGCATCCCGATCCGGTAGCTCGTGAAGGTCGTCCCGCTCAAGTTGAGGATCACCACCACGTCCTGCGGATCGGGGCCGGGCTTGAAGCGGCGGAACGCCATCACCTTCGCGGCGTTGTTCAGGTGATGAATGGAGATGCCGTCTCCGGAGAGACCTCCGCTGCGACCAAGGCGGTTCCGCCGGAGCGAGATCAGGTCACGGTGCAGCGAGACGATCCCCGCGAACGACTGCACCTGGTTCCAGGCGAGCGGCTGCGTGTCGTTGAAGTTGCCGGTCTGCAGGAACTCCTGACCCTGGAGCATCATCGGAAGACCCGGGGCGGTCATGATGATCGCGCTGCCGAGGGTCGCCCGCTTGCGGCTCCACCAGCTCGTGGGATTGCCGGGGTTGATCGCCGTCGGCATGCGACCGCCGGTCGCCGCCTCGTCGTGGCTCTCGGTGTAGATCACCCGCCGCGACGCGTCGCCGTCGTAGCCGCCGCCGATCGCGGCGGCGACCGCGTTCATGTCGCGGTCCGAGTCGTTGACCGCCGCAAGCGCCCCGCGGATCGGGTGCACGAAGGTCGAGTCCCACTGGCTGTCGAAGCCGGCGCCGCCGGCGCCGGTCCCGCGGGTGATCCACGGATCGCCGTCCATGTCCTCGGCGATCGAGATCTTCCAGGGCTGCGCCTCGTCGATGCGGTCGTTGATCTCGCGGAGCAGGCTCCAGCCGTCCGGCAGGTCGCCTTGGTTCGAGCGGCGGACGAACTTGGTCGCGTCGAACCGAAGACCGTCCGCCTGGAACTCCTCGAGCCAGAGCATCGCGTGGTCGGAGATGAAGTCGCGGACCTCCGGGCGTCCGTAATCAGGACGCGTGTCGCCCCACGGCGTCACCGCGCGGTCGTCGTTGTAGAAGAAGATCCCGCCCCACGGACCCTGCGACCAACCGTCGAACCGCCAGAGATCGAGGTCGGTCGGTCCCCAGTGGTTGTAGATGACGTCGAGGAACACCGCGATGCCGCGCTGGTGCGCCGCGTCGATGAATGCCTTCAGCGCGTTCGGACCGCCGTAGGACTGCTCGACCGCGTAGAGACCGGTCGGGTTGTAGCCCCAGCTGATCGAGCCGGGAAACTCGTTGACCGGCATCAGCGCGATCGCGTTGACGCCGAGGGACTTGAGGTGGTCGAGCTTGGTCGTCGCCGCGGCGAAGGTCGCCGGCGGACCTTGACCGCTCGCGAGTCCGAAGGTGCCGACGTGGACCTCCATCATCACGAGGTCGTCCCAGGCGGGCATCTCGAAGGGCACGCCGGACCAGGCGTAGGAGCCGGGCGAGTAGACCACGTTGTTCGAGGTCGAGCCGGTGACCGAGCGCCCCCGGGGATCGCCCTTCCAGAGAGTGCTGCCGCCTGCGATGAGCACGAACTTGTACTGGGCGCCGGGCATCACGCTCGCGACGTCGCGGCTCCAGAAGCCATTGCCCTCGGGGAAGAGGGCGGTCGCGGTCTGGCTCCAGCCGTTGAAGGTGCCCGCGACTCGGACCGCGGAGGCAAACGGAGCCCAGGTGCGGAAGGTGGTCCCCGCCTGACTGCCCTGCGAGTAGGGGATGGCTCCGATCCCCGGTCGAGTGGAAGGCTGCGCCCACGCCGACGACGCCCCCAGCAGGGACACGAGGAGGATCGCGATCAGGGGGAGGCGGTGAAGACGCATGGCAAGCCTGGGTGACGACCGAGTGACGCAGGGAGTATGGCGCCGAGCGGAGGACGGGTCCAACGATCCGCGGCGAAGAACGACCTCCGAGGACGGGTCCTGCGGGGGAGTTGTTCTCCCGGGATCGGGGGGAGGATGCGTCTTCGCGGACCAAAAACCTCCCACCTTCTCCGAACGCCGAGGGAAGGTCGGTCGTTTTCGCTTGGATCCTTCGGATCCGGTTCCATAGTCCAACCGCAAGCATCCTTCGAAGCTCCGGACCTCCATGCCAACGTCAACCCCCCTCCAGGAACGCGCCATGCACGACGCCAACCGCTCGATTCGGTCCTCGTTCCCCGCGTCTCTCCGAACCTCGATCCTCGCGTCCTCCGCAGCGATGACGGTCGCCTCGGCCGCCATGGCGCAGGTCTACGCCGATGGCACGGTCGATGCGGCCTACGGCAAGCCGCTCGCGATCCAGGACACGAACACCCAGTTCGGAAACAGCAACCTCGGGGTGGTCGATCGCGCGAATGGCTCGGAGATCGACGGGCTGCACGCCATCGTCACCGGCACGCATCTCTACTTCATCCTGACGGGCAACCTCGAGAGCAACTTCAACCGACTCGACGTGTTCATCGACTGCAAGGAGGGCGGTCAGAACACCCTCCGCAACGACAACGCGAATGTGAACTTCAACGGGCTCAACCGCCTGGGAACGAGCCCGACCGATCCGAACAACTTCCCGGGGCTCACCTTCGACGCCGGGTTCGTGCCCGACTTCTTCATGGTCGTCAACGGTGGCGGGAACCCCTACACGATCTACATGGACTGGGCCGAGCTGCTCACCCTCGGCGGCGGCACCGGCGGCTACGCCGGCAGCGGCGCGGCGGGCGTCGAGAACGTGCTTGGCCCGTATCTCCTCGGCATCAACAACTCGAACGTGGGCGGCGTCATCGGCGGGAACGAGTTCAACCCAGGCGGCGGCGCCGGCGTGACCACGGGCATCGAGTTCGGCATCCCGCTCGACGTCCTCGGCTACACGGGCGGCGCCCTCAAGATCTGCGCCTTCGTGAACAACGGGTCGCACAGCTTCCTGTCGAACCAGGTGATCGCCGGGCTCGGCGGCAGCGGCAACCTCGGCGAGCCGCGGGTCGTCAACTTCGCGACGATCGCCGGCGACCAGTTCGTGACGGTGGTCGAGGGCGAGACCGGCTCCTACTGCGGCGACCCCGCCACGGGGAGCTGCTGCGAGACCTCCAAGGTGCCCTTCTGCAGCAACGCGATCTGCTGCAACGCGGTGTGCGCGGTCGATCCCTCCTGCTGCACCGAGGCGTGGGATTCAGCCTGTGCCGACCTCGCGGGTCAGCTCTGCGTCGCCTGCGGCGGTCAGAAGACCTGCAACGGCAGCACCGACGACTGCAACGGCAACGGTCTCGCCGACGGGTGCGACATCTTCTATGGCGTCAGCCTCGACTGCAATCTCGACGGGATCCCCGACGAGTGCCAGGGCGAGGTCTTCTTCTGCGTCGATGGGCAGTGGAGCGAGGAGTACGGCAAGGGACTCGCCGTGCAGGACACCCAGACCGAGTTCGGCAACAGCGACATCGGCGCCATCAACACCGCGAACGGGTCGGAGCTCGACGTCGCGTACGCCTTCTTCGACAAGGACCACCTTCACATCCTTCTCGCCGGCAACCTCGAGAGCAACTACAACAAGGTGGAGATCTTCGTGGACTGCCGCGAGGGCGGACAGAACACGCTTCGCGGCGACAACGTCGACGTCGACTTCAACGGGCTGAACCGCATGGGCACCGGCGAGACCGGCCCAGGGCTCACCTTCGACGCCGGCTTCGCCGCAGACTTCTACATGAACATGGGCGGCGGACCGGGCGGCGACTCCGCCTACGACCTCTACCTGAACTGGGCAACGCTGCCGACCGAGGGCGGGGGCACGGGCGGCTTCGGCGGTCCCGGCGACGCGGGCATCCCCAACGCGATGCCGAACGGCATCGTGTTCTCGATCAACAACACGAACGTCCTCGGCGTCGACGGCGGCACCGGCTTCGTGCCTGGCGCGGGCGCCGGCGTGCTGACGGGCATGGAGATCAAGGTGCCGCTCTCGCTGATCGACTTCGACGGCGGCTCGATCAAGGTCTGCGCGTTCGTGAACTCGAGCGGGCACGACTTCACCTCGAACCAGGTCATGGCGGGCATCGGCGGCGGTCCGAGCCTCGGTGACCCGCGGAACGTCAACTTCCAGGCGATCCTCGGCGACCAGTTCTTCGTCCTCGGGACCGAGGAGAACCTCTGCCCGGCGGACTTCAACGACGATGGCTTCGTCAATGGCGCCGACCTCACCGGTCTCCTCGGTGCGTGGGGCACCGCAAGCGCGATCTACGACCTCTCCGGCGATGGCATCGTCGGCGGGGCGGACCTTGCCCAGCTGCTCGCGGAGTGGGGCGCCTGCCCCTGACCTCCGGGAGAGTCCTGACGGATCCCGCGCGACCCCCGCCTCGAAACGGGGGTCGCGCGTCATGTTGGGTGGTTCCGTCCCGGGCGGCGGAGCGGAACGGCGCGAGGAATCGCTCGCATTCCGGCGGGGATGAGGCATGGTCCGAAAACGAATCCCCGTCGGCGATCGATCCGAACCTGCTCGGGTTGCCGATCGTCCGACTCCTTCGAGTGCGTGGTCGGACGACTTCGCGTGCCCGCCCCGACCTCGGATGCCTCCCCGTTGCCCGCAACCGCCCCGCGTGAGGGGCGGTTCAACCTGAGTCCGGCGTGGGCGAGGAGTCGCCGCGCCGCCCGATCCGAGTTCCTGCCCGAGTCTCCTGAAGGACCCACTCCGATGCCTGAAGCCATCCGCGTTGCCCACCTCGCCGTCGCCAGCCTCCTGCTTCCCGCGACCCTGGCGCTCGGGCAGGGGCGCGAGCTGCCCAAGTTCGAGGACGTCTCGAAGGGCTACACCCAGGTCACGAGCGTCCAGGAGGGCGAGTCCCTCTACGGCGTCTGGTTCAACGAGAAGGAGCAGCAGCTGCTCGCGGAGCTGCCCCGCAACTGGCAGCGTCAGAAGTACTTCATCGCGGTGACGCCCGCGGGGGGCGTGATCTTCTCTGGTCTCCAGGGACCCGCCCGCTACGTCTTCTGGAAGGACTACGGCGACAAGCTGGCGCTGATCGAGCCGCAGCTCGACGTCCGCTCGACCGGCGAGGCGGTCTCGCGCGACTCGGTCGGTCGCATCTTCACCGACACCGTCCTGCTGGAGGTGCCGGTCGTCTCGCGGGGTCCGACCGGTCAGCCGGTGATCGACCTCGACCAGCTCCTCGTCGGCAGCTCGCAGAAGGTCGCCGGTCAGGCGCTGAATCCGCGCCTCGCGAAGTTCACCAAGACCAAGGCGTTCCCCGAGAACATCGAGGTCGCCGTCGAGGCGCCGGATCCCAACGGCACGCTCAAGACGCTCCACTACTCGATCAGCTTGGTTCCCGAGAACTCCGGCTACAAGCCGCGTGAGGCGGACGACCGGGTCGGATACTTCACCACCGACTACCGAGACCTCGGGCAGTACGGGACCGAGACGAACTGGACCCGCTACATCAACCGCTGGGACCTGCAGAAGCGGGACCCCAAGCTGAGCCTCAGCCCGCCGAAGGACCCGATCGTCTTCTACGTCGAGCACACCGTTCCGGTCCGCTACCGGCGGTTCGTGCGGGACGGCATCCTCCAGTGGAACGAGGCGTTCGAGAAGATCGGCATCGACGAGGCGATCGTCGTCTACCAGCAGGACGAGGTCACCAAGGCGCACATGGACAAGGATCCGGAGGACGTGCGCTACAACTTCGTCCGTTGGCTCAACAACGACGTGGCGACCGCGATCGGACCGAGCCGGGCGCATCCGCTGACCGGCGAGATCCTCGACGCGGACATCATCCTCACCGACGGCTGGATCCGTGCCTTCTACAACTGGTACGAGGACAAGCCGATGGAGGCGGCGATGAGCCTCGGTCCCGAGACGCTCGCGTGGCTCGAGGCGCATCCGCAGTGGGATCCCCGCGTGCAGCTCGTGGCGCCCGCGGAGCGCCGGCAGGTGCTCGCCCAGCGGGAGGCTCGGCGGATGGCGGGGGACCCCGATCCCGCGGACAGCCTGAAGGACCCGATCCTCGCCGGCGACGAGAACCTGCAGGAGATCCAGCAGTGGCTCGGCGACAAGTGCGTCCACTGCCTCGCGGCGCACGGCATGGCGATGGACATGGCGTTCGCGAACATGCACCTCGACATGCTCGGGCTCCTCGATGATCCGAAGCAGGAGGGCGACCTCCTCGACGGCATCCCCGAGTCGTTCGTGGGTCCGCAGCTCGAGCACCTCGTGGCGCACGAGGTCGGGCACACCCTCGGGCTCCGGCACAACTTCAAGGCGTCGGCGCTCTACGACTTCAGCGAGGTCAACGCGGAGGAGATGAAGGGGAAGCCCTTCGCCTCCTCGGTGATGGACTACATCGGGACGAACTTCAACTACACCGAGGGGCTCGCCCAGGGCGACTACTCGATGGTCGGCATCGGTCCCTACGACATGTGGGCGATCGAGTACGGCTACACGTTCGACGATCCGAAGAAGGTGCTCGCCCGCGTCGGCGAGCCTGCGCACGCCTACTTGACCGACGAGGACACCGCGGGTCCCGATCCGCTCGCCCGACGCTACGACTTCGGCAAGGACCCGCTCACCTGGGCGGAGAACCAGATGGTGATGGTCAAGGCGCAACGGGCGAACCTGCTGACCAACTTCGTCAAGGACGGCGACAGCTGGTCGAAGGCCCGCCGCGGCTACCTCAAGACCCTCGGGCGGCAGCGTCAGCTGATCGACGTCGCCGCGAGCTGGGTCGGCGGCACCCACGTCAACCGCGTCAAGAAGGGCGATCCCAACACCGGCGATCCGCTCGTTCCCGTGGCGGTCGACAAGCAGCGGGAGGCGCTCGCCTTCGTCATCTCGAACGCCTTCCGCGACGACGCGTACGGGATCACCCCCGAGCTCGTCACCAAGCTCACCGTCGAGAAGTGGTTCACCGACCGCTCGGCGGGTCAGAGCTCGGCGTGGCCGATCGTCGATGCCATCGCGGCGACGCAGAACCTCGCCCTGACGCTCCTCATGAACCCCGGCACGCTCGGGGCGGTCTACGACAACGAGCTGCGCCTTCCGGCGGATCAGGACGCCCTGACCATGCCGGAGGTCTTCGGGGCGGTCACCGACGAGGTCTACTCGGAGCTGAACGCCGGCAAGATCGACGGATCGTTCACCGAGCGGAACCCGTTCATCTCGCCCTTCCGCCGCAACCTCCAGGCGGACCTCACCGACCGGCTCATCGCCCTCGCGACCGGCAAGGCGGACGTGAGCCGACCGATCCGGCAGCTTGCGCTGATGGAGCTCACCGAGCTCAACGAGCGGCTCGGCGCGGTCCTCAAGGCGGCGGAGCGGAAGGGACTCGACTCCTACTCCCGAAGCCACCTCATGGACATGAAGGAGCGGGTGACCAACGCCCTCGAGGGCGTCTACATCGTCGAGTGACCGACGACGTCGAACCCAAGGATTCCCGCGACGCCCGGCGATGAGCCGGGCGTCGTTTCTTCATGGCGCCGGAGAGGACCGGGCGCGACGGGCGTGGCGGACGGTGATGCGGCGTCGCGCTCGGAGGGAAGCCGCTCAGGCGACCGGAATCGCCGCGACCTGCGTCGGCACGATGATCTCGGCGGCGGTCCGCTTCACGACCTCCTCGACCGGGACGTCGGCGGCATGCTCGCGGAGGACGAACCGCCTCCGCTCGCGGTCCATCTCGAGGACCGCGAGGTCGCTGATGATCATGTCGATGCAGCGGATCCCGGTGAGGGGAAGAGTGCAGGCGGGCAGGATCTTCGGCTCGCCCTTCTTGTTGCAGTGCTCCATGGTCACCACGACGCGGCGGACGCCGGCGACGAGGTCCATGGCGCCTCCCATTCCCTTCACCATCTTGCCGGGGATCATCCAGTTGGCGAGGTCGCCCTCCTGCGAGACCTCCATCGCCCCGAGGATCGCGAGGTCGATGTGCCCTCCGCGGATCATCCCGAAGCTGTCGGAGGAGCTGAAGAAGCTGTGACCGGGGACGCCGGTGACGGTCTGCTTGCCTGCGTTGATGAGGTCGGGATCGACCTCCTCCTCGCGCGGGAAGGGACCCATGCCGAGGAGACCATTCTCCGACTGCAGCCACACCGTCATGCCGGCAGGGACGAAGTTGGCGACGAGCGTCGGGATGCCGATCCCGAGGTTCACGTAGAAGCCGTCCCGAAGCTCCTTCGCGGCGCGGCGGGCGATCTGGTTTCGATCGAGCGGCATGGAGGGCTCCGGCGTCGGGACCTGCGGGACGCGGGGCGTCCCGGCGGGGGCGGGATGATATCGGGAGGCGTGGTCAGGCTTCGCGACGCGCATCTCCCCCGGCGGCGGCACTATCGTGTCCGCTCGCCCGCGGCGTCCGACCGCGGGTCGGGTCCCCACGAGGAAGCTCGATGCCCCAGACCGCCACCGCCTCCCGCGCCAGCCGCCTCCTCGCGACGCTCGGGCTCGACCGAGATCCCCGCGTCGCCGCGCCGGGCACCGCGGGCACGATCACCTCCGAGGACCCCTCGACCGGCACCGCCATCGCGGCGGCGAGGCTTCAGGACCGCCACTCGCTCGAGTCTGCGATCGCCAAGGCGGTCGAGATCCAGCGTCACTGGCGGCGGCTGCCGGCGCCGAAGCGGGGGGAGATCGTGCGGCGCCTCGGCGAGGCGTTCCGCCGCGAGAAGGAGCCGCTCGGCGAGCTCGTCTCGCTCGAGATGGGAAAGATCCGTCCCGAGGGTCTCGGCGAGGTGCAGGAGTGCATCGACATCGCCGACTTCGCCGTGGGGCTCTCGCGGCAGCTCTCGGGACCGACCCTCCCGAGCGAGCGGTCGGACCATCGGATGTTCGAGCAGTGGCATCCGCTCGGCACGATCGGGATCATCACCGCCTTCAACTTCCCCGTCGCGGTGTGGGCGTGGAACGCGATGCTCGCGGCGGCCTGCGGCGACGCGATGGTCTGGAAGCCGAGCCTCCTCACGCCGCTCTGCGCGATCGCGATGAACCGGATCGCCGAGCAGGTCATGCGGGATCAGGATCTCTTCCGCCCGGCGGGGCTCGATCCCGCGGACTTGTTCGGGCTCGTGATCGGCACCGACGCGGAGGTCGGCGAGCGGATGATCGCCGACCGGCGCCTGCCGCTCATCAGCGCGACCGGCTCCTGCCGCATGGGGCGTCACGTCGGTCAGGTCGTCGCGGGGCGGCTCGGGCGGTGCCTCCTCGAGCTTGGCGGCAACAACGCGATCATCGTGATGCCCGACGCGGACCTCGAGCTGGTGGTTCGGGCGGTCCTCTTCGGCGCCGTGGGCACGGCGGGGCAGCGCTGCACCACCACCCGCCGGCTCTTCGTGCATGAGCAGATGGTCGACCGCCTCGTCGAGCGCGTCGTGAAGGCGTACGGCTCGGTGCCGATCGGCGACCCCCTCGCGGCGGGGACGCTCATGGGTCCGCTCTGCCGCCGCGAGGCGGTCGAGGCGATGGCGGAGGCGATCCGCCGCGCCGAGCAGGAGGGCTGCCGGGTCCTCTGCGGAGGTCTCGACGGGCTTGCCCGGATGAAGTCCCGACCCGGACACTTCGTCGAGCCGACGATCGTGCGGGTCCCGAAGGGCACGGTGCCGGCGATCACCAAGGAGGAGACGTTCGCGCCGATCCTCTACGTCTTCTCGGTCTCGGGGCTCGACGAGGCGATCGGGCTCCAGAACGACGTGGATCAGGGGCTCTCGAGCGCGATCTTCACCGACTCGGTGCGGAGCGCCGAGCGGTTCCTCTCGCCGGAGGGCAGCGACTGCGGCATCGCGAACGTGAACATCGGGACGAGCGGCGCGGAGATCGGCGGGGCGTTCGGCGGCGAGAAGGACACCGGCGGCGGCCGCGAGAGCGGCTCCGACTCGTGGAAGGCGTACATGCGGCGCCAGACCTGCACGGTCAACTACGGCAACGACCTGCCGCTCGCGCAGGGAATCCAGTTCGGCGGATGACTCGAGGAGAGACACGATGCCTCGCCACGTCGCGCTCGTCGGGCTCTGGGTCCTCGTCGCCTCCCTCCTCCTCGGCTCGTGCACGGCGAGGTGGCAGGAGAACCAGGACCGCGTCCGCGTCGGCATGACGCAGGCGGAGGTGGAGGAGCTCCTAGGTCCGCCCTCCTCGCGGGTCAACGTGCCGGAGTTCGCCGGCTCGCCCGCCTACGTCCGTTGGCAGTGGAACGACAACCTCAGCACGCTCGCGACCGGCGCGATGTATCCCGACACCGTGCCGGATCGGGTGATGGCGGTGAGGTTTGACGCGGACGGACGAGTCGTGGCGTGGCAGCCACCTCGGACTCCCTAGTCGCTTCACGTGCTCACGGATGAACGCATCGCCACGGTGTCTCGTCCGTACCTCGCGAGAAGGTAACCACTTGACCGGAGGCGAGCGAGGCACTCTGCATCGTCATCGCCCCTGAGATTGTTGTGCTCGTAGTTGATGAGGTGTGGCCGGAGCCCGGCATCGAGAAAGAGCCGCACGATGACGGCGTCATATCCCTCTGCGTCGACCTGAAGGATGTCGATGCCGGCTGCCTCCGGAAGGAACTCCCGCACCAATGAGGAGGGAGAGATCACCCTTACCAGCTGCTCGACAAGCCGGCCTCCGCGGCTTGAGTAGCGGGCGTGGTGCTTCTCGATCACCGAACGATCAAACGAGGCGATAGTGCTCAGCCGAACGTGCTGGTCGCCCGGCGCTTCGACCCGCCAGATCGGGCGATCTCCATCGACCGCATCGACGGCAGCTTGCACCGTACGGACATTGGCGTCGCCGGCGTGTCGAGCTTGAAGCTTCGCGAAGGGCTCCGGCAGCGGCTCGACACGGACCGCGAGCAAGGCGTGGCGCCGGATGAGGGCATCGACGGGGTCATTCGTGATGCCGTCATTGGCGCCAATCTGAATGAGCGATCTTGGCGGCGTCGATCGAAAGTGGGTCTCCACCAAGATCGACAGGAGGTCGAAGTCAGGGGGCCAGAGATCGTTGCGCGAGTAGGTCAGCCGCAGTCCTCGCTGGGCGAGCTGGCGCTGCACGAATGACTTGAGCCAAGCCCTCACTCCGCCCCCGTGTCGATGAGGTCCTTCTCGCGAGCCACGGAAGAGGTCGATTGTTGCTTCGATCGAGCTTCATCAAGTTGCAATGACATGACGTGCCCCGGAGCTGCTGGGAGTCGCGGACCTGGAGCGATCACGCCATCGCCATCTTGGCGGCCTTCTTCTTGGCGTCCTCGAGGGTGCCGACGTACATGAAGGCGCTCTCGGGCAGGTCGTCGCCCTCGCCGTTCGCGATCCGCTCGAAGCT
>Ga0194131_10005654_pt1 | contig 17856 bp, 16 predicted proteins | sample TA2KigO120mmetaG_FD_148631 | JGI IMG/M metagenome (GOLD analysis project Ga0194131, IMG submission 148631) | Freshwater microbial communities from Lake Tanganyika, Tanzania - TA2015053 Kigoma Offshore 120m | ecosystem: Environmental > Aquatic > Freshwater > Lake | place: Tanzania: Lake... | reverse complement strand
CGTCGGCAACGTCGTGTTCGTGACCCACACGGCGGGCTGGGAGTACGAGCGCCTCCTGGTGCCGTCGGGCGCGGGCCTGCGGTTCGCGCTGGTGTGGCTGCTCGCCGCAGTCGCCGGTGGCGTCAGCGCGCCGCCCGCCACCGCCGGGCCAGATCCTGCGCGTCGTCGTCGAGGTGACGCCCGTAGCGGTCCAGCAGCGACCCCAGCACCGCGCACTGCTCCCGATCGGGGTTCGCCGGACAGCTCCGCAACGACGACAGCGGGTCCGCCGAGCGCCTGACGCGGTAGAGCTCGAGCCCGGAGCCGTTGCTCGGCAGTGCCTCGAACGCGTCGGTGGCGAACGAGTCCTCGGAGAAGGTGATCGAACGCGACGTCACGCCGCGGGGGAAGGCGTCGTCGAGCCAGCGGTAGGCGAGGCCGTCGCGCCCGGACCGGAGCGCGACGTAGTCGACGTCGTCGTATTCGTTGTGGAGCAGCGCGAGGGCGAACACGTCGGGGTCGGACTCGCGCGCGAGCGCGGTGAGCAGCGCCGCCCGGTCCTCGAAGCGCGCGGCCGGATGCGAGTAGTGCGCGTTGCTCACGTTGAACACGTAGGTGGGGAGGAAGCTGCTGAGGTCGGTCTCGTCGGTGAGGACGACGGCATCGGCGTACTCGCCGTCGGTGGCCCGGGTGAACCCGTCGATCAGGGCGTCGGGGTAGGTGGCGGCCCGCTGCTCGGTGAGGAACGGCATGTCGCGCACCGCCGTCTGGCCGAGCGCGAACACGACCGCCACCGCTCCGACCGCGAGCAGCGCGATCGCCGCTCGTGGGTCGAGGGACGGTCCGACGCGCGCGCCGAGGTCACCTGCGGTCCCCGTGGTGGCGATCCGCCACAGGTCGGCTGCGCCCAGCCCGGCCCCGGCCGCGAGCAGGAACTCGATGAGTCCGGTGGTCCGGAGCGTGTCGATCGGGAAGTCGGCCAGGAACGTGAGGTAGCCGACGAGGTAGAGCAGGTACGCGGCGGCGAGCAGGCCCAGCAGATGGAGCGACACGCGGCGCCGGTGGGCGGTCGCGACGAGCGCGACGAGACCGAACGCGAGCAGGGCGCCCCGCAGGTCGAACTCGAGGAACGGCAGCGGCAGCGACACCTCCTCGGCCGTGTAGTACCGGTTCTGCATCGTGCGCGCGCCCGGCGTGGTGAGGAAGCTCACCGCCAGGGGCAGCCAGTACGGGATCGTGACGACGACGATCCCGCCGAGGACCACCGCGACGTCGCGGAGGCTCGCCGGCTCGGGCGGCCGCCCGTGGCGCCGGGCCGCGGCGCGCGTGGCCGCCATGGCGGCGAGGTGCACGAGCGCGATCAGCAGCACGTACCAGTAGGTGAGGGCGACGACCGCACCCAGCGCGATCGCGACGATCAGGCCGCCCCGGCCGAGGCGGGTCCCCGGCGGCCGCCCCACGCCGACCATGAAGTGCAGCCACCACGGCACGAAGACCGCGATGGCGAGCCAGAGGTGCGGGACGTACCAGTCGTGGAACGCCAGCGAGGTCGCGACCACGACGACGGCGGCCCGGCGCGGCCCGACGACCGGCCGCCACAGGAGCCACCCGGCGACGGGCACGAGGAACGCCACCGCGAGCGTCCCGATCTTCAGCATCTCCCACGAGGCGATGCCGAGGACGGCGCCGAGGCGCCCGAGCACCCAGAAGTACAGCGGCGGGTAGAACGACGGGAGGTCCTTGTAGGCGTAGTCGACCAGCTCCCAGGTGTGGCCGAACTTCGTCAGGTAGGCGGTCCGGTAGCTCTGGTCGGCGACCGCGCCGAGCGGTCCGAACGGCGTGCTGTTGAGCAGGGCGGTGGCGCCGCCGCAGAGGAAGAGCCCGGTGAGCAGGGCCACGAGCGCGCCCGTCGCCGTGGGCGAGTACCGGCGGGTGAGCACGAACGCGCCGGCGCCGACCGCCAGCGCCAGCAGCACCTGGGTGACGACCGGGACGGTCGGGTCGCCTTCCAGCGAGCCTGGCGCGAGCGCGGTGATCGCCCACGTGGCGGCCACCGCGCCGCCGGCGACGAGCCACGCGTCGGCCCGCGAGCTGCGCGGCGGCGCCCCCTCCCTCGTGGTCATCGAGAGCAGCCTAGAGAGCAGAGGAGCGCAGCGAGCGTCCACCGCGGTGAGGCTCCGGCGGTCGAGCGAGCGGAGCGACCAGAGGGGGAGGAGCGCAGCGAGCGTCCACCGCGGTGAGGCTCCGGCGTTCGAGCGAGCGGAGCGACCAGAGAGCAGACATGGCCGCCGGATGGGCGGGGAGGGGGCGCCGGTACACTCCGGCGTCATGGGTCTGTTCTCGAAGGTGCTGCACGCGGGTGAGGGGCGCAAGCTCAAGGCGCTCCAGGGCCTCGTGCCGGAGATCAGCGCCCTCGAACCGGAGATGCAGCGACGTTCCGACGCCGAGCTGCGGGCCCTGACCGCAGAGCTCAAGCAGCGCGTCGACAACGCCGGGCCCGACCCCGTCGCCGACCGCGAGTCCCGCATCGACGTCCTCGACGAGCTGCTCCCCGAGGCGTTCGCCCTCGTGCGGGAGGCCGGCGTCCGCACGTTGGGCCAGCGCCACTTCGACGTCCAGCTCATGGGCGGGGCGGCGCTCCACTTCGGGTGGGTCGCCGAGATGAAGACCGGTGAGGGCAAGACCCTCGTCGCCACGCTCCCGTCCTACCTCAACGCGCTCGCCGGCTACGGGGTGCACCTCGTCACGGTCAACGACTACCTCGCCAAGCGCGACGCCGACTGGATGGGCCGGATCCACCACTTCCTCGGCCTCGAGGTCGGCAAGGTGCTCCCGGAGATCGACGACTGGTCCGCCAAGCGGGCGGCCTACGCCGCCGACATCACCTACGGCACCAACAACGAGTTCGGCTTCGACTACCTGCGCGACAACATGGCGTCGGCCCGAGAGCAGCAGGTGCAGCGCGGCCACTTCTTCGCCATCGTCGACGAGGTCGACTCGATCCTGGTCGACGAGGCCCGCACGCCGCTGATCATCTCGGGTCGCGCCGACGACGCCGCGAACCTCTACGTGCAGTTCGCCAACATCGTCCAGGGGCTCGTGCGCGACCGCGACTACGAGGTCGACGAGGCGAAGCGGACGATCGTCCCCACCGAGGACGGCATCGGCCGGGTCGAGAAGGCGCTCGAGGTCGACAACCTCTACGACCACGTCAACCAGAACTACGTGCACCAGCTCCAGCAGGCACTGCGGGCGAAGGAGCTGTTCAAGCGCGACGTCGACTACGTGGTGCAGAGCGGCGAGGTCAGGATCGTCGACGAGTTCACGGGCCGCATCCTCGAGGGCCGGCGGTGGAGCGAGGGCCTGCACCAGGCAGTGGAGGCCAAGGAGCGGGTGCACATCAAGGAGGAGAACCAGACCCTCGCGACGGTCACCCTCCAGAACTACTTCCGGATGTACACGAAGCTCGCGGGCATGACCGGCACCGCGTCCACCGAGGCCGGCGAGTTCGCCCACACCTACGGGCTCGAGGTCGTGAGCATCCCGACCAACCGGTCGATGATCCGTGTCGACAACGCCGACTTCGTCTACAAGACCGAGGACGCGAAGTTCGAGGCCGCGGCCGACGACATCGCCGAGCGCTTCGAGGAGGGCCAGCCCGTGCTCGTGGGCACGATCTCGGTGGAGAAGTCGGAGAAGCTCTCGCGTCTGCTCGAGAAGCGGGGGATCGCGCACTCGGTGCTCAACGCGAAGGCCCACGAGCGGGAGGCCCACATCGTCACCCAGGCCGGTCGCCCGCACGCGGTGACCGTCGCCACCAACATGGCGGGGCGCGGCGTCGACATCCTGCTCGGCGGGAACCCCGAGGGACTCGCCGACGCCGAGCTCGCGGCCGAGGGGCTCAGCCGTGAGGCCGCCCCGGAGCGCTTCGAGGCCCTCGTCGACCGGTTCAAGGAGCAGTGCGCCACGGAGGGCACGCAGGTGCGTGAGCTCGGCGGGCTCTACGTGCTCGGCACCGAGCGCCACGAGAGCCGGCGCATCGACAACCAGCTCCGCGGCCGCTCCGGCCGCCAGGGCGACCCGGGCGAGACCCGCTTCTACCTGTCGCTCGAAGACGACCTGATGCGGCTGTTCGCCTCGGGCCTGCTCACCCGGGTGATGGACGGTGCCTTCCCCGACGACGCCCCGCTCGAGTCGAAGATGGTGTCCAAGTCGATCGAGCGCGCGCAGCGCACGGTGGAGGACCGCAACTTCGAGATCCGCAAGGACGTCCTCAAATACGACGAGGTCATGAACGAGCAGCGGAAGATCATCTACCGCCGCCGTCAGCAGATCCTCGACGGCGAGGACCTCCGCGACGCGACGTTCGAGGCCATCGACGGGACGGTCCATCGCCTCGTCGACGCCTCCTGCCCCGGCCAGTACCCGGAGGAGTGGGACCTCGACGAGCTGCACCGCACGCTCTCGCTCGCGTATCCCACCGAGATGACCCGCGAGGAGCTCGATGCCGCCGCCGACATCGACGCGTTGCGCGAGCTCGTCGTGGGCGACGCGCTGGCGCGCTACGAGGCGAAAGAGGAGTCCATCGGCACCGACACGCTGCGCGAGATCGAGCGACGGGTGATGCTCTCGATCATCGACCAGCACTGGCGCGAGCACCTCTACGAGATGGACTACCTGCGCGAGGGGATCAACCTCCGCGCGATGGGTCAGCGCGACCCGCTCGCCGAGTGGCAGCGCGAGGGCTTCGACATGTTCGAGGCGATGATGGGCGGCATCGACGACGACTTCGTCCGCTACGTGTCGCACCTCCAGGTCGTAGCCGAGCCCGACCCGCAGCCGGCCGTCCGCAACCTCCGCTACACGGCGGCCGAGGACCCGGTCGAGGGCTCGAGCGCCATGCGGGCAGCCGCCACGATCCAGCCGTCGGCCGAGCTGGCGGCCCAGGGCGCGGGGATGATGACCGCGGTGGCCGACGCCGACGAGGTGACCAACACGCCGGTGCGGGTCGACAAGGTCCCCGGGCGCAACGAGCCCTGCTACTGCGGCAGCGGCAAGAAGTACAAGATCTGCCACGGCCGCTGACCGGCCTGCCCCCTCCTCCCCGGCGAACGGCTCTCGATGCGCGACTTCTCCGAAGACCTCTCCGAGCTCCAGCGGCGCGTCGCCGACGCGCGCGCCTACCTGCACGTCGACGCGGCGAGCGCCCGGATGGAGGAGCTCGAGCGGGAGGCCAGCAAGCCCGGCCTGTGGGACGACCCCGACGCAGCCCGGGCCGTCACGGGCGAGCTGTCCCGCTGCAAGGACGACGTCGACCTGGTGACGGGGTTGGAGGAGCGGCTGTCCGACGTCGAGACGCTGTTCGAGCTCGGTCGCGAGGAGGGTGACGACTCCGTCGAGCCGGAGGTGGAGCAGGGGATCGCCGCGCTGTCGACGGAGCTCGACACGCTCGAGCTCCGGGCCCTGTTCACCGGCGAGCACGACGAGCGTGACGCGATCTGCGAGGTGCACTCCGGTGCGGGCGGCACCGACGCTGCCGACTGGGCCCAGATGCTGCTGCGCATGTTCAGCCGGTGGGGCGAGCGGCGCGGCTTCGACATCGAGATCGACGAGGTGTCGCCGGGTACCGAGGCCGGGATCTCGTCGGCCACGTTCACCGTGAAGGGGCGCTACGCCTACGGCATGCTCAGCGGCGAGCGGGGGGTGCACCGCCTGATCCGCATCTCGCCGTTCGACTCGCAGGCGCGCCGGCAGACCGCGTTCGCCTCCCTCGACTGCGTCCCCGCGCTCGACGCGACGGAGGAGCCCGAGATCGACGAGAAGGACCTCCGGATCGACACGTATCGCTCCTCGGGTGCGGGTGGGCAGCACGTCAACGTCACCGACTCTGCGGTGCGCATCACCCACCTGCCCACCGGTGTGGTCGTGTCGTGCCAGAACGAGCGGTCGCAGACCCAGAACAAGGCGCGCGCGATGCAGATCCTCGCGGCGCGCCTCGCCGAGCGGCAGCGCGAGGAGCGCGCGGCCGAGCTCGCGCAGATCTCGGGTGAGAAGCGCGACGTCGCGTTCGGCAGCCAGATCCGCACGTACACCCTCGCGCCGTACCGGCTGGCGAAGGACGAGCGCACCCGGCACGAGACCGGAAACGTCGACGCAGTGCTCGACGGCGACCTCGACGAGTTCATCGAGGCGTACCTCCAGTGGCGCCGTCGCGAGGGGCGCTAGCACCCGACCCGACCGGCGCGAACGGCCGCGCACCGGGCGTCTCGGGGCGCCCGCGGCCGGCTCGGAGTGACACCGTCGCGCGCGAGGCCGCTGCTACCCTCCGACCGCCCCCATGATTCGCTTCGAGAACGTCACGAAGATCTACAAGGGCGGAGTCACCGCGCTCCGTGACTTGTCCGCCGACGTCCAGAAGGGCGAGTTCGTCTTCCTCGTCGGACCGTCTGGATCGGGCAAATCGACCTTCTTGCGTCTCCTGCTCCGCGAGGAGGTGCCGTCCGAGGGCCGCATCGTGGTGGCGGGTCGCGACATCTCCCGGATGTCGCACTGGAAGGTCCCGCAGCTCCGCCGCAACATCGGCACGATCTTCCAGGACTTCAAGCTGCTGCCCACCAAGACGGTCTACGAGAACGTCGCGTTCGCGATGGAAGTGATCGGCCGACCGCGCAACGTCATCCGCACCCAGGTACCCCAGGTCCTCGACCTCGTCGGGCTCGCGAAGAAGGCGGGCCGCTTCCCCAACGAGCTCTCGGGCGGTGAGCAGCAGCGCGTGTCGATCGCGCGCGCGTTCGTCAACCGGCCGCTCATCATCCTCGCCGACGAGCCGACCGGGAACCTCGACCCCGCGACCACCGTCGGCATCATGCGCATCCTCGATCGCATCAACCGCACCGGCACCACGATCGTCATGGCCACCCACGACCAGCGCATCGTCGACGCGATGCGGCGCCGCGTCGTCGAGCTCGACCGCGGCACCCTCGTGCGCGACCAGGCCCGCGGCGTCTACGGCATCGGCGGAGGGCTCTAGCCATGTTCTCGCGGTTCGGCTACTTCGCTCGCGAGACGACGATCTCGCTGCGGCGCAACCTGCTGATGACGATCGCCGGCATCCTCACGGTGGCCGTGTCGCTCGCCCTGTTCGGCGGGATCCTGTTGCTGTCGCGCTGGGTCGACCACGGCACCCAGCAGATCAAGGGTGGGGTGCGCCTCGAGATCTTCATGACCGTCAACGCCAGCGACGCGCAGATCGGCGACATCGATGCCGCCCTCCGGGCCGACCCGCAGGTGAAGGACTTCCGCTTCCTCGACAAGGAGGCGGCGTACGAGGAGTTCCAGCGGATCTTCCGCAAGGACCCCGACCTGGTGAAGAACGTCGATGCCGACGCCCTGCCCACCTCCTTCCGGGTGGTGCCGGTGGAGGCGGAGTTCACCGAGAAGATCCAGAAGCGGTTCGAGCCGCTCGCCGGAGTCGACGACGTCGCCACCCCCGACGAGGCGTTGCAGGGGCTCCTCAGCGCGACCGACACCGCCAAGTACATCTTCTTCACGCTCTCGGCGATCCTGTTGCTGTCATCGCTGTTCCTGATCGTCAACACGATCCGCCTCGCCACCTTCGCGCGCCGGCGCGAGATCGAGGTCATGAAGCTCGTGGGCGCGTCGAACATGTTCGTGCGCATCCCGTTCATGGCCGAGGGGGTCGTGCAAGGCCTCATCGGTGCCGGGCTGGCCGTGGGCGTGGTCGCCTTGCTGAAGGTGGGGTTCGACCGCTGGTTCGACGACCCCGACGGCTTCTTCCGCCAGTTCTACGTCACGAGTGCCGACGCCACCTGGATCGCGTTGATCCTGCTGGGGTTCGGCGTCCTCATCGGGCTGATCGGCTCCCTGATCGGCCTCTACCGATTCCTCCGCGTCTGACCCCCGCCGGCCGACCCGACCGGGGCGGCATCTGTCCGATCCGGGGCGGTGCGCGGCGTCCGGCCACCCCGAGCTTCCCCGGATTTCGCCTCGGAAATCCCCCGATTCACGGCAAATCGGACGACCGATCTGGCTAGCCTGCGGGGATCCCCGTGGCGTCGGTGGCGTCGGGCATCAACGCCCGGTGTTGCCAATGTTGCTGATGTTGTTTAGCCTGGTGCTCCCCATGCGACTCCGTCGGGTCCTGCCACCCCTCCTCGTCGGCCTGCTGGCCATCGCGGCGCTCGCCGCGCCCGCGCCCGCGCAGACCTCCAACGCGGACAAGCAGAAGCAGCTCAAGGAGCAGATCCTCGAGGCCGGCGCCCAGGAGGCGGCCGCACTCGATGCGCTCCAGGCCATCCGTGACCGCAAGGGTCCGATCGACGCGCGGGTGGCCGAGCTCGACGCGCAGATGGTCGAGGTGATGGCGCGGCTCGCCCCGCTCGAGGAGCAGGTCGCCCAGCTCGGCGGGCAGCTCGCCGACGCGGAGACCCGGCTCCAGCAGCGCCAGGCCGAGTACGAGGTGGCGAAGGCCGAGGTCGAGGAGTCGGCCGCCCAGATCTACCGGTCGGCTCGGAGGGGCGCGACCTACGACGTCGTCGCGGCCTCGCGCCCGAAGGACCTCGTCCAGGGCTCGAAGTACCTCGACCAGGTGAACCAGGACCAGCGCGCACTCGTCCGCACCGCGACCGAGCTGCGCGACCAGGTCGAGGCCGAGCGCAAGCACCTCTCCGCGAAGCGGGCCGATGCCGAGGCCGCCGCGCTGGAGGTCCAGAAGATCCGGGACGCGATCGCGGCGCTGCGGTCAGAGATCGAGCCGGTCCGTGCCCAGGCCGCGGCCGAGGCCAAGGCCGAGGAAGCGCAGATCTCGGCGATCCGCGGTCAGAAGGCCCAGTTCGAGCGCGAGTGGGCCGAGCTCCAGGCGATCTCCGACAGCATCGCCGCCCAGCTGCGCAACAACAACAGCGGATCGGGAGTCGCCGGGGCCTGCGAGTTCCGGCCCACCCGGGGCGCGATCGTCAGCGGCTTCGGCATGCGGACCAACCCGATCGGTGGCGGTACCGGCTTCCACGCCGGGATCGACGTCGCCGTGGGCAGCGGCACACCGATCCGCGCCTGCCGGAGCGGCACCGTGATGATCGCCGGCTGGCAGGGTGGCTACGGCAACACCGTGGTCATCGACCACGGCGGCGGCATGGCAACCCTCTACGCGCACCAGTCCCAGGTCGCGACGTCGGTCGGGACGAAGGTGCTCGCCGGCGAGGTGATCGGGTACGTGGGCAGCACGGGGAACTCGACCGGACCGCACCTCCACTTCGAGGTGCGCATCGCCGGCAACCCCGTCGACCCCATGCCCTACATCTAGCCGCCGCTCCCGTCCTCGGCGACGCCGCCCGCAGGTGGGGCTCCCGGAGCAACGGACGGCTCGCAGGGCGGGACGCCCGGCGCTGACGAGCGAGCGAGCCTTGCGGAGGGAGGGGGCCCCGCCGAGGACGGCAGTGCCGAGCTCGGGAGCGGAGGTGAGAGGGAGCGGGGGTGAGAGGGAGCGGGGTGAGCAAGGAGGAGGGCCGGCCCGTGAAGGGCCGGCCCTCGACGTTCGTGGGGTGCGGTGGGCTACTTGTTGGGCTGGGGGGTGATGCGCAGGTAGGGCTTCACCGGGTTCCAGCCCTTGGGGAACTTCTCCTTGGCGTCCTCGTCGGAGAGGGCGGGGACGATGATCACGTCCTGACCGTCCTTCCAGTCGACCGGCGTGGCCACCTGGTAGTTGGCGGTGAGCTGGAGCGAGTCGATGACCCGCAGGACCTCGTCGAAGTTCCGGCCGGTGCTCGCCGGGTAGGTGATGATGAGCTTCACCTTGCGGTCGGGGCCGATGATGAACACCGAGCGCACCGTGAGGGTGTCGTTGGCGTTGGGGTGGATCATGTCGTAGAGGTCGCTGACGGTGCGGTCGGGGTCGGCGACGAGCGGGGAGTTGAGGGCCGTGCCCTGGGTCTCCTCGATGTCACCCTTCCACCCGTGGTGCGAGTCGATCGGGTCGACGGACAGTCCCACGACCTTCACGTCGCGCTTGTCCCACTCCGGCTTCAGCGCGGCGACGCGGCCGAGCTCGGTGGTGCAGACCGGGGTGAAGTCCTTCGGGTGCGAGAACAGCACGCCCCAGCCGTCGCCGAGGTACTCGTAGAAGTCGATCGGACCGTCGGTGGTGTCGGCCTGGAAGTTGGGGGCTTCGTCGCCCAGTCGCAGTGCCATGTCGGCTCCTCGTTCGCGTTTCGGATTCTCGGGGGGGTCCCCACCATAATCCCCACCCGGAGATCGGATTTCTTGCGCGGGCCTGCGTCGGGCCCGCGCCCGCCTCCGCTTCCGTTTGACTCGGGCCGCCTCGCGCGGGAAAGGTGCAGCCGTGGCGGGATACTCGGGCACGCCCTTGGCGAAGAAGCTGGGAATCGCCGCGGGCGCGAACCTGGCGATCATCTCGTCGCCCAACGGGTTCTGCGACGGCCTCGAGCTCCCCGACGGCGTCACCGTGCGCACGTCGGCGCGCGGGCGCGTCGACGTGCTCGTGTTCTTCGCGACGCGGCGGGCCGAGCTCAGCCGTCGGTTCCCCGCGATGAAGCGCGCGATCGATGTCGACGGCGGCCTCTGGATCGCGTGGCCCAAGCGCACCTCGGGGGTGGCGTCGGACCTCTCCGAGAACCCCGTGCGCGAGATCGGACTGGCCAACGGGCTGGTCGACAACAAGGTCTGCGCAATCGACGACACCTGGTCGGGGCTGCGCTTCGTGTACCGGCGGGCCGACCGCGGCCGCTGATGTGCGGCCGGTTCGTCTCCGCGTCCTCGCCTGCGCTGCTCGCCGACCGGTTCGCGGTCGACGAGGTCGACCCGTCGGTCGGTGAGGAGTCGCGCGCCGACTACAACGTCGCCCCCCGCCGCAACGTGCTCGTGGTCCGCGAGCACGACGACCACCGGGTCCTGTCGCGGCTGCGGTGGGGCCTGGTGCCCTCCTGGGCCAAGGACGTCGCCATCGGCGACAAGATGATCAACGCCCGGGCCGAGACCGTGGCCGAGAAGCCCGCCTACCGCCGGGCCTTCGCCAAGAAGCGCTGCATCATCCCGGTCGACGGCTTCTACGAGTGGAAGCGGGGACCGGCCCCCGCCGGGGGCGGGAAGCCGGTCAAGCAGCCGTACTTCATCCACCGGCGCGACGGTGAGCCCCTCGCCTTTGCCGGCCTCTGGGAGGTGTGGAAGGTCCCCGAGGACCTCGACCCGGGCCTCGCCGGTCCCGACGGCTGGTTGCGGTCGTGCGCGATCGTCACCGGCCCGCCCAACGCCGTGCTCGCGCCGATCCACGACCGGATGCCGGTCGTGCTGCCCGAGTCGGCGTGGTCCGAGTGGCTCGACCCCGACAACCACGACGTCGAGTCGCTGCACCGCCTGCTCGTGCCGGCTCCGGCCGAGTGGTTCGAGGCCTACGCGGTCTCGACCACGGTGAACAACGCACGCAACAACACGGCCGACCTGGTGCGCCCGCTCGACGCGTAGCCTCCGGGCGTGGACAGCCAGCAGTACTTCGACGCCATCCGGGCCGACAGCGCGCGGCTCGTCGCCTCCTCCGTCGCGGCGGGACTCGACACCATGGTCCCCTCGTGTCCCGAGTGGACGGTCGCCGACCTGCTCGGCCACGTGGGCCGCGTCCAGCGCTGGCAGGCCGACATCGTCGCCCGCCGGGTCCAGGAGGCGGAGTTCTCCTTCGCGGAACCGCCGACCGATCCCGCGGTCCTGGTGTCGTGGGTGCAGGACGCGACGGCGCTGCTGCTCGAGGTGTTCGCCGCGGCTCCGGCCGACACCCCGCTGTGGACGTTCGTGGGGCCGGGCGTCGCCGGCTTCTGGGTCCGGAGGCAGGCGCACGAGGTGTCGCTGCACCGGGTCGACGCCGACCTCGCCGCCGGGATCGCGCCGGCGCTCGACGGTGAGCTGGCCACCGACGCGATCGACGAGTTCCTCGACGTCGTCGTGCAGTTCCGGGTGCGCGACCGGATGACCGGGACGGGCGAGACCGTGCACCTGCATCGCGCCGATGGCGACGGCGAGTGGCTGGTGCGGCTGACCGCCGAGGGCCCGGAGGTCGAGCGGACCCACGCCAAGGGTGACGTCGCCGCACGCGGCAGCGCGTCCGACCTGCTCCTCGCGCTGCGGGGCCGGGTGGAACCGTCGGCGTTGGAGGTCTTCGGCGACGAGGCCGTGCTCCTCCGGTTCATCGACTTGTCGCGCCTCTGATCAGGCAGCCCCGGGGGCCAGGGCCCGGATCATCGTCCGGAGGTCGTCGCCCGTCGCGAACACCGCGGGCGCGGTGGTGGTGATGCCGGCGGCGGCGTACTCCTCGACCCGGCGCCGGCACTCCTCGGGGGTGCCGTGCACGATCAGCTCGTCGAGCAGCGTGTCGGGGATCTCCTCGAGCGCGCCGGCCCGGTCGCCCGCCGCCCAACGCTCGTTCATGGGGCGGATCGCGTCGCCGCGGCCGAGCCACTCCTGGAACGCCGCGTAGGCGGGGACGGTCATGTAGGCGGCGACCATCCGCCGCCCGACCATCCGGAGGGTGTCGCGGTCGGTGGTGGGGAGGACCATGATCCGGCACACGAGCTCGCGGTCGGCGCCCACCTGCTCGGCGATCGTGCGGACGTCGTCCGGGGAGCACCAGTTGGTGATCGCGCCGTCGCCCTCGCGGCCGGCGAGGCGCAGCATCTGCGGGCGCAGCGCGCCGACCAGGATCGGCGGCATCTCGGGCACCGCGACGTCGAGGCGGAAGCCCTTCACCGAGAACGTCTCGTAGTCCTCCGAGACCTTCTCGCCCGCGAGGGCGGCGCGCAGGAAGCGGATGGTGTCGCGCACCCGGGCGTACGGCTTCTCGAACGGCACCGCGTTCCAGTTGGTGACGATGGTGGGCGACGACGCGCCGATGCCGAGGGCGAAGCGCCCCGGTGCGGCCTGGCACATCGACGCGACCGCACCGGCGAGGGTGGCGGCGCCGCGGGTGTAGACAGGCAGGATCGCGGTGCCGAGGCGCAGCTGCGGGGTCCAGGCCGCGGCGAGCGTCAGCGGTACCAGCCCGTCGTGGCTCCCGGCCTCGGCCGACCACACGTCCGTGTAGCCGAGCGCGACGCACTCCTCGTACCAGCCCCGGTGGTCGTGGAGCGCCACGCCGGGGAACGGGACGGTGATGCCGTGGCGGCGCGGCTCGCTCATGACTCCCGCTCCTGGCGCTTCGCGCCGGGCCGCTCGGGCCCCGCTCGCGTGACGGACCGGTCGGTCGGGTTCGGGTGCTCGCTCATGATTTCCGCTCCTGGCGCTTCGCGCCGGGCCGCTCGGGCCCCGCTCGCGTCACGGACCGGTCGGTCGGGTTCGGGTGCTCGCTCATGACTCCCGCTCCGGGCGTTCGCTCATGGTGCTCAGTCCTCTCGGTCTCGGCTCGGGGGACGAGGGTCCTTGACGATGGCCGACTGGCTCGCGGTCGCGATGAGCGTGCCGTCCTCGGCCCACAGGTGCACGAGGCCGTGGCCGAAGCCGTCGGCCACCGCGTGCACGCGGATGTCGGCGAGGATCCACTCCGTGGGGTGGACCCTCACCATGCGCAGGGTGTTGTCGAGGCTGCTCGACTCGGCCCGGCGCCCGCCGGCCTGGCCGATGCCCATCGGCACGTAGTCGCCGACGATCGCGAGCGCAGCGGCCTGGGCGTCGGTGCCCCACGGGTTGCGCACCCACAGGGCGCTTCGCCCGTCGTCGGTCGGGGTGCCGTCGAGCTCCTCGAGCGGGCGGAGGCGCGCGGCCCGGACCTCGAGCTGCTCGGCGATCGTGCCGGCATGCTCGGGGCGCAGCGGCCGGGGTGGGCACGCGTCGGGTGGGGGGACCACCGGCCGCTCGGCCCACTCGCCGTCCCACGACAGGGTGCGGCGTCCGCTCGCGGCGAGGACGGTGAAGATCTCCTGGCCGTCGACCCGGGCCAGCACCCGGCCCTGGCTGGTCGCGTGCCCGCGGATCACCTCGACGACCTCGAGCTCCACGGTCGATCCGGGGCGGGCGAACTCGAGGAACTGCGCGGTGGCCCAGGTGACGGGCCGCTCGGTGACGTGCTCGAGCACGGCGATCGCGGCGCCGAGGCCGCAGCCGCCGAACAGCGCGCCCAGCCCCGAGCAGAGGCGCTTCACGACCGGAAGGCGCCACACGGGGCCGTCGCCGTCGTGGGCGAGCCCGTAGAAGGCGAGCGCGTCCATCTACCTTCCGGCCCGCAGCACCCGGCCGGGGAGGGCCCCCGTGTGCTCGCCGTGCTCCATGAGCACCTCGCCCGCGACCACCGTGTGGTCGTAGCCCCGGGCCCGCTGCGCGAAGCGCCCCGCGCCGTGGGGGAAGTCGTGGCGGAACTCCGGCACGTCGAGGGCCAAGCCGTCGAAGTCGATGACGTTGACGTCGGCCACCGCGCCCGGCGCGAGCACGCCGCGGTCGATGCCGAACACCGACGCGGTGTCGGAGGTGAGCCGCCGGACCGCCTCCTCCACCGGCATGAGGCCGCGCTCGCGGACCCAGTAGGTGAGCAGCGACGTGGGCGCGCTGGCGTCCATCGTCTGGCCGACGTGCGCCCCGGCGTCGGCGAGGCCGAGCATCACCACCGGGTCGGTGAGCATCTCCGCGATCGCGTCGGTCTGCTGGTTGAGGAGCGGCCACGAGAGGAGCAGCGCGCCGTCGGTCTCCAACGTGAGGTCGACGAACGCCTCCACCGGGCTGACGCCGCGCCCGTCGGCGACCGCGACCAGCGATCGGTCCGGGGTGCAGTCGTAGCGGGCCGTGCCGTCGGGCTCGTTGAGCACGTAGAACGTGTCGAGGCCGGTGCGGTCGCCGCGGGCCTCGTCGACCAGGGCGGCCCGGCGGGCCGGGTCGCGCAGCGCGGCGAGGCGCTCGGCGACCGGGAGGGACTGCAGCGCCTGCCACGCGGGGTGCGCGTCGAACGGAGTGCGGTGCGCGAGCCCGGTCAGCAGGCCGATGAAGCGCGGCGAGGTCTGCGGACGGATCCGGGCCCCCCGGTCGTTGGCCGCCTTGGCCCTCGCGATCGCCCGGCGGAAGTGGTCACCCTGCTCGCGCGTCTGGGTGAGGTTGAACGTGACCGCGCAGCCTGCTTCGCGGCTGACCCGCTCCATCCACGCGAGCTCGGTGTCGACCCGGGGCTCGGCGGGACCGTCGCCGTCGAAGCGTGGCGCGACCTCGAGCACGCCGGTGGGGCCGACCGCGCCGGCCAGCGCGACCAGCTCGTCGGCCTCGGCCCAGGTGCCGGGGACGAACCGGCCGTCGGGCACGCGGTGACGCAGCGTGCGCGACGACGAGAAGCCCAGCGCGCCGGCGGCCACGGCGTCGCGCACGAGCGTGACCATCGCCTCGAGCTCGCCGGCGGTGGGGACCGCGCCCTCCTCGAGCGCCCGCTCGCCCATCACGTAGTAGCGGACGGGGGAGTGGCCGACCATGCCACCCACGTGGAGGCCCTTGGGGGTGCGGTCGAGCCAGTCGAGGTATCCGGGGTAGCCCTCCCAGTCCCACGGCAGGCCGCCGAGGATCGCGTCGCGGGGGATGTCCTCGACCGACTCCATCATCGCGGCGAGGTAGCCGTGGTCACCGGGCTTCACCGGCGCGAAGGTCACGCCGCAGTTGCCCACCACGATCGAGGTGACGCCGTGCCAACACGACGAGCTGGCGATCGGGTCCCACGCGAGCTGCGCGTCGAGGTGGGTGTGCACGTCGACGAACCCCGGGGTGACGAGGCGCCCGTCGGCGTCGATCTCGCGGTGGCCCCGCTCGTCGACCGTCCCGACGGCGACGACGGTGTCGCCCGCGATCCCGACGTCGGCGGGCCGGGGCGGCGCCCCCGTGCCGTCCACCACCGTTCCGTTCCTGATCACGAGGTCGAGCGTCATGCTCCCAACCTAGAGCACCTAGTATCTGACGACCCGTCAGATCCACGCGCACCCCTGCACCCAGCACCCCAGGACCAGGAGCACCCATGAGCGAGACGCCGAGCATCCCGAAGATCGTGTCCGTCGACGACCACGTGGTCGAGCCGCCCCACGTGTGGGACAAGTGGCTCCCGGCCAAGTACCGGGAGCAGGGTCCGAAGATCGTGCGCCGCGGCCTCGGCGAGATGCAGTTCACCGGCGGCACGTCGTACAAGATCGTCTTCGACGACGACGGTCCCCAGGCCGACTGCTGGGTGTACGGCGATCTCATCGCGCCGCACAAGCGCCACGTCGCCGCGGTGGGCTTCGAGCGCGACGACATGACGCTCTCGCCCATCACCTACGACGAGATGCGGCCCGGCTGCTACGACCCGGTCGCCCGCCTCGAGGACATGGACGTCAACCACGTCGAGGCGTCGCTGCCGTTCCCGACCTTCCCGCGCTTCTGCGGCCAGACCTTCCTCGAGGGGCCCGACCCCGAGGGCCTCGGCCTCGCGTGCGTGCAGGCCTACAACGACTGGATGGTCGAGGAGTGGTGCGGCGACAGCGAGGGCCGCCTGATCCCGCTGATCATCATCCCGCTGTGGGACGCGCAGGCTGCGGCCGCCGAGATCCACCGCAACGCGGCACGCGGCGTGCACGCGGTGTGCTTCAGCGAGATCCCGCCGCACCTCGGCCTGCCGAGCATCCACTCGGGCTACTGGCACCCGTTCTTCCAGGCCTGCGAGGAGACCGACACCGTCGTCAACATGCACATCGGCTCGTCGTCGAAGATGCCGTCGACATCGGCCGACGCGCCGGCGGCCGTGCAGGCCACGCTCTCGTTCGGCAACGCGATGGCGTCGATGAGCGACTTCCTGTTCTCGGGTGTGCTCGTCGACTTCCCCGATCTGAAGCTCGCGTACTCCGAGGGCCAGATGGGTTGGGTGCCCTACATCCTCGAGCGGGCCGACGACGTGTGGGAGGAGCACCGGGCGTGGGGTGGCGTGCGCGACCGGATCCCCGAGCCGCCGTCGAGCTACTACTACCGCCACATCTACACGTGCTTCTTCCGTGACCGCCACGGGCTGAAATCGCTCGACGAGGTGGGCGTCGACAACGTCACCTTCGAGACCGACTACCCGCACACCGACTCCACGTGGCCGCACACGAAGGAAGTGGCCGAGAAGATGTTCACCGGGCTCGACGACGAGACGATCTACAAGATCGTGCGCGGCAACGCGATTCGGATGCTCTCCCTCGACCTCGACTGATCGCCGAAGATCGGGTCGACCGTGCTCGAGTCCACCCGGGGTCGTCTGCTGCTGGCCACGCCGCCGCTGCTCGATCCCAACTTCGTGCGCACCGTCGTCCTGATGATCGAGCACAACGCCGACGGCGCCCTCGGGGTCGTCCTCAACCGGCCGACCACCGCGCACCTCGGCGAGGTGCTGCCGGCGTGGGGCGACCTCGCGGTGCTCCCCGGATTCGTGCACCTGGGGGGCCCGGTCCAGCCCGACGGGATGATCGGCCTCGCCCTGCTCGGCACGGTCGACCCCGTCGACATCCCGGGGGTGACCGAGCTCTGGCCGGGGGTCGGCACCCTCGACCTCCAGGTCGAGCCGCCGGGCGGTCCCGGGTGGGTGCGGGGCGTGCGCTGCTTCGTCGGGTATGCCGGATGGGGGCCGGGTCAGCTCGACGGGGAGATCGCCACCGGCTCGTGGTTCGTGGTCGATCGTCATCCCGACGACCTCTGGACCCCCGAGCCCGACCGGCTCTGGCCCCGGGTCCTGCGCCGTCAGCCGCCCGCGCTGGCCCAGTTCGCCCACACCCCACTCGACCCGTCCACCAACTAGGTGCCCGCGGGCCCGACCCGCCGCCCCGCCCGATCCCCCGCCGGGAACCCGACGGCCTCGCCCGTCGTTTCCCTCTCGTCTCCCGCCGCCGGCGG
>Ga0194131_10005648_pt1 | contig 17868 bp, 15 predicted proteins | sample TA2KigO120mmetaG_FD_148631 | JGI IMG/M metagenome (GOLD analysis project Ga0194131, IMG submission 148631) | Freshwater microbial communities from Lake Tanganyika, Tanzania - TA2015053 Kigoma Offshore 120m | ecosystem: Environmental > Aquatic > Freshwater > Lake | place: Tanzania: Lake... | reverse complement strand
CGATACTTAGACCGAAGCCAGCACACAATGGTCTCGTCTCTCATCCCTGCTCTTGTGCAGAGGCTCTCCACTCCGGTCAATCACTATTGCGGTAAGTTGTTTCCTGCCACCGCCTAAGAGCCAGCAGTCAGAAGCGATGTTGAGAGAAAGCGAAGAACAACTTCGCGCAGTCGTTGCGAATGCAGCCGACAGCATCATCACTGTTGATGAATTGGGTAATATAAACTCCCTAAATCCCGGAGCAGAAAAGCTATTTGGCTATCGAGAGGCGGATTTGATGGGAGAGAATATCCAAGTCTTGACTCCCTCGTCCTCTGGATCAGACGAAGCTTCGCTTGACCAGGCATTCCAAATGAAAGAGCAAACCCATTTGGGGAGTAGTCAAGAGGTGCTTGGGCAACGTCGCGACGGAACGACATTCCCGCTTGATATGACAGTTAGTGAAATGCTCTTGCATGGGCAGCGTTTTTTCACCGGAGTTATTCGAGACATCTCTACACGACGCCAAATGGAGACTACTTTACGCGCTAACGAAGCGCGCTTCCATCAACTCGCTGAAATGTCACCCATCGGCATCTATCTGACAGATGCGCACGGCCTTTACGTATACACGAACCAACGCTGGCAGCAGATCTCCGGCCTAACGTTTGAAGACAGTTTAGGAGCAAAGTGGACGAACGCAATAGCGCGGCAAGACTATGAATCGGTGGTGAACGCCTGGCAAACTGCAATCGCTAGCCAGCAAGATATCATCAAGCAAGAGTTCCATTTTCAACACCCTGACGGGGAACAACGTACAGTGACATCACATGCAATAGGGCTCTATTGGGAAGACAAGACGATCAGCGGTTATGTTGGTATTGTTGACGACATCACTCTGCGACGAAAAGCCGAAGCAATTCAACAACGCTACGCCACTGAATTAGAGCGGAGTAATAAAGAACTCGAACAATTTGCCTATGTGTCTTCCCACGATCTCCAAGAACCGCTCCGCATGGTAGCAAGTTATTGTCGATTACTCCAACGTCGCTACGCCGACAAGCTTGACCAAGACGCCAACGAATTTATTACCTATGCGGTTGAAGGGGCTACCCGCATGCAAGTATTGATTAACGACTTATTGGCCTATTCTCGCGTACGCCGTAAAGAGCGCACCATGAAGCAGGTTTCGTGTCAGCAGATATTGGAGCGCAGTCTTGTCAATTTACAGCAATCTATCCGTGAGAGTCAGGCAACGATCACTTCTGATCCATTGCCTGCGCTGATGGGTGATGAGACACAATTGCACCAGCTCTTCCAAAACCTCCTGAGCAATGCCATCAAATATCGTGGAGACGAGGCACCGCGCATTCATATAGGGATCGAACAACAGGAAAACGGCTGGCTCTTCAGCGTGCGCGACAACGGGATTGGTATCGCCCCACATTATCACGAGAGGATTTTTCAGATCTTCCAACGTCTACACGAGCGTGGCAAGTATCCAGGAACTGGGATCGGTTTGGCGATTTGCAGCAAAGTTGTCGAAATCCATGGTGGTCGCATTTGGGTAGACTCGATCGAAGGTAAAGGCTCGACCTTCTTCTTTACTCTTCCAAAAGTTCATTGAACGTAGAGACTTCGTGTCTTCATCTTCCCAGTAGTCATTCCTGTTGATTCTGCGGGGAGAGAGGCATCATTCCGGGGGGCAACGCGAGACCCGGAATCTAGAAAGCAAAAGCAATGGCCTGCACCCGATGCTCCTGGATGCCTGCCTGCGCGGGCAAGACGAAATTGACCCCGCAAATTCAGTGTGACTAGCTACTCAGTCTTCTCTCCGCAGATCGCAAAAAATAAGAGAAAAAAATAATGGAAAACACCTGTAGTTTCTCAATAAGTAATATTTTTTACTTATTTTATTGTATGCCATAATACTTATTCCACTATCCCCTTCTCTCTTCTTTCTTTCTCTCTCACCCGCCACTTCTTCGTCAAAAAAGAGCGAAAAAAGAGACAAGACCCTCGTCATCTACGGAGAATCGTGTTAAAGATCTATCAAGGGGGGGATCTTATAATACATACAATATGGGATCGATTTTCTCCTGTCTGGGGGTGCTATGGCGGAACAGCGGATGCCCATGAGTGGACGACCGGCGGAAATTCTCTTGGTGGAAGATAACCCAGGAGATGTCCGCCTCATACAAGAAGCGTTGAAGGACGGGAAGATTCTTAATAATCTACACGTCGCTGGCGACGGCGAGCAGGCGCTTGCTTTTCTGCGCCGCCAAGGACCGCATGCCCACGCCCCCACTCCCGATTTAGTCTTGCTTGATCTGAACTTACCGCGAAAAAATGGACGTGAGACGTTAGTGGAGATCAAGAATGATCCTACGCTTGCAACAGTCCCGATTGTGATTCTGACCAGTTCACAGGAAGATGCGGATACCCTGGCAAGCTACCAACTCCGCGCCAATTGCTACATTTCCAAACCTGTCGAATTCGAGCAGTTCGTAAAAGTTGTCCACTCGGTTGAAGATTTCTGGTTTTCTATCGTGCGCCTCCCCCAAGAAACCACGTAGATGGCAGTTGTCGAGAAAGGGAAAGAAAACGGACCAGGAGAAGACCTCTAGGAGAGACGAATGGCCGATGCGCGGACGTTGACACAAGAACCACTAGACGGAGCAGACCTAGCCGTTATGGACAGGAGGAGCAGCTCGACAGAAGACTCGTTACTCAACAGCCTCGCCGCAGGCCCAGGTCCAGGAACGCAGTCCTACATTGTTGGCATTGGCGCATCCGCTGGTGGCCTTGAGGCACTTGAGCAATTCTTCTCTACTATGAGCCCCAATAGTGGCCTCACCTTTGTGATTGTTCAGCACCTTTCCCCTGACTTCAAAAGTTTGATGGCAGAAATCCTTGCCCGCCGCACGCGCATTCCCATTACACGCGCAGAACACGGCATGGCGCTTCATCCGAATCATATTTACTTGAATACGCCACGTACCAATCTGATTGTGTCAGGACGAAAATTCGTTTTGCACGAACAAGAGGCGCGAACCACCTTACACTTACCCATCGACATGTTATTTCAATCTATTGCGCAAGATGTGGGAGATCATGCCATTGGTATCGTGTTATCCGGAACAGGAAGTGATGGCGCCCGCGGGGTGCGTGCCATTAAAGAAGTCGGAGGCTTGGTCATCGTTCAGAGCGAAGAAACCGCCAAGTTCGACGGGATGCCCCATAGCGCCGTCGCCACCGGAATGGCCGATTACATTCTCTCACCACAGGAAATACCAGCACGCCTCCTCGATTACATTCATCATCCATGGACGTTTGCTACCACCGCCCAAGAATCGCAACTTGTTACTGAGGAAGAGTGGCTGCCTCATATTTTTGCCCTCTTACACAAATACAGCAGCATTGACTTCTCCCAATACAAGTATTCGACGATTTTCCGACGTTTACAAAGGCGCATGGTGATTAACCATATCGAAACGTTCGCTGAGTATGTTATTCATTTGCAGAATTCACCCGAAGAAGTCAGCAAACTTGCAGAAGACCTGCTCATCAGCGTCACGCGGTTTTTCCGCGACCGTGAGGCCTTCTCTGTACTTGAGCGTGAAGTGATCCCCAAAATTGTTGCCAGCGCGACCCCTGAGGTTCCAATTCGCATTTGGGTTGCGGGGTGCGCTACCGGTGAAGAAGCCTATTCCATAGCGATACTCTTCCAGGAACAGATCGTACGCAGTAATCAAGCGCTCCGTGTCAAAATTTTTGCGACGGACGTAGATGACGCCGCCTTAGCGCAAGCAAGCGAAGGCGTATTCTCTGAAAGCATTGCGGTCGACATCTCGCCCCAACGACTCGCACAATTTTTCGTCAAGACAGGCACCCACTACGTTATTGATCGTCATATTCGTGAGATGATCTTGTTCACCACACACGACTTGACCACGAATCCGCCATTTACCAAAGTCGATCTTGTCAGTTGTCGCAATCTCTTAATTTACTTCGAGACGCAACTCCAACAGAAAGTACTTTCCCTTTTACATTTTGCCCTCAATCCCAAAGGCATCCTCTTTCTCGGACCAAGTGAATCCCTAGGCGCTCTCACTGAAGAGTTTTCTACTGTCGACAAGAAATGGAAGATCTCGCAAAAGCGCCGGCGCTCCCGGTTGCTCCTGTCTGCTCCTCTTGGACAACCGCAACGCGAGCACGCCTTTCGTTATACGTCGCTTCTTCCCGTGAGTAAGCGTTTGATCCCTCAGGATGTGACCATCCAACGCGCCTATAAAGCGTTGATTCACAGCTTTGCGCCACCCGCCGTGTTGGTGAATCAGGCGTCTGAAATCTTGCATGTCTTCGGAGACGCAGGAAAATTTCTGTCCATTCGGCCCGGCGAACCGAGCCTGAGTATCACGCAGTTAGTCCCACCAGACTTGGCGATTTCTCTCTCCACTGCCTTACACAAGGCCAGCAAGATTGCTGAGCCAGTTGTGTACAGGGATGTTCATGTTGGCCTCGGGAACGAAGTCCATACGATTGACCTTCGCGTCCAGGCTTTAGAAAAGGGCAATAGCGAAGAACTCTATCTGTTGGTGTTCTTTATTGAATCACCGTTGCCCACCACCGCCTCTTCGCTGAGCCACGATGCGCCTGATACTGGCAAATACCTGCTCCAACGCGTGACAGACCTTTAGCAAGATTTGCAGCTCAGCCGGGAAAATTTACAAGCCTCCATCGAAGAATTAGAAACGAGCAATGAAGAGTTGCAATCTACCAATGAAGAGCTCGAATCATCAAACGAAGAGCTACAAAGCACCAATGAAGAGCTACAGTCCGTAAACGAAGAGTTGTACACCGTTAATACTGAGTATCAGAAGAAAATCGTTGAACTCACTGAGTTGAATGATGACTTGGACAACTTTTTACACGGTACCAATATCGCGACACTATTCCTCGATCATGACCTGTGCATACGCAAATTCACGCCGGCAATGGCTGAGGTTGTTCAGCTCCTCCCTCATGACGTCGGACGCTCAATTGAACATTTCGCGACGCCGTTAGCCTATGAAGGCCTGAGCGCATTAGTCAAACAGGTGCAAGAAACCGGTAAGCTCCAAGAACATGAAGTACGCGGCCGCAAAGGTCAGTGGTTGATGATGCGCGTACTGCCGTACGAGACGAAGAACAAAGAGTTTGCTGGCGTGGTGATGACTTTTACCGATGTCTCGCGCATCAAGCAAAAGGAAGAAGAACTCTCGCAGTTTACCGCCAGTCTCGAACGCAGCAATCAAGACCTCCAGCAATTTGCCTATGTCGTCTCACATGATTTACAAGAGCCGTTGCGCATGGTGTCGAGTTACTGCCGCCTCTTGCAGGACCGCTATCGGGGCCAGTTGGACACCCACGGCAATGAATTTCTTGCCTATGCTATGGATGGGGCGACACGCATGCAGGGGTTAATCGACGGGTTGCTTTCCTATTCACGGATTCATTCACGCGGGAAGCCGCTGATTGCCGTGGCCTGCGCCATTGTCGTGCAGCAGGCTCTGAGCAATCTCAAAGTCGCCATTGAAGAAGCACGCGCCACCATTACCATGGATACACTGCCAACCGTTAGAGGCGATGCGGCGCAGCTGTTGCAATTGTTTCAAAACCTGTTGAGCAACGCGATTAAATTCCGTGGGCACGCGTCACCTGTGGTGCATATCGACGCGATGCAACACAATGACATGTGGCGTTTTGCTATTCGTGATAATGGCATTGGCATATCACAGACGGACACCACTGATATTTTTGGGATCTTTCGCCGTTTACATACACGCCAAGAGTATGCTGGCTCAGGGTTGGGGCTCGCGATGTGCAAACGCATAGTCGAGCGTCACGAGGGAAAGATCTGGGTGGAGTCCCACGTAGGGCAAGGGTCAACTTTCTTCTTTACACTGCCGGCAGACCATGTTGCAGAACAGTCGCCAAGCGCACATCCAGCGGAACCCAACGATACACGAAACTCGTAACATCACGTGCAGGACACGCATGGAAATCGATCTATGATGACAACTCCTGGTCAACCGCTCCGCATTCTCATGATCGAAGATACGGTCGGGGATGCACAATTTTTCAGGCAAACCTTGGGAGCGGAAGCGGTTGCTATCGAGATCGATGTCCACGAACGTTTAGCGACAGGCCTCCAAGCTCTCAAAACTCGCCCGTATGATATTGTCTTGTTAGACCTGCATTTGCCGGAGAGTCAAGGCGTGCAAACGTTCATCACGCTGCGTGAACAAGCGCCAGAAGTACCTATCGTTGTTATGACTAGTACAACCGATGAAGCAATTGAGACGCAAGCGATCCAGCTCGGAGCACAAGACTATTTTCTCAAATGGCAACTCAGCGGAAAGTTGTTACTGCGCTACATCGGCTATGCGATTGATCGCCATCGTCTGCTCCGGGAAGTTGTCCACAGCAGAGAAGAACGCATCCAGCAGCTCGAAAACGAACTGCTGACGTTAACGCACCTCACGACCTATGATGTTCCCATCACGAGACTCGTTTTGGGGCAAACTTCAATAGCAGAGCGCCATCCTGAAATTTGGGGCAACTTGCACGGACAGTACAGTGCCATTTTAGAACGCACCTTGGAAGCTCACGTGTTCAAGATCACCTACGACCATTCCACACCGCTCCGCGCTATAGCAGAGCAATTGGGGACCCTCGTTGCTGGGCCGCGTGATGTTATTGCGCTGCATACGGATGTCTTACAGGAAAAAACAAAGGGCGTCGCGGCACCCAAGACCAATGCCTACCTCCAAGAGGGACGCATGTTAGTCTTGCAGCTCATGGGCTACCTCGCCTCATACTACCGCATTCGTGCGTTTGGCGCTGGCCAACAACAGGCACCTCCGGACGCAAAAGGATAAAGAGAAGCGTGGGAAAATATATCTTAAAACTGTACATCGCTGGACTGACCGGGCGTTCTGAGTGCGCCCTCACCAATCTTCGTCGTATTTGCGACGAGAAGCTCGCAGACACCTACGAACTGACGGTGATCGATGTGCTCGAACATCCACAACTCGCCGAAGACAACAAGATTCTTGCAACGCCAACTCTTGTCAAAGAAGAACCGTTACCGCCACGGCGCATGATTGGAGATCTGTCAGACGAAGATTTAGTTGTGGCGGGATTGAGCATATTACACTGATCGCGAACGACAAAAGGAAGGAATAGGGGAGAGATAACGAATGGGAGCAGGGACGCTGGCCGCTATTGGCAAATTGAAAACATATATTCCTGGGTTTGACCTCGTTGCGCACGGAGGCTTACCGAAAGATCGAACGACTCTGATCGTTGGTACCGCCGGCAGTGCGAAAACCACCTTTGCCGCGCAGTTTCTCGCAGCAGGGATTACGCATGCCGATGAGTCTGGGGTGTTCGTGACCTTTGAAGAAAGCCCTACCGACGTGCGACGCAATGTTGCCGGTCTTGGCTGGCACATCGAAGCGTGGGAAAAGCAAAAAAAGTGGGCCTTCGTTGATGCCTCTCCACAACCACTGGAAGATGTACAGCTCAATGGCCAATATGACTTGGGCGCTCTGCTTGCCAGAGTGGAACACGCCATTCACCAGGTCAACGCCAAGCGCGTGTCGATCGATGCCATCGGCTCACTCCTGCTCCGCCTGCCGCATGTCGCCCTCATACGCAGTGAATTGCTCCGCTTATTTGCAGGTTTGCGCTTACTCGAAGTGACGACGCTGTTGACCACCGAGCGTGTCAACGATCACGGCGAACTCACACGGCATGGCGTCGAAGAGTTTGTCGCAGATAATGTCATCATTTTTCGCAATGCCTTAGAAGACGAAAAGCGACGGCGAACGATGGAAATTCTCAAGTTTCGCGGGACAACGCATATCCGCGGCGAAGTCCCGTTTACCATCAATCCTCAACAGGGGGTGGTCCTTCTTCCCCTTACCGACTTACAGCTCAAACAACGCTCGTCGGTAACGCGCATTACGGCTGGCAATGTCGAGATTGATGCCATGTGTGGCGGTGGATTCTTTCGCGATTCCATTGTCTTGGTGTCTGGTGCCACCGGCACTGGCAAGACGTTACTCACCACGCAATTTCTTGCTGGTGGTATTCGCCAGGGCGAGCGATGTCTCCTGTTAGCATTTGAGGAAAGCCGCGAGCAACTGTTTCGCAATGCACAGGGGTGGGGAATCGACTTTGAGAAGATGGAAGAAGAAGGATCACTCAGAGTGATTTGCGAATATCCCGAGGTCGCAAGCCTTGAAGATCATCTGCTGCGCATGAAAACCGAAGTCGAGGAGTTCAAACCACACCGGCTGACAATCGACAGCCTATCGGCCTTAGAGCGGATCTCCACGGAAAAAGGCTTTCGCGAGTTTGTCATTGATTTCACCTCATTCGTTAAACATCGCGAAATCGCCGGCGTGTTTACCGCAACGACCCCCACGTTAATGGGCGGAATCTCTTCCACCGAGGCGCATATCTCCACCCTCACTGACTCCATCATCCTGCTACGCTACATCGAAATTTATGGTGAAATGCGGCGTGGTATTACTATCTTAAAGATGCGTGGCTCGACCCATGGGAAAGAAATTCGCGAGTTTACTATCGACGGTCGAGGCATGCACATTGGCCAGGCCTTTCGTAATGTCACAGGAATCATCTCCGGCAATCCGGTGTACCTCGCAGCCAATGAAATCAACCAGTTAGAAACATTATTCAAAGAAGACCAACCGTAACCAGCCCCCTTAAGTGCCGACTCACTCTTCTTATCCTCTACTCACTTCTAGGTAGAGAATCGAGATTATTCAGGTAGAGGATAAAAACTGGAAAAATTTTCACTATAATCGATAAAGAACCGAAGTGGGATAAAAGAAAACTCGTCTATCGTGTTCTTTCGCGGGTGAAATAAGGTCAGAAACAGAAGTCTGAGTCATAGTGCACTTATTTTTGTCGTAAGGGGGATCTGTGGAATTAGTGAATTACGGAAACAATGCATGCGCCAACACCCAAACTTTGGTCGTGAATGAAGCACGGTTTCGCACTATTATTACCCACAGTACTGAAGGTCTTCTTGTCATTAATCGAGAAGGGATTGTTCGCTTCGCCAATCCCACCGCAGAAACCCTTCTCGACCGTCCCCTTGGTCAGCTCATCGGCCATTGGTTTGGCTTCCCTGTGACCTCGGACAGCGCGACGGAAATTGATGTTGTTCTTCGCGACGGGACGGTTCGTACCGTCGCGATGCTCGTGACCTACATAGAATGGGACGGCGAGGGAGCAACGTTGGTCTCCCTTCGCGACGCGACCACAGGCAAACAAATTCGCTGTGACTTGCAACGTGCTAAGGATACGGCAGAAGCAGCAGATAAAGCAAAAAGTGAGTTCTTGACGATGATGTCACACGAGCTGCGCACGCCGTTGAACATTGCCATCGGCTATATCGAGTTACTATTAGACGATGCCTTTGGAACAGTCTCGACAGAGCAAATCGAACCCTTACAACGAGTTCGTCGGAGTGTCCATGAACTCAATGAAATTGTTTCTTCGATCCTTGATCTGAGCCGGCTCGAAGCGGGTCAGTTACCAATGTGTACCGGTGAGGTGTCCATTGCTGAACTCGTAACGTCGATCCGGCATGAAGTCCAGCCTTTAGAGGACCGCAAGAGCGCTGTTGCTTTCCATTGGAACATTGAGGATCTGCCGCTGCTATACACAGATAAAAACAAGCTAAAAGTGATTGTTAAAAACCTCATCACGAATGCCTTCAAGTTTACCTGTGAGGGCTCGATTACTATTACTGCCCAGCGCATCGATAATGAAGTCGAGTTCCGTGTCACAGACACTGGGATTGGTATTCCACGCAAACATTTGACGGACATTTTTGAAAAATTCCGGCGGGTCCACGACATCTCAAAAGACGCCTACGGAGGCACTGGGATTGGCCTCTATACGGTCAAACACCTCAGTGAATTCCTTGGTGGCTCAGTTTTTGTCGAAAGTGAAGTGGGCCGCGGCTCAACGTTTCGGGTTCGCATACCTCTGTAGTCAGCAGGAAAACATGCACCGCCCTACAAATGATACGATACTGAGGCCCAACTCTGCTTGATCAAACCGAGGTAAGATCTATTCACCAGGAAGCCGCTGATCTCAGCCTTGAGTAGAAAACACAGCAACTTCACGCTCGGCCATATTGGGCCAGAGTGCCGCTTGGACGGATACGACAACCTAACTTTCATTCCATATATACCCGCGTCCTCTCATCTCGCGGGTGCCGTTATTCCTTCCGCCACACAGTCGATGGAGTTTTTGTTCCCAACCACCACCAACCCCTGTCTCCTTGACCCATTTGCAGCGGTTCGTTAGGTTCGCCCGAGGAGGAGCATCCATGCGATCCTATCTTGCTGCCGCTGTGCAAATGACCGCCTCATCCTCGAAAGAAGAGAACCTGGCAAAGGCCGAGACGTTTGTTCGACTCGCGGCTGAGCGTGGTGCCTCACTCGTTGTCCTCCCCGAAGTATTTTCGTGGCGGGGCCCGAAGGGGACAGGCGCTCAACAAGCAGAGGGCATTCCTGGTCCAACCTCTGATCGCTTAAGCTCATTGGCCTGTCAACATCGTATTCACCTGGTTGCCGGGTCGTTTCTTGAACGGTCTGACGAACCGCGCTCACACAACACCAGCCTGCTGTTCAATCCGCAGGGAGAAATTCTCGCGTGCTATCGCAAGATCCATCTCTTCGACATTGATATTCCTGGACAAGTGACCGCCAAAGAATCCGAGTCGATGAAACCAGGGGCAGAGGTTGTCACGCAAGAGACCGCGCTCGGCACGTTTGGACTCTCTGTGTGTTACGACCTACGCTTTCCTGAACTGTATCGTCAACTGGCGCAACGAGGGGCAGAGGTATTGTTTGTTCCAGCGGCGTTCACGTTCCCAACCGGTGCAGCCCACTGGGAACCGTTGCTCCGTGCCCGGGCAATTGAGAATCAAGCATACGTGATTGCGCCAAATCAGATTGGCAAGAATGTCTATGGCTATGCTGACTATGGCAACTCGATGATTATCGATCCGTGGGGAAAAATCATTGCACGCGCGCCAGACAAAGAATGTATTATCACTGCTGAGATTGATCGTGATTATCTTGAGAAAGTAAGGAGAGAGTTGCCATGCCTAGCGCATCGGCGGCTGTAGCCCCAGCCCCAATCAAAGCCTTTTTTCGTGTCGTGACCTCAGCAGAGGCACGCGAACAGCTTGCTGCCTTTGCTCCTAAAACTAGTAGTGAAACGATTGCTGTCGTTGAGGCCTGTGGACGCGTACTGGCGAAAGCCCTCACCTCTCCGACTGATTCTCCACATTTTCATCGCACCAACATGGATGGCTACGCTGTCCGTGCCAAAGATACGTTCGGTGCGTCCGCTAGCCTGCCGATGTACCTCAAACTGGTCGGCAATATCGAGATGGGCAAAGAGGCCAAGCGCCCACTCAAAAAAGGCGAAACCATGCGCATCGCCACTGGCGGGATGCTGCCGCCTGGAGCCGACTCGATGGTAATGGTCGAGTACACCGAAGAAATGGGTGACGGCACAATTGAGGTGCAACGCAGTGCCTCACCATGGGAAAATATCTTGCGGGTTGGTGAAGACATCAAAAAAGGTGCGTCGATCTTCTCTGCGGGTCGGCGATTGCGGGCACATGACGTTGGGGCGCTTACTGGCGTCGGGTTAACGAAAGTCCCGGTCTATCGTCGTCCCACAGTGGCGTTGATCTCAACCGGTGATGAAATTGTCGCTCCTGAGCAAACGCCGAAACCTGGACAGATTCGCAATATCAATCAATATTCGCTACGAGCCATGATCGCCGAAGCAGGTGGCGCAACCATCGACCTTGGTGTTGTCAAGGATGACCGCGTTGCCTTCGAGAAAGCGATGGCCCAGGCGCTCAAAGTAGCGGATGTTGTAGTGATCTCTGGTGGCAGTTCGGTCGGCATCAAAGATATGACGGTCGACATTATTTGCTCATTCCCCAAGTCAGAGATGTTCTTTCACGGCATTTCGATTGCGCCAGGAAAACCGACGATCTTCGCGAAAGCGGCAGGAAAGCCAGTGATGGGACTGCCAGGGCATCCGGTATCGGCACTGGTGGTGTTTGCGCTATTTGGTGCGCCACTGCTGCGCATGATGGGTGGAGAATCAGTCGAGCAAGCGTTCGCTCCGCTTCGTACAACCCGTGCACGACTGACACAAAACGTTGCCTCGGCCCCTGGTCGTGAGGATTATGTCCGTGTCACTTTGGAAATACAAAACGGTTCGCTTCTCGCCCGCCCCCTGCCCGGCAAATCCGGAGCAGTCTTCAGCCTCGTTCAAGCTGATGGCATGTTTTGTATTCCGCATAGCGAAGAGGGGAAGGAGACGGGGGAAGAGGTGGAGGTCATTCTCTTCTAACGCGTAAAACGTACTACGTAACTATGAGAATAAAACGTAATGCGTAATACGTAACCACCCCGCCCTTCCCTTTTTACGGATCACGGATTACGGATTACGTTGCTGCCTATGAACAGTCACTCTGCACATACACACACTCATTCCGACCGCAAACGCTACCTCAAAAAGAAACCCCTCACCGAAGCGTTAGCCGTCTTCTTAGAAGCAACCACACCGCCAAAGAAAATCGAGCGGGTCGCGGTAGAAGACGCTCTACATCGAACGACAGCAGGGCCCATCTTTGCTGTCCTGTCGGCGCCGCATTATCACGGTGCAGCGATGGACGGCATCGCGGTACGCGCGGAAGATACGTTTGGCGCAAGTGAGTTCACGGCAGTTACATTAAAGTCGGTAAGCAAGAAAAATGGTCGTGCGGCCACCAACGGTGAAGCGATCTTTCAATATGTTGACACAGGCAACGCGTTACCGCCGTGGGCGAACGCCGTCGTCATGATCGAGCGGGTGTTCAAGAAAAGTGACGAGGAAGTCGAGATTCGCGATGCGGCGACCCCGTGGCAACACGTGCGCCTAGTTGGTGAAGATATCGTCGCGACTGAGCCGTTGTTGCCCCGAGGTCACAAATTGCGACCTTATGATATTGGTGCGTTACTCGCCGCTGGGCTGACCAAAATTCCGGTTGTCTCCAAGCCCACGGTTGGCATTATCCCTACGGGCTCAGAACTGATTGAGCCTGGTGATCCAGCCAAACCGGGCCGCATTATTGAATTCAATTCGCGTGTCACTGCAGCCTTCGTCGAAGAGTGGGAAGGCGAACCGCATCGTTTGCCGCGCGTGATCGATGATCTCCCGACTATCACCAAAGCTCTCAACAGTGCCGTCAGAGCACATGATATTGTCGTTATCATCGCTGGCTCGTCTGCGGGTGAACATGACTTCACTGTGCGTGCGTTGGAATCACTCGGTGAAGTATTGGTACATGGTATCGACGTCATGCCCGGTAAACCAGCGATTCTCGCGCGCATTAATGGCAAACCGGTGATTGGCCTGCCTGGGTATCCAGTATCAGCCGTGGTGATTTGCCAACAAATTCTCCGTCCGTTGATCGCTCACTTTCTTGGCCGCCCGGCAGAAGAACCGCAGAAAGTCAAAGCGCTGCTACCACGCAAAGTTCCTTCTCGCCTTGGCCTCGAAGAGTTCGTACGCGTAAGTCTGGGAAAAGTCGGCGATCATGTGATCGCCAATCCCTTAGGCCGTGGTGCTGGCGTAATTACAACGATGGTCAAAGCTGACGGTGTGCTGCGCATTCCTTCACTCGACGAAGGGTTAAATGCTGGGCAAGAGGTTGGAGTAGAATTGCTTCGACCAGCCGAAGAAATCGGCAACACCATCCTTTTCACCGGTAGCAATGATCTCACTGTTGGTGTGCTCGACGACCAGCTACGAGCGCAATATCCAGGATTAAAAATCTCCGCCAGCAACGTCGGCTCACTCGGTGGTCTCGTGGCAATCAAACGTGAGGAAGCCCACATCATTGGCACTCACCTGCTCGATCCTGCAACTGGAGCATACAATCTCCCCGACCTCAAAAAGCAACAACTGCTCTCCAAAGTCGTCGTGATGAATTTAGTCATCCGCGAGCAAGGATTGATTGTCGCCAAAGGCAACCCCAAGAAAATTAAAGGCATCAAAGACCTTGCCCGCAAAGACGTCACGTTCGTCAATCGTCAACCCGGTTCCGGCACGCGCGTGCTGCTCGATTACAAACTCAGCAAACTCAAAATCAAGCCAGAACAGATTCAAGGCTACGAACGTGAAGATACCACCCACATGGCCGTTGCCGTTGCCGTCGCCAGTGGACTCGTCGATACCGGCCTAGGCATCAAGTCCGCCGCCAAAGCACTCAATCTCGACTTCGTCCCTGTCGAACGCGAAGAGTACGACCTCGTCTTCCTCAAAGACTTCTACCACAGCGACATGGGGCAAAAGCTTGTCAACGTCATTCGCTCCGATGCGTTCAAACAGACAGTGATGGCATTGGATGGATATGATACGAAGAAGACGGGGACGGTAAATAAGACATAAGAAGAGATGCAAATCTGTGGATATTATCTTCTCTCATACAAGAACCTGGATCGACTACGATCAAGAGGCAGATGTTCTTTACATGAGTTTCAAGCGCCCGCAAAAGGCCACTGATTCTGAATTTCTCCATGATAAAGGAATCTTGTTGCGCTATCGCGGTAAGGAACTCGTAGGAATCACGATTTTGGAAGCATCCAAGCATAAAAAGCTTAAAACAAAGTCATGAGCGACTTTCCTCAAAATACTTTCAAAATACCAGAAGTGGCGGATACTTTACCTACCCGTATTACGTATGACCCAGACGGAGATATTTTGCACGTCACTTTTGGGCAGCCAACAACAGCAACCGGCTATCAACTCTCTGATCAGCTCTTACTGCGCGTTTCACCACAATCAAAAACGGCGACTGGGCTCACCATTTTTAATTATTCGATTCATACGCGTACCGCACTTGAGTTGCCACTTCCAGGTCTTGAAGAGGTTGACGAGGACAAGCCTACGATTCTACAAATTCTTCATTCTCCTCCGGTCACTCATTTTCTCCATGTCACCGAAGGTTCAATAGGATTCACCGCCACGCTCCTTCATCCTTCGTTACAAGAAGCAGTCGCTGGGTAGAGTTCGGATCGATCCATTTTCTTACGACGCTTTGACCAAATTCTTCCGTGCCCACTCGCGTACATTACGCCGCCACACGGTTGGCTGCATCTGCGAGTTTTCTTTGACGAACTGACTCAAGGCTTCGCTGGTTACGCCTGGTAATGCTGTGCTCTCTTCCATCTCTTCATATCCCTCACCTGTCAGTTTTAAGATGATGACCCGTTCATCGTCGTAACGCCACACCTCTGGAATCTCGAGCGTCGCAAACAGAGGCAGCTTGTTCAACGAGGGATGAAAGATGTCGATCTCAATGACCAAATCTGGTGGCGGGTCAACGGAAAGACGAATCTCGCGTTTTCCTCTCACCTGAGCTTCCCGCTGAATGTAGAAACAAGCGTCCGGCTCAAAACCCCGGTCCAGGTCTGCTCGTCGAAACGTGGTCGAACCAAATCCTCGCACATCAATGTTGAGTTCTTCAGCGAGAATTTCCACTAACTCCTCTAGCACGTGTTTGAGTGTCTCGTGTTCAGCAGAGAGGACCATAATTTCCAGCCTCCCCCGGTCGTAGGTGAAGTGAGTACCGCTACTCTCAGTATGTTCAGTAAGTAAACGCTCATACGTCTCCCAACTGACGCCTTTCAGAATGACACACTGATTGGCCTCCGGTCGGGACGGGTGAGGTACGACAGGGAGAGTTGTTTCACTTTGTGTCTGCATACCTATTCCTTGTACTCCCGTGGAAGTCGCGTGCCTAGCACCAAAGACCCCATCAGCCTTCTTCCTTCAACAGACTGTGAGGATCAGGCTTTTTGCCTTAGGTTTTCTATAACGTCTCTCCACGTCTTGACGTCAAGCTCTTCCCTCAGCCCTGTCCCCAAACGCAGGATGAAATCGAGCAACGCCCATAGCTGTCGTCTGTTGAGGTCGAAAGCCGAGGTTGAGTTTACTTGCCTTTCTCACTACTTTATTCGTGTTGATTTGTAAGGGTTTCCTCTCAACAAACTGAAACATCATGAGTCTCTCGTTTTGCCAATCCTGGAGGATTTTTCTAGACGTTCGGATTTTCCTCTTCTGTTCTTACCTATATCGATCCTCAAAGTATTAAGGTGGAGACCCTCCCTAATATCCCCAAGAGCCAGCAATACCTGTACCGTGCTGAGGATCTACAGACACTGCTTATTGAAGAGCCCTATATTCGCTTCAAGATAAAAGAGTGGAATACTGTAACTTTCATGAAATTTCCTGCTTTTGTAGTCGCTGCCTTCGATCGTATAGATTCTTAGTTGGGTAGTTTCTCTTTTAATAAGATAGAGGTTCCATGATCGACTTCACACCGCCAGCATACGTACAAACTACTGTCAGTGACATTCATCGCTTCATCAACGATGAACTCAAACCAATCGAACGTGACCTCGCCGAGCATCTCACGAACGAGCATTTGTACCTGCGCGAAGACGGACGCTTAGCACCGGAAGTCCTGGCTGCGCAACGTGCGATTCGCAAGAAGTCTGCCGATCGTGGCCTGTATGCACTGCACATGCCTAAGGAAGTCGGTGGCGGTGGGTTCAGCTTGACGGATATGTTCTTCATCCACGAAGCTGTGTATCAGCACGGCATCGGCGTCACGCAGTGGATGCTGTCGTGGACCGAGGGGCCGAATCAGATGCTGATGTTTCTCACTGATGAGCAGAAGCAGAAGTATCTTGGCCCACTGGTGCGGGGAGAGAAAACTGCGGCGTATGCAATCACTGAGTATCGTGGTGGGTCGGATGTCCTGGGTATGGAAACTCGTGCGCAGCGGCAAGGTGATGAGTGGATTATCAACGGCACCAAAGCCTATATCACCAACGCGCAGTACGCAGAGCTGATTATTGTCTGCGCTATGACTGACCCTAGCAAACGCGGAGAAGGCGGGAGTGCGTTCATAGTTGAGAACGATGCTCCGGGACTGCATATCGGTCGCACCTATCGCACGATCATGGACGACGGCATGACCGGCGAGCTGATTTTCGATAATTGTCGTACTCCGCATAACAGCATGTGGGGAAACGAGGGCGAAGGCTTTTATCTCAGCATGGGCATGATCAACTGGATTCGCGTGCGGCGCGGCGGTATGTGCACTGGACTTGGACAGTATCTGCTCGATCGCTGTACGTCCTATATTAAGAATCGCCAGGCGTTTGGCGGCCCACTCAGCCGCTTTCAGGCGTTGCAGTGGATGATTGTCGATTCGTATCTCGACGTCCAAGCCATGAAGAGCATGTCGTTACAATGCTTATGGCAGGCAGACCAGGGCAATTTGTGGACGCTTAAAGTCGATCCACAGCTTGTGCAGGTTGTATGCTCACTCAAAGTGTTCTGCGATGAAGCGTTGTATCGTGTCGCTGACCGCGCGGTTCAGTTGCATGGCGCGCATGGACTGATGAAAGAATCGGGGATCGAGAAGATTTTTCGTATCGCCCGCAATCTGCGTATTCCTGGTGGGACGGATGAAATTCAGCGGGTGAATATTGCGAAAGCGTTGGGGCTTTAGAGCAACTTTCTAGGAATTGTCCTTAGTCATTACCCTCACCCGCTCTCGCTACGCTCGATCTTCCCTCTCCCTGGCAGGGCAATGACATTAAGTTTACGCGAGTATCCGTTTGCCATATTTCGCGAACCGCAGTCGATGGGCCGCCGAGCGTTTGCGGCGGGGGAACTGGCGGCCCGGCCGCTGACGAGTGGGCGTGGTCAACA
>Ga0194131_10005647_pt1 | contig 17870 bp, 18 predicted proteins | sample TA2KigO120mmetaG_FD_148631 | JGI IMG/M metagenome (GOLD analysis project Ga0194131, IMG submission 148631) | Freshwater microbial communities from Lake Tanganyika, Tanzania - TA2015053 Kigoma Offshore 120m | ecosystem: Environmental > Aquatic > Freshwater > Lake | place: Tanzania: Lake... | reverse complement strand
AGAAAACCGCCCACCCCATCTTCCCGCAGGCCGGTGAGAACCGCCCGCGTTTTCCCCTTCACCTCCGAAAAAACACTTGGTATCGTCTATCCGATTTTGATCGGCGTATTGTTTACCGGCGTTATATATCTACATCTTCGATCCCAAACTGAGCCTGAACGGCGACAATGCCGCGTACTACCTTCTTGCCAAAGGGATGATCAACGGGTACGGGTATAGTTCGTTCAACGACCTAACCCATGCGCTTGCCAATCATTTTCCACCCGGCTATCCGCTTATCCTCGCCGCAGTGCAACAGGTTTTCGACAACGCGATCTTCCCCGCGAAAATACTCAACATGATTTTTCTCGGCGCGTCGCTTTTGCTTTTTTTTCCCATCTTCCGCCGTCTCGGCGCTGGTCTGCACCTGTCTTTTTTGAGCTGTCTTTTTCTTGGGTTGACCACAGGGCTTACTCGTATCGACAACGAAGGATTGAGCATCAACGCCAGTTTGCTTTCCTCCTCCACTATCATGATGAGCGAAACCCCGTTTCTGTTTTTTGTCGCCCTGACCGTGTACGCTTTTCTGCGCCTCGAAGAACGCTCGGGCCGTGCAACTCCCGAGTTGTTTTCTTTCTCCGCCATAACCGGTTTGCTAAAACAGCCCTATTTTTATCTGTTTCTGTTTGCACTTTCCTTTGCTTTTCACATACGAACCGCCGGGATTTCGGTGTTTGGTTTTGTCATGCTGTACTGGCTGTACCAGCGGCGATGGAGCCGTCTTGCGGCGGCCGGCGCGGGCTATGCGCTGCTGGCGGGGCAGTCGCTCGGCGGAAGTTCCTACATAGGAGAACTATTCCGCATCAACCCATACCGTCCCGAACTCGGTCAGGCAGGCATAGGCGACTTTGTTACCCGATTTTTTAACAATCTGCAACGGTATGTCACCAAAGAAATTCCGGTTGGGAGTCTGCCGATTACGATCGACTACGATGTCACGACCGCAGGAGACTGGCTTTTCGGATTAGCGCTTTTAGCAGTCGCCGGGCTGGGGCTGTGGAGGCTAAATTGTCTTTTTTTAGGGAGCTATTTTGTCTGTCTGTTTGGCGTCATTCTGCTGTGGCCGGACGTGTGGACTGGCGCGCGATTTCTTCTTCCGGGTGTTCCCTTTATCGTGATCTGCGTGGCTCGTGGACTTCACGAACTGCTCGTGCGGATCGTCGCTTTGATTCGGCTGTCTTTTGTGCCCCATCCCTTATGGCTATCCGTCGGCATGCTGTTTTACATGACCAACCTCAAACTGGTCGCCTACGCCGCGTACACGCCCTATCAGCCAGAATGGCAGGGGTATTTCGAACTGGCAAAATGGGCTGCTGTCAACACGCCCCCGGATGCGGTGATCGCCTGCCGATCGCCTTATCTTTTTGCCATGTACGCCGACCGATATACGAGTTTTTATGCCAATACGCTCGACGACAAAGAAATGCTACAAGCCATGGAAAAAGGAAAGGTTACCCATTTTGTGCTGGATCAACTTGGATTTTCTTCCACGGCTCGCTATCTGTTTCCTGCCATCGAGAAAAACATGGATCGCTTTACACCGATTCATCAGATCAAAAATCCAAATGACGCCTACTATCAGTACCTGTTGAAGTTAAAGCCCAAACCCTCCCTACCCGCTCGCCAATAGACGCCGCAGATAGGCCACCGCCTTGGGAACCGCTGTTTCCTCAGCCTCTGCCGCCTGTCCTTCGTAGACGATCGACATCCAGCCGTTAAACTGCGCGCCCCGCAAAATGCGCAAGATGCGGGGATAGTCCAACCATGCCTCTTCTCCCGTCTGAATACGGTATATCTTGGCCCGGACATGCACCGCGTACGGCGCGCTTTTTTCGATGCTGCCATAGAAATTGTATTTCGGATCTTCTTTCCCCTCCGCGCCCGACGCTCCCGGTGAGCCGACATACTGTCCAGTATCCAGAATGTGCGAAAAATAAGGATGATTTACCTCGTTCAAAATACGGATCACATCGTCCGCCGTCCCGGTGACACAGCCGTGGTTGTGGTTATGAAGTCCCACCACGATGCCCCGCTCGCCCGCATACGCCGCCACCTCGCTGATCGCCTCGATCATCCGCGACCAGATCACCGCCGGTGATTCGTCGGGTCTTTCCCACGCCGCAAAAATACGCACCAACGGAACCCGCATCCGGTCCGCCACGTCGATCCAGCGCTTGACCATCGCTACTTCGGCGGCAAGCTCCGCAGGAGGCTTTCCAAAGTTATTGCTGATCCCGATATACGAAATTGCCAGTCCCCGCTTCAGACACCTCATACGGATATCCCGGAGATAGTCGTCCTCTGTCGAAGCAAAAGCCCCGGTGTGGATGTCGATCCCGTCCAACCCCAATTCCTTTGCTCGGTCGATAAACGAAACCAGGTTTATCCGTCCTTCTCCCATGGTCCTGCTATAGCTGAGCGACATACATCCGAGCTTGATCATGACGGTTTTCCTTTCGTGAGAATTATTCCAGATTGGCGTGACGCGCAAACATCGTCTCGGAGGTCTGCCCCGTTTCCTCCATCAAAAGCATGACAAGGGCTTCAAGCGCGATCAACAGGCTCTGCTCGAAAAGCGCGCCCATGGGTTGCGCCGAAGATACCTCATCGGATTTCGGCGCTTTGGGCGTAGGAGCGCCCAAAGCGAGCGCAAAATCCGCCGTATGGGCAAGCGCCGTGTCGGACCGAGCGGTGATCAACCCGATCTTTGCCCCCTGCGTCTTCGCCCTATCCGCGTATCCTACCAAACTGGGTGTTTTGCCCGACCCGGAGCCGATCAGCAAAAGATCGCCGGCTTGGATGCCGGGTGTCGTCGTATCGCCCACCACATACACCGGAAAGCCGAGATGCATCAGCCGCATGGCAAAGGCGCGCATCATCAACCCCGACCGTCCCGCTCCGGCTACAAAAATCCGGCGCGCCTGTCTTATGGCCCTCGCAAACGCGGCCCACCGGTCGCTGTCTATCCGGTCGAATACTCGGAATAGTTCCTCCAGTATAATCTGTATCGGTTCCGGTTTCATTGAATTTCCTTAGTGGCGGAAAACCCGTCAGCTTGCTGCGGGGAGGAGCCGCGTTCCTTTTCGTCGATGCGTTTGCGTATAGCCGATACGGCCTGTTCCGGGTCCGGATGTCGGGTGATAAAACTGCCGACTATGACGATGTCGGGCGGGAAAGAGGCAAAAGCGTCCATCCGCTCCGGTGTGAGCCCGCCAGCGACTGCCACGCCGCAACGGGTCGTAGTGGCACGCACGGCGCGAATCGTTTCCGCCGAAGGGCCGGATGTATCTGGCGTGTCGGTCGCCGTATGGACACATACGTAATCCACACCGAGCGCGTCCAACTCCCGGGCGCGGGTGACTGGCGAGTGGACGGCGATCAGATCGGCCACGACCTGCCGCGACCGATCCCTAGCGGCACGAACTACCCCCGACACGGTATCGTCATGCGCGACCGCCAACACAGTAACGATATCGGCTCCGGCATCAAATGCCAATCCGGCCTCGTATGCTCCTGCATCCATGATCTTTAGATCGGCCAAGGTCGTAAGATACGGATAGCGCCGGTCGATTTCCGTCACCGCCCGCAGCCCTTCCCGAATGATGAGCGGTGTTCCGACCTCCACGATGTCGATCCCTGTCTGAAGTCGGTCGAGCAAATCAAAGGCTTCGGAGAGGATTAGGGTGTCTATGGCAAGCTGAAGACGCATGACGGACTTTCGTTATGCAAAAGCGCCTATGACATCGGCGGGCAAGAGAACGTGTGCACCTGCCTGTCGGACCACCGCCGCACCCGCGGCGCACGCGACGGTTACGATCCGCTCCGGTGTGACGCCTGCCAACACACCGGCGGCCAGCGTTGCACTAAAAGCGTCGCCCGCACCGACGGCATCCACCACAGGTACGGTCGGCACAGAAACGGCGGTCATACCGTCTGCCGTGTACAACGCCGCACCGGCGGCCCCGCGCGTCAAGGCAAACACTCGAATATCGTAACGGCGTAACAGGTCGCTCGGTGTGTCCGCACCGGTAATCTGTCGCAACGTCTCCCATTCGGTCTCGTTGCATTTGACGATCGTAGCGGCCTGCAATCCGTCAAGCAAGATCGTTTCCGTATAGTAATGCTGGCGGAGGTTGACATCGAAAAACCGGTGTAGCGATGGCACGTCGAGCAGACGCCGCAACGCCGTCCGATTGTCTTCCGTTCGCTGGGCGACGGTTCCGAAATAGACCATATCCGGTGGTTCTGCCAGAACCGGCGTTTCGATCTGGTCCCATGCGACGTCATCATGGATGGTAAACTGCGGCTCGCCGGCGAGCAGACGAACCGTCACAGTTCCGGTCGGAGCTTCGACCACACGGACAAAGGAGGTATCGATATCCTTTTCATGCAAAAACCGAAGGGCTTCCGCACCGGGATCGTCGCGTCCGACCGCGCTCACCATGCCCACCCGCACGCCAAACTGACGGAGGTTCCAGGCAAAGTTGAGCGGCGCGCCGCCAAGACGGGCACTATCTTCGAAACAGTCAAAAAGGATTTCGCCAAAAGCAAGACAGGAGGCGCTCATGCGTCGGTTTCGACTACGACATGACGACAGAGATGCTGTCCTCGCGGCGAGAGCGTCCGGTATATCGCATGAGGCAGATGACGTTCTTCACCTCGATAAAACCAAGGGGCATAATAGCCTACGCTGGTCATGGGACGCGTCTCGGTCGAATCGTTTGCCGTGCCGCCGTGCCAGCACCGGACGTCGCGGTACAACGCCGTGCCTGCCGGGGCGCAAACGATAGCCCGACGCATCCATTCCGGCTCATCCTGCAGGGACGGGACCGGCTGACGAGACCGGTGCGTACAGGGTACAAAACGGATCGCGCCGTTTAGCGCCGTAAAGTCTACCATAAGAAAGTTGACGACCAAAAATGGGGTTGGCAAATCCTGAAACGTCGTCCGTCCTTCGGGGTCACGCAAAAAATCGATCATGTCGGCATGTAGATGCTGGATTTTTGCGCCGGGAAGCGAATAGTCGCCCCCTGCGCCACAACAGGTATAGTCGGGGCTTCCGAAGATTTTTTCCGCGATCGGCAGCACGCCCGGTAAATCAACCAGTTGCGCCCATTCGGGGTGATGGGTCTGAAAACCGAATGAATACCGGGCAAAACCCCGATTGGCCTTGTCAAGCGGCGTGGCGGTGGTCTGCTCCGCGATGACGCGCTTTGCGCCGGCCTGTGCAAACGCCAATTGTTCGGGGGTGAGCGTTCCGCCGACCGCGACAAATCCGTCGCGGTGAAAGATAGCTACCGCCCGGTCGATTTCCGCGCAGGGTACGATTTCGATCGAGAGCATGGGTTATTTTCCTTCCCCGCATTCCTGTTCAAGAAAGTGGATCATGACGTATTCTTCGGCGGTGCGCCGGGGGCCGGGTAGGTCGCTGACTCGGCGTGTCAGCGCTTCCAAATGACGTTTGACAAAAAACAGATACAGGCGGGTTACAAAGTCTGTGGCGGAGTGGTTGTAAAGAAACGAAGGGGGAAGAGAAAGCGACGGATCGGCATCGGCGGAGGAAAACGCGGTACGGTGACCGTTTTCGATCAGGCTGTTAAGCGACTCGATGTGTTCGGTGGACAGCCCGAAAAGAAACTCGCGGAACGCCTGAAGTTCTTTCTCCGAGCAGGTGTGACGCGAAAAATAGTCGATAAACCGGTGATCTCCGCCTGCGTTCATAAGGGAGAAAATCTCCTCGACGCCTACGAGCGTTCCCAGACGCACCGATATTTTGCGACGTGCCTCCCAAGTGGCTTCGAGTACGGGAAAAAACGTTTCGATACGTTTGGAAAAACGGTCTTCCCAGAACAAGGTAAGTGCTTTTGCCCCTCTTGTCCGCAGGGTGTCGGGCAACGTGTCGTCGCTGACGATGGCGAGCAGTACGGATTCAGCGACCTTGGTGTGGATAGTCTGGCTGATCCGCTGACCGATGGCGTCTTCGAGACGGGTGAAATCGGCATCGTCACACAGGGCTTCCTGCACGACCTGATGGAGCAGTCGGAAAAAGTTGAGCCGCGCCATGACACAGGTCTGTCCCATCGTGGCGCGCATAGGAAGAATCATATCCACGGTAAAGATTGTGGCATGAGAAAGTGCGTCGATCAGTGAGGAGTTGTCTCGTTTTTGTCCGCCGAGCGATTGCGTACCGAGCAAAGAGGGATATTCTTTCATTAGACCGGTTAGACGCTCCAACCGGTCGGCCGCTTCGGTGATGGCCTGTTCGAGACGTTTGGCGTGCGGATTTCCGCAACGCGGCAAGGCGGCGGTAACAGATGCGACGAGACATAGATCGTCTTCGGAAAAAACGGGCGAAGTGGAGCTGGCTGAGGTCATAAAAAACATTCGACGGTAGGGGCAACCTTCATGGTTGCCCGGTGCATGGTTGCCCTACGAGGATTACCCAATGTGATCGTCGGAGGCCGTCAACAGCTCGATTACCCGGTCGATCAGGAAATCGCCGTATGCAACGGTGGTTGCATCGACCGAAAGCGCCGCCTCGCGCACCCTGGACGTTTCGATGACGCCAAGACGGTGGAGCAACAACTTTTCCATAGTAAGATAGAGTTCCAAGTGTTGCAACTGAAATACGATAAACGGGAGGATTTTCGAGAACACCTCGTACGCCTCTTGCGGGCGGTCTGTACGTGCTAGTCGGAAAGCTCGGTCCAGTAAGGGAAAAGTGGTCACGCCCGGCATGACTCCGCAAATGCCGGAGGGGACGAGTTCGAGCATGTACATCCCGCCCCATCCTTCGAGTACTCCTACTTGGCCGTCCGTCGCCTGCAAGATGGTTTTTACTTTTTCGCTCATCATGGGTTCTTCGAGTTTCAGATATCGAAAATTGGGACACTCTGCATGGAGACGCCGAGCAAAAGAAGCGCCTACGGTCGGTCCGCCGGGATTGAAGTCCTGAAGCAACACGGGAATTTCGATGGCTTGGACGACCCGAACGAAATGCCGCAGCAGATCGTCTTCTTTCAGACCGAATACGCGCGGCACGGCCATGCTGATCATGTCGGCTCCGGCTTCACGCATTTGTCGGGCCAGCTCGATGGCGATCTTGCCGGAAACGTGGTTGGCCTGACCGATCACGGGAATGCGTCCGGCAGCGTGCGTGGCGGCGATACGGACCGTCGAGATGCGCTCCTGCTCGGACAGCTTGTAAAACTCTCCGCCATACGCGGGAAGACATACGGCGGTTGCAGCACGGTCGATACAGAAGTCCACCAGCTTGCAAAGACTTTGGGCGTCGATGTTTTCGTCAGCGTCGTACGGAGTCGCCAGCACCGGGACCATTCCGACGAGAGGGGTCATGGGGTTCCTTTCCTGGGTCTTCAAACGGATGCAAACGACCTGTCTGTTTTTTGGCATACCGATTTTGGAGTACAGCGCGTATTAACCGAAAATAGTCACGCCGAAGACGGGACACAAGACGAAGCCGTATTATTTCCTTTTACGTCCATTGTCGCGCCATTTTTGTCCCCCGACCGAAAAGATGACCGGTTTTGCTTGATCCTTGATCTTGCTTGTTTGTATCTTGAAAAAAGGGGGAATTTTTTGTATTCGGACAGGCTTTTGTTCATAAAGAGACGACGGGAGGTTTTATGATTGAGAAAAAACCCGAAGGCATCCGACTGACCCGGCATTTTGTAGAGTTTCTCGAAAGCGAGCAGGCTTCGGGTATAGTGTTGTTGCTATGTACCGTGCTCAGCATCAGCGTCGCCAATTCCGCCTGGGGACCGGATTTTCTGGGCTTCTGGGATATAAAAGTCGGATTTGAAGCGAGTGGTTTGCATCTGAAACACAGTCTTTCGCACTGGATCAACGACGGGTTGATGGCGATTTTTTTTCTGCTGATCGGCTTTGAAATCGAACGGGAGTTGTATGCGGGCGAATTGTCGGATGTACAAAATGCACTCCTACCCGTTTTTGCAGCGGTCGGTGGCATGGCCCTGCCCGCCCTGTTTTACTTTCTCATCAATCGGGGGACCGAAACCGTCGGAGGGTTTGGCATTCCCATGGCGACCGACATCGCCTTTTCGCTTGGTGTTCTTGCTTTGCTGGGTAGCCGTATTCCGTCGACACTTAAGGTGTTTCTGGCGGCGTTTGCCATTGTGGACGATCTCGGAGCCATACTCCTCATCGCGCTGTTTTACGGGGGCGAACTGTCGCTTCCCTATCTGGGGCTGGCAACCGGGGTATTTGCGGGACTGTCGATTTTGAACCGTCTCGGTGTACAACGGCTGTCTCTTTACCTGATCCTCGGTGTTGCTTTATGGTATTTTCTGCTCGAATCCGGTATCCACGCCACGATATCGGGTGTGTTGCTAGCTTTTTCCATTCCGTTTGGACGCGGAGAAGAGACGTCGCCGTCCTACCGGCTGCAGCATTTTCTACACAAACCCGTAGCGTTTTTCGTCATGCCGGTTTTTGCGTTGGCCAACACGGGAATCGCACTGTCGGAAAACTGGACGGATGGTCTGGGGACACTCAATGTCGCAGGCATTCTGGCGGGTCTTCTGGTGGGCAAACCGATCGGGATTCTGCTGTTTACCTTTCTGGCCGTCCGGTATGGTTTTTCGAGGCTTCCGGAGGATGTGAACTGGCTGCATATCGTCGGCGTGGGGTTTTTGGGGGGTATCGGTTTTACCATGTCTATTTTTGTTACGCTTCTGGCATTTGAAAATCCCACAACGATCCAGACATCCAAAATCGCTATCCTTATCGGTTCGCTACTGGCTGGGACGATCGGATTTCTGGTGTTACGCCGGAAAACTATTGACAATCGCTCTCCACTCCGCTATCGTTTTGAGGGATGAAGAGTTACGAAATTTTGCCCTATCGGACCGGAACCGGTTTTTGCAGACGTTTACCGGACGTCTTCCCACATTGTTTTCAATCATTGACGTTTCATGGCACGACAATCGCCGCCGCAAAGCCGCAAGCCGCCTTCCACCCGGACCGCCCACCTGTGGGTTTCGCATCTGATGACCTTCGCTTTTGGCGCATTTGCCGGGATCATGATCGCCCAGACCGGCTGGGAAACGCCGCAGACCGTTTCCAGTCCGTCGCCACAGCCGTCTCCACAGACGACATCCGCCGTCGCCGGGCGTATCCGTCAGCTTGAGGAACACCTCTCTCATGCGCCCAACGATGTGGAAGGGCGTATTCAACTTGGCAACGCCTATTACGACACCGAAAAGTACGAATCGGCCATCATCCATTATGGCAGGGCGCTCGAACTCAATCCCCGAAATCCGGATGTTATCGTAGACATGGGTATCGCGTACCGGTTTATCGGGCGAAGCGACGTGGCCGCGCAGAAATTCCGAGATGCGCTGGCGATAGACGCTCGACATGTCAACGGGCGATACAATTTGGGGATCGTGCTCAAATGGGACGTCAAAGATATTCCGGGCGCGATAGCAGCGTGGGACACCCTGTTGATGTATCATCCCAACCATCCCAACACCGCCTCGATACGGCAGCAAATGGCTGAGATGAGGAACGCGCCGGGGAGCGCAGCACCCTGATGGCGCAACCGGAAGACGGGCATGGCATGAATCGGCGTAGTTTTATGGAGACCTTGGCCACGGGTCTTATGGCCGCAGGCGTCGCTGCTTCCACGCGCATATCGTCCGCCGGCCCGGTAAAAATGTCCATCGAGCAGGATAAAGACGGGCTGACGCCGCTTGCCAAATTTTTTGTAACGGCGATCGCCTCGGTCCCATCCATCGACCCGGAATGGGACCGTCTGGTGGTAGACGGCAGGGTAGAACACCCCTTTTTACTGACATACGGCGATCTTGTTGCCATGCCCCAGCAGACGCAGGAATCGGTGTTGCAGTGCGTGGGGGGTGCAAGGGGCCGCGCTCGGTGGGAGGGAGTGGCGCTACGCCATATTCTGGAACGTGCCGCTATACAGACCGACGCCAAAAAAGTAGTTTTTCACGCAGCAGACGGGTACCACAGCAGTATTCCTATCAAGGTGGCGCTCAAATCGGACAGCCTGCTGGCCCTCAAGATGAACGACGAACCCCTCTGGCCGCGACATGGGTGGCCGGTGCGTTTTGTGCTTCCGGGGAAGTACGGATACAAACAGGTAAAATGGATCACCCGATCGAAACGGTCTCCCGTAATCATACAGGATACTGGGAACAACGCGGGTATTCGGACGACGGCTCTATCGACGGATAGGCCCGACGACAAAAACAAGAAAGATATCTGATGAATACGCTTCTCGTTACCGGCGGGGCTGGGTTTATCGGCAGCAATTTTGTCCGTTATCTTATCGAACGTTATCCCGAATGCCGGGTCATCGTGCTTGACGCGCTGACCTATGCCGGCAATCCGGCCAATCTCGAAGGGTTGGAACAGACCGGACGCATGGAATTTATACACGGCAACATAGGCGACCGCACTCTGGTGGATACGTTGATGAAACGGGTTGATGCTGTGGTCAACTTTGCGGCGGAATCGCATGTAGACCGGTCGATTCTCAATGCCGACACTTTTATAGAAACCAATATACGGGGGACGTTTGTCCTGCTCGAATCGGCCCGTCAACACGAGATCGAACGGTTTCATCAGATTTCCACCGATGAGGTGTACGGGGATGTGCCGCATGGCTCGTCACTGGAAACCGATCCATTTCGTCCTCGTAGCCCGTATGCGTCGAGCAAAGCGGGGGCCGAACTGCTTGCACTGTCTTATTACACTACTTACAAACTGCCCGTGGTGATTACCCGGGGCGGCAATACGATCGGGCCTTATCAGTACCCCGAAAAGGTCGTTCCGGTATTCATCACCAACGCGCTGGAAGACAAACCCCTGCCGGTGTATGGAAAGGGCACCGCAGTCCGTTCATATCTGTATGTCGAAGACCATTGCGCTGGTATCGATCTGACATTGCGCAAGGGACAGCCCGGCGAAGCCTATAATATCGGCACGGCTTTTGAAATCAGCGGGCTGACCCTTGTGGACCGTATTCTGGCCGGTTTGGGAAAGCCGCCGAGTTTGCGACAATTTGTAACGGACCGCCCCGGTCACGATCTTCGCTACTCGCTCGACTGCGCCAAAATCGGCACACTTGGCTGGAAACCCCGATATTCGTTCGACGAGATGATCGAACGCACCATTCGCTGGTATATCGACCACGAAAGCTGGTGGCGCGCCATCAAAAACGATCAAGACTATCAGACGTATTATCGCTGTCAATATCATGAAAGAACTCAGACCCCTTCCACCTCATAAGTTATCCCCTTACAGGAGGTTAAGACGTGACGCTCTGGTTTGTTTTCGAGTCGCTCGTCTTAGCCGGATGGAGTGGTATGGCGCTTTACGGTCTTCTGTTGACGCTGGTCGGCTGGATCGCCAGACGACGTGAGGCTCCGCTTATTTTCCCTCGCCACACCTTTGCCCTGTTGGTTCCGGCGAACGGAGACGAAGAGGGATTGGCGGATACACTGGAACATCTGCGTCAGGTGAAATATCCACGCGGCATGTTCGATGTAATCCTTGCGCCCGTAAACGACACCGAACAGACGGCAACGATCGCTCGGCAGAAAGGAGTCGTATTGTACGGCCCCGGCAAACGGTGCTGGCACAATCGGGAGGAGGCGATCCACTCCTCGCTCGAACGCCTCGCTTCCAAATCACGCTATGATGCCTTTGTGATTCTGGACGCCGCCGTTCGTGTGTCTCCGGACTATCTGGCCGTTTTGAGCGATAAACTGTCCAAAGGTTGCCTTATTGTCCAGTCCGGTTATCAGACAGCAGGACACGGTCCTTTCTGGAAAACCGGCGTCCGAGCGGTGCTATCCGCTCTTTCGCCCTCATGGCTTACCGGATGGTCAGGCCGTTTCCGCCTCGGCAGCGGTCTGCGCCATGCCGGGGTATGCTTTTCCCGGCGGGTCGTGGAAAAATACGGTCTACAGGATTTTTCGACGACCGCCCCGTGCAACTACACGCTCCGGTTGCTCCGAGAAGATGTCGTCGTTTCTTTTGCGCCGGCTGCAATGCTCTATGACGGCAACCCCAACTCGCCGGTAGCGCCGCACTCGGCGATAGAAAGATTGTCGGCCTGGGGTAGGCGGCTTCGGCACGATGCGCTTCCTTTGATCCTCGAGGGGATGACATGGAAAAGCGCCGCGCAGGTGATGGGCGGAGTAAGTCTTGTCATGCCGTCGTTTTCGTGGGCATTTTCCGGCGCATCGATTTTTACCTGTCTTGCGCTTTTCGTACACGGCGCGGACCACCCGCTCACGCTCGGTTGGCTGGTCGTCCTGACGACGCTCACACTGGTAGTGGTCCTTCGGTTGACCCAGCATCGCGCGCCAATAGCAGTCGGTGTCATACCAGCTTTTCCACCTACGTCTTCAACAGGGTCTCGGCACAACGGGTCTTCGACGCCGATCGCCGCATCGATTCCCGAAACACCGTCGAAAAACAACACCTCGCGTCGTCGCAACACGCCGCGACGAAACCGCCAAACCCCCTCGCTCGGAAAGGAAGAGCTCTCTGATCCGGCTTGATGAGGCGATCCTGCTCGGCATCGTGCAGGGGCTGACTGAATTTCTTCCTGTCAGCAGTTCCGGTCATTTGGTTATCTTTCAACATTTGCTGGGATTCGCAGAGCCATTGCTTTTGCTGGACGTGATGTTGCATCTCGGCACGCTGGTTGCCGTTTTTATCGTTTTCCGTCAGGACTTGATCGCCATTACGCGCGCGCTTTTTCGTGGTCTTACTGACAGCCGAGAGCCAGCGGACAACGAGGCGTTGCGGCTGTTTTTTCTGGCGGCGGTGGCCACGGTTCCTACCGGGTGTATAGGGCTGTTGCTCAAAGATCGTATCGAATCGTTTTTTGCCTCGCCCTTTTTTGCCGCGGGTGGTCTTCTCGTGACCGGTGTATTGCTTCAGACATCGCGTCTGGCATCGGGAACGGCAAAGGATGTAAACCGCACGACGATCCGAGATGCACTGCTTATCGGCATCTGCCAGGGGATCGCCATCTTGCCGGGAGTGTCGCGTTCGGGTACGACCATCACGGTTGCCCTGTTGGCCGGACTGGAACGAGGTCTTGCCGCCCGATTTTCCTTTCTCCTGGCCATCCCGGCCATACTCGGAGCCAGTCTTCTGGAATTGCTCGACGTCTCGTCCGTCGCCCCGGAAAACTGGCTCCCCATCCTCGCGGGCACCCTTGCCTCGGTCATCATCGGATATGTGTCGCTAAAAATACTTATCCGGCTGGTGGTTGCCGGCAACTTTGCCGTATTTGCCTGGTACTGCTGGGCGGCCGGACTCGTTACGCTCGGAGCGCTATGGTATGGGTAGATTTCCCAACAGGACCCAAGACGTCTGTGTCGTGATCATGGCCGGAGGTCGCGGCACACGTTTCTGGCCCCGAAGCCGTGCCTCCTCCCCCAAACAGTTTCTCGATATCGTAGGTACAGATACGATGATTCGGTTGACCTGCGACCGTATAGGCGTGCTGGTCCCGCCGGAAGCCGTGTACGTCGTCACCAACGCCGACTACCGGGAAAAAGTTGCAACACAATTGCCCGAACTTCCGGCAAAAAATATCCTGACCGAACCCGCCGTACGCAGTACCGCCCCATGTATCGGCTTGGCCGCGCTTCATATCCGACGTGACCACCCAGATGCGGTGATGGTCGTACTGCCTGCCGATCACCATATCCCGGATCGCGCTGTTTTTCTGCAATCTCTGTCCACCGCCATCGAGACGGCCCGCCGGACCCACGCGCTTGTGACCATCGGTATCGAACCCTCTTATCCGGAAACCGGCTACGGATATATCGAAGTGGGCGAGACGACAGGAGAAGGTATCCACAGAGTTTCAGGCTTTCGCGAAAAACCCGACCGCGATACGGCGGCGCGTTTTGTAGCCAGCGGACGACATCTGTGGAACACCGGTATGTTTATCTGGCCCGCCTCCATCATCCTTGAAAACATGGCACGTCACGCCCCGGAAATTTATCGCGGTCTCGAAGCCTTTGCCCCCCATATCGGCCAACCCGATGAATGGACACAGCTTGAGCGGATTTATTCCGTCTTTCCATCTCGGTCCATCGATCATGCGGTCATGGAACACGCCCGCGATGTATACGTAATACGTGGCAGGTTCGGCTGGAGCGACGTGGGAAGCTGGTCTGCCGTAGAACCGTTCTGGGACAAAGACGAAAACGGCAACGCGTTGCGGGGAAAGGCGATTTCCATCGACAGTCGGCAGACTATCTCGGCAAGCGACGGCAGACTGATCGCGCTGGTGGGAGTCGAAAATCTGATCGTCATCGACACGCCGGACGCCGTCCTGATCTGCCGAAAAGACCGCGATCAGGACATCAAGAAGATTATCGAAGCACTCGAACAACGCGGCATGACCGAATATCTGTGAGGGCCGAACCATGAGCCTCGACATAAGCGGCATCTTGGAAGGATGGGACTACAGACCTCATCAGCTTATCGTAAGGAAAATCGTAGGCGACGACGGTTGCGACAAAATTCAGATGCGCGTGGACCTCGGCGTCCTCCAAATGGAATGGACCGACCGTCCGGACGGAAAGCGACCACATGGGCGACTTTCCTTGCTGGACCACTATCAGACGGTTTTGGAGCAACAGAAACAGAAGTACGGGACCGACACTCGGTTTTCGCTGTCGCACGAAGACTGTGAGAAATTGCAAGGTGAATCCTATCAGTACTATTACCGACGGATCAGCTTTTTCGAGTTGGAAGCGTATGACGAAGCCGGTCAGGATGCAGACCACAACCTTGCCATCATGGACTTGGTTCGCGCGTATGCGTCAGAAGAGAAGGACAAACTGGAATTCGAACAGTACCGGCCTTTTGTGATCATGCACCGCACACGCGCACGCGGTCTTTCGGCGGTACAGCGCAAGGACGTAGCCGAAGCGCTCCGGTATATCGAAGAAGGCATCGAGGAAATCGAGTCTTTTTTCCGGTTATACGACCGTTCGGACCTTATCGAACAGAGCAACGAACTCAAGGTGTTGCGCGAGTGGGCGGAGCAGATCGGAAAACAGCGTCTGTTGACCCCCGAAGAACAGCTACGTGCCGAACTTCAGACCGCGATCGACAACGAAGAGTTCGAACGCGCTGCCGAAATACGCGACGAACTGAAAAAATACCAGTAAACGGAGCGACCTATGTTTTCTCGGCTTCGCAACGCCGATAGCCAGATGGTACTGTTTGTCGCCGGGCTTTTGTGTTTTGGTATGTCGATGGGGTTGTTCGAGTCGAGTTTCAACAACTTTCTCGCCGACACCTACAACATGGATGCCGAAACGCGGGGGCGTCTCGAATTTCCGCGCGAATTGCCGGGATTTCTTGTGGCGGCGGTGGCGGGTGCGCTTTTTTTCTTTTCCGAAATCCGAGTCGCCGCGATCGCGCTTTTGCTCATGGCCGTCGGCCAAGCAGCCATCGGGCTGTGGGGAGATCGCTACAACCTCATGCTGGTGGGTATGATCGTCTGGAGCGCCGGGATGCACCTTCAGATGCCGGTGACGCGCGCGATTGCGCTTGCCATGACAAAATCGGGCGGAGGGGCGCTGTTAGGGCGGCTCAGCGGATGGCAGACCGGTGCGGCGATTCTCGGAAGCGGTCTTTTGTGGCTCGGTTTGGGCAACACCGAGTGGGCGTATACACCGGTATTTTTTCTCGCCGCGCTGCTTTCGCTTGTCGGTGGTGTCGTATACCTGTTTATGCAGCCCGCCCACGGGCAATCCGGCGAACGCCCCAAGTTTATCTTCCGCCGACGCTATACGCTGTACTATCTCCTCAACATTCTGTTCGGCGCGCGTAAACAGGTGTTTATCACCTTTGGTCCATGGGTGCTGATCAAGATATTTGGCGAACCGGTGTCCAAAATCGCGCTGCTCAACATGATCGCCGCTTTTTTTGGTATGTTTCTCGCGCCGTTTATCGGCAGGATGATCGACCGGGTCGGCGAAAAAACTGTACTCATGACCGACGCCGTGCTTATGATTTCGGTATGTCTGGGGTATGGATTTGCGGATCAGCTCGGATTGGGTGTGTTTGCGGCGGACCTGATCTGCGCCAGTTTTGTGCTGGATCAGATGTTGTTTAACGTGGGAATTGCACGCGCCACCTATATGCGCAAAATCGCAGAAAGGCCGGAAGACGTTACGGCCACGCTGTCGTTCGGCGTGACCATCGACCACGTGGTGTCAATGAGCATTCCCACGGTCGGCGGGATCGTATGGATGCTGTATGGCTATCAGTACGTATTTATGGGGGCGGCCTGCATCGCCGCGATGAACCTGCTGGCAACCGGGTTTATGCGGGTTCCGCCTCCCGAATCCGAAAAGGAAGCCGCCGTCCAAGCTGCCGGATAGAGGCGACTCGCATGTCTCATCCCCCTGCCATCCAACCACCGTCTACCACAATCAACTGCCCGGTCAGATAGTCCGACGCCGCAGACGCCAGAAACACGGCGGTTCCCGCGATATCTTTCGGCGCGCCCCACCTTCCCATCGCCACACGGTTGCGGATATATTCGCCTCGTTCACTTTCATGTATGCCCGTGGTGAGCGCCGTCAGGATATATCCCGGACAGATCGAATTGACGTTGATGTTATGCTTGGCCCACTGGATGGCAAGCTGATAGGTAAGCGCGCCGATGCCCCCTTTGGCAGCGGTATAGGCCGGGATGTTGGGAAGCCCCGTGATGCTGGCCAGGGAGGCGATATGGACAATTTTGCCGTACTGCTGGCGGATCATCTCGCGCCCCACGCGCTGTGTCAGAAAAAACGGGCCCTTAAGATTGGTATCGACCACGACGTCCCAGTCTTCTTCGAGAAAATCTTCCGGCAGATTACGCCGATTTATCCCAGCGTTGTTTACCAGAATATCGATCCGCCCCCATTGGGAAAGGGTCTCTTTCACGATACGCTCATGGCCGCTTCGGTCGGTTACGTCGGCTTCCACGATAAGACTACGACCTCCAAAACCGGCGATACGGTCGGCCACTTCTTCGAGTCTACCGCGTGTGCGGCTGGACAGAACCACGCGCGCGCCCGCCTCCGCCATGGCGACGGCAATGGCCTCTCCGATACCCTGGCTGGCGCCTGTGATCACGGCGACGCGGTCTGTCAGAGCAAAAGCGTCGAGAATCATACGAACTTTCCTTGGGTGGGGGTACTCGACGGCACGAAAACCGTAATATGTGAGGCTTTCGGCCAAGTGATGCAAATGTTACCAAAGGTAACCGAATATATCCTGCTTGTCAAATCCCGCTATCTTCGAAAACGGAACGGTTCGGCCATGCATCACTCGTCCCCGTTGTGAAACGCAATAAGCCCTAGGGCCGTAGGCGTAGATGGCTTTCCCCAGCCCGTCCTGTGCTCGTATACCGAGCCAAACGGTCAGTATTCGTACATGCGGTTCGGATATGGATACTACCCGTTGAGTGCTGCCAGTGTGGTCGGCGATGTAGGACAACGCCCGACGCGTGCGCCACGATCTTCGTAAATATAGCGCGTCAGAAGCGTCTAAAGTCGTATTCGGTCGGCACGCTGCCGTCGATGCCGCTCAGGTAGCACAGCGGGCCGGTCCCTGCCACCTTGCATACCCGATACCCGTCGGGGTCCAACTTTCCCTTTGTTTCTCCTCCCCCTTTTCCCTATTTTCCTGTCAAATACCCTGGCCCTTGTCCCCTTTCCCGGAACGCCCCATGCCCAACATCCACGACAGCGGATACAAGTTCCTGTTCTCCAACCGGACCATATTCC
>Ga0194131_10005643_pt1 | contig 17883 bp, 17 predicted proteins | sample TA2KigO120mmetaG_FD_148631 | JGI IMG/M metagenome (GOLD analysis project Ga0194131, IMG submission 148631) | Freshwater microbial communities from Lake Tanganyika, Tanzania - TA2015053 Kigoma Offshore 120m | ecosystem: Environmental > Aquatic > Freshwater > Lake | place: Tanzania: Lake... | reverse complement strand
AGTCGAGCCGACCCACGTACGTCAGGCCCGGCGCATCCGGCACCAGCGCGAACACCGTCGGGCGGCCGCGCGGATCTCGGCGCGACGTCAGTACGCCGGCCGGCTTGTGCAGCAGGTACCACGTGGCCTGCGCGGACGGCGCGGCAACCGGCTTGCCATCCACCGTGATCGTGTCCCGACCCGGTGTGACCGATTGCCCGATCGTCGCCACCGCACCGTTGACGCGCACGCGACCCGCGGCGATCAGGTCTTCGGCCGCCCGTCGCGATGCCACACCGGCGCGCGCGAGCGCGCGCTGAAGCCGCATGGACTCGGCTTGCGCGCGGCTGGAGCTCCGGTCGTCAGGCCGCGCTGGCGGCCGGTTCCGGTGCGGCGGCTTCTTCGGCGGCATTCAGGTGCGAGGCCCCGGCGGCGGCCGCTTGCGGACGCAGCGCAATGGTCAACTCGTCCACGCGCGGCAGCTCTTCCAGGTGGCGCAGCGCGAACTGCTCGAGGAACAGCGGCGTGGTGCCGTAGAGCAGCGGGCGCCCGAGCCCTTCCCCGCGCGCGGTGACCTCGACGAGCCCGCGCTCAAGCAGGGACTTCAGGATTGCTCCCACGTCCACGCCGCGGATCTCGGCGATCTCGGCGCGCCCGATCGGCTGGCGATAGGCGATGATCGCGAGTGTCTCGAGCGCGGCGCCGGAGAGCCGGTGCGGCCGTGCGGCCAGCTGCGCGCGCTCGATGGCCTCCGTGTACTCCGGCCGCGTGAGGATCTGCCACCCGCCGCCCTGCTCGACCAGCTCCACGCCGTGGCCATCCACGTTGTAGTGCTCGCGCAGTTCCTCGAGCGCCGCGTGCACCGCCGCCGGCGACGCATCCGAGTCGAGCGTCGCGAGGTCGTCGGTCGGGATCGGGCGGGCGCTCGCGAAGAGCGCGGCCTCAAGCAGCTTCGCCAGCGAGTTCACGGCGAATCTCCACGTCAGAGAAAGGTTGGTGTTGCGTGAGTTTCAGTTCGTTGCGGCGCGCGAGCTCGAGCAGCGCGAGCAGCGCGGAGAGCACTTCCCACGGCTCGGCGTCCGCGCGCACGACATCGCGCCAACGGGCCTGCGCCCGCAGCGCGAGCACGGCGCGGACAATCGCGATGGCGCCATCCACGTCGAGGGCGCGCGGCACCACTTCGTGCAGTCCCGGCTGCCGCACGTTGCGCAGCACGCGATCGACTGCGACCAGCAGTTCGGCCAGCGACAACGCAAGCGGCGCCTGCGGCGGGGCGGTGATCGTCGGGAACCATGACCGGGCAAACCGGTTCCGGCGGTCTTCCCCGCGCCGTTCGAGCAAGTCCACCACCTCGCGCATCTGCTGGTACTCCAGCAGGCGCCGCACGAGTTCCGCGCGCGGATCCTCCCACGCCTCATCGCCCTCGTGGCGTGGCAGCAGCATCAACGCCTTGATCCGCAGGAGCCGGGCCGCCATTTCGAGGTACTCGGCCGCGTCGTTCAGCGCGAGTTCGTGCATCTTGCGCAGGAACTGCTCGCAGATCCGCGCGATCGGGATGTCGTCGATGTCCACCCGCTCATCGCGAATGAGCGTCAGCAGCAGGTCGAGCGGACCGTTGTACGTCCCAACATCCACGATGAACGTGGCGTCGTAATCTCCCGATGCCGGCAGCACGGCCTGCGGCGCCGTCATGAGCCCCCCACCAGCGACGACCATTTGCCGATGTCCACATACGGCGCCGCGGTGCGCACCGCCATCTCATTCAGCCAGAAGATCGGCTTCATCCAGGCGTCGAGCACGCCACGACCCATGCTCACCATCAGGAAGACGATCACCAGCCCGTACCGACCGAGCAACTGGTACCGGTACGCCAGCCGGGGCGGCAGCGCGTGCTTCACCACGTGTGAACCGTCGAGCGGCGGAATGGGGATCAGGTTCAACCCGGCCAGCACCAGGTTGATCATGATGCCGTAGAGGAGCATGATCTGGAGCAGCGAGACCGAATCGGCGATCGCGGGCACCGCACGCGCGAGCAGCCCGATCCCCACCACGGTCGGCAGCAGCAGCAGCGCGAGCACCAGGTTGGTGGCGACGCCGGCGAGCGAGACGATGATGTCGCCCCGCACGTAGTTCCGGTACAGGCGTGGATTTACGGGCACCGGCTTTGCCCCGCCGAATGCGATCCCGGCCAGCATGAACGTGAGCGCCGGCATGATCACGGTCATGAACGGATCAATGTGCTTCAGCGGATTCCACGTGAGCCGGCCGAGCTGCTTGGCCGTGTCGTCGCCCTGCTTGAGGGCCGCGTAGCCGTGGGCGTACTCGTGCGCCACCATCGAGAGGAGGAGCATCGGAGCGATCAGGATGAACAGCGAGAATTTCTGCACGCCGAATGAGGCCTCGTGTGCCGCTCGTGAATGCGAACCAGTCGCAGATTCCGCGAAAGCTAGAGGCGACGGGCCAGCCAGTCAAAACCCTTGTGCAGCTTGACTTTGGCCGCTTTCCGCCGGTAGCTTGAATCCTCGCCCGTGGTCCGATCGCGGGCACTTTTTTTCGTTCGGCGGCCTGCTCGGCGACCCGCTCGCCAGTCCGCCCGACCGACCCGAGACACTTACAACTCCAGGACGTCGTCGTGCCCCGTATTGCATCCGCAAAGAAGAACATGCGTAAGTCCCGCGCAGCCGCCGCGCGCAACCGCGCCCAGCGCGCCGCGCTCCGCACGGCCCTGAAGAAGGCCAATGCCGAAGGCGCGACGGCCGCCGACAAGAAGGCCGCGACCAGCCTGCTCGACCGCGCGGCCCGGAAAGGCCTGTTGCACCGGAATGCCGCCGGCCGCCACAAGAGCCGTATCGCCAAGTAGGGCGAAGCCGGTTCCCTGAAGACGCAGCGGGCCGCGACACGTGTCGCGGCCCGCTTGTTTTCGTGCGCGCGGATACCGCGGGCTAGAACGCCGCGAGCTCTCCGCCGCAGCGTTCGCAATACCACTCCGTCGGGAAGTTCAACGTGCCGCACTCGCCGCACTTGAGCGACCGGATAGCCTGCGAGGTGCGAGGCGTCGGACCGCCGAACGGCTGCGTGGCTTCCGAACCCGTCAACCGCGCCGAGCGCCGGCCTGTCGTTTCCTTGGACAGTGCCGGTTCCTCGACCGGGTCCACCGGCACCGCGGTCGAACCTCGCGCGGGAGTCTCCGGCACCACCATCTTGAGGAACGCCAGCTCATCAAACGCGTTCGGCGTCAAGGGTTCGGGATTCGGCTGCCGTGGCGCCAAAGGCGGCTCGTCCGCCTGGGGCCGACGCGACGACGGGCGCCGACCTCGCGGTTCGTCGCTCGCAACGGGCGCAAGTGAGTCGGTCACGCTTGCCTCGGCGATCGCGGCCGCCTGGGCCGCGGCCGCTTCGTCGGTGGCTTCGTCGGTGGCTTCTCCCACGTCGTCCGCCGGCTGGACTTCGGGTTCGGCGGCGACCGCAACAGCCGGCTCCGGCGTCTCGACAAGTTCGACCGCGTCCACCTGGGCGAAATCATCCACGGCCGGCGACGCATCCGGAGCACTCAAGCTCTCCGCCGCGACAGCCGGTTCGTCCGGCGCTGGTTCGGCCGGCCCAGGCGCCGGGACGGCTGCCTGCTCGGCGGTCTCGCGCGCAATCGCCACTTCGGCCTCGCGGATCGCCTGCGAAACCCGCCCGGGATGCTGCGCGGCAGCGGGCGGTTGCGCTGAATCCGAGGGCGCGGGCTCGGCGGCCTCGACGGAAGTCGCAGCGGAAGCCGGCTTGGCGACTGGCTGCCCGGCGATACTCAACAGCAGTTCCTTCAGCCCGACCAGCTCACGCTCGGTCGCGTCGAACTTCTGGCGAAGGTTCGCGATGGAGTTGTCGAACTTCGTCCGCTGCGCCGCCCATTCGTCATCCGTGTATTCGCCGACCGTGGCCCGGAGTTCGGCCTCGGCGCGTTCGTCCATCTTGTCCGCGACCTTCTTCTGCTCGTTCGCGAGCCGTTTCTCGAGGTCGGCGACCATGCCCTTCACGGTGTCCGACTCGGCCGTGAGCTTGTCGCGGACGTCACCAAGCCGCTTCGAGTAGTCGGCGTGTACGCGATTGAAGACGTGCGCGGCGGTCGCGCCGCGCTTCGCCTCGAGCTGCGTGAGCCACGCGTCGTACCTCGCCCGTTCCGCAACGAGCGCCTCGATCGCCGCGCGCTGCTCTTCCCTCGACTCCGCCATCAACCCCTCCGCTTCCTCGCCTGCGCGAGCCACCGCACCTCACGGTCCGGCAGCCCGCGGACTCCTCCCAAGATACGCGCCGCCACGACGCTGGCGGCCGCCTGTTCAAGACTTTCCATCCGGGCCAGGGCAACGTCCAGCGAGGGCCCCACCGCCACCGCCCCATGGTTCGCCAGCAGCGCGACGTCGGCGCGGGCTTGCGAGCGCGAAAGCGCGCCCGCCGCCGCAGTGCCAAGCGCGGTGGTGCCGGGCCGCCGGTAGCCGACCACGGGAACCGGGCCGATCACCCCGGCGACCTCGGCCAGTGCGTTCGCGGGGATCGCCTGCCTCCGGATCGCAAACCCGGTCGCGCAGACCGGGTGAGCATGGACCACGGCGCCGACGTCAGGGCGCGCGGCATAGATCTCCGTGTGGAGCGCCAGTTCGGAGGTCGCGCGGCGTGTTGCCACGCGTCCGCGCGCGGATTTGGCGACTCGGGTTTTCGGTGCGCCCAGGTGCACGATCACGAGGTCGTCAACGCGCAGCGCGTGCTTCGGCACCTGCGACGGCGTCACGAGGATGCGATCGCGGTCCAGCCGGACCGACACGTTGCCCTCGGCCCCTGCCACCAGCCCGCGCTCGTCCAGCCGGCGCGCAACGGCGACCAGCGCGCGTCGAGCGGCGGCGGCGTTCATCGCGGGGAACCGGCGCTCAGGCGCGGTGCACGACCTGCCCGTCCACCAGCGTCGCGTGGACACGGCCCGTGAGCATCATCCCCGCATACGGCGTGTTGCGTCCTTTCGTCTTGAACCCGGCGGCATCCACCTTCCACTCGGCCGTGGGGTCGAACACCGTGATGTCCGCCGCGGCGCCCTTGGCCAGCGTGCCGCCTGGGAGGCTGAAGATCCTGGCCGGCGCACACGCCATGCGGTCAATCAGGTCGGTGATCGAGAGGACCCCCGGCTTCACCAGCCACGTGATGTTCACGGCCAGCGCGGTCTCGAGGCCCACAATGCCATTTGGCGCGTCGGCGAATGCACGCGCCTTTTCGTCGTTGTGGTGCGGCGCATGGTCCGTCGCGATCACGTCGATCGTGCCGTCCTTCACGGCTGCGCGCACCGCCTCGACATCCGCCATGGTGCGCAGCGGCGGGTTCATCTTGGCGTGCGTGTTGTACCCCTCGACCGCGTCTTCCGTGAGAGAGAGATGGTGCGGGCAGGCCTCGGCGGTCACCTTGATGCCGCGATCCTTGCCCCAGCGGATCAGCTCGACCGACCCCTTGGTGCTCATGTGGCAGAGATGCACGTGGCCGCCGGTGCGCCGCGCGAGCAGGATGTCGCGGATCGCCATGATCTCTTCGGCTTCGCTTGGGATGCCGCGAAGGCCGAGTCGCGCGGACACCAGCCCCTCGTTCATCGCGCCCCCGGCGGCGAGCGTCGGATCCTCGCAATGGTCGGCGACCGGGATGCCGAACGCGCGCGCGTACTCGAGCGCGGTCCGCATCAACTGCGAACTCACGACCGGCTTGCCGTCGTCGCTGACCGCGACCGCGCCGGCGCCGACCATCTCGCCGAACTCCGCGAGCTGTTCGCCCTTCTGCCCGATCGAGATCGCCCCGATCGGGTACACGCGCGCCGCGTTCGCGGCGCGCCCCTGCTTCAGCACAAACCCGACTGCGGCCTGGTTATCCGTCACGGGATCGGTGTTCGGCATCGCGCAGACCGCCGTGAATCCACCGGCCGCCGCGGCGCGCGCGCCGGTAAGGATCGTCTCGACGTCCTCCCGACCAGGTTCGCGCAGGTGACAGTGCACGTCCACGAATCCGGGCGAGACCACGAGGCCCTTGCAGTCAATCACGTCCGCACCGTCCGGTCCCGCGATCTTGCCCCCGACCGACTCGATCTTGCCGTCGCGCACCAGCACGTCGCCGATGTCGTTCATGTTGCGCGAGGGGTCCACGATGCGCCCGCCCTTCAGCAGGGTGTCGCGTCCGCCCCGGCGACGCTCGACCCGCGTCATACGGTGCCCTTCGCGGCGTCGGCGAGCTTGGGCGAGTTGCCGGCGAGCAGGTAGAGCACGGCCATGCGCACCGCGACGCCGTTCGTCACCTGGTCAAGGATCACGCTGTGCGGCCCATCGGCCACGTCGGAGTCAATCTCCACGCCTCGGTTCATCGGTCCTGGATGCATGATGAGGATGTCCTTCGGGGCGCGCTCGAGCCGCTCGCGCGTCACGCCGAAGACACGGTTGTATTCGCGCAGCGAGGGGATGTACCCGGACTCCATGCGCTCGAGTTGCAGGCGAAGCACGTTGAGCGCGTCGGCCCATTCGATCGCCTGCTCGATCCGATCGAACACGGTCACACCCATCTCGCCGACGGCGTTCGGCAGCAGCGAGCGCGGCCCGCACACGGCGACTTCGGCGCCAAGCTTCTTGAGGCCCCAGATGTTCGAGCGCGCCACGCGCGAGTGCAGCACGTCGCCGCAGATGCAGACGCGCCGGCCCTGGAGCGAGCCCCATCGCTGCCGCAGCGTCAGGAGGTCGAGCAGGCCCTGGGTGGGGTGCTCGTGTGTGCCGTCGCCGGCGTTGATGACGTTCGACTGGATCCGCTCCGCGAGGAAGTGCGCGGCGCCACTCGATCCATGCCGAATGACCACCATGTCAATCTTCATCGCCTCGAGATTCCGGGCGGTATCCACCAGCGTCTCGCCCTTGCTGATGCTGGATCCGGCCGCCGCGACGTTCACCGTGTCGGCCGACATGCGCTTTTCGGCGAACTCGAACGAGATGCGCGTCCGCGTGGACGCCTCGAAGAACAGGTTCACGACGGTCGCGCCGCGCAGGGTCGGCACCTTCTTGATCGCGCGCTCCGAGATCTCCCGCAGCGGCTCGGCGGTGTCGAGAATGAGCGAAATCTGCTCGGAAGTGAGCCGCTCGAGGCCGAGCAGGTCCTTTCCGAGCGGGCTCGTCATGCCCTTGGCGCCCCCGCAACGACGACTTCGTCGCGCCCGTCGAGTTCGGTGACGAACACGTCCACGCGGCCGCCAGCGGGGACTTCGACGTGCTTCCCCACGACGTCCGGTTGGATCGGCAGCTCGCGGCCGCCGCGGTCCACGACCACCGCGAGTCCCACGCGGGCGGGACGACCGAAGTCCGCCAGTTCGTTGAGAGCGGCGCGCACGGTGCGGCCCGTATAGAGCACATCGTCCACGATGATCACGTGCTTCCCGTCGATCGTGCCCGGGATCTCGGTGCGGCCGACCACCGGGCGCGGGCCCACCGTCTGCAGGTCATCGCGGTACAGCGTGATATCGAGCGCGCCCCGGGTCACTTCAACGCCCTCGCGGGCCGCGATCACACGGGCAATGCGCTCGGCCACGTGCACTCCGCGGCGCTGGATTCCGACGAGCATAAGGCCATCGGTCCCGTCGTTTCGCTCGACGATTTCATCCGCCATGCGCGAAAGGGTGCGTTCGAGCGCACGCGCGTTCAGGATGACCGACTGCAAATCCGCCATGTCGGGCGTGAAATATGGGGCACCGCGCGCCGCTTTTCTACCGCAGGAGCCGGCGATAATCACGCCGCCGCCGCGGGACGGCGTCCCGTTGCCGAACCACCGCGGCTCAGGCGACCTTCCCCGCTGTGAATCCCGCTGAGCGACCGCACCTTTCCGTCATTGTCCCGGCCTTCAACGGCGAGGATCGGCTGCCGGCATCACTGCGCGACCTCGGCGAGTGGCTCGACGCCCAGCCGTACCGCTCGGAGCTGCTGCTCGTGGACGATGGCAGTCGCGCGCCTGCGGCCAAGGTGATGGACGAGTTTGCGGCCCGGCGCCCAGGCACGCGGGTGCTGCGGCAACCCGAGAACCGTGGAAAAGGCGCCGGCGTTGCGCGCGGCATGCTCGAAGCCACGGGCTCGTTCCGCGTGTTCATTGACGCCGACCTCGCCTACCCGCCCGGCGAAATCGCGAAGATGCTCGCGGCGCTCGAACGCGGCAGTGACGTGGCGATCGCCTGCCGCGTGCTGCCCGAGTCGCGCTACCTCATGAGCCCGTCGTTTTTTCACTACTTGTACACGCGGCATCTCATGAGTCGCGTGTTCAACCTGATGGTGCGCACGACGCTCCTGCGTGACGTCCGCGACTCGCAAGCCGGATTGAAGGGGTTCACGGCGCGCGCGGCGGAGCTGGTGTTCCCGCGCCTGACGATCCCGGGATTCGGGTTCGACGTCGAGGCGCTGTTCATCGCGCAGTCGCACGGCCTGACCGTGCAGCAGGTCGGCGTGTTCTTCCGCTATGACGACGAGCCGACGACGATCGCGTTCAGCCAAAGCGTCTTCCGCATGATGGCGGACCTGGCCCGCGTACGGCGGAACCACCTCGCCGGCCGCTACCGCTGACATGACGCCCGGCCCCCGCACGCGGCTGATCATCAATGCGGACGACTTCGGCCTCTCGCCCGCGGTGAGCGCCGGGATCCTCGAAGCGCACGCGGCCGGCAGCGTCACCTCGACCTCGATGATGGTTGGGTGCGCCGGATGGGACGACGCGGTGGCGCGGCTGCCAGGCGCGCCGGCATTGGGGGTGGGCCTCCACTTCAACTTGCTCGTTGGCGAACCGCTCACGGGCGCACCGACGCTGATGGACCGCCCGTCGGGACGCTTCGCATCGCTCGGCCAGCTGGCCGCACGAGCGGTCGGCCTGCGACTCGACGGCGCGGAAGTCGAGGCCGAATGCGAGGCGCAATGCGCCGCCCTTGAGCGCGCGGGCGTCCGCCTCACGCACCTGAACTCGCACCGGCACACGCATGCGCTCCCCACGGTGCGCCACGCCGTGGCGCGGGTGGCCGCCCGGCGCGCGCTGCCCCTCCGGAAGCCGGTCGAGTCGTTCGCCCGGTTCGCGACCGATGTGGGTTCACAGGCCCACCGAGCGCTCGTGAGCGCCGCATGGCTGGCGACATCGGCCGGCGCTGCGGCGACGCGCGCACCGGACCATTTCATGGGCATCACGTTGCAAGGCGGCACCCAGTTCGCCACGCGGCTCAGCGCCACCCTCGATGCGCTCCCGACCGGAAGCTGCGAGCTGATGGTGCACCCGGGCCGCGTGGACGACGCACTGGCGCGCCAGGACGGCTACACCTGGCAGCGTGAACTCGAACTCAGCGAACTGACTTCACTGCGCGTTCGCGAGCGACTCCGGCGGGACGGTGTCGCCCTGATCAGCTTCGCGGATCTCTGACGCACCGCGGTTCGGGATCACGCCGAGCAGTTCAAGTTGCAGCACCACCCAGACCGGAATCAGCGGGATCGTCTTCATCAGGAACGGCACGTACCATCCGTGGTACCACGAGCGCGGCATGAGATCCGTGGAGCCGAGCTGCACGATCGCGATACAGACGACGAGGGTTACCGTCCTCCACGTCGTACGCTCGGAGACCGCGAACCAGATGCACACGCCGAGCATCGCGATCACGTACGACGGCGACTCGGCCTGGTGGTTGAACAGCACGCAGAACATGAGGACACTGCAGAGCAACACCAAGCGGAACACCCGCTCTGACCGGCGCCGCCATTGCAGCGCGAGTGGCAGGACAAGGATGACCAAGCCGGCCAGCTGGATCGGCCAATGCGGCCAGTCAACACCGAGCCAGACGCGGAACTGCCCCATCACCCCGGCGTAGAGGTCCGCCCCGCCGATACCGTACCGCGCTTCGGGCTGGGTGTCCGCCGTCTCGATGGCGTACCACGAGCGGTACTGGGCGCCGAGTGTATCGCCGGCCACCAGAACGGGCAGCACTGCGCCAACGATCATCGCGACGGTCAACGCCGGCGCGAACCGCCACCACCGACGGTGGAGCAGCGCCCCAAGCCCGGCGGCGAGCGGGAAGATCTTGATAAACGCACCCGTGGCGACCGCGGCGGCCGCCGCGCCAACGCGCTGGCGCTCGAACGCGACCCACGCGAGCACCATCAGGCCCGCGATCAGGGCGTTGCTCTGGGCGCGTTGCAGGTCGCCAACCACGCCGATCCACGCGAGCGCGAGTGCCAGCACCGCCGCGCGTTCCGGAAGCAGGGCGCGCACGCCCGCCCACACGGCGAACGCGCAGGTGCAGGCCCACAGCGCGTACCCGACTACCGGAGGCAGCGCCGCGAACGGCGCGAAGAAGAACGCGAAGGTCGGGCTGTACTTGAAGAAGTCCGCGTGTAGCCCAGGGTAGGCCGCGTACAGGTCCGCACCCGAGCGGAGATGCTCGGACGCCGTGCGGAAGATCCAGAAGTTGTTTTCGCGGCTGAGGACCGTGCGCTGGACTGCGATCAGCACCGCGCTGAGCAGGTAGAGCACCAGCGTCAGCTGAAGGCTCCGCGGGGTACTCGCGGGCCGAGTGAGCTCCGGGCGCTGCGGGCGCGGGGGTTGCGGCGTTTCCACGCCGCCAAACCTACGCGATCGGCGCGCGCCGCTGCTGCTACGCCGCGGCGGTTACCCGCTCGGCGGCAGGGCGGACGAGCAGGATCGTCTCCCGGCCGACCCCGATCGGGTCGCGCCGTTCCGGGCGTGTAACGGTACCGACCAGATGGCCGGCGTCATCGAAGAGGCACAGCGTGCCGCCCGACGTCGAGAGAATGCGTGCTGAGTTTGAAGTGCGAGTCATGAGAGCCAACGGGGTATCGTGTTCACCCGATTAGACTCTTTGGCCGTGCAAAAGGTTTCCTTTTCGCGGCAGCGCGGTGACTTCACGCGCAACGCGGACACCGCGTGGGCCCGGGAAACGGACAGGGTGGGATTCGAACCCACGGTACGCTATTAACGTACACAAGCTTTCCAGGCCTGCGCCTTAAACCACTCGGCCACCTGTCCAGCACAACTGACGGTACCGCTAATAGCGGGCGTCCCAACACCCGCTTGAGCGGACAGGGTGAGATTCGAACTCACGATACCGTTTCCGGTATGCCGGTTTTCGAGACCGGTGCCTTCAACCACTCGGCCACCTGTCCGGATCGAGTCGCGCCGGGCCGCGCCGTAGGCGGCGAGGCGAAAAAAGGCACGATTTCCAGAGCACGAATGAATAGCGGAGCGACGCCCGACCTGCTACCCCCGCCGCTCTGAAAAAAACGTGCTGAGGAGGGCCGAGCACTCGGTTTCCATCACGCCCCCCTGCACCTCCGGCCGGTGGTTGAGCCGCGGATGACGGAGGAGGTCTTCCACAGACCCAGCCATCCCGGCCTTGGGGTCCCACGCGCCAAACACCACGCGGTCCAACCGGGCGAGCACGATCGCGCCCGCGCACATGGCGCAGGGTTCGAGTGTCACATACAGGGTGCACCCGTCGAGCCGCTCCGTGCCGCGAGCGCCGAGGGCCGCCCGGATCGCCTCGAGTTCCGCGTGGGCCGTGGCGTCCCGACCGGCCATCGTATTCCCGGCGCGTGCGACCGCAACACCTTCGCACACGATGACCGCGCCGACGGGGACCTGACCGGCCTCCCCCGCCGCGCGGGCCACCGCGATCGCTTCCGCCATCCAGCGGGCATCGTCCGTTGCGCGGTTTCCGTTCACGCGGGGTATTTAGGAGCGTCACACCCTGCACGCCACCATTGGGCCACGCGCCGCCCCGCCTGCGGCGCAAAGCCGCGCTAGCTTGATCGGACTTGAACTCTCACCTGCCCATGCGCCTTAAGCCTGCCCCCGCAGTCATCGTCGCGCTCCTGCTTGCCGCCTGCTCAGGCGGCGGCGGTGGTGGCGGACCAGCCGGTCCAGCGGCTGTCGCGTCGGTGACGATCACGGCCCCGACGAACTCGATTTCCGTGGGCCAGACTACAACGCTGACCGCGACGCCGAAGGATGCATCGGGCAACATCCTCAGCGGACGTGCGATTACCTGGTCTTCGGCAGTCCCGACGATCGCAGGCGTGTCGAGCAGCGGAGTCGTGACCGCCGTGGCGGTGGGAACCACTGTGATCACGGCGACATCGGAGTCGAAATCGGCCACCACGGCCATTACGGTCACCCAGACGGGCCCGGATTGCGGAACCGCAACACCGCTGAGCTTGGCGGTCGGTGAGGTCCGGACGCTGTCGGCCGCGCAAGAAGCGTTGCTGTGTGTGTCGGGGGGAGGAGCTGGCTCGGAGTACGCGCTGATCCCGGTCAACTTCGGTACGGGGTCGTCCAGCATCAGCGTGAACGCCATCAGTTCAAACACGACGGCGGCCTCGGCGTCGCCGCTGGCGGTTTCCGCGGCAGCGCGTCACGCGGGTGCGGGCGCGGTTGCGGGCGCGGCCCCCGTGCTTAGCGCGAGCGACCTGTTCTCGCCGGTGCGCCGCCGCGACGTGGCGTTCGAGCGTGCGCTTCGCCTGCGTGAAGTTCCGCTCCGACGCGCGGTCCGGGCGGCACGGGCCCAGCGCCCATCGCGTCAGTTCTCCGGCAGCGGGGCGATCCGCGCCGAGGGCATGAGCGGTCCGTCCCGCATCACGGGCCTCCCGACGTCGCCAACCGTCGGCACGCTGGTCACGCTCAACGCGAACGCCAACAGCGCCTGCAGCAACCCGATCAACCGCGTCGGCCGCGTCGCGGCGGTCAGCAGCACCGCGATCGCTATCGTGGACACGACGGCGCCTGCCGGCGGCTTCAGCGACGCCGACTTCCAGTCCATCGCGACGACATTCGATACGCTCGTGTACCCGATCGACACCGCCGCGTTTGGCGCGCCGTTCGACATGGACGGCAACGGCAAGGTCATCCTGTTCTTCACCACCGCGGTAAACCAACTCACTCCCGCGGGTTCCGGTTCGGTGGTGGGCGGCTTCTTCTTCGAACGCGACATGGTGCCGCGCGTGGCGAATGCCGTCGTGCCGTTCGCCTGCGCCTTCAGCAACGAAGGCGAAATGTTCTACTTGCCGGTCGTGGACCCCAACAGCCAGTTCAACGCGTATTTCCGGAGCAAGGCCGACCTGCTGGTCGAGATCAACTCGACCACGGTGCACGAGTTCCAGCACCTGATCAATGCCTCGACCCGCTATTACATCACGCCCGAGATCGTCGAGAGCGAGGAATCGTGGCTGAACGAAGGCATGAGCCACGTCGCCGAGGAACTGCTGTACCTGCGCGTCACGGGGCTGGGCAACAGGCAGGACATCAGCTTCACCATCGGCACCGCGGGCACGCGCCTCGCCCTGCTCAATGCGTACCAGCTCGACAACCTCGCGCGGTATAACGATTACCTCAAGCAGACCGAAAGTGCGTCGTCGTATGGTGAAAACGACGACCTCAGTACGCGGGGCGCGGCATGGGGCCTGCTCCGCTACGCGCTCGACCAGTCGCCAAACGCACAGAACACGTACCTGCGGGCGCTGGTGCGCGCACCGACGCAGGGGATCCCCAACTTCAATAACGTGTTCGCCCACTTGGGCGGGCTGGCGGGCACCGTGCGTGATTACGTCACGGCGATCTTCACCGACAATACGACGGCCGGCGCTGTCGCGAAGTACTCGCAGCCAAGCTGGGACTTCCGCGACTGGCTGCCGCGGTTCAACAGCAATGCCGGTCGCTTCCCCTTGGTGACGCGGTCCCTGACCAGCGGCGTTCCGCTGCCGCTGTCGCTGGTGCGCGGCGGAAGCGCGTTCCTGCGGTTCCGGGTCGCGGCGGGAGCCGTGGGCGGCGTTGCGCTCACCACCGGCTCCGGCCCACTCAGCACGCAGGTGGACGCGATCCTGGTGCGGACGCAGTAGGCAGCCGCGCGCAGCGTGGCTGCGACGGCCACGCCCAGCGCGCTGTCCGCTACACCTTCGCGAACGTCAGCTGATCGCCGGCCGCGTCCGCGCGGATCCGGTCGCCTTCGGAGAACCCGCCGTCAAGCAGGGCGAGGGCGAGCGGGTTCTGCAACAGGCGCTGGATCGTCCGCTTGAGGGGGCGCGCGCCGAATGCCGGGTCATAGCCCTCGCGAGACAGCAATGCCTTCGCCGCAGGCGTGACCTCGATCGTCAACGAGCGGTCCGCCAGCAGTTTCTCCAGCCGCTTGAGCTGGATCTCGACGATCGCACCGATCTGCGCCTCGCCGAGCGGGTGGAATACGATGGTGTCGTCCACGCGGTTCAGGAACTCGGGCCGGAACTGCTGACGCAACATGCCGATCACTTCGGTCTCGACCGCGCCCCAGTCGCTGGACCCGGCAGCCTCGAGGATCGCATGACTCCCCACGTTCGAGGTCATGATGATCACCGCGTTCTTGAAGTCCACCGTCCGGCCCTGCGAATCGGTCAGGCGACCGTCGTCGAGGATCTGCAAGAGGACGTTGAAGACATCCGGGTGCGCCTTCTCGATCTCGTCGAACAGCACGACGGCGTACGGGCGTCGGCGGATCGCCTCGGTGAGTTGCCCGCCTTCGTCGTAGCCCACGTACCCCGGCGGCGCGCCGATCAGCCGCGCGACCGCGTGCTTCTCCATGTACTCCGACATGTCAATGCGCACCATCGCCTGCTCGTCGTCGAACAGGAACTCGGCCAACGCGCGCGCGGTTTCCGTCTTCCCCACGCCCGTGGGCCCGAGGAAGATGAATGAGCCGATCGGGCGGTTCGGGTCCTGGAGCCCGGCGCGCGACCGGCGGACGGCGTCCGCCACGGCGAGCACCGCTTCCGGCTGCCCGATCACCCGCTTGGCGAGCTCCTCGTGCAGCTTGGTGAGCCGCTGCTTCTCGCTCTCCATCATGCGTGTGACCGGAATGCCGGTCCACTTGGCGACGATTTCGGCGATGTCCTCGTCGGTGACTTCTTCCTTCAGGAACCGAGCTCCACCCGACTGCTGTGAGGCAAGCCGCGCTTCCGTGTCCTTGAGCTGCGCCTCGAGCTTCGGGATCCGGCCGTACTGGATTTCCGCCGCGTTCCCCAGGTCGCCCGCCCGCGTCGCCTTGTCGGCCTCCGTGCGCGCCTCTTCGATCTGCTGCTTGAGCTTGCCGACGTCGCCGAGCGCGCTCTTCTCGAGTTGCCATTGCGCGCGCATGGCGGCGCTCTTCGCCTTCAGCTCGGCGAGTTCCTTCTCCAGGGCGGCTTTCCGCTCCTTCGACGCCGCGTCCTTTTCCTTGGCCAATGCAGTGCGCTCGATTTCCAGCTGCACGGCGCGGCGCTCGACCTCGTCAATCTCCTGCGGCAGCGAATCAATCTCGATGCGCAGCCGGCTCGCCGCCTCGTCCACCAGGTCAATCGCCTTGTCCGGCAGGAACCGGTCGCCGATGTACCGGTTCGACAGCGTGGCCGCCGCGACGACCGCGCCGTCCGTGATCCGGACCCCATGGTGCGATTCGTAGCGCTCCTTGAGGCCGCGCAGGATCGCGATCGTGCTCTCGACCGTCGGCTCGCCCACGAACACGGTCTGGAACCGGCGCTCCAGCGCGGCGTCCTTCTCGATGTTCTTGCGGTACTCGTCGAGCGTCGTGGCGCCGACCACGCGCAACTCACCGCGTGCCAGCAGCGGCTTCAGCATGTTGCCCGCGTCCATCGAGCCCTCAGCCTTGCCCGCGCCGACGAGCGTGTGCATTTCGTCAATGAACACGACGAACTGCCCGTTGCTCGACGTGATTTCCTTGAGCACCGCCTTCAGCCGCTCCTCGAACTCCCCGCGGAACTTCGCGCCGGCGATCAACGCGCCGAGGTCGAGCGCGACGAGCCGCTTGTTCTTGAGCGACTCCGGCACGTCGCCGTTCACGATGCGCTGGGCAAGGCCTTCCGCGATCGCCGTCTTTCCCACGCCCGGCTCGCCAATCAACACCGGGTTGTTCTTCGTGCGGCGCGAGAGCACCTGGATGACGCGCCGGATCTCCTCGTCGCGCCCGATAACCGGGTCGAGCTTGCCCTTTCGGGCGACTTCGGTGAGGTCGCGCGTGAACTTCTGCAGCGCCTGGAACTGGTTCTCGGGCGTCTGGTCGGTGACCTTGTGCGCGCCGCGCACCGCCTTGAGCGCCTCCGCGAGGCCCTTCGCCGTCACGCCCTGCCCCTTCAGGATTGTTGCGCTTTCGCTCCCCTTGGTCGTGGCCAGCCCGATCAGCAGGTGCTCGGTCGAGACGTACTCATCGCCCATCGCCTTCGCTTCTTTCTCCGCGCTGTCGACGACGGCGTTCAGTTCACGCGAGAGCGACGGGCTCGCGTCGGTCTGCTTGGGATAGCGGCCGATCTCGGTGTCGATCACTTGGACGAGCGCCGGGATCTTGACGCCGAGCTTCTGGAGGATCGGCGAGACGATGCCTTCGTCCTGGTCGAGCAGGGCGCGCAGCAGGTGCACGTCGTGCGCGACCGGGTTGCCATTCTTCCGGGCGAGCGCGATCGCCTCGTTCAGCGCTTCGGCGGACTTGACGGTGAGTTTGTCTGCGGAGATCACGGGAATGCGGGTTAGGGTGCTGCCGGTGGATCAGGCACTGCTGGAGCATGTTTCGTTCCGTGAATGCTACGCCAATACGGCTGGTCGTGTGCCGCGGCTTCAGCGGGGTCCTGTCGGGCTGGCGTACCCGGGGCCGGTCCCGGTAGCCTTCTCCCATGGACTCCCGGATTCCGCGCGCGCTCACGTGCGCCATCATCGCATCTGCTGCCGCGGTCGCGCAGGCCAACGCCCAGGCGCAGGCCCAGCAGGTTCCCGTCGTCGTCAGCGCGTCGTGGCTCGAGAAGAACCTGTCCAAGCCAAACGTGGTCGTGATCCACGCCACGCAGGGCAAGCCGGACTACGACGCGGGCCATGTGCCGGGTTCGCGCTGGCTGCCGTGGACCAGCTACACGGTTTCCGTGCCCAATGGACTGTCCACGCAGCTGCCGGCCGCGGAGCCGCTGGACTCAGCGCTCGAGGCAATCGGCGTGCGCGACGACTCGCACATCATCGTGTCGGGCGGCCCGATCCAGACATCCGCGCGGCTCTTCTACACGCTCGAGTACTACGGGTTTGCGGGGCGCGTGTCGTTCCTGGACGGGGGCATAGACGCCTGGCGCGAGAGCGGGCGCGCGGTGGAGCGAACCGCACCGGCCGCCCCGGCTCGGGGATCGGTGACGTTGCGCGCGACGCCCTCGCGGCTCGCCGAGGCCGGCTGGATCAACACGTCGGCGAAGGCGGAGGGAGTGGCGATCCTCGACGCCCGCCTCCCCGAGTTCTTCACGGGTGAATCGAGCGGCGGCCAACCGCGGGCCGGGCACATCCCGGGTGCCGGGAACGTGCCGTTTGCGTGGCTGACCGGCGAAGTCTCACTGCTGCGCGAGCGTGGCAAGCTGCAGCGGTTGTTCGAGCAGGCCGGCGCGCGAAAGGGGCAGAAAGTGGTGACCTACTGCCACATCGGGATGCAGGGGTCGGCGCTGTACCTCGCGGCGCGCCACCTCGGTTACGACGCGGCGCTGTACGACGGGTCGTGGGAAGAGTGGAGCCGGAAGGCGGAACTGCCGATCGTCGGGCCCGTCCGCCCGTAGCGCCGCTACCGCAGCGCCGTTGGCGTACTGCCGGTTAGTTCCGGCCGCTAATCGCGCGACCCGCTTCGACCGTCTTGAAACCGTTCTCGCCCCAACCGATCACGAACACGCGGAAGCCCTGCTTGTAGCGCTGCTCCATCACTTCAGGTGTGTTGGCCGGGAATCCGCACGGCACCTTGAACTCGTTGCACGCGTCGAGGACCTTCTGCAACGCCGCTTCCCAAGCGGCATCGTCGCGCACGCGGCGCGGCGGCGACACGGTTGAGTCAATCTTCGAGAACACGCC
>Ga0194131_10005640_pt1 | contig 17887 bp, 17 predicted proteins | sample TA2KigO120mmetaG_FD_148631 | JGI IMG/M metagenome (GOLD analysis project Ga0194131, IMG submission 148631) | Freshwater microbial communities from Lake Tanganyika, Tanzania - TA2015053 Kigoma Offshore 120m | ecosystem: Environmental > Aquatic > Freshwater > Lake | place: Tanzania: Lake... | reverse complement strand
TGCCGCTCGGCCGGGCTCGACGGCAGTACCCGCGCCAGCGGCGCCCCGGCGGCATCGACGATCGTGACGCTCGACAGCGGATCGCTCGCCTCCACGAACACCGCACCCTCGCCCACCTCGGCGTGGAGCGATGGTGGGGAAGCGCAGGCGAGGAGGATCACCGGAAGAGCACTACTCGGTACTCGCCGTGCACGCCGCCCGCGTCGGCGTAGGGCACCTCGGCCACGGCGAGCACGCCGTCGCGACTGAGGGCCTGGCGAAAGAAGACCGGCCCCTCGGTGACACACGTGGCGACCAGGCGCTCGTCGCCGGGGCGCTCGGCGCCGTCGAGGTCGAAGAGCAAGGCACCGTAGAGGTCGCGGCGGTCGTCGGTCGCCCGCTCGCCCGCGCCCATCACCAGCGTGCGCCCGTCGTCGCCGAGCGACATGCCCTGCACCGCCCAGGGCCCGTTGAACGACCAGCGGGGAGCGCCGTCGAGGGTGGTGGCGTGGACCGTGTTCTCGCCCGGGTGCGGCGAGGGCGGGCGCAGCTCGGGGGCGGCCGCCCCCCACGGGATGTTGGTGCCCGAGGTGAGAAAGTAGGCGCCGTCGCCGCGGAGGAAGCCGTGGCCCACGCTCGCGGCCACGGGCACGTCGCCCACCATCACCGGCGCGCCCGGGCTGAGCGTGGCCTGCACCTCGCCGAGCCCGGTGCCCAGTACCACGCGGCCGTCGCCGAAGCCGAGGAGTATGCGGTCGCGCTCGATGCCCACCGCGTTCCACAGGTAGGCCGTCTGGAAGTAGGGCAAGAGCGGCGGCACCACCATCGACGCCACCGGCGCGAGCGTGTCGAGGTCGAGGATGGCGACCCCTCCCACGGGCAGGTCGGCCGGGGCGGGGGCGTCGGCGCTGTGGGTGACGGGGACGAGCAGGCGGTTGCTGGCCTCGTGGATCGCCGGGTGGAGGAGTGTCACGGCGGCCGGCTCCGCGGGCCAGGTGGCGCGCGGCTGGCCGGCGGGGCTCACCCGGAGCAACTGGCCGCGATTCTGGCGCCGGCCGGACTCGTCGGGCCAGGAGTGCGCCACCGCCACGATGAGGTCGCCGCCCGCGAGCACCTGGAGCCCGTACACCCCGGGGAGCGTGTAAATGCCGTAGAGGTCTTCCCCGGCCGGCATCGGCGAGCCGCCCACGCGCTCGGCGAGCCGGATCGTCCACCGGTCGGCGAGGGTGGCGGGGTCGAGGGCGCGCAGCATCGCGTCGGGGCTCTGCTCGCCCGCGTAGACCGTGTCGCCGCTCGGCGACCAGGCCACGCGACGGGCCATGCCCTCGCCGAGCGCGCGTCGGGCGCTGACGCGCCCGGTGGCCACGTCGATCAACAGCACCTCGCCGAGGTAGGAACCCACGGCGAGCCGGCGGCCATCGGGGGAGAAGGCGAGGTCGGTGTCGGGAGCGGCTCCCCCAGCGGCCACGAGCCGCGACACGTCACCGAGCGGGAACCGGGCGAGGGGAACACACTCGGCGAGGCGAGGGGCGACTTGTCCCCCCGTGGTGGCGCCGGGGGTCCACGCCTCGGGACGGTAATGCCAGCCCCCGGCGAGCCCCTCGCCTGGCTCCAGCACGCCGCCTCTCACGAAGTGGAGTGACTCGGCGGGCAAGTCCGGGTCGGCGCAGGCGAGGATCAGTCCAACCATGGGGCGGAGTTCCAGTCGGTAGACGTGAAATCGTCACACGTGGCGGTGCTGGCGCTGAACTGCTCGGCGCGTGCCACGCAGGTGGCGTCGGTCTGTCCCTCGTGCCCGTCCACGGCCTCGATCTGCCGCCACTCGAAGGCCCAGGTGTCACAGGCATCGAGGAAGTCGTCCTCGTCGGCGTAGCCGGCCGCCGTCCAGTCGGCGCCCCACTCCGCGAGGCAGTCGCCGTACAGCGCCGCCCCCGCCTCGCACATGGCGAGGCAGGGGTCGGGCTGGGTGACGCAGGCGAGGAGCCAAAGCATCAGTAGAAGGCCACCGCCGAGGGGCTGAAGCCGAGGGTGTGCCAGCCGGAGGCGGTGAGGTCGGCGCAGGCCTGCGCGTCGATCACCGCGATGCCGCCGCTGGAGTCGGGGTTGGCGTAGTTGTAGCGCCCGAGCACCCACACCGTCGCGCCGTCGCCCACCGCCGACACGCTGGAGACGTAGCTGGTCGTCTGCATCACGGAGGCGACGGTCCCGTTGTCGTAGCAGTGCGCGGTAGTCACGTTGTCGGCGCTGGTGGTGAGCAGCACGCCGTGGGTGGCATCGACCATCGCCGCGCCGGCGAGGTCGCCCACCTCGGCGGACTCGCTCCACAGGGCGGCGGAGAGCCCCGCGCCCGGCGTGAAGCTGTACAACGCGCCGTCGCCCTCGACGTCGTACACGCCGGTGGTGACGAGCATGCCCACGCCCGGCCACTGCCGGATGCTGGGGTTGGGCTCGGCTGCCCAGCCCTGCGTGACGCTCATCGTGGCGCAGTCCACCTCGATGATCTTGCCGCCGTTGGCCACCCAGCGGTTGTCCTGGTCGAGCTGGTTGAGCGCGACGTAGAGCTTGCCGTCGGCCTCGACCATGCTGGAGGCCTCGGGGTAGCCGTCGCCGTCGTCGTAGGCGCTGATGTCGACGGTGCCGGCCGCCACGCCGGTGGACGGGTCGTACACGCCGATGTTCTTGCGGCCGTAGAGGGTGACGAAGAGCTTGCCCTCGCACTCGCGGGCCTCGTAGGGGTTCGACTTCGTGCCGGTGGACACCTCCCAGGTGGGCTCGCTCCAGGCGCCGGGTAGTCGCTGCCCCAGCGGCCCATCAGGTAGAGCTTGCCGTCGTCGGAGTCGAGGCCCACGTCGGTGGGGGAGGTGGTGAGGCTGTCGGCGATGCTCCAGTCGGCGAGGTTGACCGTGGCGAGCACGCCGGCCGAGTAGTCGTCGGCCACGGTGGCTACCAGCGCCATCGTGGGGACGGCGTCGCTGTCGCTGTCGGAGTCGGAGTCGGTATCGGAGTCGGTATCGGAGTCGGTATCGGAGTCGGTATCGGAGTCGGTATCGGCGGTGTCGGCGAGTCCGGTTTCCTCGACCTCTTCGATGCATGCGATGGTGAAGAACAACATTGAGTTTCCTTGGGTTGAGGGTCTAGATCGCCCAGGCGAGGGTGAAAATGAAGGTTCGCCCGGGAAGGGGATAGGACATGAAGTCCTCGGTGGCCACCACCACGAGGTCGGCGTCGTCCTCGTCGGCGGGGTCGCGGGGGACGACCTCGACGAGGGTGTCGAGGAGGTTGAGGGCGGCGAGTTCCATGCTCGGCCAGCGGACGGTGGGTTGCAGGCGGAGGAAGGCGCCGTGCAGGTGGCGGGGCGCGGAGAGGTAGAGGTTGGCGCCGTCCCAGTAGTTGGGGGCGGTGTAGGTGTAGGTGTAGCCGAGGCGGGCGCGCTGTCCCGCGAAGAACGAGGCGCGCAGGTTCACGTCGAGTGGCGGGGTCCTCGGCAGCTCGTTGTTCACCAGCGAGGAGCCGGCGGTGAGGTTGAGACTCTTCTGCCAGGTGAGGCTGGCGGCGAGGTCGAGGTGATCGATCAAGGTGGCATCGACGGCGGCCTCGATGCCTTGCACGCCGGTTTTACCGTAGTTCACCGGGTAGAGGGTGAACTGGCTGTTCTGCACCCAGATGATGCGATCTTCGCTCCAGAGCCAGAAAGCGCAGAGGTCGAGCGCGAGTCGTCCCCAGTGGGCGGGGGGGAGATCGAGCCGCCCGCCGAGGTCGGCCTGCGTGCCGCGCTCGGGCAACAGGTCGTCGTTGCCCTCCAGCGCGCCCTGGTCGCCGTAGAGCTCGGTCAGGTCGGGCGGGCGAAAGTAGCGGCCCGCGTTGGCCTTGAGCGCCAGGACGGGGAGGGGACGCAAGAGGACGCCCAGGCGAGGATCGGTGGCGAGGTCGACGGTATCGGTGTCGCTGGCGATGGCCGAGGCGATGAGCACCGGGGAGAGGGTGAGCCGGTCGCCCCAGAAACGCAGGTCGGCGCTGGCGGCGAGCTTGCCGCTGGCGCGACGGTGATCGATCTCCTCGGCGTTGCCGAGCAGATCGTGGGTGCGGAGCTGGTCGAGCCGCCCGCCGGCGGCGAGGGTGGGGACGACCCATTCGGCCGGGGCGAAGGCCAGGCGCCCCCGCAGGCCGAGGGTGTGGTAACGGTCGGCGCGCCACTGCTGCCCGGTGCCCACCTCGCCCGCGCGGTCGTCGAGGATCTCCTCGCGGAAGAGATGGTAAACGCTTCCCCCGGCGCCCGGGGCGTCGATGGCGAGCACGGCGAGGTTGCGGGTGGTCTGGAGCCGGGCCGCCTCGGCGGGGATGGTGGTGGCGCCCGGCAAGCCTTCCTCGCGGAACAGGGGGGCGTCGAGCAGGGTGAAGACGAGATCGCCGCGCTCGGCCCGGGCGCGGGCGTGGGCGTTGGCCTGGCGCTTGTCGTTGTTGTCGCGCGCCTCGAAGTGGTCGTCGAGGACGTTGTAGGTGGTGGCGTTGTCGTCGAAGTAGACGAAGTCGCCGCGGGTGTGGAAGGCGTCGGCGAAGAGCTGGAAGTCGACCGGGTCGCCCGCGTGGCCGCGCGCCACCGGGACCAGCTCGTGGCTGGCGAAGGCGGTGGCCCGCACGCTGTCCCAGGATCCGTAGCTGGCGCTGAGCTCGGCGGGCCCCGCGTCGCGGGAGACGAGGTTGACCACGCCGCCGATCGGCGAGGCGAGGAAGCTCGCCGCCGCGTTGCCCCGCCACACCTCCACGCGGGAAAAGCCGCTCAGCGGCAGCTCGGCGAGGTTCACCACGTCGGCACCGTCGGGGTTGAGCGGGATGCCGTCGAGAAAGACCTCCACCTGTCGCAGGGTGGAGCCGCGGATGCTCACCGCCGAGAAGTCGCCGAGGCCGCCGAGGCGCTGCACCTGCGCGCCGGCGGCGGTGTCGACCAAGTCGGCCACGCCCACGCCGCGGGCCAGCGACTCGTCGGCCGCGAGCACGGTGACGCTCGCCGAGGTGCGCGAGGGATCGGGCGCCGCCAGCGCCTCGCCCTCGACGATCACTTCCTCGTCGGCAGCGGCAGCGATGGGGGCGAACAAGAACAGGACGGCTCCGGGAGGACTCCGGAGCGGGCTGCCGAGCGACGGTGGCCCACGGGGGGCACGGTCGGACGCGGCATCCCGGCTCCGGGGATCGGGCCACGAGGGCCCTTGCGTCCATCTCGCGGCCAGGTTTCCCGGCTCGGGGCCATCGTCCCCGCCGCCTTCCCAGGACGTGTCCCAGTGGCAAATGGCGGGGCTTGACCCCTCACGGTTGCGGGCCAGCGTCGGAGTTGCACCGACTTCCCTGTGACCGCGAGGTGGACGTGGTGGCTATGTGACCGGGGGCGAGCGCGCAAGTGAGGCCGTTTACCGGTGTCTGAGAGCGCGGGTGCGATACGCGCGCGGCGTGCAGAACCCCCCCGCCGCGGGCCGCGTTGCCCTCGTGCTCGCCGTGGCGATCGCCGCGGTTTCGGTAGCTGGGACGCTGGTGCGCCTTGCGCCGGGAGCCTCTCCGGTGGCACTGGCGTTCTGGCGGGTGCTGCTGGCGGCGGCGGTGACCCTGCCCTTCGCGCGCCGGATGTCGCGACACGACGTGATGCTCACCGTGCTGGGGGGCCTGTTCCTCGCGCTGCACTTCTGGGCCTGGTTCGCGTCGCTCGGTCTCACCAGCGTGATGCGGAGCACCCTGCTCGTGTGCCTCACCCCGATCTGGGCCGGGGTGATGGAGGGGGTGATCCTGCGGCAGGCGCCCGGGCCGCGCTTCTGGGGCGGCATCGCGGTGGCGGTGAGCGGGGTTGCGCTGATGACGGGGGGCCTCGGCGAGGGCGGCTGGACCGGCGACGCGCTGGCGCTGCTCGGGGGCGTGCTCGGCGCCGCCTACTTCACCACGGGACGCCTCGTGCGCGCGCGAGTGACGATCTGGACCTACGCGCCCTATTCCTGCCTCGCGACGGCGTTCTGGCTGGGCATCCTGTCGCTCGGGCGCGGATCGTCGCTGGCGCTCGATGGGCCGGGCTGGTGGGTGGCGCTCGGTCTGGCGGCGGGCCCCCAGCTTCTCGGCCATGCCGGCTTCAACTACGCGGTGGGCCGGCTCCCGGCGGCGATCGTCGCGTCGGTGATCCTCCTCGAACCCGTCGGCGCCGCGATCGTCGCGGCGCTGGTGCTCGGCGAGGTGCCGGGGCCGCGGGAGATCGCGGGGGCGGCGGTGACGATCGCGGGGGTGGCGGTGGCGGCGCGGCGCTGAGACACCGTCGCGACCAGTCCTTGTCGTCTAGTCCTCGTCGTCGTCGCGGCCGCCGTCGATGCCGAGGATCGCCTCGGCAGCGGCGAGGCGCACTTCCTCGTTGACGTCGTCGAGCCGGGTGCGGAGGGCGCCTACCGCCTCGCGGGCGCGGAGGTCTTCCAGCGATCGGCAGGCCTCGGCGCGGACGGTGGCGTCGGGGTCGTCGAGGGCCCCGAGGAGGGGGGAAATCGCCTCGGCGGCGCCGGTGAAGCCGAGTAACTGCACGCAGAGGAAGCGCAGCGCGCCGTCGTCGGCCTCTTCCAGGCCCTCGACCAGGTCGGGGAGGGCCCCCTCGCGCTCGAAGAGCACGGCGTCGAAGGCGGCGTCGGCCTTCACCGGGTCGGGGTCGCGCATCCGTGTGAACAGGGTCTTGAATCGGGCGCGCATCGCGACCGGTGGCTAACGCCATGGCGGGGCAGCGGCACCGGCCCGGGTGTGCTAATCGGCGTCGGCGTGCGGATCCTGCTATCCAACGACGACGGCATCGAGGCGGCGGGGCTCGCCGCGCTCCGCCGGGCCGTCGAGGGCATGGGCGAGGTGTGGACGGTGGCGCCGGCCACCGAGCAGTCGGCCAAGAGCCACTCCTTCACCATGCACGAACCGCTCCGCGTGAAGCGCCACGAGGAGCGCCGCATCAGCGTGAACGGCACCCCCGCCGACGCGGTGTACCTCGCGATGCACGGGCTCCTGCCCGGGAAGCCCGACCTCGTGCTCTCCGGGATCAACTGCGGGTCCAATCTCGGCACCGACGTTCACTACTCTGGCACCGTGGCCGCCGCGCGGGAGGCCGCCAACCACGACGTGCCGGCCGTCGCCTTCTCCTTGCACCTTGGCCGCGACACGGGGCAGGTGGCCCTCTGGGACACCGCCATCGCCGTGGTCCGCGAGGTGCTCGATCGGGTGTCGCGACACGGCGTGCCGCCGATGACCGTGCTCAATGTGAACATCCCCAACCGCCCGCTGGCGGAGCTGCGGGGGGTCCGCACCGCCACCATGTCTCATCGCCGCTACGAGACGCTGGTGCGCGAGAGCGTCGACCTGAGGGGGCAGCCCTACTACTGGATCGGCGGTCCCCACCTGTGGTTCTCGGGCGACGAGCACGCCGATGGTCCGCTGTGCGACCAGGGCTTCGTCACCCTCACGCCGCTCGCCCTCGACATGACTGATCGCGCGGCCCTCGACTTGCTTCGGTGCTGGGAACGATGATGTTCGAAACTGCCTTGCATGAGGCGATGCGCACCTGGTTCGAATGGTCTCGCGACGCGGGCTATCTGGGCGTCTTCGTCATGATGGGGCTCGAGAGCACCATCGTCCCGGTGCCGAGCGAGATCATCATGCCGCCCGCCGGCTACTGGGCGTCGCAGGGCAAGATGTCGATGCCAGGGGTGATCCTCGCCGGCGGCGTGGGATCCACCGTCGGCAGCTCCCTGTGCTACTGGTTCACCTACACCGTCGGGCGCGCCTTCGTGCTGCGCTGGGGGAAATACTTCCTCCTGCCGCCAGGCAAGCTCGAGCTCGCGGAGAAGTGGCTCGCCCAGTTCGCCCTGGGCGGCGTGTTCCTCGCGCGGCTGTTGCCGGTGGTGCGCCACCTGATCGGGTTCCCCGCGGGGCTGGTGCGGATGCCCTTCTGGCCCTTCGCGGTCGTCACCTTCGTGGGCTCCACGCTGTGGTGCGCCGTGCTGGCGCTGTTCGGCGCCAAGACCCTCGGCAAGCGGCCCGACCTGCTCGACGACCCCTCGGCCCTCGCCAGCGTCATAAAGCATGATCTCCTCTGGTTCGTTGCCGGCATCGTCGCTCTCGGCGCGGGCTGGCTCTTCGTCAAGTGGTATGGAAATCGGAAGGTGTCCAATGTCTGAGCTCGCTGCTGCCATCAAGTCCACGATCCGAGATGTGCCCGACTTCCCCAAGCCGGGCATCATCTTCAAGGACATCACGCCCGTGCTCGCCCGGCACGACTTGATGAAGGGCATCACCGCGCGCTTCGCCGGCGGCTGTCGCGACAAGAAAATCGACGCCATCGTCGGCATGGAGTCGCGCGGCTTCCTCTTCGGCGTGCCCCTGGCGATGCACCTCGGCATCCCCTTCGTCCCGGCCCGCAAGCCGGGCAAGCTTCCCTACCACAAGGTGAGCGAGAGCTACGCGCTGGAATACGGGAGCGCCACGCTGGAGCTGCACACCGACGCTCTCGCCCGCGGGCAGCGCGCGCTCATCGTCGACGATCTCATCGCCACCGGGGGCACGGCGCTGGCCACCGCCAAGCTCGTCGAGCGACTCGGCGCCGAGGTGGCCGGCTTCGGCTTCGTCATCGAGTTGGCCTTCCTCGGCGGCCGGAAGGTTCTCGGGAACTACCCCGTCGACTCGATCGTCGCGTACTGAGTTCCACGGTAAGAACAACTGTTCGTTCAGTCGTGACTGAATGAACTGCTCATACTATATGGGAACCATGGACGCGCTGACCGAGGCCGAGGGCCATCGGCCCCGACGGCCACGAGGCGCGCGCGCATGCAGGAGGCCATCGCCTTCGCCGACTACATGGCCGGGGCCCTCGGGGGCATCCGGCAAGGCTGGCTGGAGCGACTCGCCCAGCTCCGAGGAGAACGATCATGACGCCCGACGCCGAGCTCAGCGGCTACGCTGAGGTGCGCGCCATGTACCAGGTGGATGTCGAGGGAACGCCCTGGCAACTGGTGGAGCGCGTGCGCCCGGGCTTCGAGATCGAGACCGGGCCGCGCGTGCGCGCCGTGGGCGTGGTGGAGGCTTTCCTCGCGCAGGGTCGCGACACCTCCGACGAGATCTACGACTTCCTCCAGGGCACCGAGGTGGGCGACCGTCTCGACGAGTTCTGCACGCCGGCGGAGAACTACAGCTTCGACGACATCCACGACTACCTCACCGTGGAGCGGCTCCACGTCGACTTCACCGGCGAGAAGGTCGACATCCGCGTGGGGCGGCAGGCGGTGAACTGGGGCAGCGCCCTGGTTTTCCACCCCACCGACCTCTACAACGAGGTGATCGCCAGCGAGCCCTGGCGCGAGCGCACCGGGGTGAACGCGGTCCGCGCCAACATCGCCCTCGGCGACCACGGCATCACCGCGCTGGCGACGATGGACGACGACCTCAGCGCCTTCGAGAAGGCCGCCGCCAACGACGACGGCGCCGACGAGGACATCGGCGAGGGATTCCCCAGGTATGAGGACCTGCCGGTGTCGGTGGCGCTCAAGGGCACTCTCCGCGCGGTGCAGACCGACTTCTCGGTGGTGGCCAACTACCGCCCCGACGGCGACTACTTCCTGGGCGGCGACCTTCGCGGCACCCTCGGCGCCGGCTGGTGGGTGGAGGGCGGCTGGCACGGCGAGGCGGCTGCACCCGAGGTGGTGGCGGGCCTCGACTACTCCTTCCCCTGGGGCGACCGCTTCTACGTGGCCGCCGAGTACCGCTACGACGGCACCGGGGAGGCCAACCCCGACGACTACGACTACTCGCTGCGCAGCTCCACGGTGGAGATGCCCTACACCTGCGAGTTCGCCACCTTCGGGTCGGACGACAACAGCGACGAGGAAGCCAAGCCGCGGGTCACCCTCGGCCAGCACTACGTCGACGGCACCGTCAACGTGATGTTCCTCGACAACTACGGGATCAGCACCACCGCCATCGCCAACGTCGTCGACGGGACGGGGCTCCTGGTGCCCGACGTGTCGGTGCTCCTGGGCGACCGCGTGGCGGTGCACGTGGGCGCGCAGATCCCCTTTGGCAAGGAGGGCGAGTTCGTGCCGCCCGTCGAGCTTTTCGAGGTGGCGGTGGGCGACGCGTCGCTCGACCTGTCGGGCTTCGTCCCGGCGGCCACCCTCAACGCCTGGGCCCGGTACAGCTTCTAGGGAGCGTCCATGATCTGCGAACTGATCGATGCGAAGAAGGTCTACCCGATGGGCGACTTCGAGGTCACCGCGCTGAAGGGGGTCACGGTGGGCGTGCAAGCCGGTGAGTTCACCGTGTTCGCGGGCCCCTCCGGCAGCGGCAAGTCCACGGCGCTCAACCTGATCGGTTGCCTCGACCGTCCCTCGTCGGGCCGGGTGAAGGTCGACGGTCGCGACGTGGAAGCGCTCTCCGACGGCGAGCTCGGCGCGGTGCGGGCGCGGCGCATCGGCTTCATCTTCCAGAGCTTCAACCTAGTTCCCGTCCTCACCGCCGCCGAGAACGTCGACCTCGCGCTCCGCCTGGCCGGTCTCGACGACGGCCGGAAGGCGAAGGTGGAGCAGGCGCTCGTGGAGGTAGGGCTGCAGGACTACATGACGAGGCGCCCCTCGCAGCTCTCCGGCGGACAGCAACAGCGCGTGGCCATCGCCCGCGCCCTGGTGAAGAAGCCCGCGATCATCATCGCCGACGAGCCCACCGCCAACCTCGACAGCGCCAACGCCGCGGCCATCCTCGACCTGATGCGCGAGATGAACGAGCACAGTGGCGCCACCTTCTTGTTCTCCACCCACGACCCGATGGTGATGGATCGTGCCCGCCGGGTGGTGCGCCTGAAGGACGGCGAGATTGTCGTCGACGAGCGGAGGTAGGCGATGCCCTTCCTGCTGGTGCTCGCCGCGCGCAACCTCACGCGCAACGTGAAACGCACGCTCATCACGGCGGCGGCGGTGGTGGCCGGCGTGGCGATCATGATCCTCGGCTGGGGGCTCGTCGACGGGCTCGACGAGAACTTCCTCCGCGCCGCGCGCACCACCTACGCAGGCGAGGTGCTCTTGCGACCCGAGGGTTACCCGGACGACGGGGTGCGCTTCCCTCTAGACGACTCGCGACAGGTTTCCGACCAGCTGAAGGCGGCGCTGGACGCGGAGGGCGCGTGGACCACCCGGGCCGCCTTCCCGGTGCGCGTCGTGCACGGCGAGAACGCCGACCGCGCCGTCACCTGGGCCTACGAGCACGACCGGGAGACGACGGTATTTTCCCGGGCCGGCTGGAAGCTCGACGGCCGCTGGCCCGAGCCCGGCAAGAACGAGCTGGTGGCCGGCTGGGCCTTCGGGCGCCTGCTGGGCGTGAAGCCCGGCGACGAGGTGATCGTGGAAGGGCGCACCCGCGACGGCGCGCACAATGCGCTGCTGTTCACCGTGGTGGGCCTCGCCCGCTCCGACAACGCGGGCCTCGACAACAGCGGCATCTGGATGGAGATGAGCACCGCCGAGTCGCTGGCGCTGCTCGACGGCAATCGCACCCACGTGGCACTAGTCCCTCGCGACGGCGGCGCCCGGGCCGAGGCGCTGGCCACCGCGCTCAGTCGCGAGGGCTGGGCGGCGATGTCGCTCGCGGCGGAGTGCGAGGACATGATCGCCATCAACGAGATCCGCCGCCGGGCGCTGGGGATGGTGGTGGTGATGATCATGGCCATCGCCGCCACCGGCATCGCCAACACGGTGATCATGGCGGCCTTCGAGCGGGTGCGCGAGATCGGCACCCTCATCGCGCTCGGCATGCCGCGGGCGCAGGTGCGCGCGCTGTTCCTCCTGGAGGGCGCGATCATGGGCCTCCTGGCGGGCGTGGTGGGCGCGGTGGCGGGCGGCGCGCTGGTGTCGTACTGGCAAGCCAACGGCTTCTCCGTGGGCGAGGAGGTGATGAGCGCCAGCGGCAACATGGCCGTGTCGCAGTACGTCTACACCCAGTTCGGCTGGGGGTCGGTGTTCCTCTCGCTCTGCTTCGGCGTGGGCGTGGCGCTCCTCGCGTCGTTGTGGCCGGCCCACAACGCCTCGCAGATCATCCCCGCCGACGCCGTGAGGGCTGACTGATGGAACTGATCCTGTCGATGGCCGTGCGCAACCTCGGCCGCAATCGCCGCCGCACCCTGCTCACCGCGCTCACCGTGGCCATCGGCGTGGCGCTGTTGACCATCGCGATGTCCTTCGTGGGCGGGGTGTTCTGGGCCGCGCTCGAGAAGGTGAGCGCGATGGCGGGCGAGGTGCGCGTGGTGACGCCCAGGTACGCGCAGCGCGACCAGCTCATGCCCCTGTCGGAGAACATCCCGGAGACGGCCGCGCTCGAGGCGGCGATCCGCGCCAGCGACGGCGTGACGGCGGTGTACCCGCACATCGCGATCGGCGTCACCGGTGCCGTGGGCGACGACGAGATCGGCGAGCGCTTCGGCCTGCTTCACGGCGCGCCGACGGAGTTCTACACCGAGCGCCTCGACCTCGACGCCCACCTGCAGGAAGGCACGATGCCCTCCTTCGGCGGCGAGGACTGGGCGAGCGTGGGCGCGCGGCCGAAGTTCCCGGTGTACGCGCTCGTGGGCCGCCAGTTCGCCGAGGAGGTGGGCGCCAAGGCGGGCACCGAGGTGATCCTCACGGGGCAGCGCCAGGACGGCTCGCCCTCGGGGATGCGCGTCTTAGTGGCGGGCGTCGTCGACCTCGGTAACAGCGCGCAGAACCGCCAGTTGTGGGTGAGCCTCGACGCGGCCCGCTGGATGACGGAGATCCCCGCGGGCGCCACCGAGCTGATGGTGTTCGGCGAGGACTGGGAGTCGGCCCCGGAGCTCGCCGCCTCGCTGCGCGACGAGGCCGCGCTGTCCGGGCTCGACGTCAGGGCCTGGAGCGAGCGGCCGCCCTACGACGGCCTCGTGGGCTTCGCGCAGGTGCTCCATGCAATAGCCGGCGGGGTGATCGTGTTCATCACCGCGCTGGGCGTGCTCAACACCATGTTCATGTCGGTGCTGGAGCGCACCGCCGAGATCGGCGTGATGCGCGCCATGGGCCTGCGCGCGTGGCAGTCGGTGGTGCTGTTCGTGGTGGAGGCCATGGCCATCGCCACCGTTGGCGGCGCCGTGGGGGTGCTGGTGGGCGCGCCGGTGTCGCTGTACCTCGGCCACCAAGGCATCGACTTCGGCGCCGCCGTGGACAAGCTGCCGCCTACCATCCCCATCAACACCATCGTGCGGCCGGTCCTCGACTGGAACGTGGCGCTCATGGGCGTGGTGCTCGGCTACGCGATGGCGCTGGTGGGCGGGTTCTTGCCTGCCTGGCGCGCGTCGCAGATCCAACCTGTCGAGGCGATGCGCTCGCGTCGTTAGCCCTCTGGAGTTCCCATGAAGTTGCTTCTCCTCGCCCTCGCCCTTGCCATCCCCGGGATCGCCCGCGCCATCACCGTTGACGACATGCTCGATCACGTCGACAAGAACCTCACCTACGACAGCCGCGAGTCGAGCGTCCGGATGACGGTGGTGAAGTCGGGGACCACCAAGTCGTACCTCATGCACTCCTTCGGCCGCGGCGCCGAGGAGATGGCGATGGAGTACCTGGAGCCCGCGCGCGACAAGGGCACGAAGATGCTCAAGAAGAACGACGAACTATGGATGTGGCTGCCGAGCGTCGAGAAGACCCAGAAGATCTCGGGTCACATGCTGCGCCAGGGCATGATGGGCAGCGACATGTCCTACGAGGACCTGATGGAGCAGTCCACCTGGCGCGACGCCTACACCGGCACCGTCGTGGGCGAGGAAACGCTCGATGGTCGCAAGGTGTGGAAGGTGGATTTGAAGGCCAAGGACACCACGGTGAGCTACCCGCGTCGCCTCATCTGGGTCGACCAGGCCAGCTACATCCCGCTGAAGCAGGAACTCTACGCGCTCTCCGGCATGTTGCTCAAGACGTGGACGATGAGCGACATCCGCACGGTGGGCGACCGGCAGTTCGCCTACAAGATGGTGGTGGAAGACAAGGTGCAGAAGAACAGTCGCACCGAGATCACCTTCGAGTCGGTGGCCTTCGCGGTGCCCCTGGAGGAGGAAGTGTTTTCCACCCGGTGGCTGGAGCGCTGATCCACTTCGCGGGCGAGGTCGTAGCAACGCCAGATGGTTGCCATGTTGACATCGCTGCGCGCGAAGAGATACGGTCGGCCGTTCGCCGTGCGGGATTACGCCCCTCTACTCGCCCCCCCCGACGACGCCGCGTTGGTGCTCGCCATGTCGCGCGGCGACCGCGATGCGCTCGGGCAACTTTACGACCGCTACGCCGGGCTCCTGCTCGCCATCGGCACGCGCATGCTTCACGACGTCGGCGAGGCCCAGGAGGTGCTCCACGAGGTGTTCGTCGAGGCGTTCCGCGCCGCGCACGGCTACGAGCCGGCCCGGGGCACCGTGCGCGCGTGGCTCGCCACGCGCATGCGCAGCCGCTCGCTCGACCGCATCAAGTCGCACGGGCGCAGCCGCACGGTCGATATCGAGACGGTGGGCGACGTGCCGGCACGCGACGATGGCGGCGCCCCCACGGGCGACGAGGCTCGCCTGCGCGGTGCGCTCGACGCCCTGCCGGTGGACCAGCGTGCCGTGATCGAACTGGCCTACTTCGACGGGCTCTCTTCTAGTGAGATTGCGTCACGGCTATCGATCCCCGTCGGCACGGTGAAGTCGCGCACGGCGGCGGCCTTCGGCAAGCTCCGCGGCCTCCTGGGGGCCTCGTGAGCACCCGGGAGCTGGCCGAGGCGGCCGGGATCTCCGAGGCGGAGGCCGAGGAGCTGATCGCGGCGGCGATCGCCGCGCCCGTGGCACCGCCGCCGAACTGGCGCGCGCGCCTGCTCGCGGCAGTGGCGCCCGCCTGGGGCGCCTTCGTGTCGGCCTTCGCGGCGCAGATCGACCTGCCCGTGGAAAAGGCGCGCGAGTTGCTCGACCGCGCCGAGCGTGCGGCCGCCTGGGTGGCGGGACCCTTGCCGGGCGTGAGCGTGTTTCACTTGCCCTCGGGACCGGCCTGCTCCGGTGCCGACGTGGGCCTCGTGCGCCTGGGCGCGGGCGTGGTGTTCCCGCCGCACCGCCACCTCGGGCCGGAGCGGGTGCTGGTCCTCGACGGCAGCTACATCGACGATCGTGGCCGCGAGTTCCGCCCCGGCGACCGCGACGAACGCGACGAGGGGGAGCCACACCACTTCGTGGCGGGGGCCAACGGGGTGGTGTTCGTGGTTGTGCTTCGCGAGGGGATCGCCATCCCCACGCCGGATGGCGGGGAGATCGTCGTCAGGGGCTAGTCGTCGTCGAGCTTCGCGTGGCCGAGCGCGTGCATCGCGATGCCGAGGAACTCGTCTTCCGACATCGGGTCGACGTCGCCGTGCGAAATGGCGACGAAATGCCGCTTCCGAACGGTCTAGGCGAGGTCGAGGGACCCGGGCGGGATCAACCGGTCCGCGATGGTGGGAATGTTGGCCGCGGGGACGGCGTGGAGCACTACGCGGGGCGCGCTCCCTCGCAGGTCGAGGACCTCCAGGGGGGTGCCGTCGAGCCAAATGGGCGCGGGCTCACCCGACCACGGGCTGTCGGGCGTAGACCGCGGCCCGACGCACCGCTTACCCCGCCTCGCGGCGACGGCGGAGCATCGCCAGCGCGCTGGCGACGGCGGCGAGGCCCGCGCCCGAGCCAGCGGCGGCGCCGGCGTTGCAGGACAGCCCGCCGTAGAGGCCGCCCACGCGGTCAGCGTCGTTGGTGTCGAGGCCCGTGCCGGTGTCGAGGTCGGGGTCGGTGTCGCTCGGCTCGCCGCTGTCGTCGGTGTCCCCCGTGTCGGGCGGGCTGCCGTCGTAGCCGTCGCAGTCGTTGTCGATGCCGTCGCCCTCGACCTCCTCGGCGGCGGGGTTCACGTGCTCGCGCCCGTCGTCGCAGTCGTCGCCATTGTCGACGAATCCCCTGATGTCCTCGCAGCTGACGAAGCCGTTGCTGGGGTCGCCGTAGCCGTCGCCGTCGCTGTCGATGTAGATCGAGTGGCCGTCGACCGGGTTCTCGTCGGTGTAGCCGTCGCAGTCGTTGTCGACCTCGTCGCACACCTCGTCGGCGCCGGGGTAGGCGGCGCTCGAACCGTCGTCGCAGTCGTCGCAGGCCACGTGGCCGTCGCCATCGTTGTCGTCGGAGCCCACGTAGCCGTCGCAATTGTAGTCGCTCGGGTCGCCGCAGACATCGCTGGCGCCTGGGTTGTAGGCCGAGCTGTTGTCGTTGCAGTCGGCGCCGGGGTCGCTCTCGGCCGCCTCGGCCACGTCGTCGCAGTCCTCGTCGCTGCTGGTCACGGTGTCGGTGTCTGAGCGGTACTCGTCGAGGTCGCCGTCCGTGTAGCAGACTTCCTTTCCGTCGCAGTCCTGGTCGATCTCGTCGCCCACCACCTCGGCGGCGCCGGGACTGACCGAGGCGTCGGCGTCGTCGCAGTCGCCCACGGGGTCGCTGCCCTCGCCCTCGCCGCTGTCGAGGCAGTCGCTGTCGGTGCCGTTCACGGTGGAACTGGTGTCGGGGCGGTAGCCGTCGTCGTCCTCATCGACGTAGCAGGTTTCCTCGCCGTTGCAGTCCTGATCGATGCCGTCGCCCGCGGTCTCGGCGGCGCCGGGGTTCACCGCCGCGTCGGCGTCGTCGCACTCCTCGCAGGCGGCGTAGCCGTCGCCGTCGTTGTCGTCGTAGCCCACCGCGCCGTCGCAATTGTAGTCGTTGGGGTCGGCGCAGTCGGTCTCGCTGGCGCCAGGGCTGTAGGCGGCGTCGGTGTCGTCGCAGTCGCCGCCCGCGTCGCCGGTGGATCCCTCGTTGGTGTCGTCACAGTCGGTGTCGCTCGATTCGACGGTGCCCGGCTCGTCGGCCAGGTAGCCGTCGTCGTCCTCGTCGAGGAAACAGGTCTCGGCGCCGTCGCAGTCGGCGTCGACGGCGTCGCCGGTGGTCTCCTCGGCGCCAGGGTTGACCTCGGCGTCGTCGTCGTCGCAGTCTCCGCCGGGGTCGCCGGCGCTCGCCTCGCCGCTGTCGTCGCAGTCGCTGTCGGTGGAGCTGGTGGTGCCGGTGGTGCGGTAGCCGTCGCCGTCGGCATCGACGTAGCACACCTCGGCGCCGTCGCAGTCCTGGTCGACCTCGTCGCCGGTGCCCTCGGTGGCGCCGGGACTGACCGAGGCGTCGGCGTCGTCGCAGTCGCCGACGGGGTCGCTGTCCTCCGCCTCGCCCGCGTCGGTGCAGTCGCCGTCGGCGCTCGCGACGCTGGCGGTGGTGCGGTAACCGTCGTTATCGGCGTCGGCGTAGCAGGCCTCCATGCCGTCGCAGTCGCTGTCGAGGCCGTCGCCCACCACCTCGGCGGCGCCGGCGTTCACCGCCGCGTCGCTGTCGTCGCAGTCGGCAGGCGCGCTCGACGGGGCCTCGCCCGCGTCGCCGCAGTCCACGTCGGCGCTCGTGACGGTGCGGGTGCCCCGGTAGCCGTCGCCGTCGGCATCGACGTAGCACACCTCGGCGCCGTCGCAGTCCTGGTCGACCTCGTCGCCGGTGGTCTCCCTGGCGCCGGGCGAGACGGCGGCGTCGCTGTCGTCGCAGTCGGTGGTCGCGCTACTGTCGCTGCCCTCGCCGGCGTCGCTGCAGTCGGTGTCGGCGCTGGTCGTCGTGTCGCCGCTGGTGTCGAGGTAGCCGTCGCCGTCGCCGTCGGCGTAGCACACCTCGGTACCGTCGCAGTCCTGGTCGATCTCGTCGCCCGCCGTCTCGGTGGCGCCGGCGTTCACCGCCGCGTCGCTGTCGTCGCAGTCGGCAGGCGCGCTCGACGGGGCCTCGCCCGCGTCGCCGCAGTCCACGTCGGCGCTCGTGACGGTGCGGGTGCCCCGGTAGCCGTCGCCG
>Ga0194131_10005636_pt1 | contig 17898 bp, 19 predicted proteins | sample TA2KigO120mmetaG_FD_148631 | JGI IMG/M metagenome (GOLD analysis project Ga0194131, IMG submission 148631) | Freshwater microbial communities from Lake Tanganyika, Tanzania - TA2015053 Kigoma Offshore 120m | ecosystem: Environmental > Aquatic > Freshwater > Lake | place: Tanzania: Lake... | reverse complement strand
GATCCCGGTCGAGCTCGTGGTCGCCGAGCCGCCGCCACGCGCGGACGCCCCGGCCGCCGCGGCCACCCCCGCGCCCCGGATGACGCCGCCGAAGCCGATCGTCAAGCCACCGCCGAAGGTCGAGCCGCGCCGCGAGCCGCCGAAGCCCGACGCGCGGCGACCCGAGTCATCCGTCGCGGCGGCGCCGCCGGCGCCCCTCGAGACGTCGCCGACCGCCGCCGCGTCTCCCGCGCCCGCGGCGGCGCCCTCCGTCACACTTCCCGCCACCGCGCCGGCGCCTACGACGACGCCCTCAGGCGGGGCGGGTGTCTCGCTGGTGGAAGGCGCGCCGCATACGCCCCGACCGACGGGACCGACCGTGGCCTCGGTCCCGCCCGACGGCGGGGTCACGCAGGTCGCGCGCCCGACCGGCGGCTACCAGGTGAAGCCGTCGTACCCGACCAGCGCACGGCGGCTCGGCGTCCAGGGCACGACGCTGCTGCGCGTGCACGTGCTCGCCGACGGCCGCGTGGGCGAGGTCGGCGTCGAGGAGTCCGCGGGCCATCCGGACCTCGACCAGGCCGCGAGCGAAGCCGTACGGCGGTGGCGCTTCGAGCCCGCGCGCCGCGGCAGCGAAGCCGTCGCGATGTGGGTGCGGCTGCCGGTGGAGTTTCGACTGAAGTGAGGACCGGCGACAGGAGGGATGCATGACGAGGACGCGTACGGTGGTCCTGCTGTGCCTGCTGCTCACGCCGCTCGCCGCCGCCGCGCAGCCGGGGACCGCGCCGACGCTGCCGCCGGTGGTGGTCGAAACGCCGCGCCTCGTCCCGGAGCGGCGGCAGACGGACGAGCAAGCCCGCGACGAGATCCAGCGCGTGCCCGGCAGCGTCGACATCATCCCCCAGGACCGCATCGAGGAAGGGCGCGCGGCGAACCTCAAGGACGTGCTCGACTTCACGCCGGGCGTGCTCGTGCGGTCGCGCTTCGGCGCCGCCGACGAGGCCCAGGTCTCCATCCGCGGCTCGGGCCTGCGCAACAACTTCCACCTTCGGGGCCTCAACGTCCTGCTCGACGGCTTCGTGTACGGACAGGCGGACGGGTTCAGCGACTTCGAGTCGCTCGAGCTGCTCTCCGTGAAGCGCATCGAGGTCTACAAGGGCGCCAACGCGCTGCGGTACGGTGGCTTCACGCTCGGCGGCGCGATCAATCTGGTCACCAAGACGGGCCACGACGAGGGGCTCGTCGGCCTGCGGAGCGAGGCGGGGTCGTTCGGCTACGCGAAGAACCACATCGCCACCGGCCAGGTGTGGGGGCCCTTCGACCTCTATGCGGGCTACACCGACATGGTGCTCGAGGGCTACCGCGACTTCAGCGCACAGATTCGCCACCGCTTCTACTCGACCTACGGATACGCGCTCGGCGGCGGGACCACCCTGCGCCTCGACGTCTCGCACACGCACAACAACGAGCAGCTTCCGGGCTCGCTCACCCGGAACGAGTTCGAGGCGAACCCCCGGCAGGCCGACCCCGGCAGCGTGGCGGCGCGGGCGGGGCGTCACTACGACTACACGCGCGGCGCCTTCACGGTCCGGACGCCGCTCGGCCAGACGGGCGCGCTCGAAGGCCGGGCCCAGCTCGACTACCTCGACATGGACCATCCGCTCAGCTTCGCCATCCTCGACCACACGACCTACACCTGGGGCGGCGAGGTCCGCTACGTGGAGACCGCGCCGCTGTTCGGGATGGCGAGCCGCTTCACCGTGGGTCTCCAGTACCTCTCGACCGACCAGCAGGACGTCAACTTCGCCCAGCGCCTGGGCAACCGTGGCGCGCGGACGAAGAACCAGACGAACCAGGCGACGAACGTCGCGCTCTACGTGGAGGAGCAGCTCGACGTGACGCCGGCCGTCACGCTCATCGTCGGCGCACGCGAGCAGTGGGCGTACCGCGCGGTGCGGGACCGGTTTCTCGCCAACGGCAACCAGTCCGGCGACGTCGACTATGTCGCGTTCGTGCCCCGGTTCGGCGCCATCGGCCGGCTGACGAAGGACGTGCAGGTCTACGGCAACGCGAGCTACGCCTACGAGCCGCCGCTGATCCTCGAGCTGACCGCGCCCGGTCAGCTCAACACCCGAAACCTGAGCCTCCTCGAGCCGCAGAAGGCGTGGCAGTTCGAGCTGGGCGCGCGCGGGCGCGCGCTCGACCGGGCCGCGTGGGACGTCGCCGTCTACGACATCGAGCTGTGGGACGAGATCCAGAACGTCAACGTGCAGCCGTTCACCGGCGCCCCGTTCACGATCCCCCGCTACCGGAACATCGAGCGCTCGCGGCACATGGGCGTCGAGGCGGGGTTCGACGTCACGCTGGCGCGCGACCTCGCGGGCGGCGCCCTCAGCGGACGCGCCGCCTACACGTGGTCGCGGTTCGTGTTCGTGGACGACCCGAGCTTCGGCGACAACGACATCCCCGGCGCGCCGCGGCACTTCCTGCGCGCGGAGCTGCGCTGGGACCATCCCTCCGGCTTCTGGCTCGCGCCCAACGTGGAGCTGGTGCCCGAGGGCTACGTCGTGAACAGCACGAACCGCAACCGCACGCCCGCCTACGAGCTCGGTGGCGTGCGGATGGGCTACGACTACAAGCCGTGGAACCTCAGCATCTTCTTCGAGGGCAAGAACCTCGCGGATACGCCGTGGGTCTCGTCGGTGGTGGTCGACAGCGCCACGGGCCGATTCTTCGAGCCGGGCGACGGCCGCGCGTTCTACGGCGGGATCGCGTGGCGCTGGAAGTGACGTCATGAATCCAGGATCGCTCGCCCGGAGGCTCCCTGCCGCGCGCGCCGCCGCCGCGGCCGTCGTCGTGGGCGTGCTCGCGTGGGCCGCCACCGGGGACGCCGACGGCCATCGCATCGAGATCGCGCATCCCGGCACGGGTCACGACGTGCACGTGTCGGCGCCGGCGCTCGCCGCCGACGGCCTGGGGCCGGTCGTGGCGTGGATCACCAAGGTGGACGAAGAGAACGTCGTCTACCTCGTGCGTCCGGCCGGCACCCGCGTCCGCGTGAATCCTCCGGGACTCGGCGCGGAGTCGCTCCACCAGAGTCCCGGGCTCGCGATCGGGCCCGGCGACGAGATCTACGTGAGCTGGGCGGCCGCGCGTCGGCCGAGACCGGCGGGCGCGCTCGTCGTCTCGGACCTGTATCTCTCGCGCTCGGTGGACGGGGGCCAGACGTTCGAGTCGCTGCGCGTGACCGACGACGCTCCCACGTCCCACTCGTTCGAGGGCCTGGCGGTCGCGCCGGACGGCGCGGTGCTGCTCGCGTGGATCGAGACGAAGGCCGGCGGCCGGCCCCGGACGCACCTCGCGCGGCTCGGCGAGCGCGGCAGCCGCGTCGAATCGGTGCGCGCGCTCGACGACAACGAGACGTGCGTGTGCTGCCGCATCGCGCTCGCGACGGCGCGACCCGGCCGGGTCGCGGTGTTCTGGCGGACGGTGATGCCGGGCGACATCCGCGACATGGTGCTCGCGCGCTCGCTGGACGGCGCCCGCACGACCGCCGCGCCCGCGCGCGTCCATGCCGACGACTGGACGATCACCGCCTGCCCGCACCGCGGCGGCAGCGTGGCGTTCGATGCCCGAGGCCGGACGCACGCGGTGTGGTACACGGAAGGCACGCGGGGAGAGCCGGACGTCCTCTATGCCGTCGCGCCCGACGGCGCGCGCTTCGGACCGCCGCAGCGCGTGCACGTCGCGCGGGGCACGATCCCCGACCACGCGCGCCTGGCCGTGCAACCCGACGGGCGCGCCGTCATCGTCTGGGAAGACGCGACGGCGGTCCGCCGCCGCATCCTCGTGCGAGAGACGACGCCGGCGGGACCGCTCGGGCCGATCGTGTATTGTCGACAGCGGTGAAGGCAGTCGCGCCCGACGTGGTCGTTGCGCCTGGCGCCGCCGTGCTGGTCGCCTGGCACGAGGAGCGTTTCCCCAGCATTCGGACGGTCGTGACGCGGCTCTCCGCCGCGCCGGCCGCGCGGAGGACCAAGTGAAGCGTCGCCGGCCCATCGTGATCGCCGTCGCCGTGGCCGCCCTCGTCGCGACGGCCGCCGCCGCGCAGCACCAGCACCACCATCACCAGGCGCCCGCGGCGCAGAAGCCGGCGCCCCATCAGCACGGCACGAGCGCCCCCGCGACGCCGCCCCGGCCCCCGCAGGGAAAGCCCGCCGCCGCGCCCGGGTCGCGGCGCGTGACGATGGACGAGCTGCATCGCATGGGCGGCGTGCCGCGCGGCTGGGCGTTCACGCTCCCCGCGGGTGGCGACGCGGCGCGCGGCAAGCAGGCGTTCGCGGATCTCGAGTGCTTCACATGTCACGTAATCGAAGGCGCGGGATTTCCGCCCCCCTCGGGCGACGGCAAGACCGGGCCGGCGCTCACGGGCATGGGGAAGCACCACCCGGCGGAGTACTTCGCGGAGTCGATCCTGGCGCCGAACGCCGTGATCGTCGAAGGCCCGGGGTGGATCGGGCCCGACGGCCGCTCGATCATGCCGAGCTACGCCGATTCGCTCAGCGTCACGCAGCTCCTCGACCTCGTCGCGTTCATCCAGGCGCAGGACGGCGGCGGACACCACGCCCACGAGGCCCCACGGGAACGGACCGTCGGCCCGTACCGCGTGCGCCTCGCCTTCCACCCGGCGGGCGGCGGACACGGCTCGCACGCCGGACACGGCTCCCACGCCGGGCACGGCGACACGAAGCGGGGCGCCGCCGCCGGAACCGCGGGGCACCTCGTGGTATTCGTAAGTGATGCGACCACGCGGGAGGCCGTCCCATATCTGCCGGTGACCGCCGGCATCCATGTGCAGGGCGCCGCCTCCCGCACTGTGAAGCTCGCGCCGATGCTCGGAGGGTCGGGCTTTCACTACGGGGCCGACACGACGTTGCCGCCGCGCACGCAGCGCGTCGTGGTCACGCTCGGCGCCCCGACGATCGCGGTGATGGGCCCGGAGCGCGCGCGGCTGGCCCGGTCGCACACCGTCTCCTTCGACTGGGGCCACGCCGAACACTGACGCGGCTCCTCGCGGGCCTCGTGGTCCTGGCGCCGGCGACCGTGTGGGCCGACCACCCCGGCCCGTTTCGCTCGGAGGGCATGAGCCCGCTGATGAGCGCGCTCGTCACCGCCGGGCTCGCGTTCGCGGTGGCCATGATCGTCGTGGTGGTCGTGGTGCTCCTCACCCGCAAGCGCCCCGACGACGCGGCCGACGCGGAGTCGGACGGCGGATGACGCGCCGGCTCCTCCTCGCGCTCGCGCTCCTCCTGCCCGCCGCCGCCGAGGCGCACGCGGTGCTGACGAAGTCGACGCCCGCGCGCCGCGCCGTGATCGCGGCCTCGCCGCCGAAGGCGGAGCTGGTCTTCAACGAGCGGCTCGAGGCCGCGTACTCGACGCTCAGCGTATGGAGCGCGGCGAACGTGCGCGTCGACGACGGCAAGGTCGTCGTCGGCCCCGAGGATCCGCGGCGCCTCTCGGTCGCGCTGCCTCCGCTCGCGCGCGGGCGCTACGTGGTGAAGTTCCGTGTCCTGTCCGTCGACGGCCACATCGTGGAAGGCACGGTGCCGTTCGAGGTCCGCCCCCGCCCGTAGCCGGCTTCTTGTTGCAAACGATTGGCGACTGGGTTAAGTCTAGCTCGCCATGAAGAGCCGGGTGCCGTCGCCGATGCTCCTGCTCGCGCTGCTCGCGGCGGCCGCCATGCTGCTGCAGGCGGGCAGCGTGCCGCACGTGCACGAGGACCACGACCACGAGGCGGGGCTCTTCAACCAGGAGCACGACCTCACGCTGCTGGCCGCGCTGGCGGCGCACGCACTCGAGGTCGACGCGGTGCCGGCTCCGGTCGTCGCGGCGGTGTCCGCGCCGGTCGTCCCGTTCGTTCGCGCCGCCCCCGCCCTTCGGCTGACCCGCGCCGGCGAGAGCCGCGCCCCGCCCGGCGCCTGACCCCTCCGCGCACCGCACCGATCGGCGTCGCCCCACGGGTGACGTACGGTCACGGATGTGTCTCGCTCGACGGAGGCAGTCATGTGGAAGCTCGTCTTCGGACTGATCATGGCGTTCGGCGCGCTCGCGGCACCCGCGCTCGCGCAGGACGCGGACGCGCTGCGGCGCGAGCTGGAGCAGATGCGTAAGCATTTCGAGATGTTGCGACACGAACAGCAGAAAGCACTCGAGGTCATGGCCGAGCGGCTGAGGACGATCGAAGCCGTGGGTGCCGTGCGGGCCGCCACGCCCGCGCCGGGCACGATCGTGCAGGCGGCGACGCCGAGCAGCGCGCCGATCACCACCGCCCAGGCGCCCGGCACGATGGACCTGCTGCGGCCGCGCGAGCCGTTCAAGCTGACGACGCGCGGGCCGGGGCAGCTCCTGTTCGACATGGGCATCGCCGCGGACTTCGTCGGCAACATCACCCAGCGCAACGTCGACCGCGCCAACGCCGGCACGTTCCGGGAGCGCGAGAACCGCTTCTTCCCGCGCGAGATCGAGCTGAGCCTGTTCGGCCAGATCGATCCGTACGCGCGCGGCGAAATCGTGATCGAAGCGGGCGAGGAAGCGGCGGGCGGCGAGATCGAGGTCCACCTCGCCGAGGCGCACCTCACGCTGCTCACCCTGCCCTTCAACACGCAGGCGAAGCTCGGCCGCATGCGCGCGCGCTACGGCTGGGCCAACCAGCTCCACGCGCACGACCTGCCCTGGATCGACGTCCCGCTCGTGCACCGGCGCTACTTCGGTGAGGAAGGCCTCGTCGAGAACGGCCTCGAAGCGAGCTGGATCCCGGGGCTGCCGTTCTTCCTCGAGATCGTCGGCGGCGTGTTCAACGGCGACAACGAGGTCGCGTTCGGCCACGGCAAGCTGAACCAGCCGCTGCTCACCGGGCGCCTGCGCACCTTCTTCGAGCTCACGGACCAGCACGCGCTCCAGCTCGGCGCCTCCGTGGCCTCCGGCCTCACCGGCGGACGCGGGCGCAGCACGCTGCCCGGGGTCGATGCGCGCTACAAGTACCGCCCGGCGACCTGGGCGCATCCGCTGGTGACCCTGGGCGGCGAGGCGATCTGGTCGATCCGCGCGGACGAGTTCGAGACCGAGAACCTCACCGACACCGACGGTGACGGCGTGCTCGACACGCTGCTCCCGGAGGCCGGGCGCCGTACGCGGCACCGCTTCGGCAGCTACGCGTACGGCGAAGTCCAGCCGTGGAAGCGGTGGGCGGGCGGCCTGCGCTACGACTACGTCGAGTCCGCGCTCGCCGGACGGGAGCAGGCGCTCTCGCCCTACGTCACGTTCTGGCCCTCGGAGTTCCTCCGCTTCCGCGTAGGCTACAAGAACACGTTCCGGACGCAGGACGCCGGGTTCTCCACGGAGAGCCGGGCGCGCCGCGTGGACGAGTTCTTCTTCCAGGCATCGTTCGTGCTGGGTGCGCACCCCGCGCACCCCTTCTGAGGAGCCGATGAAGACACGAGCCCGGCAGATCGTCCGCACGCTCGCGCCGCTGACCGTCGCGCTCGGCCTCCTGGGATGCCAGGAGGCCGCGCCGAAGGTCGAGGCGCCGAAGCCGGTGGTCGTCGCCAGCTTCTATCCGCTCTACGAGTTCGCGCGCCAGGTCGCCGGCGACCGGGCCGAGGTGGTCTCGCTGGTACCGCCCGGGGTCGAGCCCCACGATTGGGAGCCCGCCCCGGCGGACGTCGCCCGCGTCGAGAAGGCCGCGGTCTTCATCTACAACGGCGCCGGGTTCGATCCCGGCGCCGAGCGCCTCGCGAAGAACCTCGCCGCCGCCGGCAAGCCCGTCGTGGACGCGACGGCGGGGCTCCCCCTGCGGATGGTCGACGTCCGGGACCACGGCCACCACGCGCATGGCCACGGCCACAAGCACGACCACGGCAAGGCCAAGGCGGCCGCCCCCGAGGGATCGGCGAAGGCGGAGGAGCAGGATCCGCACGTCTGGGTCGATCCGATCCTCGCCAAAGCCCAGGTGGAGCTCATCCGCAGCGCCCTGGCGAAGGCGGACCCCCCCAACGCGGCCGGCTACGCCGAGCGGGCCGCCGGATTCGCGGCCAGACTCGATGCGCTCCACCAGTCGTACGAGAGAGGGCTCGCGGACTGCGCGCGGCGGGAGATCGTCGTCTCACACGCCGCCTTCACGTATCTCGCCCACCGGTATAAGCTTTCACAGGTCGCGGTGATGGGCCTGTCGCCCGAGGCGGAGCCGAGCCCCGCCGAGCTGGCCCGGGTCGTACGGACCGTACGCAAGCTGAAGGCGAAGACGATCTTCTTCGAGACCCTCGTGAGCAAGCGCGTCGCGGAGACGATCGCGGCGGAGGTGGGCGCGACCACGATGGTGCTGAACCCGATCGAGGGACTCACGCCGGACGAGGCGAAGGCCGGCAAGGACTATCTCAGCCTGATGGCGGACAACCTGACGAACCTTCGCGCCGCGCTGGACTGCAAGTGACGCCCGTCGTCCGCCTCGATCACGTCGGGATGGTCTACGGGGGCACGCGGGTCCTCGAGGACGTCACGTTCACGATCGAGGCGGGCGACTACCTCGGCATCATCGGGCCCAACGGCTCGGGCAAGACGACCCTGCTCAAGCTGATCCTCGGTCTGCTCGAGCCGACCGACGGGCGCGTCGAGCTGTTCGGGGTCGATCCGTGCGCGTTCCGGGACTGGCCGAAGATCGGCTACGTTCCCCAGCGCGCGACGTTCGACGCGACGCTCCCCGTCCGCGTCGACGAAGTGGTGCTGACCGGCCTCGTCTCCGCGCGGGCCCGGTTCGGCCGCGCACGCGCCACCGCGCGGCGCAAGGTCACCGACACGCTCGAGCTGGTCGGCATGGGCGCGCACGCGGCGGCGCGCATCGGCACCCTCTCCTCGGGTCAGCAGCAGCGCGTGCTGATCGCGCGCGCGCTGGTGCCGGAGCCCGCGCTGCTGATCCTCGACGAGCCGACCGGCGGCGTCGACCCCGAGGCGCAAGCCGGGTTCCACGCGCTGCTGCGCGAGCTCAACGCGACGCGCGGGGTGACGCTGGTCCTCGTCAGCCACGACGTCGGCGTGGTGGCGCGCGACGTGACCAAGCTCGCGTGCCTGAACCGGCGCGTGATCTTCTGCGGTCACCCGCACGACTTCGTGACGGACACGAACCTGACCGCGCTCTACGGCGCGGACGTCCGGCGCATCGGCCACGAGCCGCCCTGCGCGCACGCGGGCTGATGCCCGAGTTCCTCGAGTACGCGTTCATGCGGCGGGCGCTGCTCGCGGGCGCGATCACGGCGCTGATCTGCCCGGCCATCGGCGTGTTCCTCGTGCCCCGTCGGTTCTCGCTGATCGCGGATACGCTCGCCCACGTCGCGCTGGCCGGGGTGGCGCTGGGTCTGGTCGTCGGGGTGTCGCCGACCATCGGCGCGCTCGTCGTGACCGCCCTCGGCGCGGTGGGCATCGAGCGGCTGCGCGCGCGGGGCGCCCTGACCGGTGACGCGTCCCTGGCCGTCTTCCTCTCCGGGGGGCTGGCGCTCGCGGTGGTCCTGATCGGCCTCGGCCGCGGCTTCAACGTGGACCTCTTCGCGGTGCTCTTCGGCAGCATCCTCACGGTGACGCACACCGACCTGTGGCTCATCGCCGCACTCGGCGTCGTGGTCGCCGTCACGATCACCGCCCTCTACCCGCGCCTGCTCGCGGTCACGCTCAACGAGGACCTGGCCCGCACGAGCGGCGTCGCCGTCTCCACGCTCAACCTGGTGATCACGATCCTCACCGCGCTCACCACGGTCATCGCGATGCGGATGGTCGGCGTGCTGCTCGTGAGCGCCATGATCGTGATCCCGACGCTGGCCGGCTTCGCGCTCGCGCGCAGCTTCCGGGGCGCCCTGCTGACCGCGATGGCGATGGCGCTGCTCGCGATGGGCGCCGGGCTGATCCTGGCCTACTACCTGGGGCTCGCCGCCGGCGCCTCCGTGGTGCTCACCTCGCTGGTGCTGTTCGCGCTCACGGTCCCCGTCCGGCGCCTGCGCGCGCGCCACGCCCTCGCCGCCGCGTGCGCGGCCGCCGCGCTGCTGCCGGGCGTCGCCGCCGCGCATCCGCACGTGTGGATCGACTATGCCGCCGTCGTCCGCGTCGGCCCCGAGGGGCCCGAGGGGGTGCGGCTCGACTGGGCCTTCGACGAGATGCTGAGCTCGCTGGTGATCCAGAAATACGACACGAACAAGGACGGCAAGTTCTCGGCCGCGGAGAACCAGGCGATCGCGAAGGAGCACCTGGCCTATCTGAAGGACTCGAACTTCTTCGCCGACATCAAGGTCGACGGCACCCCGCTCACGATCACCGAGGTGAAGGACTTCGAGGCGCGCGTCGTCAAGGGCCAGCTCCACTACCTCTTCACGGTGCCGCTGCCGAAGACGCGCAAGCCCGAAGGCGTGATCGACATCAACGTCGTCGATCCCTCCTTCTACAGCGCCTTCTCGATGATCGGCCAGCCGATCAGCGTCGAAGGCGCCACCAACCACCGGGTCGACTGCGTCGTGGTGACCGATCCGAAAACCAACTTCCGGGAGGGTATCCGGTGCACGTACCGCCGCGGGCGTTGACCGCCGCGCTCTTGCTCCTGCTCGTCGCCGCCGCGCTCGTCGCGGCGGCCCCCGCGTTCGCGCAGAATCCGTTCGCCCCGCCGCCGGCGGGCGGGTCGTCCGGCGCGCCGCGCCCGCCCGCCGCCCCGGGGGCGGCCGTGGAAGGCGGCAGCGTCCCGGGCTTCCTGCGGCCCCTCACCGACCGCATCGCCGCCGTCCAGCGCGAGATGAACCGCACGATCTCGCGCGAGCTGCGCGCGGTGCGCGAGACCGGCTCGCCGAAGGCCCTGCTCGCCGTCCTGGGCATCGCGTTCGTGTACGGCGTGCTGCACGCCGCCGGCCCGGGGCACGGCAAGCTCGTCGTGTCGTCCTTCTTCCTCGCGCGCGAGGCGCGCATCGCGGGCGGCGTCCTCGCGGGCTTCGCGATCTCGTTCCTGCAGGCGCTCACGTCGATCGTGCTGGTCGGGCTGCTGGCCGTCGCGCTCGGCGGCCATGGGCTCGACGTGCTGGGGCGCTCGGTGTGGATCGAGGCGTTCAGCTACGCGCTGATCGTGATCATCGGCCTCGCGATCGCCGTCTCCGCGGTGCGCGGCCGGCACCACCACGCCCACGGCGAGCGTGGCACGCGGACGGGCCTCATCGTCGCCGCCGGGCTCACCCCGTGCGCGAGCGCGCTCATCATCATGCTGTTCGCGCTGACCCACGGCGTGCTCATGATCGGCGTGATCGCGACGCTCATCATGGCGATCGGCATGGCCCTGACGGTCTCGGCGGTCGGCATCGTGACGATCCTCGGGCGCCGCACGCTGCTGGTGGCGTTGCCGGGCAGCGAGGGGCTGCGCACGCGCGTCAGTGCCGGGCTGACCGCCACCGGCGGCGCGCTGATCGCGATCTTCGGCTCCCTGCTCTTCGCCGGCGCGTGGGCCCGCCTCGGGTGAGAGCCGTGGGCGGCCTCGGGCTGGTGCTCGCGCTCGCCGCGCCCGCGACGGCGCAGGTGCCGTGCGTGCGCCTCGACGCGGCGTTCTCCTGCGCCGACGGCACCACGCTGCCGATCTACGACAATCCGTGGGCGCGCGGCGGTCGCGGCCGCGGCGCGAGCGCGGGCGGCATCGGTCTCGGCGAGCCCGACGCGCTGCGGGCCGGCGGGGCCGGAAGCTGGTGGAAGGAGGAGCGGACCGTTCAAGGACCGGACGGCGAGGTCTGCCTGCGCCACGCCAACCACGTGCATTGCGGCGGCTCGATCACCGACGGCCCGTGACGACCGAGGCCCGCACCGCCCTGCTGGAGATCCTCGCCGAGCGCGGCATCCGCATCACGCGGCCGCGGCGCGCGGTGCTCGCGGTGCTCGCGGAGGCGAAGCAGCCGATGTCGGTGGCGGAGATCCACGCCCGGCTCGACGGGCAGCGCGTCGACCTCGGCTCGGTCTACCGCACCGTCGCGCTGCTCTGCCGGCTCGACGTCATGCGGCTCACCGAGACCTCGCGCACGACGCAGCGCTTCGAGCTCACCGAGCGCTTCACCGGCCATCACCACCATCTGGTCTGTCAGCGGTGCGGCGACATCCAGGACATCGACGGCTGCGTGCTCAAGGAGCCGGCGCTGGCGCGGCTCGCGCGCCGGATCCGGCGCGCGACGCGGTTCGAGGTGACCGAGCACGACATCCGCCTGTACGGGATCTGCGGCCGCTGCGCGCCCGCATGAGCGCCGGCGCGCGGTCGGAGAACGCACCCCGATGAGGCTGGCCGCGCTCGTGTTCGCCCTCCTGACGCTCGCGGCCGGCGCCGGCGACGCACCCGCCGCCGCGACGCTGCGCGTCGTCACCACCACGACCGACCTCAAGGCCCTCACCGAGGCCGTGGGCGGCGCCGTCGTCGAGGTGGAATCGCTGACGCGCGGCACCCAGAACGTCCACGACGTCGAGCTTCGGCCGAGCCTCATGCTGAAGCTCCGCCGGGCGGACGTGCTCGTCGAGAACGGGCTCGAGCTCGATGCGTGGATCGACGTCGCCGCGCGGGGCGCGAGCAACGCGAAGATCCTCGCCGGCGGGCGGGGCCGCATCGACGCCTCGCGCGACGTCCCCGTCATCGACGTGCCCGCGGGGCGCGTCGACCGCTCGCACGGCGACGTCCATCCGCAGGGCAACCCGCATTTCTCGCTCGATCCCGGCCTGGCGCCGCTCGTCACGCAGACGATCCTCGAGGGGCTCGCCCGCGTGGCGCCCGCGCACCAGGCGGTCTTCGCGAAGAATCGCGACGCCTTCCTCGCGCGGCTGGCCGACGCGCTCGCGCAGTGGACCAGGCGCATGGAGCCCTTCAAGGGCGCCAAGGTCGTCAGCTATCACGCGGACTTCAACTACTTTCTCAGGCGCTTCGGCCTCGTGCCGCTCGCGAACCTCGAAGACCGTCCCGGCATTCCGCCGTCGCCGGGCCACCTCGCCCGCCTGATCCAGCAGATGAAGCAGGAGCGCGTGAAGGTCGTGTTGCTCGAGCCGTGGAGCGACCGGGGCCTCGCCGAGCGTGTCGCCGGCGACGCGGGCGCGCGCGCGATCGTGCTCGCGACCGGCGTGGGCGCGGTGACCGGCGCGGAGACCTACCTCGGCGCCCTGGAGTACAACGTCCGGGCCCTGACGGAGGCGCTCCGCTAGCGGGCCCCCGCGCATGGCCACGGACCTGTTCGCGCTGCTGTGGGCGCCGTTCCTCATGTGCCTGGTGCTCACCGGCATCCACGCGTACCTCGGCGTGCACGTGCTGGCGCGCGAGGTCGTGTTCGTCGACATCGCGCTCGCGCAGATCGCGGCCCTCGGCGCGACGGCGGCGTTCCTCCTCGGCTTCGAGCTCGACACCTGGCCGTCGTACGCCGGGGGGCTCGCCGCGACCATGGTGGGCGCGCTGGTCCTCGCGGTCACCCGCACGCGCGCGCGCCACGTGTCGCAGGAAGCCGTCATCGGCGTGGTCTACGCGGTCGCCGCCGCCGGCGCCGTCCTCCTCGCGGACCGCGCGCCGCACGGGGTGGAGCACGTGCGCACGATGCTGGTCGGCAACCTGCTCGCCGTCCAGCCCGCGCAGGTGCTGGGCGTCGGCGCGCTCTACGCGCTCGTCGGCGTCCTCCACTGGTGGTGTCGCGAGGCGTTCTTCCTGATCTCGACGGATCCGGACGGCGCGTTCGCGCGCGGCTACCGCGTGCGCCTCTGGGATTTCGTGTTCTACGCGTCGTTCGGCGTGGTGGTGGCGAGCTCCGTGCGGATCGCCGGCGTCCTGCTCGTGTTCTCCTATCTCATCGTGCCCGCGCTCGCCGGCATCGCGCTCGGCCGCTCGATCCGCGCCAAGCTCCTGATCGGCTGGGGCTTCGGCACGCTCGTCAGCGTGCTCGGGATCGGCGCCTCCGCCGCGCTCGACCTCCCGACCGGCGCCACCGTGGTGTGCATGTTCGGCGTCACGCTGCTGGCGTTCTGGCTGCTCGCGCGCGTCGCGGGGTGGCGCCCGGTGTCCGGGCTCGACGGGCTGGACGCGCGGTGAGGGCGGCCGTCACCGGGCTCGCGGCGTTCGTCGCGGTGTCGCTCGGCGCGCTCCTGCTCGGCACCGACGGGGTCGACACGACGATGCGTCTCGCCCTGCTGGATGCCGCCACCCCCGACGTGCTGAGCGTGATGCGGGCGGTGAACGTGCTCGGCAACTGGCGGTTCCTCCTTCCCGCCACGGTGCTGCTGCTGGTCGTCTGCGACCGCGCCCGGCGCACGTGGTGGGTCTGGCTGGCGTTGATGATCGCGGCGCCGGTGGCGGAGGGCCTGCTGAAGCCGGCGATCGGGCGCGCGCGCCCCGAGTCCGTGAGCTATGGGTTTCCGAGCGGTCACGCGACGGCCGCCGCCGCGTACTTCGGAGCGGTGCTCGCCCTCGCCGGGGACCTGCGTCCGCGCTGGCGGCACCTGGTGCGCGCGGGGGCCGTGGCGCTGATCGTCCTCGTCGGGATCGCCCGCGTCATGCTGCGCGCGCACTGGCCGTCCGACGTCCTCGGCGGCATCGCGCTCGGGCTCGCGCTGGCCGCGGCCGCCGCGGCGCTGGCCACGCACGTCGGCGGCTCCCGGCGCCGCGCCGGAGGCTAGTAGCTCTTCGGGAGCCCGAGCACGTGCTCGGACAGGTAGTTGAGCACCATCTGCTGGCTCACCGGCGCGATCTTGTAGAGCCGCACCTCGCGCCACAGCCGCTCGACGTAGAACTCCTTCGCGTAGCCGTAGCCGCCGTGCGTCTGCACCGCCACGTCGCACGCCTCGTAGCCGGCCTCCGCGGCCATGAGCTTGGCGGTGTTCGCCTCGGCGCCGCAGGGCTTGCCGTTGTCGAAGAGCCACGCCGCCTTGAGGCACATCAGCTCGGCCGTCTCGAGCTTCGCCCACGCCATCGCCAGCGGGTGCGCGATGGCCTGGTTCTGGCCGATCGGGCGGTCGAAGACCACGCGCTCCTTCGCGTACTGCGTGGCGCGCTCGAGCGCCGCGCGCCCGATCCCGACCGCCTCGATGGCCGTCAGCACGCGCTCCGGGTTCAACGAGTCGAGCAGGTGGTAGAAGCCCTGCCCCACCTCGCCCACGACGTCGGACGCCGGCACCTCGAGCCCGTCGATGAAGATCTCGTTCGAGTCGACCGCCGCGCGCCCGAGCTTGGCGATCTCGCGCACGGTGATCTTCGACCGGTCGAACGGCGTGAAGAACAGCGTGAGCCCGCGGAACGGCTTCGCGGGATCGCGCGGGGCGGTGCGGGCCAGCAGCAGCATGTGCGTGGCGTTCTGCGCGTTGGTGTTCCACACCTTCCGCCCGTTCACCACGAAGGTGTCGCCCGTCCGCTCGGCCACGGTCTGGATGCGCGAGGTGTCCGTGCCCGCGTTCGGCTCGGTGACGCCGAACGACATCACGATCTCGCCCGTGGGGATCTTCGGCAGGTAGCGCCGCTTGAGGTCCGCGCTGCCGTGCTTGATGACCGGCATCGGCGGGAACATGTAGAAGTGGATCGGCGAGGCGCCGCTGGTGCCCGCCCCCGTCGCGCAGATCTCGCCGAGCATCAGCGCGGCCTCGGTGACGCCGAGGCCGGAGCCGCCGTACTCCTCGGGCACGATCATCCCGAGCCAGCCGCCCGCGGCGAAGGCCTTCACGAACTCCCAGGGGTACTCGTGCTTGTCGTCCTTCTCGAGCCAGTAGTCGAGCGAGAAGGTCCGCGCGAGCGCCCCGACTTCCTTCCGGATGAGCTCCTGCTGCTCGGTCAGCGAGAAATCCATGGCCGTATTAGAATCGCCGCGCCCATGGCGGTCAAGGCGCTCTCCGGGCTGCAGAACGGCTTCCTCGGCGCCCAGCGCTCGCTCCTCTTCTACGGCGAGTTCAGCGAGGCCGCGGTGCAGATCCCGGTCACCTGCTATCTCGTGCGCACCACCGACGCGCTGATCCTGTTCGACAACGGCGTCTCGCCGCGCGCGGTGCCCGGGCTGCTCCGCAACGACCGGCTCGCGGCGTTCACCGAGGCCGACCGGCTCGAGCACCGGCTGAACGAAGCCGGCGTGACGCCCGGGGACATCGACCTCGTGGTGATCTCGCACCTGCACTACGACCACGCGGGCGGCACCGAGCTCGTCCGCCACGCCGAGCTGGTCGTCCAGAAGGACGAGTACGCGTACGCGCACTACCCCGCGTCGTTCTTCGCGGGCTTCTACTACCGGAAGAACTTCGACTTCCCCGACGCGAAGTGGCGGCTGCTCGACGGCGACGCCGAGCTCGTTCCGGGCGTCACCGTGCTGCGCACCGACGGCCACACGCCGGGCCACCACTCGCTGATGGTCGAGCTGCCGGAAACCGGCCCGGTCATCCTCACCGGCGACGCGTGCTACTGGCACCAGCACGTCGAAGAGGAGCGTGTCCCCGGCGTGGTGTGGAACCCGACGCTCGCGCTGCACTCCATCAAGCGGCTGAAGACGCTCGCGCGGCTCACCGGCGCCACGATCTTCCCGAGCCACGACCCCGTGTTCTGGACGACCGTGAAGCAGGCGCCGGACTTCTATCGGTAGCGGCGAGATCGGCGCTATCCTGCCCGCATGACGGCACGCGTCCTTGGCCTGACGATCGTCCTCATCCTCGGAGTGGACCTCACCGGCGCTTCGGCACAGATCTGCGGCCGACGGGACGGCTGCGGGAATCCCGGCATGGATTTCCGGGTCCCGGGCGGCGATGGAGGCAGCATCTTTTCGCGCCCGTCGGCGGCCGAGCGTGCCGCCGAGCGCGCGTCCGTGCTGGCCGGCGACGCCGCGCAGCTCGAGCGCGAAGGCAAGGACGAGGCCGCGCTCGGCAAGCTCCTCGAAGCAGTCCGCGAGACGCCGAACGATGCGGGACTCCAGGCGAGCGTCCGGCGCGTACGCGCCCGCGTGGCCAACGCCCGTGGCCTGGCGGCCTACTCCCGGAACGACTACGTGGCCGCCGCCGCCGCATTCCGCGACGCGTTGACCGACAGTCCCGACCACCCGGTCATCACGCAGAACCTGAAGAACGCCGAGGACAACGCGCGCACCGTTCGGGATCGTCAGCAGCGCGTCAACGCGGTCTCCGAGCGCATAGACGCGATGATGTCCGGCATGGCGCGCGAGCTCGGCGGCGCGCCGGGCTCCGCGTCGGCGAACACGGGGGGCCTCGGGTTCATGCCGTCGCCGCCCCCCGCGCCCGCCAGCACCGCCCCCGTCAGCGGCGCACCGGTCGCCGCCCCCGCGGCGAACACGGCGTCCGGGCGCACGGCCGCAATCGTGCCTCCGTCCTCCGATCCACTGATCGTCGATACGCGTGGCGCGCAGATCGACTTGCGGCTGCCGAAGCTCGACGAGATCGAGACGTCACCGGCCGCCGGCGAAGCGCGCAAGGCGATGATCGCCGTCGTCGAGCGCGATTGGGAGATCGCGCGCGTGTGGTTCCAGCAGGCGCTGATCAAGGACCCGGCCAACGCCGCCCTGCGGCGGAGCGCCGACCTCGCCGACTGGACGTACCGGCGGCAGAAGGAAGAGCGCGCCGCGAACCAGATGTTCCCGCTCATCGACCTCGCATTCGAGGCACGCGCCCGGAACGACGTCGCGCGCTACCGCGTCCTGATCACCCAGGTGATGGCGCACCCGCAGTACCGGGCGCCCGACACGGAGCTGTTCAAGCGGCTGGTCGACGACTACTACCATGCACAGACCCTCGGCACCACGCCGGCCGCCGTCGCCGCGATGACGCCGCGCCAGCGTGAGAACGCGCTGATGGACGTGCTGTTCCGCGAGATGGTGGCGGAAGACGCCGCACGCGCGGCCGTGGCCGCGATGGCCCGCG
>Ga0194131_10005633_pt1 | contig 17900 bp, 22 predicted proteins | sample TA2KigO120mmetaG_FD_148631 | JGI IMG/M metagenome (GOLD analysis project Ga0194131, IMG submission 148631) | Freshwater microbial communities from Lake Tanganyika, Tanzania - TA2015053 Kigoma Offshore 120m | ecosystem: Environmental > Aquatic > Freshwater > Lake | place: Tanzania: Lake... | reverse complement strand
CCCCCGTTGGTGTCGATCGCGAACTGCTGGAAGTCCAGGTTCGGGATCGCGCCGACGCAGAAGACGGCCAGAATCGCCAACGAGGTGAAGCAGATGATCACCGTGAAGCGGAAGCTCGCCTCGACTCCGATGTAGTTGAGCCCGACGAAGATGGCGTAGAAGATCAGCCACCAGACCGGGTCGGAGAGGCTTATCGAGAACAGGTCGTCGGCGATCGTGCCCATGTAGGAGCCGATACCGACGACGATCACCGCCGGGGTGATCACGTACTCGATCGTCTCGGCCACTCCCGTCGAGAATCCGCCCCAGGGGCCCATCGCCGATCTCGCGAACGAATACGCGCCTCCCGTATGCGGCATCGCGGGGGACATCTCGGCGATCGAATAACAGAGCCCGAAGTACATGACCACGACCACGGCCGTGGCGACGAGCAATCCGCCGAACCCGTATGCGAGTCCGAAGTTCCATCCGAAGAAATCACCCGAGATGACCGCTGCGACGCCCAGGGCCCACAACGACCAGACTCCGGCGTGTCGTCGGAGCTTTCGCTTGTCGAAGTACTCCTCACCTGCTTCGCGGTAGGTGACAGCGCCAACCTTCCTCTGCTCGGCCACTAGCTACCTCCTCCTCCGTTTTCCCCTCGTGGATGCACAGCCGCCTGATCCTTTCATAAAGATCGACGCCCGAACGTCCACAATGCGCTCGCTTTCATGTGCCCTGCGACCAGCCGCCGGCGCGGCCTCCGGCGGACCTCAGCCCGGGGCGCGGGCCGGTCCGCGCGCTCGCGGTCGCCAACGCGCAGGTACCCGGTCCCATAGGTTGGCGTCATGTCGAGGCCGTTGATAGGGGTCTGCGCGGCCACCGAGCGCGCGCGGTGGAACGCCTGGGATGAGGTCGTGAACCTTCTGCCCCACTCCTATGCGAACGCGGTCCAGAGGGCGGGGGGAATGGCCGCGCTGCTGCCGGCCGACCCCGCCGCGCCCGAGCACCCTGACGAGATCCTCGAACGAATCGACGGGCTGGTCGTGGCCGGCGGCTCTGACGTGGACCCCGCCAGCCACGGCTCCCAGCCCCATCCCGAAACCGCGGGCACGGACCCGCCCCGCGACCGGGCGGAGATCTCGCTGATACGCGCTGCGCTGCGCTGTGGGCTTCCCCTGCTCGGGATCTGCCGCGGGATGCAGATCCTGAACGTCTCGCTGGGCGGGACCCTGGAGCAGCACCTGCCCGCGGTGGTCGGGCACGAGCGCCACCGCCCGACGCCCGGGGAGTGGGCCACTCATGACGTCACCCTGGAGCCGGGGTCGCTCGCCGCTCGCGCCGCCGGCGCCGAGTCCCTGGCCGTGAAGACGCACCACCACCAGGGGGTGGACGCTCTTGGGGAGGGCGTCCGGGCCAGCGGGTGGGCGGCCGGCGAGGACGTGGTCGAGGCGATCGAGGTGCCCGGCAACGAGCTCGCGCTCGGAGTCCTGTGGCACCCCGAGGAGGATCCCGCCGATCGCATCATCCCCTGGTTCGTAGCCCTGGCATCCGATCGGGGACGGGTATCGTAGGAACGGTAATGGCTGGGCTCGGCCCAGACACCTGGCTGCCGGCGGCGCTGCCTATCCGCGAGCAGCCCGATTTCCCCCAGCAGGCGGGGACCTCCGTCCCCGAGGCCGCGCTGCTCGCGGGAATGCTGATCGCGGTGCTGGCGATGGCCCGCGCGATCATCAGGTGGCGCGCGCGCCGCGACCGCGATCAGCTCCGGTTCGACGAGGAGCGCGCCCGCGCCGAGATGGACCGCCTCTGCGATCACGGCTGGACCGCCACCATGACCCTCCATGGACAGGGGGCGGGGCTCTCCTCCGCCGCCGGCCCGGATCGGGGTGCGCGCGTCCGGGTCGAGTGGGCCGAGCTGGGGGCAGGGGACGGGGGGCGACCCGAGCCGCTGGTCGTTCGCCGTCTCTGGGCGTCGAACGTCGGGGCCGCCCTTCGCGGGATGGTCGAGGATCGCCGCCTGGATTTCGAGCTCGAGCAGATCGAGCGCGCCCAGACCCAGCACGACTCCTCCGGCGGCGAGTAGCCGCCGCCTGCAGGGGGGAGCGAGCGTGCACGACGTGGTCGAGTTCCTGGGAAGGCATGCTCCCTTCGACGAGCTCGGAGAGCGCAGGCTTCAGGAGCTCTCCAACCTGGTCGAGGTCGAGTACTTCCCGGCGGGAGCGACGATCATCAGCCAGGACGAAAGCCCGCCGCAGCACGCGTGGGTGATCAGGCGCGGCGCCGTGGAGCTGCGGGACCGGGACCGGATTCTCGATCTGTTGGCCGAGGGGGAGTTGTTCGGGCATCCGTCGATGCTCTCAGGGCACCCCCCGGGTCTCGAGGTTCGCGCGCACGAGGACAGCCTCTGCTACCGGCTGCCCACCGAGGCGTTGCTTCGGTCCCCTACCCCGGCGGCGGGCCCACCGCACGCTTCCCGGTCCCTGAACGCCCGGCCCGTGAGGGACCTGGGAGCGCTGCCCGTGGGGCTGCATTCGGCCGGCCAGACGGCTGCGTCGCTGGTCCGTCGCGAGCCGACCGTGGTCGAGCCGGATGCCCCGCTGCGCGTGATCGCGGAGCGCATGGGCGGCGCCGATGGATCCGTGCTGGTGGCCTTGGGCGAGGGGCGCTGGGGGATCGTCACCGGCTCGGACCTGCGGCGCGCGATCTCGGACGGGATCCCTGTGGATGCGCCGGTCAGCGAGGTGATGAGCGAGGAGCTGTTCAGCGTCGAGCCCGAGCGCCTCGGCGCCGAGGTGATGCTGGAGATGCTGGATCGGGGAATCCACCACGTTCCGGTGGTGGCGCCGCCGGGGGAGCTGATCGGTCTGCTCACCGACATCGACCTGCTTGCTGCCCAGACGAGCACCCCGTTCGCGATCAGGCGGGCGATCGCCGCGGCAACGAGCAGCGAGCAGCTGCGTGGCGCCGCCGACGATCTGTGGCCTGCGGTCGTCTCGCTCCACGACGCCCGGGTGGACGCGACGCAGATCAGCGCGATCACCGCGATCGTGGTGGATTCGCTGATCGGCCGCTTGATCGAGGTCTCCGTCGAGCAGGCGGGCGAGCCGCCCTGCCCGTTCAGCTGGCTCACGCTCGGCAGCTACGGGCGCCGCGAGCCGGCGCCCAGCTCGGACGTGGATTCGGCGCTCGCCTGGGACGAGGGAGACGACGAGGAGCCGGAGGCCGAGGCGTACATGAGCGCGCTCGGCGAGCGGGTGAGCCGGGAGCTTGCCGAGTGCGGATTCGTCGCGGACAGCCACGGCGTCACCGCCTCGCGGGCGCACTTCGTTCGCTCGCTGGAGGGGTGGCGGCGGCAGCTGCGGGACTCGATCGAGGACCCCCATGCCGAGGAGGGACTGATCATGATCTCCCTCTTCCTCGACGGTCGCGCCGGCTACCGGCGCGGGGCGGTCGGTGACCTCTACGAGGAGCTGCGCAGCGCCCGCCATCGAGGCGGCCTGGTCACGCTGATGCTCCGCGACGCGCTCATGCACCGCCCGCCGACGGGCTTCCTGCGCGACTTCGTGCTCGTCCACTCGGGTGAGCACAGCGGGGAGCTCGACATCAAGCACGGGGGGCTGCTGCCGGTGTCCTCGATCGCCCGCTACGCGAGCCTTTCCGCCGGCGAGATCGGCGCGGGCACGACGCGGGAGCGCCTGTCCGTCGCGGCCGCCTCGGGCACGCTCAAGGAGCAGACCGCGGGCATCCTCGCCGAGGCCTTCGACCTCTTCGGGGGCCTGCGACTGGACCACCAGGTCGAGCAGATCCGCCGCGGGGAGCGGCCCGACGACCTGCTCGACCCCAGGCAGCTGAGCTCGCTGACCAGGCGCTACCTGCGCGATGCCTTCGGCGAGGTCCGCTCCGTGCAGAGGGAGCTGGCCTCCGGGCTGGTTCCCAAGAGCCTGTTCGGCTGATGGCCCTTCGCCGCCGGCGCTCGCACGCCGCCCGAGCCTACGCCGGCGCGCCGCTGCCCTCGCTGGACACGCCCTGGCGGCGGGCCGACTACGCGGTCGTGGACCTGGAGACGACGGGGCTCGATCCCCGTCGCGACGAGATCATCTCGTTCGCCTGCGTGCCGGTGCGGGGCGGACGCGCGCTGATCGGCGCCGCCGCGAAGACCGAGGTCCGCCCGGGGCGGATGCCCGGAGCCGACACGATTCGGATCCACGGCCTGCGCGAGTCGGATCTGCTGGCGGCGCCGAAGCCAGAGCGTGCCCTGGAGACGATGCTCGAGGCGCTGAGCGGCCGGATCCTCGTCGCCCATGCCGCCTGGGTGGAGACCGGCTTCCTCTCGACCGCGCTGCGCCGTGCCCGGTTGAAGCTCCGAGGCCCCGTGCTCGACACCGCGGTGCTCGCGCAGCGAGTCCCGGAGGGCGCCGCGGCCGTGGGCGAGCGTGCCGTGGCGCCCGCGGACAGCTTGCCCGGCCTCTCGCGGGCGGCCTGGGCCCTGAACCTGCCCGTGCATCGGCCCCACCACGCGGACGGCGACGCGCTGACCACGGCGCAGCTGTTCATCGCCGTCGCGGCTCAGCTCGAGGCCGTCGAGCCGCAGACGGTGGGCTCGCTGGCGGAGCTGTCAAAGGCTGATCGCCGCTACGAGCGGGGTCGCTGACGGGCTTCGCCACCAGGCGGGACGGCGGCCTTGCGGTCCCACAAGGCGGGACCGCTGGCGGCCGCCCAGCATCAGTCGCGGCTGCAGAGCAGCCGCTCCGAAAGCCGGCGGCCTTGCGGTCCCTAGCCGCGCTCGAACATCCGGGCCCGCTCGTAGTCGGTGACGACCTTGTCGAACAGCTCCTGCTCGAGGCGCCCGTAGTTCAGGTAGTGCTGGTGGACCGGGTCGCCGAAGGCGCTCTTGGCGAACTCGCTGTCCTCCCAGAGGGCGACCGCCTCGCGGAGCGACGAGGGGAAGGGCTCGGCCTCACCCGCTTCATATGCGTTGCCCTTGAGCTCGGGGCCGGGGTCGGTCCCCTTCTCGATTCCGTCCAGCCCCGCCGCGAGCAGCGCCGCCATCGTCAGGTAGGGGTTGGCGTCGGCGCCGGGGATCCGGCACTCGACCCGGCGGGACTGGCCGTGGCCTACGACCCGGAAGCCGCAGGTGCGGTTGTCGCGTCCCCATGAGACCGAGGTGGGGGCCCAGCTCTCCGAGGCGTAGCGCTTGTAGGAGTTGATCGCGGGGGCGAGGAACAGGGCCAGCTCTCGGACATGGGCGCGCATGCCGCCGAGGAAGTGGCGGAAGGCGTCCGTCTCCTCGCCATCGGCGTCGACGAAGACGCTCTTGCCGTCATCGTCGACGAGGCTCTGGTGGATGTGGCAGGAGCTGCCGATGTCCTTCTCGGACGGCTTCGCCATGAAGGTCGCCGAGATCTCCTTCAGGAACGCGATCTCCTTGACCCCGTTCTTGTAGATCACGTGGCGGTCCGCCGCCGTGACCGCGTCGGCGTAGCGGAAGTTGACCTCGTGCTGGCCCGCCCAGGCCTCCCCCTTCGAGAACTCGACCGGGATCCCGGCGGCGTGCATGCCGCGGCGGATCGGCCCCAGGTACTCCTCATCCATGGTGGTGGCGAGGATGTGGTAATCGAGGATGTAGGGGATCGTCGGGGTCAGATCCCGGAAGCCCTTCTCGTGCGCCTCGGCGTAGCTCTCCTTGTAGAGGTAGAACTCGAGCTCGGAGGCTGCGTAGGGGGTGAAGCCCATCGATCGCGCCCGCTCGTACTGGGCTATCAGCACCTGCCTGGGCGAGGCGGCGACGGGGGACCCGTCGTGGTTGAGCACGTCGCAGAGTACGAGTGCGCTGCGGTCGAGCCAGGGGATCTGCCGCAGGGTCTGCAGGTCGGGGACGATTCCGAAGTCGCCGTAGCCGTCCTCCCAGTTGGCCATCTCGTAGCCGGGCAGAGGCTCCATCTCCATGTCGAGCGCGAGCAGGTAGTTGCAGCCCTCGACGCCGTCGTCGATGACCTCGTCCAGGAAGTACTCGACCTGGATCCGCTTCCCGAACAGGCGCCCCTGCATGTCGGTGAAGGCGGTGACCACCGTGTCGATCTCGCCGCTCTCCGCGGCCGCGCGAAGCTGGTCGAGGGAGAGCATGCCCTGAGTGCCGCCGGGTCCGCCCGGGCGCTCCGCCGCCCCCTTTCCATCCGTGCCGCTCGCAGCCATGCTGGGCCTCTCCTTTTCCCGGCCGCCCTCTCGGCGGCGCTCGCGCCACTATATGTTCCCGGCCGTGTCCGCAGGATCCGCGACGATCGAGGTGATCGAGCCCGCCACCGAGCGGGTGCTCGAGCAGCTGCCGGAGCTGGGAGCCGAGGACGTCGACGCCGCGGTCGCGAAGGCGAAGGCAGCGTTCCCCGCCTGGAGAGCGGTTGCGCCCGCTGAGCGCGCGGCGCTGCTGCACAGGCTCGCCGATGCGGTCGCCGAGCGCAACGGGGAGCTGGCGACGCTCGAGGCCCGCAACGCGGGCAAGCCGATCGGCAACGCGCGCGGCGAGATCGGGATGGTCGCCGAGTGCTTCCGCTACTACGCGGGCGGGGTCGAGCGACTGACCGGGAAGACGATCCCGGTGGCGGGGGGAGTGGACATGACCTTCCGTGAGCCGATGGGCGTGATCGGGATGATCACCCCCTGGAACTTCCCGCTGGTGATAGCGGCCTGGAAGCTGGCGCCGGCGCTGGCCGCAGCGAACACCGTGGTGCTGAAGCCGGCGATGCTGACCCCGCTGACGGCGATCGAGTTCGAGAAGCTCGCGCTGGAGGCGGGGCTGCCGGAGGGCGTTCTGAACGTCGTGCCGGGATCGGGCTCGGTCTGCGGGCAGCGCCTGGTCGAGCACCCCGACGTCGCCAAGATCGCCTTCACCGGCTCGACCGAGGTGGGCCGCGGGATCGCCGAGGCGGCCGCGGCGACGATCAAGCGCGTGACGCTCGAGCTCGGAGGCAAGTCCGCGAACGTGGTCTTCGCCGACGCCGACGTCGAGAAGGCCGCCCGCGCGGCCCCATACGCGGTCTTCGACAACTCCGGACAGGACTGCTGCGCGCGCTCCCGGATCATGGTCGAGAAGCCGGCCGTGGACGAGTTCCTGGCGGCTCTCCGCGACGAGGTCGAGGGCATGAAGGTGGGGGACCCCCTCGACGAGTCCACGGTGATGGGGCCGCTGATCTCGGCCGGCCACCGCGAGGAGGTGGCCTCGTTCGTCCCCGACGACGCGCCGGTGGCGATCCGCGGCTCGGCCCCGGAAGGCCCGGGCTTCTGGTTCCCGCCGACGGTGCTCTCGCCGGTATCCAACGACGACCGTGCCGCCCGCGAGGAGATCTTCGGCCCGGTCGCCGCTGTGATCCCGTTCGAGGGGGAGGCGGAGGCGGTCGCGCTCGCCAACGACACGATCTACGGGCTCTCGGGCTCGGTCTGGACGCGTGACGGCGCCAAGGCGCTGCGGATGGCGCGCGCGATCGATACCGGCGTGCTCTCGATCAACTCGAACAGCTCGGTGCGGGTCTCGACGCCGTTCGGCGGCTTCAAGCAGTCCGGCATCGGCCGCGAGCTCGGGCCCGACGCGATGGAGCACTACACCGAGGTCAAGAACGTGTACTACGCGACGGAGGAGTAGAGAGATGGCAGGACGGTTGGAAGGGAAGGTCTGCGTGATCACGGGGGCCGCGAGCGGCATCGGGGCCGAGTCGGCGCGCCTGTTCGCCGAGGAGGGCGCGCGGGTCGTCGGGGTCGACCTGGCCGAAGGGGCCGAGGGCGAGCTCGCGATCCAGGCGGACGTCACCGACGAGGAGCAGGTACGGGGGATGTACGAGCGGACCGCGAAGGAGATGGGCCGCATCGACGTCCTCTTCAACAACGCCGGCATCAACCCCACCGACGACTCCTCGGTCGTGGAGACCGACCTGGAGGCCTGGCAGCGCGTCCAGGACGTGAACGTGAAGTCGGTCTTCCTCTGCTGCAAGCACGGCATCCCGCATCTGCTCGAGGCCGGCGGCGGCTCGGTCGTCAACACCGCCTCGTTCGTGGCGGTGCTGGGCGCCGCGGTCTCGCAGATCTCCTACACCGCCTCGAAGGGGGCGGTGCTGGCGATGTCCCGGGAGATGGGGGTCGAGTTCGCCAAACGAGGGGTCCGGGTCAACGCGCTCTGCCCGGGGCCGGTCAACACCCCCCTGCTGCAGGAGCTGTTCGCCAAGGACAAGAAGAAGGCCCAGCGCCGGCTCGTCCACCTGCCGATGGGCTTCGGGGAGGCGCGCGACATCGCCCAGGGCGCGCTCTTCCTGGCCAGCGACGAGAGCTCTTACGTCACCGCCACGACCTTCATGGTCGACGGCGGTCTCTCGGGCGCCTATGTCACGCCCGAGGAATAGGATCGGACACACCGAGGAAAGGAGCATCGAGGATGGAGAAGGCAGCAGCGGATTTCAAGTCCTCGTTCGGGATTCAGGGCCTCTGCGGAATCATCGCCCTGGCCCTGGCGATCTTCAGCTGAGCTGAGCCCCCGAGCTCCGCGCTGCGAGCGCGGAGGACCCCTCAGCTGGGCAAGGCCCTGGAGGCGGCGACCGCGTCCAGGAACCTGGTGCAGAGCGAGCGGCCGACCTCGTTCCAGGCCGCGATCTTGTCGCTGGTCTCGGCCCGCAGCAGCTCGGGGTCGGGGCCGAAGGTGACCGAGTCCTCGTCCTCCTTCCACTCGTCGATCCAGCTGTTCGCGTTCGCCGGGGTCACCTCGGCGTGGAACTGGATACCCCAGACCGCCTCGCGGATGCGGAAGGCGTGAACGCAGTGCTCGCTGCGCGCGAGCGTGGCGACGCCGGCGGGCAGCAGGCACTCGTAGCGGTGCCAGTTGAAGCTCTCGAAGCCGGGCGCCATCGGCCCGATCAGGGGATCGTCGGCGGCCTCGGGCAGCACCTCCGTATCGAACCAGCCGATCTCATAACCGGGCATGCGGAGCACCTGGCCACCTATGGCTTCAACCAGGAGCTGGGCGCCCAGGCAGGCGCCGAGCAGCGGGCGTCCCGCATCGACCAGCCCGGCGATCAGCTCGCGCTGGGAGCGGATCCAGGGGTAGCCGCCCTCCTCGTCGGTGTTCATGGAGCCGCCGAAGGTCATCACGGCGTCGTAGCCGTAGGGGTCCGAGGGCGGCTCGGCGCCGTCGGGGATCAACCACTCGTCGATCTCGCCCCCGCGCGCTCGGACCGCCTCAGCGAAGACGCCGGGGCCGGCGTCGCTCTGGTAGGTCAGGGCCAGCACCCTCATCCGCTAGAGGGTAAGGGTCCGCCAGGCGCGATGGCTGCTCAGCGCGTCGCCGGTCTGGGGTGGTGGGGAACGCCCTTCCATTTCAGCCGCAGCCCGTGCCAGTAGATCCGCGCCAGCGCCGCGATCGCGGCCGGTGGGTGGCGCAGCAGCGCGCGCGTCATCTCTGCCCGGCCGAGCTCGCGGCGTCGCAGCGCCAGGCCGGCGTCGAATATGGCGCGGCCGCCCTCGCGGTTGCTGATCGAGATCGTGAGCGAGTCGCCGGGGCGCCCGAGGCTGAGCTCGTAGCTCTGCTCCATCGGGTGGAAGGGGGAGACGTGAAGCCGCTTGTCGAAGCTCGCATGCAGGGCGCCTTCGGCGGCGCCGTCGCCTGCGCCGCGCGAGACGACGTAGGCGTGGCGCTCGCCCCAGGGGGTGTTGGTGACCTCGGCGATCGCGGCCTCCGGACCCTCGCCGGCGCGGTCGAACAGGAACGTGAAGCTGACGGGGTTGAAGCCGACGCCCATCACGCGCGGCATGCAGAGCAGCCTCACGGGCCCGGCCGGCGGCTCGGACCCGGTCCGCCGGGCGACGAGCGAGCGCGCCCGCTCGGCAAGCTCGCCGGCGCTGCGGACGGGCCCCTCGCCCTCCTCGCGCAGGTGGTCGGCGGGCCTGAACCTGACCGGGGCGGGCCGCCGCGCCGACCACAGCGGGTGCGGGTCGAAGGCACCGGGCAGCTCGTCGAGGTCGAGCAACGCCATCAGGATGGGGTAGGAGAGGCTGTGCTCGACCGGCTTGCGGCGGCGGTGGAAGACCGTCCCCTCGTACAGCGCCGAGGCGCTCACGCCGCGATCGTCTCGACGCTGGTCGCCCGCACCGAGGGCAGATATCGCGGCGGGTTGAGGCGCTCGACCACCCGCAGCGCGCTCTGCACCCCGTCCTCGTGGAAGCCCCAGCCCCAGTAGGCGCCGCAGTAGTGGACGCGGTCGCGGCCGCTGATCTGCTCCCAGCGGCGCTGGGCCGCGACCGTCCCGGCGGTGTAGACAGGGTGGCTGTACTCGATCAGCTTGATCAGCTTGGCCGGGTCGACGGCCTGCGTGCGGTTGAGGGTGACGAGGAACTCGCGGTCGGCCTCGAGCCGCTGCAGAGCGTTCATCCAATAGGTGACGGTCGTCCGTCCGGGCGGGGCCGCGGGCCCGGCCTCGAGGCCTTCCGGCTGACCGGGGCCGAGGTGGAAGTTCCAGCTCCCCCAAGCGCGCCGCCGGTTGGGCATGACCGAGACGTCGGTGTGCAGGGCCACCTCGTTGCGCTGATAGGGGATCGCGCCAAGCACCTCGCGCTCGGCCCGGCTGGGCTCGGCGAGCATCGCCAGCGCCTGGTCGGAGTGGACCGCGAGCACCACCTGGTCGAACGCCTCGACCCCGTCGTCGCTGACCACCTCGACTCGGTCGGGGTGACGCCGCAGCTCGCGGACCGGGGTGGACGGGCGCAGCGCGTGGCGCAGCGGCGCCGTCACCGCCTCGACGTACTTGCGCGAGCCGCCCACCACCGAGCGCCAGCCTGGGCGCCCGAACACCTGCAGGGCGCGGTGGTTGTCGAAGAACTCGGCCAGGAAGCTCGCGGGAAACTCGCCGAGCCCGTCGGCGTGGGCCGACCAGATCGCGGAGACCTGGGGGACGATGACGCGCTCGACGAAGTAGTCGGAGTAGCTGCGGGCGCGGCAGAAGTCGAGCAGCGAGCCGTGGGCACCGTTGGTCCCGATCAGCTCGCGCGAGTCGCGGAAGAAGCGGACCAGGTCCACCAGCATGCGGCCGTAGCGCGGGTCGAACAGGTGCCGATGCCCGACCAGTCCCAGCGGCCGCGTCGACCACTCGAAGCCGCCGCCGTCGGATACCGAGAAGCTCATCGGCGCCGGCTGGGTGGTGACCCCGAGCTCGCCGAGCATCGACTCCAGCCCCGGGTAGTTGCGGTCGTTCAGCACGATGAAGCCCGTGTCGACGGCCCACGAGCCGGTGTCGGTCTCGACCTCGACCGTGTGGGAGTGGCCGCCGATGCGCGAGTCGGCCTCGAACAGCGTCACCCGCCGGCCCGCGCGATGGAGCTCGCGCGCGGTGACCAGCCCCGAGACCCCTGAGCCGACGACCGCGACGGCGCCGCTCATCAGCCCAGCACCTCGCCCATCCGCTCGCGGGCTCGCTCGCAGAGGCGCCGGAAGGCGATCCCGAAGAGCGGGTCGAGGAGCCGCCGCGCCCCCTTCAGGCGGAGGTCGGCGTCGTAGGTCAGCTCCGTGCCGACTTCAGGCAGCGTCCGAAGCGTCATCTCGTCGACGGAGATGACGGCGTCGCTCTCCGCGCGCAACAGCACCCTGCGCGGGGGGTCGATCTCGGTGATCTCGTAGGTGAGCGGAACCTGGCGGCCGAGGAACTCGGACGTGACCGCGAAGCGGGAGCCGTGGCTCGGGCCTCCGGGGTCGTCCAGAGATCGCGCCTCGACCGCGCTCGGGTCCCATTCGCTCACATTCGAGAAGTCCGCCATGTAGGCGAACACCTCCTCGATCGACTTCCGGCTCGTCACCTTTCCGACGTACCTGGCCATGACTCTTCCTTTCGCTTCTTACGGGGGATCTGGATCAGTCGCTGCGGCGCTCGCGCCCGCAGACGCGGCTTCGCGCTCAGGCGGGGGGTTGCGGGGCGTCGCCTGCGACGGTCGAGGCGATCGCGCCGAGGCCCGGCTCTGCAGCCACCTCGCGCGCGAGCTCCTCGCGGTCGTGCCGCTCGGCGCCGATGCCCCAGACGATCAGGCCGACGGCTACCGCGACGATCGAGAAGACAAAGCAGCCGAAGACGAAGATGCCCAGCATCAGCGCCTCCCCCTGTCGTGATCGGCTGCCCGGCGGGGGACCAGCAGGGATCCCAGGGCGAGTATCGAGGGGACCCAGATGCCGACGAAGATGCCGGCCTGCTCGTCGCCGCTGAAGTAGAGGGCGACCGAGAGCCCGAACGAGAGCGCCGCGGCGACCACGAACAGGGCGCGCGCGGTTCCCTCGCGGCTCGCGGCGTCCGCGAGCCGGGAGCGGACGCCCGAGGGGCTACCCGGTGTGCCTTGCGATGAGTCTATTGAGTGTTTGTCCAGAGTTGACATGGCTGGTTTATAGCAGGTACTCTCCCAGTTGTCAAGAGTTTGTCGAATGTCTGTCGACCCTGAGAACAGCCCTGAGCCCCGCATCCGCATCGGCGAGCTCAGCCGCCGCGCGGGCGTCGGCGTCGACACGCTGCGCGCCTGGGAGCGCCGCTACGAGGTCTTCCGGCCGAGCCGGTCGCCCGGCGGCTTCCGCCTCTACGGGCCGGGCGACGAGGCGAGGGCTCGGAGGATGAGCGAGTTGATCGCCGAGGGCCACTCGACGGCGGAGGCGGCGCGGGCGGTGGTGCGGCCCGCGGGCCCCCCGGCGGCGGGCGCCCCCGCCGCCGAGGAGGTCGGCCCCCTTGTGGAGGCCCTGGTGGCCCTCGACGAGGGGACGGCGAACTCGGTCCTCGATCGGGTCCTGGCGACGCTCTCGCTGGAGCAGGCGAGCGCGCTCGTGATCCTGCCGGCGATGCGCGAGGTCGGCTCGCGCTGGTCCCGCGGCGAGATCGGCATCGCCGAGGAGCACTTCGCCTCGAACCTGGTCCGCGCCAGGCTGCTGGCGCTGACGCGCGGCTGGGGCTCGGGAGGAGGTCGGCGGGCGCTGCTCGCGTGCCCGCCGGGTGAGAAGCACGACCTCGCCCTGATCGTCTTCGGGCTGGCCCTGCGGGACAGGGGATGGCGGGTCACCTTCCTGGGCGCCGACACCCCGACCGGGACGATCGAGGAGGCGGCCGGTCGCCTGCGGCCCGAGGCGGTGGTGGTGGCGGCGCTCAGCCTCGAGAGGATCGAGGCGGAGGCCGAAGCGCTCGCCTCGCTTGCGCGGTCGCAGCGGCTGCTGCTCGCCGGGCCGACCGAGGTGACGGCCGCGGCGCGGCGGCTCGGTGCGGAGCCGCTCCCCCCGGACGCCGTCGAGGGCGCCGCAGCGCTGGACGCCGGCTAGCCCCGGCCGGGTCGCGCCGAATGCCCGCCCGAGGCGCGCTCGGCCGCCTCGAGCAGCTCGTCGCGGAAGTCCGGGTGGGCGATGGCGGCGAGCGCCTCGCCGCGCTGGTGCACCGTCTTGCCCTGCAGCTCGGCGGCGCCGTGCTCGGTCACGATCACGTCCACCTGAGGGCGCGGGGGTGGTGATCACCGCGCCGGCCTCGAGCCAGGGGACGATCCGCGAGCGGGTCTCGCCGCAGATCTCGACGGTGGATGGCATGCAGAGCAGGGAGCGGTCGTCGAGGTCCAGCGCGGGGCCCGCGACGAAGTCCTCGTGGCCGCCGACGCCCGAGAGCTGCGTGCCGCCGAGGGTGTCGGCGACGACCTGGCCGTGGATGTCGATCTCGATGGCGCCGTTGATCGTGACCATCCTGCGGTTGCGCGCGATCACCTCGGCGGAGTTGACGACCTCGACGGGGAGGAAGGCGACCCGCTCGTTCTCGTGCAGCTAGTGGCCCTCCTCGAAACGTCTCACCGGAAATGACCGGTCCAGATCACCACCATGCTGCGTCCTCGGTCGTCCGGATAGCGCTGCTATTCGGACTCCCTGCCTCCTTGCCTGGCGGCGCCTGGCCTGCGTCATTTCCTGGCAAACGTTCCGAGAAGGGCCACTAGCCGTAGAGCTCCTCGCTCCCGGCCGCGAAGGTGGTCACGGAGACTCCGTCGAGCTGGCCCTTGCGGTCGGCGACCTTGCCCGCCTTGTGCAGCGCCATCAACCCTGTCGTGAACATCTCGGTGTGGACGCCGTAGTCGCGCCCTCGCCCTCGCCCAGCTCGGCGACGATCGTCGAGGGGATCTCGCCGATCCCGGTCTGCAGGGTGACGCCTTAGGTGATGAAGGCCTCGGCGTGGCCGGCGATCGCCCGCTCGACCTCGCCCGGAGGCGGGTCGGCCGGCGGCACCGGCGCGCGGTCGCTCTCGACCAGCACGTCGATCCGGTCGACGTGGACGGCGTGGCGGTGCTCGGGCGGTAGGCCGAACGTCCTCGGGAAGCCGCTGGAGGCCTCCACCACCAGCAGTCGCTCCGGGTCAGCGGCCGCGCGGTCGAGCTCCGCCATCGTGCCCCTGGCGTGCAGCGAGAGGCTGCGCCAACCGTCCGCGTCAGGCGGGGCCGGGGCCGTCGCCATCACCCGCGGCGAACTCCTGCTCGAACAGGAGGGCGAAGCACCGGAAGTCGGCCGGCGCGAAGCTGACGTTGGCGCCCTGGTCGCGCAGCGCGCGCTCGAAGGGGCCGTAGAAGCCCGACAGGCAGTGGACGCCGGGGTGCCCGAACAGCTCGGTGCCGGCCATCAGCAGCGCCCCGTAGACGCGCAGCCCGTGCCAGTCGTCGCGCTTTCCCAGCGCTTTCAGCAAGGCCGGGGGCTGGCCGGGACCGACCGGCAGCCCCAGCGAGTCCTCGGGATCGAGCCGCGCGGCCGCGTCCGTGGCGCTGAGTCGCTCGGGCGTCCGGCTGACCCTACCCGCGCGGTCCGCGGCGACCCGGGCGGTCGTCTACCAGGACCCTCCGCCGCCTCCGCCGGAGGCGCCCCCGCCCCCGCCCGAGAAGCCGCCCCCGCCGCCGCTGGAGGACTCGGGGGCCACCTGCGAGGCGAAGCCGCCGCCGAAGGAGCCGCCGTCGAAGGCGTTGCGGGAGACGCCGCCGCTGAAGTAGTAGGTGCTCCAGCTCGCGCCCGCGCTCTCGAGCACCGGCGCCGGGATCCGGCCCGACTCGATCATGCGCTCGGCGGTGCCGAAGACGACGCCGAAGACGAGGATGCGCTTCCACAGCTCGAGCGTCGCGGGCGGGTCGTCCTCGAGGCTCGGGAAGTCGTCGGTCCACCGGGCGAACGCCCGCCAGCGGGCGCTGCGCTCGCGGGTCTCGGGGGTGAGGCGCCGCAGCCGGTTGCCCGGCCACAGCATCACGACCAGGACCGTGACGAGCCCGATCGCGCTGGGCACGATCCACTCCTCGTCCACGGCGATGTCGCAGGCGAGGATGACGCCGAACCCGAGCACCAGCCCCGGCCACAGCAGCCACTTCCACTTGCGCAGGTCGCGGTCCCACTCGAGCGCGCCCTCGTCGACGGCGTCGAGCGAGGCGGTCATCGCCTCCCAGCGCCCGCGCCAGGTGGACGAGTGCTCGGGGATTCGGTCGCGCATCTCGCTCAGCGCCACCGTGTCGCCCTCGAGCAGCTCGTCGAAGAACTCGCGCACCTGCCTCTCATGCTCCTCGAGCTGTTCCTTCGGCCGCTTCGAGGCCACCGCCAGCGCCAGGTCGAGCTTCTCGTCGTCGGTCGTCTTCTGCGCGGCCTCGTAGTGGCCGCGGTCGACCAGGTCGAGCAGCGTCGCCAGCACGGTGTCGGTGCTGTCGCCGCCCTCGTGGGCGAGCCCGTAGGCGAGCGCGGGGCTCGCGTCGTCGGGGACCTCGGGCAGGTGCTTTGGGACCGATACGGGCCGCTCGCGCGCCAGCAGCGTGAACAGGACCATCGCCCCGAGCCCGAGCGCGCCGAGCAGGATCGAGAGCAGCGTGGCGTTGCCGGCGACCCAGCGCTTGGCCTTGTTCCAGGGCTTGTTGTAGCTGTCGTCGAGGGCGCCCTCGGCGGCCAGGATCGGCTCGAGGCCGTCGCCCTTCCCGGGGCGCGCGGCGCTGACGTCCTGCCCCGGGGTGCGCGGAATCAGCACCCGCATCTCGACGAACTGGTGGTCGCTGACGTCCTCGGCCTCGAGCCGCGCCTCGCCGGGCTCGAGGAAGTCCCGCCCCTCGACGTCGCGGGGCTTGCCCCAGACGGCCGATGGGTTCTCCGGCGTCGCCGGTCCCTCGTGGGGGCGCAGCGCCGGGTCGCGGACGGTCGCGACCAGCTTCCCCAGGTCGAAGTCCCACTGGTCGCCCCAGACCTGCCACTCCAGGTCGAGTAGGTCGCGGTAGGCCACGATCGCGTCTTCGACCCGGTAGCTGACCGTGAAGGTGCGCGCCTCGTCGGCGGCCTTGTGGTGCCAGACCACCCTGACGCCGCCCGGGATCAAGGTCGCGCCGTAGCTACCGGCGGCGTCGGTGCAGCCGAAGCTAGTGCAGCCGCCCGAGCGGTAGGGCCGCGCGCCCTCGCGCACGCTGACCGCGCTCATCTGCTCGCCCTTCTTCAGCAGGATGTCGCGGTAGGAGGCCTGGAAGCTCCCGTCGTAGGAGAATGTGAGCCTCTCCGAGACCAGCAGCGCCGCGTCGCGCCCAACCCGCATCTCCACGGCGGCCTCGGTGACGTCGCTCGAGCGCGCGGCCGCGCTCGCCGGCGCCAGCAGGGCGCCGAGGGCGATCAGCGTCAGCAGCGGCCGCGCCCTCACGCCGGCTTCTCTGCTTCCTTCTCGAAGCTGACCTCGGGCGTCGCCTCCGACTCCTTGGGGGCGTCGTAGAACTCGCGGGGCTCGAACTTGAAGGCGCCGGCGATGACCGAGTTGGGGAAGATCTGGATCAGCGTGTTGTAGGTCTGGACCGTGTCGTTGTAGACGCGGCGCGTGATCTGGATCTGGTCCTCGGTCTCGGCGAGCTGCTGCTGCAGCTTGATGAAGTTCTCGCTCGCGCGCAGCTCTGGGTACTGCTCGGCGACCACCATCAGCCTCCCGATCGCGGCCTCGAGCGTGCCCTCGGCGGCGGCCTGCTGGGGAGGGCCGCTCGCCTTCTCGGCGCCGGCGCGCGCCCGGGTGGTGCTCTCGAAGGTCTCCCTCTCGTGCTTGGCGTAGCCCTTGACGGCCTCGACCAGGCTCGGGACCAGGTCGTGGCGGCGCTGCAGCGCGGCGTCGATCTGGGCCCAGCTGTTGTCGACCGCGTTGCGGCGCGAGACCATGCGGTTGAAGATCAGCAGCACCGCCAGCGCCGCGATCGCCAGCAGCGCGATCAGGATGATGAGGCCGACTCCCACAGCGTGAAACCTATCCGCTCGCGGGGCGGGGCACTCAGGCTCTCAGACCAGGCGCCAGTCGAAGCGCGCGTAGCGCAGGCGCAGCGAGCCCGAGCGCTCGCGGATCCAGTCGCCGTCGGCGCCGCCCCTCGCCGTCGCCGCCAGCTCGACCAGCTCGGGATCGGGTCCGAAGTCCCGGCGGTAGAGGGAGATCAGCCCCGGCAGCTCGAGCTCGGCGCGATCGCGGTCGAGGCTCGACTCCGCGGCGACGTAGGAGCGCGCCGCAGCCTCCAGCTCGTCGTCGAGCCCCTGCTCGGTGTAGGCGCGAACCGGGGGGCAGGAGCGGGCGCCGCAGTTGAGCGCGAAGTGGACGCGGGGGTCGGGACGCGAGGGCGCGGCGCGCAGTCGCGGGTCACCGCGCCGCAGCAGCCGGCGGGGCGAGTAGGGCGGCCGGGCGTTGCCCCGCAGCAGGCCGTGCTCGATCAGGTCGAGCGTGTACGCGAGGCCGCCGACGGTGTAGGCGGCCCGGCGGAAGATGCGGCGATGGCGCAGCAGGTGCCCGCTTCGCGGGCGCTGCGCGAGCGCGTGCAGCAGCCGCGCGTTGTAGATGTTGAGCCAGAAGGCGATGCGGGCGCCGTCGCCCTCGAGCGCCAGCGGGTCCGCCGCCTCCAGCCCGGCGGCCACGCGATCGAGCTCGGCGGGA
>Ga0194131_10005628_pt1 | contig 17911 bp, 14 predicted proteins | sample TA2KigO120mmetaG_FD_148631 | JGI IMG/M metagenome (GOLD analysis project Ga0194131, IMG submission 148631) | Freshwater microbial communities from Lake Tanganyika, Tanzania - TA2015053 Kigoma Offshore 120m | ecosystem: Environmental > Aquatic > Freshwater > Lake | place: Tanzania: Lake... | reverse complement strand
GGCTCCTAGCGCGATCGAGTCGGCAAGCGACCTCCAGGCCCGCACTGGCGTAGCGTTGCCAGGCCCGGCCTCGGACAGGCTATGGCACTCGGCACACCGGTGATCCTTGAACGCCTGCGCCCCTCGCGCCGCGTCGCCTGGCTGGTCAAAGTACCGGAACGCGTAAAAATAGGCGAACAAATCCGCCGCATCCTGCTCACTGAGTTTCGGATTTGGAATTCCCGCGGCCGCCATCGCCGACCACATTCTTGGGGCGTGATTCCAAATCAGGCTGGCGAGCAACGAAGGGGTATAGGCCCGCGACGACGAACTCCCCAGGTCTGGCGCGGCCTTTCCGCCCTTGCCTTCGACGCTGTGGCAAACGATGCACTTCTGTTCGGTAAAGATCCGCGCCCCTTGACGGGCGTCCCCGGGAAGGATGGCCAGCGCGGCAACCAGCAAGTTGGATGGAGTCATGTTGTCCTCCGGTCAGTGGCTGATTCTGAGTCCCGCGGTGAACTGATGCGAGCGGAACGACTCGAAAATGAATAACGGCTGCGTGAATCCGTACCAACGCCACTCCGCGTAGCCCTCGGCATTCTTCCGAAGCGGCAGCGCGGCACGCGCCAGCGGCTGGTAATAGCGCGCGGACCGGGTCCCCGAGGCGGTCACCAGCGCTCCCCCAAGGCTGAACGAGGCGTGCCCGCCCGTGTGCACATCGGCAAGGACGGTAGCAGCGTGTGCCCGCTCGCGGTAGACGGACTCGGCCCGCTCGCGCGTGTGTGGCGCGACGTAGGAGGTCTGGCTGTGCAGCGCCGACCGCGCGTACTCGCCCGTAAGGCCGAACCGTTTGCCCGCCGTCCAGTGGAGCGCCGCCGATGCGTTTCTCACATCCAGATCAAAGCCCGCGTTCAGGCCTGGATTCCGGTTGTCGAGCAACGAGTAGACGCCCGTGGCGGACAGAGTCTTTCTGATCTGTCCACGCAGGCGCGCCCGCATTTGGTGGTAGTCGTGCAGCTCGTGCGGAAGTAGCTCCGCTCCCCCGGTGACCGCTCATAGTCGGCGTTCGCGCCAAACCGCGTCCCCGCTCGGAATCCCGCACCCGCCAGTGCCACATGCTGCTTGGTATCCCCCCAAATCAACCGGTGTCCGCCGCGAAGCGTCACCCCTGGGACCGGATCCACGAACACCTCAGTCTGTTCGCGATGATAGTTGACTGTGAGCCGCTGGATCGACGATGTATGGAACCGGTCCGTCATGAAGGACTGCGTGACACGGACTTTTCCATGCGGGCGCAGTTCGATACTGCCCGTCCCCGCGGTGCGCGGGAGCTTGGACTCGGCAATCAGCAGGCTCTCGATGCCATCGGCAAACCGCGTGCCGCCCAGATAGAACAGCCCCCGGGCACGCTCGGTATAGCTGACATTGGACTTCGGCCGGGCATAGATGAACTGAGCGTTGACCTGGATCCAACTGGCGGGCGCGGCAGCCAGGATTCCCTGCGAGAATACGTTTCCACCCCGTACGCTATAGATCTGATCCAGCGCGTCGAGCAGCAGCGTCCTGCCGAGCAGAGCGGTGGCGCGGTTGCCGGTTTGCCGTCCCGCCGCTGCCGCGCGTTGGCCGTCGCGGAACACGGATGCTCCTTGCTCCAGGGTCAGGTGCAGCTTGCCAAGGTCGAGTCGGGCACCTGTGCGGATATGATGCGTCGAGTCGGATATGGTGGTGGCGACCGGATATTCGTTTCCGTTGGCCACAAACGGGGTGACGCCGCCGCCGGACCCCGCATCCCGCGCGTAGTTCACGTACGGATTGAACCGCCGGCCCGGCAGCGCCTGGACCTCGACGTTGCTCATGCGCCGCCGGATATCGAAACCGCGCTGGTCCAGCGCAAAAGACGGCAGGAAGTTGAAGTAGGCCGCGTTCCGGTAATCCCCGTGAACGCGGTACAGGCCCGCCCGGCCGAAATCGACCCGGAGAGACGTGTAGGGCTCACCACCCCACCCCTCCGCCGAGAGATCCAGGCGGTCAAACAGCCGGTTCTTCCAGCCTGTGACCGCCACGTCGGACGCGAAGAGCTTCGGGCCCTGTCCAAGATTCACGATCGATCTGTAAGTATTCGCGTCTCCGCGGATATCCGGTACAAACCGGTATCCGGTGTCGAATTTCACGCGCACGGGGTTCTCCACCACCGGGACGACGTCTTGCCCTGATGCGGCCACCGCGGCGAGGATCCAGAACTTCCTCATCGGAGTAGCGCCTTGCTCACGTGCGAGCCGTGGATCTTGACATGGCAGGTGGTGCAGCTCCGGTAGCGGGCGCTGCGAAGATCGTGGAACGCAGGTGGAATCCCCCCGGCAGCCGTACCTACAGCGGAGTGGCACTCGAGGCAGAGTTGCTGCACACTTGGTCTCGTCAGCATACGCGGATTCGCCGACCCGTGCGGCTCATGGCAGCTTGCGCAACCCTCCATCCGCACAGGCACGTGCTCGTATGTGAACGGCCCCCGCTTGTCGCCGTGGCATTTCAGGCATCCCTGCTCGGTCCCGACGGCCAGGCTCACGGATCTGGCCAGTGGTGTGCCATGCGGGCTGTGGCAGTCCTGGCAGTTCATCGCCCCCTGCCGCAGGGGATGCGAATGTGGCTTGGCGAACGAGGTCTTCTGCGCGAGGTGGCAACTCCCGCACTCGGGCTTGGGAGCCTCAGTATGGATGCTGTGGCAGGAGGTACAGCCCACCTGCTGGCGGCCGTGGCCGGTCATGACCCGGCCGTGCTGGGAGGGGAGCTTGGCGTGGCACGCGAGACACCCTTTGTCCACCTGGGCTGGAGTCAGCTTGCGTGGATTCCGGATGAGCTTGGCGTCAGCTGACTCGGCATGCTTGGCTCCCGCTCCATGGCACGACTCGCAGGAATTACCCTCGAGCACCCGGTGCGGGCTGGACTTGAGGAATGCCTTGGCGATGTCCTCGTGACATGCCTGGCACATTTCATTCCCTGCGAACTCTTGCGGCACCGCCAGCCCGGCAGCGAGCAGCAGCCCGGCGATCAGCGCGATCATCGCGCGTGGACCCGGCTGACGGCGAAGTCCGCATTCGGCCCGTGGCACACCGCGCATGCTTCTCCGAGAGGGGAGGTAGTCAGGAGCGCATGCGACGCCGCCGGAACCGAATTGTGACACGCAATGCAAGCCGCGGCCGTTGGACCTACCGGGTTTATCCGCCCCCGCGGATCGGCCACATTGGCCAACCCTTCGCGGAGGGGAAGCTGCTCGCTGCCGTTGACATGGCACATGGAGCAGTTGGCGCGGTCGGCCGGAAAACCGACGTCGTTGTAGTTGTGCTCCACGTTTCCGAATCCATACAAAGAGTAACGCCGTCCCAGTTCCTTGCCGTTGTGGATGCGGTGAATCATGAGCCGGAAGTCGATGCTCTCGGCTGGCATCTCCGCGGCGGGCCGCCGTGCGGCGTCCGTGGTGACCGGATTGTGGCACAGGACGCACATCTCAACGGCATTCCGGTTGTCGCCGTGCAAGCTGAGCGACGAGTGGCAGGCGTTGCACTTGGCGGTGGTGACCACCTGGCGCCGCGGTTCCAAACGCGCTCCGCCCACGGCAAAGTGGAACACCTTGTTCACGCCCGCGTCCCGCACAGTGACCTCTTTTCGCGTACCGGCGAGCAGGACCTGGTTGCGGTAGCCCTCGATTCCCACCGACCAGGTCCCGCGCGCGTTGGCTGGCAACGGATTCTGGAATGTCCAGAAATAGCGGCCATCCTGGCTTCCCTCGGCGCGCCGTGGATCCTCAGACACGAAGGCTGTATAGTCGATCGCCGGACCCGCCAGCACGAGGGCAAGGCGGTCCATTTGCGAGGGGGCGACCGTGCGGCCCGCCTTATCCTTAACGGAGAACGTCACCGTGGGAGGCCGCCCCGCCGCGGCGTTCACGTCGTGGATCTCGAACACCGTTCCAGGAAGCGACGCTGCCTGGCGCATCACGGCGTGCGCGCCGACGATCGACGCGTCGCGCTCGATCTCGCCTTGCGGAATATGGCACGTCGAGCAGCGGCTGTCGTTCGGCTGCGGGAGATTCACGTGTCCTTCACCAGTCGCGAAGTTCACCCGGTCGTGGCAGGTTCCGCAGGCGGCCCGGGTCGGCGTGAGCCAGGCGTCCTCTTGCGCCGCGCCTTTTCCCTGCTCGTGGCAGGTGGTACAGTTGGCGGTGCCGCCAGCGGCTGGGAATCCGACATGCGAGTAGTCGGCGACGGTATTGCCGAACCCGATGAGCTGATACTTGCCACCCGCCTGGACGCTAGGCAGATCTCTGCCCGCGTGGATCTTGTGGATCATGGACGTCATGTCGACCGTATTTCCCGTGTCCGGGTCCGTGGTTTGGGGGGTATGGCAGGTGACACAGACCTCCATGCTCCTCCGTGCGCCGCCGTGGAACGCCAACTGGTCGTGGCACCGGTTGCAGGTGGCCGTTTTGATGACATCCCGCGTCACAGTGACCCGGGATCCATCGGGGACGAAATTGAAAGCTTCGTCGTCGTAATTTGTTCCCAGGTCGAACTCGGTTAGATTCCGGTTGGAGTAGACCGCGATCGTGTGCGTCGCCGAGCGGTCGATGCCACTGGGCGCGCGTGTGCCGAAGGTGTAGGTGTACTCGCCGTCAGCGGTCTGTTGGAACGAGCCGTTGGTGTCGGCCGCGGCTTGAATCGCCGAACGCCCGGTGATCGCACTGTTTTGAGTCCGGACCGTGTATGCGGTGTACTGCTTTTGGCCTGCCGGGATCGTTGCGGCGACAAAGCTGAGTGCGACGGTGCCAGGGGTGGTAACGCCCAGGCGGTCCAGGGGAAGACCGCGGGGATCGGTGATCCGGATTCGCGCACGGATCACTCCGTCCTGGCCGATCTCGGCTCCGAGGATCCGGAGCACCAGGCCGGGCCGGACGAAGTTCACCGCGTCGGGACGTGCGTAGCGCGCTTTGTCCCGCGGGCCGTAGATCGACTGGGGGGCGCTGATCAGCGTCACGGCCGTAACAATCGGGAAGATTGGTGTCTTCATTGAGTCTCGGTCGCAGGAGGAGCAGCCGTGTCTCCAAAGGTTTGTTCTGATTTTTCAGTCTCTTGCGCAGCACCGGACGCAGTGGGTGTGCGTGCTCGCTCAGTGGTGCGGGATCTTCCGCACATTTCTTGCTGATAGAATCAAACTTGGCTTTTCAATCCAGGCTATAAGGTCTGCCCGAGTCGTTGAGACACTTCGCTTCTTCTGAACGCATCGACGACCCCCACGGTAGCGGCGTCTGTGCCGAGCGTGTGCCAAAGCGAGATCAGGCGTTTTTCTGGCGCGAGGTCGCGGTCAGCCAAAGCGAGCAGGTCGGCGATTTCCTCGCGGCTTGTCCGGTGCTCCCTGAGCCACCCGTTCTCTTGCCAATCCGTTAAGCTGCTGCTCATCGCCGATTAGAAATAGTTTGGGACTCTCGATCACCTGCGTGATGAAGTGGTGCCCTGCGGCAAGTTTACGACAGAATTCATCATGGGGATAGATGGAGGGGTTCACCTCCCTGCCGAGTTCCCGCTGCGCCTCAGCTATCGCCGTTACAACCTCCACGAGTTGCACGTCTCCGACGATCATCAGGTCAATGTCGCTTGAGGCGTTCTCTGAGCCGCTCGCAATCGAGCCGAATACAAAGGCGATCTCAATTCGGCCCTGAAGGGGAGCCAGCGCATCCACGAGCACCTGGGACAGGCCAAACGTCTTTCGAACGATGCGGCGAAGTTCATCGAATATCGGGCACTCGCGGTTCGCTTGGAAATAGGTCTGGTGGCCCTCGGTGGTTCGCACGAGGATACCGGCGTCGGAGAGCTGATCCAGTTCTCTCTGGACACCTCCTGAACCCAGTCCGACGCTACGGATAATCTGCCGTTGGTAGAATCGTTGATCGGGATGGCCGGACAGCAAAGCGAGCACACGTTGGCGGGTTGCGCCAAAGAGCGCATCGCCGAGGACGGTTCGGGCTCCGTTTTGCTGTGTACCCATATAAGGTACGATTATACCTAAAATGGGTACAGTGGGCAACTTCGAGGACCGCGTGCCGCTCCCGCACACCATGCCAAAACCGGAACTTTCTACTTTGCCGGCATCCGGAACTTTCTATTTTGCGCCGACACAGTAGTCCGGCAGTGTTGCATAACAACTATCATTGTGGAATAATGATGCCGTTGTGCAGTCCGCACCACAAGCCGCGATCCAGAAGCTGGCAAGCCATCTCGGCGTCCTCCGACCGCGCGACGTCGAGTCCATCGGCATCCCGCGCGAGTATCTGCTGCGTCTCATGCGGCAGGGGGTTGTCGTGCGATCTGGGCGAGGCCTGTACCGGCTGGCCGATGCGCCTGTAACCGAGCATCGCTCGCTCGCTGAAGTTGGCAAACGAGTGCCGGACGCCGCGATCTGTCTGCTTTCGGCGCTCGTCTTCCATGATCTGACGACCCAGATTCCACCCGAGGTCTGGATCGCGCTTCCCGCGGGGCGCCGCTCCCCGAAACTCGACACCGTGCGAACTCGTGTCGTCCGCTTCACTGGGGCCGCGCTCACCGAAGGCCGGGAGCAGCACAACCTCGAGGGAGTCTCCGTCACCATCTATTCGGCTGCGAAGACTGTGGCCGACTGTTTCAAGTTCCGGAACAAGATCGGACTCGACGTTGCGATGGAAGCTCTTCGTAACTGCCTTCGAACGCGCAAGGCGACAGCCGGAGAGATCAACCGCTATGCGCACATCTGCCGGGTCGCGCGCGTCATGCGGCCATACCTCGAGGCGATCACATGAACACGGCCGCTTCGGTCCGCGCACGATTGCTCAATGCGAGCAAGCAGAGCGGCGAGGACTTTCAGTCGGTCTTGGTCCGCTACGTCATCGAGCGATTCCTGTACCGCCTGGGCAAGAGCCAACACTGCGACGCGTTCCTGCTCAAGGGCGCGATGCTCTTCGTTCTCTGGCGCGGGAATCCGCATCGCCCCACCAAGGACCTCGATCTCCTCGGCTTCGGTGATCCAACGCCAGAACAAGTCGCCAAGCGGATTGCGGACATTGCGGGAGTCCCATGCGACGATGGCGTCGTCTTTGACTCCGGCACCATTGAGATAGAGCGCATCAAAGAGGACGCGGACTACGAAGCAGTTCGCATTCGTCTCCTCGCGCGGCTCGAGCAGGCAAAGGTGCGAATTCAAATAGACGTCGGCTTTGGGGACGCGGTCATGATGGCGCCGTCTCTCTCAACCTTTCCGACGATCATCGATCGCGTCGCAACGCCCGTGCTGCGCGTCTATCCGCCGGAGGCTGTCGTTGCGGAGAAGTTGCAGGCCATGGTCGTGCTCGACATCCGCAATAGCCGGATGAAGGACTTCTTCGACCTGTGGGTCCTTGCGCGAACCCGGGCCTTTCAACTCGTACCGTTGTCCGCGGCGATTCGCGCGACGTTCGATAGGCGGAACACGCTGGTTCCCGATCGAATCCCGTTCGCACTGACCGATTCGTTTCTCCTCGACGCTGGAAAGGTGCAGCAATGGACCGGGTTCGTCAAACGGCTGCGCCTCGATCCGGCAATGCCCTCGCTTGCCGTGGTCGGCAACGAGATCGCGCGGTTCCTCGATCCAGTCTTCACGCAAACGCCGGGGGAGAGGACATGGCCGCCGGGTGGTCCGTGGGCGTGATCCTCGATCAAGCCACTCGAGATGCGATCGCGACGGCCCTGTTGACTATCAAGCTCTCCCCGTCACGAGCGATCCTGGCAGGACACTGAGGCCACAACGCTCGGGTCGTGTTCAGCCACTGGTCGAGCATCGCCCGAAAGCGCCTCGGTCGCGGCGAATCCCCCGGGGGATCCTGGGATGTCCTGACCTTTGCATTGAACCGAACCCGACTTCCTGCCGGGACTTCGCATTCCCGCCGTGCGCGTCCTGCCCACGCTGTGAGCGTCACGCTATCCTGGTAGTTTCGTGCGCCAGGATCCGGACTTTTTCGGCGACCGCCCGATGGCCCTCGTCTACATCGGCAAGAAGCTCAAGGATGCCTTGCGCCTGGAAGACGTCCTCACAAAAGCCAATATCGACTACGCCGTCGAGGTCGACACCTATACCGGCGGGGTGATCTTCCGGACCGAGCGTACCGGCGCCTTCTTTTACGTGGAGGATCCGCGGATCGAGGAGACCCACCGGATCATGGAAGGCAGCGGGTTCAAGCCGCACCAGCTCTGATGCTCAAGATCTGCGTGCTGGCGACATCGAGCTCCGGCAATTGCGTCTTCATGGGCACGGACCGGACCCGAGTCCTGATCGATGCGGGGCTAAGCCGGCTGGAGACCTTCAAACGGCTGGCGGCGATCGGCGAGGATCCCGAGAAGCTCGACGCCATCTTTATTACCCATGAGCACACGGACCATACCTGCGGACTGGGTCCTCTGGGACGCAAGCTGCGCAAGCCGGTGTACCTCACACACCGGACAGCGCCGTTGATCGATTGGTGCGGCGCGGCGCCGCCGATCGAGTGCTTCCAGGCCGGGACCCGGATCTCAATCGGCGATCTCGACATCCAGAGCTTCACCATCCCGCACGACGCCGTTGATCCCGTGGGCTTCACCGTGGAGTCTCAAGGACTCAAGGCCGGCTGGGCGATGGATCTCGGCTACCTTCCGGAGTCGGTCAAGTACCACCTGCGCGGCTGCCAGGTGGCAGTGCTCGAGTCCAACCACGACCTGGACATGCTGAAGGTGGGGCCGTACCCCTGGTCGGTGAAGCAGCGGGTGATGGGGCGCAAAGGACACCTCTCCAACGACCTGGTGGGCGAGTTCATCCTCAACGACCTCGACGCCAGCCTCCACACCCTGGTGCTCGGGCACTTGAGCGAGCACAACAACCATCCGGAGATTGTCCGCCTGGTGGCGGGCATGGCGCTGAACCGGCGCGGAGCCGCAACGCGCCTGGTGGTGGCCGAACCACGAAAACAATCGGAGGTCTTTCTGTTCTAAATGATCGCGCGATACACTCGGGCGGCAATGGGCCGTATCTGGAGCGACGAAAACAAGTACCGGATGTGGCTGGAAGTGGAGCTGGCAGCCAGTGAGGCGCTGGCCGAGCTGGGCATCGTTCCCGCCGCGGCCGCCGCCTCATTGCGGGCAAACGCCGGATTCGGGGTCGAGCGGATCTTTGAGATCGAACGCGAGGTTCGCCACGACGTGATCGCTTTTACGACCGCGGTCGCCGAGACGATGGCGGCAGCGGGGGACCCGGACTCCTCGCGCTGGTTCCACTACGGGCTGACGTCGAACGACGTGGTCGACACCGCCCAGGCGCTGCAGATCAAGGCTGCCTCGGCGCTAATCATTGAGGGCATCGAACGGCTCGCGGCGCTGCTGCGGGAGCGGGCCTTCGAGTTCCGCCGCACGCCGCAGATCGGCCGGACGCACGGGATCCAGGCCGAGCCCATCACCTTCGGGCTCAAGCTAGCGCTGTGGTATGACGAGATCCGCCGGAACCTCGTACGGTTCCGCGCCGCCGCTGAGGATCTGCGCGTGGGCAAGACGTCCGGAGCCGTGGGGACGTTCGGGCACATTTCTCCTGCCGCTGAAGAAGGAATCTGCCGCCGTCTGGAACTGGAGCCCGCGGCCATCGCCTCACAAGTGATCTCGCGTGACCGGCACGCCAACTATGTATCGGCACTGGCCCTGATCGCGGCGGCGCTCGAAAAGATCGCGCTTGAGATCCGGCACCTCCAGCGGACCGAGGTCCGCGAGGCCGAGGAGCCATTCAGCGTTGGCCAAAAGGGATCCTCCGCCATGCCTCACAAACGGAATCCGATTGTGTGCGAGCAGATCTGCGGACTGGCCCGCGTGGTCCGGTCCAACGCGCAGGCGGCGATGGAGAACATCGCGCTGTGGCATGAGCGCGACATCTCCCACTCGTCCGTTGAGCGGGTGATCCTGCCCGATTCGACGATCCTGGTGGACTACCTGCTAGACAAGACGATCTGGCTCGTCAAAGGCATGCGCGTCTACCCGGATCGCATGTTGCGGAACCTCGAGCTCACCAAGGGTCTCGTGTTTTCGGGCCAGCTTCTGCTCGACCTGGCGGCCGCCGGTATGCTGCGCGAGCAGGCTTACAAAATCGTACAGAGTAAGGCGATGGAGGCCTGGGAATCGGGCGGGGATTTCCACGCGGAAATGGCGGCACATCCCGAGGTCACGGCGATGCTCTCGCCGGACCAGGTCGCGCACGCGTTTTCGCTGGAGCGCCAGTTGGGCCATACGGACGCGATTTTTGTCCGCGTTTTTGGGCCGGAAGGGCTAGGCTAGAACGATGCTGATCCGCGTTGCTGCGCTGGGACTCGCTGTGCTGGTTGCCGCTCCCGCCCAGACCGACTACAAAACGGACCTTCCCCATCCGCGGCTGCTGCTGCCGCAACGCCGCGCGCGTCTGGTCAAGCGCGAGCGCGAGCGGGAGTCGATGCGCTGGATCGCGTTCCAGACTCTTGCGATGGGCAAGATCACGTGGCCGGAACCGGGTTTCGCGCTGTCGCTCTATCACGTCGCGACCGAAAATCCGGAGCCGGGACGCCAGGCGATCCAATGGGCCCTTGGTCCCGGGTCCGACTTGCGTCAACTTGCGATCGTCTTCGACTGGTGCCACTCGCTGCTGTCACCAGAGGAGCGCAAGCGCCTGGCGGCCAAGATCCAACAGTTGCTCGAAAAGCCCGGAGCGGCCGGCATCGCTTCCATGCGGGCGCGTGTGATGGCGGCGGTGGCGGTTTCAGGCGAGATTCCGGACGCGGGGGCGCGCCACATCCGTCCGGTGGTCGACGAGTGGTGGAAAAAACAGATCGCACCGAAAATTCTGGCGGGCGGCAACCCGGTCGACCTCAAGGATCACATGCCGCTGTTTGAGCTGTTCCACGTGTTGCGGGACAACTTTGACATCGACCTGCGGGAGGACGCGGCCAAGTACTTCACAACGATTCCCGCGTTCCACATCCTGGCGCACTACCCGGCGCCGTATCCCGCGGCGGAGAACGAATACCGGATCCCGCTCATGAAACTGCACGGCGAGCCGGACACACGCGAGTCCGTGCGGTCCCGGACCGCGGGGCTCATGATGGTCGCCTATGACAACAACGCGCAGGAAGTGCAGTTCGTCCAGGGATGGCTGATGCAAGACCGCTTCCTGATGAAGAGCAGCTACGGGATTCCGTACGAGTACCTGTGGGCGAATCCGTATCAGCCAGGCTTGAGCTTCCATTATCTTCCGAACGTGTTCCACGATCCGTCGAGTGGACGGCTGTTGATCCGCTCAACTTGGGAAGACGATGCGGTGTGGTTTTACCAGGCCGAGGGAGTGATGCAGATGTTCAAGGACGGCCAGATCGTGAACCTGGGAGCACTGAAGGAAGCCGTGGTCATGGGCAACACAACGCTGCTGCCCGCAGCCTTGGCGTCGCAGTTCCAGGTGGGCGGAGCGGATGTGGCTTCGCGGTACTACGTGATCGGACTGGAGGCGGCCAAGCGGTACGATCTGGAGGTGGAAGATGAGGGAATCCGGGAGGTTTTGACCGACCGGGGAGGGGTGGCGGAGATCGTGTTTCCACCGAAGCGGACGGCGGTGGTGAGGATGAAGCGGAGTCCGGTGGAGTAAGGTGAGATGATGACCAGAAAGCATTTCCTTACAGCAACAGCCGCCGCATCGAGCCCGGCCTTCGCCCAGACGAAGCCGGTGAGCCGCGGCGTACGATTCAAGGTTGGAACACAGCACATCGCGGCGACCTCGCCCAAGTCGGACGCCGCGCTGCGCCTGATGGCCGCGATCGGAGTGAACCACATTTGCTCGGGCGAACCGTCGATGACTCCGGGACCGGCGTGGTCGGTGGCCTCGCTGAAGCGCCTGCGGGAACACGTCGAGTCGTTCGGGATCCAACTCGCGATGATTCCGCTGCCGCTTTCGAGCACGCCCGTGACAGTCTCTGCCTTCAAGGCAACGCTCTTGGGCAAATCGCCCGAGCGTGACCGCGAGCTGGACGCGATCTGCGAGATGGTCCGCAACATCGCCCAGGCCGGGATTCCAGCGGCGAAGTACAACTTCACGGTGCTCGGTTCCGTCCGCAGCGAGGATACGCCCGGGCGCGGCGGTTCACGCTATTCGACGCTGAATCTGAAGGTGGCCAAGGAAGGCGCGCCGATGCCCGAAACCGGCGTGATGGACGCGGACCGCAAGTGGGAAACGATCACCTACTTCCTAAAGCGTGTGGTCCCCGTCGCCACCGAATACAAGGTGAAGCTCGCACTGCACCCGTTTGACGGACCCGTTCCGCCCCCGCATCGCTGGCGCGGGGTGACGGAGGTCCTCGGGTCGGTTGAGGGGTTGAAGCGATTCATTACGATCGCCGAGAGCCCCTACCACGGTCTCAACTTCTGTCAGGGCACGGTCTCGGAGATGTTGCGCGAACCGGGCAAGGAGATCTACGACGTGATCCGCTACTTCGGATCCCGCAAGAAGATCTTCAACGTCCACTTCCGGAACATCCGGGGCGGCCTCGGCAACTTCCAGGAGACCTACATCGACGAGGGCGATGTCGACATGTTGAGGGCGATGCGCGTGTACAAAGAGGTCGGCTACGACGGGATGTTGATGCCGGATCATGTTCCCTCGCTCGACGGTGACCCGGGCGGGGAGCGCCAGTTCACCTACACGTTGGGCTATATCAAGGCCCTGATCCGGGCGGTGGAGGCGGAGGGGTAGTCTCGCGGCGTTTCGAGCGGATTGAGCCGGGCAAGCACCTCTGGACGCATTCGAGACCGCCAGTCGAACGCCGCTCATGCCACAGGGAGCCATTGTAGGCGATCATCGAGCCAGCCGGCTGGCGGCGTTGAGTCCGGCGTAACGACATAGCCGTCTTGGTGCTTGGAGCAGTGGCGGCGGGCGTGAGGACCGCCCGGCGCAGGACGTAGGTGGGGTCAGCGTGGTTGCGGCGGTACGTTCACCCCCGGCGGTGGATACCACTGCTGCGGCGCCGCGGGACGCACTTTCTGCGACCACTTCCGGATTAGCTCGTTGTGCCTGGCCCGCTGCGCCATCTCCGCATCGATCGCTTTCGCCGACCATCCTTCGAGCACGCGCGCCTGCAGCTTTTGACGAATCTCCGCATGCCCGGCGCTCTCGCCGAGATCGGTGAACTCGTTCGGATCGCTTTCGAGGTCGAACAACTGCGGCCGCATCCCGTCATAGTGAATCAGCTTCCAGCGGCCGCTTCGAATCATCCGCGACGTCGGAACACCGGGCGTGGCCGGCAGTTCGCTGAAAGCCTCATTGGACCAATTCGAAGCGTTTCCTTGAAGCACGGGGACCAGACTCCGGCCGGTGGCCATCGGCATCTTCTCACCCCCCGCGAGATCAGAGAGAGTGGGTCCGATGTCGACAAGGCTCACTACCTCGCGCGCGCGCCTGCCGCCCTTGATTCGCGCCGGATAGGACACGATCAGTGGCACTGAAGCAGAGCCGTCGTAGAAAGTGGTCTTCCACCACAGGCCGTTCTCGCCCGCCTTCTCTCCGTGATCTGTCGTGTACACGACGATCGTGTTTTGTTCCAGGCCCGCCTCACGCAGCGCACCGAGGATCCGGCCCACATGCCGGTCGAATTCGGCGACCAGTCCGTAGTAGCCGGCGCGGGCCCGGCGGACTTCTTCGCCGGTCAGGACGTTCACCCCGCGCCGCTCACGCCAGGCCTTCAACGCCGGATGCAGGGTCTCGAAATAACCGGGGGGAACGCGCGGAATCGCGACGCGATCGTAGTAGTAGTCCCAGTCTTTCTTCGTGCACACGAACGGCGAATGCGGCAGGACGAACCCGGCCACCGCGCAGAAGGGACGGTCGCCCGCCTTGCGTCCCCGCACGAACTCGATGGCAGCCTTGGTCACCTCTTCGTCGAAGGCCTGATAGGCCGTGCGCCCCGGCCCCGCGATCGTCACCGACGCGCGCGAGGAATTGGTCGCGCCTGGAAACAGCTCCTTGCTGAGCGGATATCCAACGTATGGGAATTGAGGGGACAGCGCACCCACCAGCCGTTTCTCGAAGCCGTGCCACTGGTCGACGCCGTTGAAGTGCATCCTGCCGATCAGAGCGGTCTCGTACCCCGAAGCTCCCAGAGCATGCGCGAACGTGGTGACGTCCGACGGTAGAGTATCGCCGTTCGACCAAACCCGGTTTTCGGATGGCTGCCGCGAACTGAGGAAGCTCATCCGGGACGGCACGCAGACCGGCGCCTGGCAGTAGGCGTTCTCGAACAACACGCCGCGCCCCGCCAACGCATCGAGATTCGGAGTCTGCACGATCGAGTCGCCATAGCAGCCCGTGACGCGCGGGTTGTGCTGGTCCGACATCAGCACGAGAATGTTCGGCTGATCCACCGGTTGCGCGGACGCGGCGCCAGCCGCCAGCAGCGGAAGGAAACCGCGGCGGGTCATCTCAGAAGCCATACTTCAACCCGAACTGAATACTGCGTGCACTTTCCGCCGCGATCACCCGGCCGAACGACGGCGTCCCCAGTGAGGCGCCCGGAACGCCCAGATTCACGTTGTTCAGCGCATTGAACATTTCGGCACGGAATTGTAGATAGTGGTTCTCGGTGATCGCGAACCGTTTCATGATGCCGATGTCCCAGGTCTGAAGAGGCGGACCGATCAATACGTTGCGGCCCGAATTGCCCACCGTGAACTGATCGGGAAGCACGAAACAATTCCCGTCGAACCAGCGGTCGGCCGCGCGACCGCTCGCGAGGTTGCCGTCGCAGATCCGGTTGGGCCGCGTGCCGAGTCCGATGTTGGCTCTGTCTCCTGGCGCGCTCACCGTGAATGCCGGACCCGACTGAAGCACCGTGACACCGCTCAACTGCCATCCACCGAGCGCCTGATCGACGATCCCTCCTTGCGCAAGCCAACGCCGTCCGCGGCCAAACGGAAGTTCGAATACGTAGGAAACCGACAGCCGGTGCTTGACGAAATTGTCTGAGAGTCCACGGTCGCGATTCAGGTTGCGCGGATCGATCGTGCTGCCCTCCTGCTCGTTTCCGGAAAGGTCGATCGCGCGCATGAACGTATAGGCGCCGAGGAGCGACAAGCCGCCGGAGAATCGCTTCTCAATCCGCGTCTGCAGCCCGTTGTAGTTCGTCGTGGCGTCGTTCTGAATATAGGTGTTCACCGGACCGAAGTTCGGCAGAGGCCGCCGGGCTTGGATATTGCCGGGGCCGGGCAGCGGGATGTTCAACTGAACGTTTCGCGGCATTTTCACAGCGTGATTCCCCACGTAGCCGGCCTCGGCGACAAGGTTGCCGCCGAAGCTTCGCTGGACATTGATCGACCAGGTCTGCACGTATGCGGTGCGGCGGTCGCGCTGATAGGCGACGGGCGCGGGCAGTCCTCCGGCGGCCGCCTGTCCCAACGGGAACGGGTCGCGGGCCTGAAGCGCCAACTCGCGGGAGGCGAAGAAGTTCTGGCGCACGAAGAACGGCGGGTTCAGCACATGATTGGTCAGGTGCAGCCAGCTCGATTCCGAATAGAAGACGCCGTAGCCGGCGCGAACCACGGTACGCTCCGCTGGCCGGTAGGCCACGCCGATCCGCGGCGCGAAATTGTTGAAGTCCTTCACGAACAACGGCGCACCCGGCTTCAGGACTTCCACCGTCCCCGGGGCCGTCAGGTTGATGAACGGGATGCGGCCGTATGGTTCGTTGGCGGGCGTGTTGTACTCGTAGCGGAGCCTGAGGTTCACCACGAGACGCTTGGACACGGCCCAGTCGTCGGCAACGAAGAAGTGGGATTGCTGTTGCAGCAGGTCGACGGTCATCGGTGTGAGATTGATCACCGATGAGAACGGCAGGCCGAGCAGAAAGTCGGTGAATGGATGGCCACTCCCGGCGGCGTTGCCTGGAAGGAAGTTGAGTGTGCCGTTGTTGTCCTGGCTTCGGAAGCGGACCGATCGCGTGCGCCGGAAATCGACTCCGAACTTCAGCTTGTGGCTTCCACGCAGCGCGGTGGCGTTGCCCGCGATCTGGTAGTTGTCGTCGGGCTGAAGCAGCGGCGACCCACCCACCCGGTCGCCCAGTGACGAGTAACCCGTGGTTGCGATGAACGGGAATCCGTTCTCGATGGCGCCCGGCCGTGCACTGGAGGGGATCACCATGTTCAGAGCCTGGCGCGCGTCGAAGTTGTTGTCGCTCGTATTGCGCGGTGTGAGCTGTTTGAGGAACATCCTGTTCCACGAAATCCGCACGTCCATGAAGGTGGTGGGCGAGAACGTGTGCGTGTCGCTGATCACAGCGTTCTGCGCCCGGGTTGGTACGGTGGAACCGAAATCGGCAATGAGCGGAAGAGTGCCCACCTCCTCGGTCACCTCGTACACGTAGCGGACGCTGAGCCGGTTCCGGTCGCTGAAGATGTGGTCCACTTTACCGAGCACCATGTCTTCGTCGCGCGGGACCGCGACCAGACGCCGGAAGTTCACGCCGCCCGCCTGGTTCGCAGCCGGGTAGAAGGCGAGCGCCCGTTGCATCGTATCGGAGAATCGCGCCGCCGGAATACGGTTCGCCGGAAAGGGAGACCCCGATAGCGGATCGCGAATCGCGGCCTCCGCCCGCCCGTCGACCGTTCGGGACAGGTCGCCCTGGCGCTGCTCCGCGGTCGGCACGGTGCCCTGGAGAATCTGCTGCGACCGCCGCCGGAACCCCTGATACGTCCCCATATAGAACGTGCGGTTGCGCACGACCGGACCCGAGATCATGCCGCCAAACTGGTTCTGCCTGAGCACCGGCTTCTGCGAGGTCGAGAATGCATTGCGGGCATCGAACCTGTCATTGCGCAGGAACTCCCACACCGTGCCGTGAATCTGGTTCGTGCCGGACTTCAAACTGAAATCGATGTGTGCGCCGCCGAACCCGCCGAATTCCGCCGAGTAGTTCCCGGTGCGGACTTTGAACTCCTGCACCGCGTCGACCACGGGAATGAATGACGGATAGTTGTAGATCGCCACGTTGGTGCTCGCGCCGTCAACCGAGTACGTATTCGTCGACGTGCGCATTCCATTCGCCGACATGGCGACGCCGGCCGTCAGGATCCCCGAGAGCGTCCGGTCGGTGCCCGCGCGGCTGATCGAAGTTCCCGGTCCCAGCAGCGTCAGCGAGCTCAGGTTGCGCCGGGAGATGGGCAGCTCGACGATCTTCTTGTTGTCGACCACCTGGCCGAGCGCGGCGTCCTCAGTCATCAACAGCGGCGCCTGGGACTGGACCGACACCGTTTCGGTGACGTTGCCGAGCTCGAGGCGGAAGTCAAGCCGCGCCTGCTGTTGAATCTGCAGGACCACCTCTTTCGTCTCCGCGCGCTTGAACCCGGCGCTTTCGACTGCGACCTGGTATCGTCCCGGCGGGAGTGATGGCACCAGGTAGTTACCCGACTCGTTCGATACGGAGCGCACCTCGACGTTCGTTTCGAGATTCTTCACCGTGATGGCGGCGCCGGCCACCACGCTGTCGCTCGGGTCCGCGATACGGCCGACAATCGTGCCACGGTTCTCCTGGCTCCAAACCGGAAGTAGCAGAATCAAGGGGATCCAATAGCGCATGCCCAGTCCTTTCCCCCGCCCACGTTATCGTAGAATTCGCCTGACGGCAAGGGTATGTCCCCCGGTATCGCGGCGAGGAAGGAGAATGGCACTCTCGCGTCTCCGCGTCATCTTGGTGCTCTCGAAGGCCGTGAACGCCGTTCGGATCACTTCGATCTGGTCGAGCACCTCCGGTCTCGACCTGCGCGACCGGACACATCCTTGACACTTTAGCCTGGATTCTTGCTTGACACTTATCAAGGGCGGGTGCGGCTCGATCTTCACCTTACACCTTCTCCGCGCGATT
>Ga0194131_10005625_pt1 | contig 17920 bp, 16 predicted proteins | sample TA2KigO120mmetaG_FD_148631 | JGI IMG/M metagenome (GOLD analysis project Ga0194131, IMG submission 148631) | Freshwater microbial communities from Lake Tanganyika, Tanzania - TA2015053 Kigoma Offshore 120m | ecosystem: Environmental > Aquatic > Freshwater > Lake | place: Tanzania: Lake... | reverse complement strand
TCCGCAGGGGTCTTCGCTGCCTTCAAACCCCTATCGATATTGATGCGGACGAGCATCCAGGAGATTCGCACGCGCGGCTCAAAACGGAAATGTGGGCTGGTATGAGTTTTCTTTCGAAGGCCCTGGATCGCCGGGCGCGGCGTGCACCGGTTGCGTTCCGAGTTTTGGCACGCCCACGGACTACGCACCGGACGCCCCTTGGACGTTTACGCTCGCCGGTCCGGGCACATTGAAGGTAACGGATGCGTTTCTCGCGGGAGACGTGTTCCGTTTGTTCATTGATGGCAACGACGCTGGTACAACGTCGGCGCCTGGTGCGGGCGATTGCTGGAGTGATCCCGTGACTTGCCTCGCGGATCCCAGCATCAGCAGCGGCATGTGGATGCTTGGCCCAGGGAACTACAGCCTTATGATCGTTGCCGAGGCATCTCCACACGGCGGCGGAGCGGCGTATTTCATGGTCCAGGACGCGGTTCCGGAGCCGGGAACATGGGCGCTTGCTTTGGCGGGTGCGGTGGGTTTGGGGATTGCGCGGCGGCTGAAGCGTTAAACGGTTTTAGGAAACCCGGCCGCGTGGCGGCATCTTGACACGGCGATAACTCCAACCGTATCATTGGGTTTGCGCTTGAGGCAGGTTCCGGTGTCAGGCCGGAACCGAGCCTGGGCCGGAGGTTTATTTTGATCAAGCTCGACATCATCAACGAAGTAGTCAACCGGACCGGAATCACCAAGACAAAGGCTGAAATGGCCGTGGAGACTGTCTTTGAGTCGATGAAGCGCGCGCTCGCGGCCGGCGAGCGAATCGAGTTGAGGGGGTTTGGCATCTTCAACGTGCGTCCGCGCAAGACGGGCATTGGACGCAATCCGCGCACGGGGGCTGAGGTGGCAATTCCACCCGGCAAGGCCGTGCGATTCAAGCCTGGTAAAGAGTTGCAGACGCTTCACTAAACCCCGGTGCCCTCAGGCGACGATCAAAGCGCGCCTTCCTTGGCCCGGCGCCGGTGGCTTGAGGCGCCGTGGCTGAACTGGTTGTCTCTGGGCGCGACTCTCTACACGGCCTTGGCCGTGGGTACGCGGTTACAAGCGAACTTTGATGCCGGCCGCCCTCCTTTTCCTCCCGGCATTCTGGACCTCGATTCCCTTGCCGGTCTGATTCTTCATCCGCAGACCATTCTGGCCGGGCTTCCGTATGCAGTGACGCTGTTGGCGATTATCGCCGCGCACGAACTGGGCCACTACTTCGCCTGCCGGCGGCATGGCGTGGCGGCTTCGGCGCCGTATTTCGTTCCGGACCCGTTTTTTCTGGGTTCTCTGGGAGGCCGCGTGCTGGTGCGCGGGCCGATCTATTCACGGCGGGTGTTGTTCGATATTGGTGTGGCCGGTCCGTTGGCTGGGTTCGCGGTGGCGGTGCCGGCGCTGATCATTGGCATGGCGCTGTCGAAGAAGGCCGCGGGCATCGGCGACCTGTCGGGCCTGGAGTTCGGCGGGTCACTGTTTGTGGATTTCGTTCAAGGCATGTTCTTCCCCGCCCTGCCGGACCGGGATGTCTACTATCACCCGATGGCGCGCGCGGCATGGTTCGGTTTGCTGGCCACGGCTCTCAACCTGCTTCCCGCCGGAACCCTGGATGGCGGTTATCTGGTGTGGGCGGTGACAGGCCGGCGGAAGGTGCACGCGGCGGCGACGCTGGCGACGCTGGGTGCGTTGGTGCCATTGAGCGTGTTTTTTCTGCCGTGGATGGCGTGGGCGGCGGTTCTGTTCGTCTTCGCGCGGCGGCACCCGTATGCGCACGATCTGGCGCCTTTGGACGTCAAACGTGTGATCCTTGCCGTGGTGGCCCTGCTAATCTTTGTGGTGAGCTTCATGCCCGCGCCCATTCGCTACGGCGGGTAGCCGGACCAAACGATGCTGAGAATCTCGGCAGCCATCATCACCTATAACGAAGAACGCAACATCGCGCGAGCCATTGAGAGCTTGCGTTGTTGCGATGAGGTGGTTGTGGTGGACTCGGGGTCGACGGACCGGACCGTCGAGATCGCGGGAAAGCTTGGCGCGCGGGTGGTGGAGAATCCGTGGCCTGGGTATGCGCAGCAGAAGAACTACGCCGCCGTGCAGTGCCAGCACGATTGGATCCTTTCGATTGACGCCGACGAAGCGTTGAGTGAGGCGCTGGAAGCGGAGATCTGGCAGTTGAAGAAGCACGGACCCGCGCGTGACGCTTACACGATGCCGCGGATGGCCCAGTACCTGGGCAAGTGGATCCAGCATTCGGGCTGGTATCCCGACCGGAAGATTCGTCTCTACGACCGGAGGAAAGCCCAGTGGGAGGGCAAGTACGTCCATGAGAGCGTGAAGCCCCATGGGACGGTGGGTGAGTTGGATGGCAATCTGCTGCATTTCACGTGCAGTTCACTCTCCGAGCATCTGAAGACGATGGACCGGTACACCACACTGGCGGCCGAGGAGCTGGTGGCGCGCGGGCGGCGGATATCCTGGCCGCGTCTGGTGGCGGACCCGGTTTGGACATTCTTCCGGACCTACCTTTTCCAGCGGGGGTTCCTGGATGGGGTGGAAGGCCTGGCGATTGCGTGGATGGCCGCGTTGTACAACTTTCTGAAGTACGCCAAGGCGCGGTACATGAGTTCGTCGCGGTGATGCGGGTGCTGCATGTGGATGCCGGCCGCCAGATGCGCGGCGGGCAGTGGCAGGTGATCCACCTGATGGAAGCCCTGGTGGCGCGCGGGCTTCAGGCGGCGTTGCTTGCGCGCGCCGGAGGACCGCTGCTCCGCGAAGCTCAAAGGCGTGGCCTGCAGGCGTGGGAGTTAAGCCTGGCCGCGCTGCGGCGGGCCGCCGTTGGGGTTGATGTGGTGCATGCTCACGACGCACGGGGGCATACGTTGGCGGCGTTGATGGGCGTGCGCCCGCTGGTGGTGTCGCGCCGGGTGGCGTTTCCCGTGGGAAGGGGCCCGTTGTCGCGTTGGAAGTACGGGCGGGCGGACCGGCTGATTGCGATCTCGGCGCATGTAGCGGCGCGGCTGCGCGAGGCGGGGATCGCCGAGGAGCGTATTTCGGTGGTGTACGACGGCGTGCCGGCGCTCGAGGCATCGAAGGGCGGGGTGGCGGTGGCGCCGGCATCGGATGACCCGGCCAAGGGAGAGGCTCTGGCGCGGGCGGCGGCGAGGCTTGCGGGAGTGGAGTTGACGGTGTCGCGGAATCTGCACGAAGATCTGGCGCGCGCGTCTTATCTGGTGTACCTTTCGGATGCGGAAGGGTTGGGATCGGCCGTGGTTTGGGCGGCGTCGGCGGGTGTCCCGGCCATTGCGAGCCGGGTGGGCGGACTGGTGGAAGCGGTGGAGGACGGGCGCACGGGGATTCTGTGTGAGAACAGGGTGGAAGAGGTGGCGGACGCCATGCGGCGTTTGGAAGGGTCGCCGGAACTGGTGGCCGCCCTGGGCGCCGGGGCACGGCAGCGCTTTGAGCGGCTCTTTGCGGTGGACCGGATGGCCGATGAGACGATTGAGGTGTACCGAAGGGTGACAACAGCCCGATGACTGGTGATTTGGCGGGCCTGGAGTATCTGATCGCCGTGCTGGCGGGGCTGCTGCTGGGGAGTTTCGGCAATGTGTGCGTGTACCGTCTGCCGCTTGACCTTTCCGTTGTGCGGCCGCGCAGCTTTTGCCCCCGGTGCGAAGCGGGTATCGCCTGGTACGACAACATTCCGCTGGTGAGCTTCGCACTGCTGGGCGGGAGCTGCCGGCACTGCCGGGCGGCGATCCCCTGGCGGTATCCGCTGGTTGAACTTCTCACCGTGGCGGCGTTCGTTTCGGCGGTTCAGCTTCGCGGATTCACGCCGGAGGGAGCGAAGCTGGCGCTGTTCAGTTGGGCTCTTATTGTGCTGATCTTCTCGGATTTTGAAGAGCACATTCTGCCGGACGAGTTCACGCTGGGGGGCGTGCTGGCGGGTTTGATTTTCGCGTGGTTTGTGCCCGTGATGCCGGGGCTGGTGTCGCTGTTTTCACCGGCGTGGGATGCGCGGCTGGTTTCGATGGCGGAGAGCGCCGCCGGGGCGCTGATTCCCAGCCTGACCATCTGGAGCGTGGGAGAGTTGTACTACCGCGTGAGAAAGCGCGAGGGTCTGGGGCTGGGCGATGTGAAGATGGTGGCGATGTTCGGAGCGTTTCTGGGCTTGCAGGAGGCGATGCAGACGATGATCATCGGGTCCGTGCTGGGTTCGGTGATCGGGCTGATTTTCATCAAGGCGGCGGGGAAGGACGCGGCGACCTACGAGTTGCCGTTCGGGTCTTTCTTGGGAACGGGAGCCGTGTTGGTGACGCACCTCATGCCGCGTCTATTTTGAGCGCTCGGGCAGACGGAAGACAAACAGACGGCTGGGGCCATCCTCCGGCAGGAGATAGAGACGGCCGCGGCGCAGGGCCATGCCTTCATTGGTGAACTTCACGCCGCGATCGGTCTTGCCGAGGGTGATGCGGCGGCGCGTGGTGAGGGTAACGGGATCGAGCCAATCGATGCCGCCGGTCTCGCCGAACAGGCCCGCGCCCACCAGTTCTCCGCCGATGAACTTGAGATCCTGGAAGCGATTGCCGGTGGGGTTGTCGCGCCGGCTGAGCAGGTTGCCTTGAAGGTCCCATTCGTAGATCTGGCGGGCATCCCAGTTGGCTCCGTAGAGGCGGTTGTTGGTGGCGGCGATGCAGCCGATGTGGTCCTGAACCTCGAATGACGAGATCAGCCGCAGGGTACGTTTGTCGCGGCGTTCGATGGTGGTGGTGGAATCGCGGCGGTACTCGGCGGCGGGGATCCAGATGGAGAGCTTGTCCGTGGCGATGCCACCAGGGTGGGACCGTGCGCCCGCGCCTGAGGGCACGGTCCGAACCGCGTGGCCTGAGGGGAGCCGGAACTCGTGCAGGTAGCCTTGGCGGGTTTTGGTATCGACCGAGGTGACCCAGAGACGTTGTCCATCCAGATCGATTCCCTGCACGTGGTGGGTTTCGCCCTGGAGCGGGATGATACGGTCGAGCGCGGGCTGCTGGACGGGGAGCAGGGCGAGCGCAAGAGCGGCGGGTAGCACGGCCAAATCTAGCTAGAGCTGTTTCAGCCGGATGTTGCGGAATTCGATCCGCATGGGCGGGCCGACGTGAAGCTGTAGACCGAGGAGGCCGGAAGCCCGGCGTCCGGCGGGGTCGTTGTCGATGGTAACGCTCATCACCTGGCCGTTCATGATCTGGACGAGGGTGGAACCCTTGGCGATGATGTGGATCTCGTTCCAGTCCTGTTTGCGGATGAGTTGAGAGAGCGCGGCCGGGTCGCCGATGGCGCCGATGGCATGCTTTGTTACGGGTTCACCGGCTTCGATGCGGGCGATGACTCCGCGCGGGGCGAGAAATCCGCGGCCGGCTTCTTCATAGAGAAGGCCGGTGAAGCGGTTCTCGGAGTCGATGTCGGATTGATAGCCTTTGAGGCCGAACTGCCGGTCGGGCAGGAGTTCGCTGCGGTACTGGATGCCGCTGTTGCCGGCTTCCGAGGCCAGCTTGTATTCGAGTCTCAGTTCGAAGTCAGCCGGGTTGCCGCCTTTCCAGATGAGGAAGGTGTTTTGCTTGATGGGGTTCTCGGCGGACGTTTGCCCGATGAGAAGGCCGCCTTCAGCCCGCCAGAACCGGGTGTCGCCTTCCCAGCCGTCGAGGGATGCGCCGTTGAAGATGGCTTTGAAGCTCGGGTCGTCTTTGGGGGCGGGCTGGGGCGGTCCCATGGCGCGCATGCGGGCCCGCTGCTCCGGGGTGGCGTTGGCTCCGGGGCCTTTGGGTTGTTGGGCCGGCAGGGAGACGGCGAGCACAATGAGAAGAGAGGCTGTCGGGAACTTCATAAGTGTCCTTCAGTATAGAAGATCGCGGCTGGAACAGACACCGGGCTGGTACACTGGCGGTTGGCCATGATATCGATCGTCATACCGATTCACAACGAAGAGCCGTCAATTTTGCCTCTTTACGACCGGCTGACGGCGGTGCTTGAACAGATCCACCGGCCTTACGAGATCATCTTCGTGGACGATGCTTCGACGGACCGTAGTTTTCTGCTGTTGGCGAATCTGGCGGAGATCGACGGGCGGCTGAAGATCATTCGATTGCGGCGGAATTTCGGGCAGACGGCGGCGCTGGCGGCGGGTTTCGATGAGGCGCAGGGCTCGGTTGTGATTTCGCTGGACGGCGACCTGCAGCATGCCCCGGAGGATATCCCGGCCCTGCTGGCGAAGATCGACCAGGGTTATGACATCGCGAGCGGCTGGCGACGGGAGCGGATTGACAATCTTGTGACCCGGAAGGTGCCCTCACGCATTGCGAATTGGTTGATGGCAAAGGCCTCCGGGGTGGAGTTGCATGACTTCGGAACGACGTTCAAGGCGTATCGCGCCGAGATTCTGAAGGAGATCCGGCTGTATGGCGACCTGCACCGGTTCATACCCGCGCTGGCGTCGTATTATGGGGCTCGGATTGCCGAGGTGCCGATTCAGAATCTGCCCAGGGGTGCGGGTGGATCGCACTATGGGCTGGGGCGGACGTTCCGCGTTCTGCTGGACATCATCACGATCCGGTTCCTACTTACTTACGCGACCCGGCCGATGCATTTCTTCGGCAAACTGGGGTTGCTTTCCACAACAGTGGGCGGGCTGATCATGGGGTTCATGTTCCTGTACCGGATTACGGGGCATGAGATTCTGTTGAACCATGGTCCTTTGCTGATTGCCGGCGGGTTGCTGCTGCTGGCGGGACTGATGATGTTTTCCACGGGCCTGTTGGGCGAAGTGTTGACGAGAATCTACTTTGAGGGGCAGGAGCGGCGGATCTACGCGGTGCGCGAGGTGCGATCGCGGCGCGACGCAAAGGCAGCCGATGGCGCCCGGTAGGTGGGTCTGGCTGGTGGCGGGCTGGGCGGTGCTGTCGCCGGCGCAGGATCCAACGGACCCGAAGATCAAGGCGGCACTTGAGTACATCCGGCGGATTGAGCCGGAGTTGCTTGAGGAGCAGGTGCGTTTGACGGAGATCCCGGCGCCCCCCTTCGAGGAGCGGGTTCGCGCAGCGGCGTACAAACAGGTTTTTGAACGTCTGGGGCTGAAGAACGTCCGGATCGACAAAGAGGGCAATGTACTGGGCGAACGGCCGGGCCGGGGCCCGTCCCCGCGGCTGGTCTTTTCGGCACACCTGGATACGGTGTTTCCGGCGGGAACGGATGTCCGGGTGAAGCGCGAGGGGACGCGGTTGACTGCTCCGGGGATTGGCGATGACGGGCGTGGGCTGGCGGTGGTGATTGGCGTGATCAGGGCGCTGGACCATGCGGGGATTGAGACGGACGGGCCGATTACATTCGTGGGGACGGTGGGGGAAGAGGGGCTGGGCGATCTTCGTGGTGTGAAGCATCTGTTTGGGGCGGAGTTGAAGGGGCGAATCGACCGGTTTGTCTCGGTGGACGGGACGGGGCTGGGGATCACGAATACCGGGGTTGGGTCCTATCGGTACAAGGTGAGTTATGCGGGCCTTGGGGGTCATAGTTTCGGGTCCTTCGGGATGGCGAATCCGATTCATGCGCTGGGCCGGCTGATCGCGAAGGTGGCGGAGTTTCAGACCCCGGCGCAGCCCAAGACAACCTTCAATGTGGGGCGGATTGGCGGCGGGACTTCGGTGAACTCGATTCCGTTTGAGGCGAGCCTTGAGGTGGACATGCGGTCGTCCGACAAGGGGTCGCTTGAGGCGCTGCATGAGAAGTTCAAGCAGGCGGCGGCGTTGGCGTTGAGCGAAGAGAATGAGCGCTGGAAGAACAACGGCCGGCTGTCGATGAAGGTGGACCTGCTGGGTTACCGGCCCGGCGGCGAGACGCCGGCACGGAGCGCGGAGGTTCAGGCCGTGGCGCGGGTGACGGGAGCGTTGGGATTCCCGGTGGCGTTGCGGGAGGGGTCGACGGATGCGAACGTGGGGATGGGGTTGGGCATTCCGTCGGTGACCATTGCCGGGGGCGGGACGGGCACGGGCGCGCATTCGCCGCAGGAGGCGTTCGATACGACGGACTCCTGGAAGGGTACGCAGCGGGCCCTGCTGGCGGCGGTGGCGCTGGCTTCGCGGTAGGGCCCCTGAAGCCCGGCCGGGATTTGGCCGATGGAGAGGGAGACCATGACGCCATCGATTCAAGATCCGCTGGTCCCGACTCAAGATCCGCAGGTCCCGATTCAAGATCCCCTGGCCCCGATTCAAGATCCGCTGGTCCGGGATGCTTCCAAGAATCAAAATGATCCGCCTCGCCCGCCGGATTCCAAGCGGCAGACGCGGCAGGAAAAGATCGCCGATGCGGTGCGTCTGGTGCTGCAATCGGAAGATTTTCCGGCGTTTTCCGAGAATGTGCAGGCGGTTTTGTGGAGTTCGCGGCAGTCAGATGCCACGATCTCGCACATCACCAGCCTGATCCTGAAGGACCTGGGGCTCACGACGCGCGTTCTGCGGACGGCGAATTCGTCGCTGTACAACCGGAGCGGGAAGCCGGTGGTGAGCGTGGCGCATGCGTGTTCGTTGATGGGTTTGGAAGGGATTAGCAGCCTGGTGGGCGGGGTTCAGTTCGTGGACCACTTCGCACGGCGGTCTCCTGGCCTTCGGCAGCTGATGATGCTTTCGCTGCTGACGGCCAATCATGCCCGTCAGGTGTCGATTGCGGCGGGGTATCCGCGCCCGGAAGAGGCGTATCTGGCGGGCATGTTCCGCAACCTGGGCGAGGTTCTGGTGGCGTGCTACCGGCCGCTCGACTATTCGAAGATCCTGGTGGCGCGGCAGGAGCGGAAACTGAGCGAACGGATGGCGGCGGTGCAGGTGCTGGGGTTCTACTTCGAGGACGTGGCGGAGACCGTGGCCAAGACGTGGAACCTGCCGGACCGCATGCAGATGTGCCTGCATCTGGAACCGGGCCTTGCGTTTCGGGCCGGGAGCCAGGAGGACGAACTGCTCCGGTCCATCACGGTGTTCAGCCACGGGTTGACCAATAGCATTTACCGGCAGAACGCGACGGCGGAGCCGGGGAATCTGAGGGCGCTGATCGATCAGTACGGCAACAGGATCGCGATTGGGCCGGCGGAGTTGAAGGAGATTCTGGACAGCACGATTGAGGATACGGCGGAAACATTCCAGACGCTTCGCGTGCCGTTGAATGAGCTGCTGCTGCGGACGCAGGTGGAAGAGGCGATCTCAATCCTTCGGGGGCAGGAGGAGGCGGAGCACCCCAAGCCGGTGTTTGAATTGGGGACGATTGACCGGATCAACCACGATGCCGAAGCGCTGATTAGTGGGAACGAAATTCCCAATCTGCCGGCCGTGCTGACGATGCTGACCGAGGGGATCTATCTTTCCGGCGGGTTCAGCCGGGTGGTGGTGGCGCTGTTGACGGAGACGCGCGGCGAAATTCGAGGGCTGATCGGAGTGGGGACGGATGAGAATGCCCTGCGGGAGTTCAGCTTCGAGGTGGAAGCGGGTCCAACCGGTCTGACGGTGCTGCGCAAGCAGGATCTGGTGGTGAACCGGGCGAAAGACACCCGGTTTGAGCGTTCGGAGATGGTGAAGCGGCTGAATCCGAGATTCTTCGCGCTTCTGCCCGTGCTGGTCAACAAGGTGGTGACCGGCGTGATCTACATGGACCACCTGGGGGATTTCGCCGAGCCCACAAAGGAGTTGATGGCGAGCATCGATACAACTCGCCGGCTGGTGGGAGAAGCGATCGCGCGCGTCAAAGGACGGTAGGCCGTACCATGGGAGCAGATGCGCTGCTCCCGTGGCCGGATTCTGACACCGGAACTGCTTGACCGTGCCTCACCGGCCGACGCAGTGCGAAACCTGCGTGAGATCGCACGAATCAATCGTCTTTTCGGGGGGCACCGGATCCTGATTGAGACGCTGGCGGCGCTGGGCGTGGGTGACCGGCCGTTCAGCCTGTTGGATGTGGGTGCGGGCAGCGGGGATATGGCCGGGGCGGTTCTGCGCCGGTTTCCACAGGCCCGAGTGGTTTCCCTGGATCTGAAGGCCAGCCATCTTCAGGGGGCGCCCGGGGATCTGGTGGCGGCCGACGCCTTTGCCCTTCCCTTCCCACCCGGTTCGTTCGATTGGGTCCACTGCTCCCACTTCCTGCACCACTTTCCGGACCGGGATGTGGTGGAACTGCTGCGCGCGCTGGCGGGCGTTGCCCGGCGGGGGCTGATCGCGCAGGATCTGGAGCGTCACGTTCTGGCGTACCACTTTCTGCCGGCGACGCGATGGCTGTTCGGGTGGGGCCGGTTGACGCTGCATGACGGCCCGGTCTCGGTGGAGGCGGCTTTCCGGGGCGAAGAATTGGCGGATTTGGCCCGCCGGGCCGGGTTGGAGCGTGCCCGGGTACGGCGGCACCGGCCTGCGTTCCGGCTCTCGATGGTGTGGGAAACGGGGAGGTGAGGCACTATGGGTGGTAGGGGCAATCTTAGGGCCACACAATCTCGTATCTCCTCTTGCGTTTCGCCGGGATTCCGTTTAGGATTGAGTCATCCCCCCGAGTCGGGAGCGCCATGGCAGGGCTCCCCAGACACCAGACTAGAAAAAGGGGCTTCCACCCTTGCTGCAAATCAAGAGAGTTGAACTCCAGGGCTTTAAGTCGTTCTGCGACCGGACGGAGTTGAAGTTCAACGGATCGGGCATCGCCGCGGTCGTTGGGCCGAACGGGTGCGGGAAATCGAATCTCAGCGACGCGATCAGCTGGGTGCTTGGGGAACAGTCCGCGAAGTTGCTGCGTGGCGCGCGGATGGAAGATGTCATTTTTGCCGGCACGAGGGACCGGAAGCCGCTGGGATTGGCTCAGGTGACCCTCACGCTGGTGGATCCGAATTTCGTCGAGGCACCGGTGACGGACCAGGCCGCGTTGGCGCAAGCCAGCGCGGAGCCGGCCGAAGCCGGTGACCACACGAACGGCCATGCGAATGGCCACCACAATGGCCATTCGCACCTCCCCCTGAGCAAGACGCGGGAGATCACGGTGACGCGGCGGTTGTACCGGTCCGGGGACAGCGAGTACCTGATCAACGGGAAAGTGGCGCGGCTGCGAGATATTCAGGACATTTTCATGGGCACCGGCCTGGGGCCGGAGAGCTACGCGATCATCGAGCAGGGGCGCATCGGGCAGATCCTTTCCACCAAACCGCAGGAGCGGCGGGCGGTGATTGAGGAGGCGGCCGGAGTTTCGAAGTTCAAGACGCGGCGGCGGCTGGCGGAAGCGAAGCTGGAGAGCGCCAAGCAGAACCTGAACCGGGTGTTCGACATTCTGGAAGAGGTGGGCCGGCAGGCCAACTCGTTGAAGCGGCAGGCCGCCAAAGCCAAGCGCTACGACGAGTTGAAGACGGAGTACACGGCGCTTCTGAAGCAGGCGCTGGCGGGCAAGTTCCGGATGATGGAGCGGGACGCCGCGCGCACGGCGCTGGACCTGAACGCGGCGTCCGGGGAACTGAGCACGGTGACCGCGCAGGTGGCCGAACAGGAAGCCCAGGACACGGCGCTGCGGGAGCAGTGCTTTGCCCTGGAAGCGCAGTTGACGGAAGCGCGGCAGAAACTGGCCGAGTTGCGGGTGGAGGCGGAGCGGACGCGCGGGCGCCTGGAATCGCAGACGCGGCAGGCGGCGGCGATTGCGGAGCGGCAGACGCAGGCGGACCGGGACGCCGCGGCGATTGCCGGTCAACTGGAGCAGCGCGCGGCTGAGTTCGAGGCGCAGCAGGTGGAGACGGCGCGCCTGGATGAGGAGACCGGTGAGGCGCGGACGCTGTTTGCGTCGCGGACCCAGGAGCGGGATCAGTTCCAGAACAGCCTGCGGCAGCGGGAGATGGCGATTGAGGGATCGCGCCAGCAGGTGCTGCGGCTGTTGGGCGAGGCTTCGTCGCTGAAGAATCAACTGGCGCAGATCGACACGTACCTGGCGGCCGTGGAGCGCGACATGGAGCGCTGCCGGAAGGAAGAGGAGATCTCGGCGGCGGACCTGGAGCGGCTGGACAAGGTGAAGGCCGAGGTTCAGGAGCGGTTGTCGGCGCGGCAGTTGGAGTTGCAGTCGCTGGCGGAGCAGAGGTCCACGATTGAATCAGGGTTGCAGCAGCGGCGTACGGAGGCGGGGCAGACGCGGCAGGGGCTGGAGAAGGCTCGCGGGGAGCTTTCGCGGCTGAAGGCCCGGCGGGATTCGCTGGAAGAGATCATCTCGCACCGGTCCTACACCACGGAGAGCGTGAAGCGGCTGTTCACAGCGATCGACAAGGGTTCGGCCGAGGGGTTGAAGCCGCTGGGCGTGCTGGCGGACTTCGTGGAAGTGGACGCGGCGTACGAGAAGGCCACCGAGGAGTTTCTGCACGACGAACTGGAGTACGTGGTGGTGGAGACGTTCGAGCAGGCCGAGCGGGGCATCGAACTGATGCGCACCAATCTGGATGGCCGGGCGACGTTTCTGGTGCATCCCGATCCTTCGGTGGCGCTGGGCGGAAATCTGGTTTCCGAGCCGCCGATCGGCCCGGAGACGGGCATTCTGTGCCGGTTGAGCGATGCGCTGCGGCTGACCAACGGTTTGACCAACGCTCCGGTGGAGCTGTTGCCGCGGCTGGCGCGGTGTTACCTGGCGGCGGACCGGGCGGCGGCGCACCGGCTTTCGCTGCAATACCCGGATGTCTACTTCCTGCTGCCGGACGGGATCTGCTACCACGGGTTCGCGGTGAGCGGCGGGCGGAAGACCGGAAGCGGCCCGCTGGCGTTGAAGCGCGAGTTGCGTGAGTTGAGCAGCAAGGTGAAGGCGTCGCAGACGGAAGTGGATGTGGCTGCGGAGCGATTGTCGCGCCTGGAGACGGAGCTTGCGGCGCTGGCCGAGCATCTGGAAAAGCTTCGAACGGAGCAGCAGGCGCAGGAGAAGGACTCTCTGGCGTTGACCCATGAGAACCGCAAGCTGATTGAGGAGCACAACCGGGCGTCGTCGCGGCTCTCGGTGGCTCGGCTGGACCTGGAGCGGCTGAATCGCGAGGTGGAGAAGTCGCGCGAGAAGCGGCAGGGGTTGCTGGCGGCGATCGAGGAGAAGGAACAGGCCCGGATGGCCCAGGAAGAGGGCTTGGCGGGTGCGCGATCCGAGTTGGATCAGCACCGGGCGCAGGCGGCGCGGGCGGCCGAGGAACATGCGGCATTGCGAGCGTCCCTGGCGAGCCTGGAGGAGCGGCAGCGTTCCGCCCGGGTGGCGGCGCAGCGGCTGGGCGATCAGGTGCGGGAGTTGAACGGGCGGCGGGAACGGCTGTCGGGCGAAATGGAGCGCATGGGCTTCGAGCGGCAGCGGCTTGAGACGGAGAACGCGGAGTTGACGGTGCGCGCCGGGGAGCAGGCGTCGGCGATCCAGGTGAGCGATGAGACGGTGGCCGGGCTGGCGGCGCGGGAAGAGGAAGCACGGCAGGGCCTGGCGCAGGTGGAAGAGACGGTGAAGGCGGCTCGCGTGTTGGCGAGTGCGACGCAGGAGAAGCGGTCGCAGATCGAGTTGGACCTGGTGCGAAAGCAGTCCGAGCTCAAGTTCCTGGATGAGACCAGCCGCAAGGAACTGCATCTGCCGGTGGAAGAGATCGCGCAGGGAGAAGAGACGGTTCCGGATGACGAGGCGCTGGCGGCGATTGAGCACAAGTGCGGCGAGATCCGCGGCCGCATTGAGGCGCTGGGAGCGGTGAACACGCAGGCGCTGGAGGAGTATCAGGAAGCGCAGCAGCGGTACGACTTCCTGAATGAGCAACGGCAGGACCTGCTGGATTCCATCCGGGATACGGAGAAGGCGATTCAGGAGATCGACGTCGAATCGAAGAAGCGGTTCGTGGAGGCGTTCGAGGCGATCAATGCCAACTTCCGGGATATGTTCCGGGTGCTGTTCAACGGCGGCATTGGCGAAATGCGGCTGACGGACGAGACGAACGCGATGGATTCGGGGATCGACATTGTGGCGCAGCCGCCGGGGAAGAAGCTGCAGAACGTGCTGCTGCTTTCGGGCGGTGAGCGGGCGCTGACGGCGATGTCGCTGCTGATGGCGATCTTCAAGTATCAGCCGAGCCCGTTCTGCATTCTTGATGAAGTGGACGCGCCGCTGGATGAGCCGAATATCCTCCGGCTGACGCGGCTGCTGGGCGAGATGTCGCGGCAGACGCAGTTTATCGTGATCACTCACGCCAAGCGGACGATGGAGGCGTCGCAGGTGTTGTATGGGGTGACGATGCCGGAGCCGGGGGTGTCGAAGCTGGTGTCGGTGAAGTTCCAGGCTCCGCCGCCACCGCCGCCGGTGTTTGAAGCCGTCGCGCACGCGTAGGGGCGCGGGAGTCCATTGGGGTTCGGAACGGAATATACTCGTCAGAAGTGCCCGCGCCCGGACTAAGTCAACGCAAGATCTTCTGCTCTTACTCGCATGAGGACCGGAAGTACCTCGACGAGCTCGTTAAGCATCTTCGGCAGCACTCCGACGTCTGGTACGACCATCAAATCAAGCGCGGTGAGGAGTGGCGCCCCGAAATCTACCGGAACATAGAGAGCGCCGACGTTTTCGTCGCGCTCGTCAGCGGGGACTTCCTCGATTCGGAGTGGTGTATGCGTGAGTTGGCGCACGCAAGGAGCCACGGCATTCACGTCATAGCGGTGATTCTGCGCGGCTGCCACTGGGTGGCGGAGTTTGGCGATCATCAGGTTGTCCTTGTAAAGGACAAACCTCTACGTGACCCGAAGCGGTGCTTCGACGCCTCTCAGCAGATCAAGGAGTATTTCGAGGTAAAGACAAGACTAGGCCTGCCACGTCCGCAACGTCCGTCCGGCCCGAAGTTCCACGCCAAATCGAATGCTGGCTTGACAGAGGTGTCCAGGCTGATGAGTTCGTCCGTCACGTCCGGAACCTGAAGGACCGGCCCATCCAGGTCTACGTGGCCGGGGGAACCCTCGCGGACCGTCACGATCTTCTCTATTCGCGATTGCGTGCGGAATTGGCCAAGACGGAGCCAGCGGCGACGATTCGGGAGTGGCCGGTGGACGAGATCCGCTACTGGCTGCGGCTTGATAAGTACCTGGAGCGGGTCAAAGAGCGTTTATGGAAGGAAACGGGAACGGGTCCCGCAGGTGCACTGGATTTCGTTTCTCTGCCCGAGTGGAAGCAGTTCGACTACGTGGTTGTTCAGCACTACGTCCACTTCAAATGGCTTGGCGGCACGGTCCGCCGATTCATCGAAAGGTACCTGGCCTACTGGGATGACGCCGCCGGTTCAGCCACTGGCCAGACCCGCTTTGTCATCATCCTCCACTTGGTGCGTCCGTGGTGGGCCAAATGGCTGTGCTTGGCGCCTGGCACGCGGCCGACCGCGACCGCGTGCAACCGACTCGATGATCTGACACCGCTCGTCATCGAGGACATCGAGCAATTCCTGCGTACCCACGTACCGTCGCACATGGGCCTATATGAGGAAATTTGGAGCAGGGCGAAGTCCAAGCGCCTGAACGATGTTCTGCTTGAACTCAACAACTGGGTGAAACCAACGTCATGAACAATGATATCTACCAGGGCAAGGGCGAGACTCTTGCCCAGCGCAACGCGGTGCTGGAGCCGCATCGCGATACTTCCCGGCAGTTCGATCCGGCACGGTACCTGGCCGATGATTCGTCGCGGGATGCGGTCATCACTGCCCGCATCCTTGGCATGCCGCTGCTCATCACGGGCGAACCGGGATGCGGCAAGACGCAGCTTGCCCATTCGGTGGCGTGGGAGTGGGGCACGGAAGCACATGTCTTCAACACGCGCTCCGATTCCACGTACCAGAAACTGGTCTACGACTACGACCATTTGCGCCACTTCACGGACTCCCAGCTTAAGCGCGAACGGCCCATCGCCGACTACATCGTGCTGGGTGCGGCCGCCAAGGCCATTCGCGATGCGGCGTCCGGCAAGCCCTCCGTGCTTCTGATCGATGAGATCGACAAGGCTCCTCGCGATCTGCCGAACGACATTCTCAACGAGATCGAGCGCCTGGAGTTCACCGTCCGAGAGACCGGCGAACGCTATGCGGCGCCCAGGGACAATCGTCCGCTCATCCTCTTCACCAGCAACAGGGAACGCGATCTGCCCGAGGCGTTTCTGCGCCGCTGCCTCTTCCACCACATGGCTTTTCCCGGCCCGGACCGTCTGAAGCAGATCGTCGAGGCGCGGCTTGGGTCCATTGGTTTTTCGATCGACGAAGCCCTGAAGCTGTTCCTGGCGAAGCGCGAGCTTGCCCGCGACAAGCAGCCCTCTACCGGGGAACTGCTGGCGTGGCTGACGTGGCTGGATCATCTGAAGATCACCAATCTTTCGCCCGCCGATGAGGCTCAGCGGGCCGCCCTTCAGGCCAGTTACCGGATTCTCGCCAAGACCGAGGCCGATCTCAAGAACCTTCAATGACGGCCCAAGGCATCGACGCGTTTCTCGATCACCTGAGCGCCCGCGGTCCACGGCGGCAGTTCAGCATCGGCCAGCGCGTCCGTGTCCACCAGCTCATTGAGACGTTGGATCCTTCGATTGGGCCTGACAGGCTCCCCAGCCTGCTGGCTCCTATTCTTGCCACGACGAGCCAGGAGCAGGAAGAGGTGCGGCGCGCGTTCGAGGCGTGGTTTCAGCCAGCGGCGCCACCACCGGATACTCCGCCACCACCGGCTCCGCCCGCAAGAGTCTTGTGGCTGCCCGTGGTCCTTTGCAGCTTCCTGCTACTCGCGGTGGTGATCCGGCTTGTACCCGAAGCCGGCATCAAACCGGCCGGGCTCGCGCCCATTGCCATAGGGCCTGCACCGCTCGGCCCGGAAGTCCCGCCGAGTGCGATCACGGTTACACCGCTTAAGCCCTCTGTCACCGCGTTCGAAGGCTATTCCGTACCATTCGAACTTCAAGCCCTCTCGTGGCTGCCCCTGGTCCTTCTCCTGGCCTACTTCCTCCACCGCCGCCATCTCGTCGCCACCGTCGAGCGGCGCAGCGGCTCTGGTCCAACCACCACCCCGGGGGAGCGGCGTCAACTTACCGCTACCCAGGCCGCCCGCGCCACCACCCTGGCTCTTCGTCGCCGCGAGTCCACGGAGCACCGCGTTCTCGACCCTGCGGCCACCATCCGCGCCACCGTCCGCAGTCTTGGTTTCCCCACGCTCCGCTACCGCAGCCTGACCCGCACTCCCGAATACCTGGTCTTGGTTGAGCGCCAAGCTCAGCGCGACCACCTGGCGCTCTATCTGGCCGGGCAGGCCGGCGACCTGAAAACATCGGGCATTCACATTCACCTCTACTACTTCGCCGGTGACCCCCGTGTCTGCGCGGCGCCGGACGGCAACAACATTCCCCTTGCTCACCTTCGCCAGCGGTACCCCGGCCATCGCCTGGTGGTGCTGGGAGCTGGAATCACGCTGGCCGACACGGTGCACGGAACTCTCACCGCTGGAGGCCGCGAACTCCGGCGCTGGCCGAAGCGAGCCCTGCTCACCCCGCGCGCCCCCGGCGAATGGGGGCCCACTGAAAGGACGCTTGTCCGGCACTTCCCCATGGCCCCGGCCACCACCGAGGGCTGGCAGGCCATCGTCGATCGATTTGAAGAGCCCGCACGCCCCGGCGACGAGCCCACAGGCCTGCGCCGGGAGCCGTATCTGGAACCAGTTCGCACCACGGAAGACGTTGCGGCTTACATCGCCGAGTTGAGAGTTTACCTGGGAGAGCGGCCGGCGCGTGTCAACAACTTTGAGACACCCGGCATGGGAATTTACTGACGTTCCTCTCTGTCTGTTGGGCTGGTGTCGACCGGCTTGTTGATCCAAACCTCCGATGGCAGGGGCAAAGGCTTGGGAGGGCGCCGGACGAAGCGGTCTGGGTGCGCCAGGTA
>Ga0194131_10005620_pt1 | contig 17924 bp, 17 predicted proteins | sample TA2KigO120mmetaG_FD_148631 | JGI IMG/M metagenome (GOLD analysis project Ga0194131, IMG submission 148631) | Freshwater microbial communities from Lake Tanganyika, Tanzania - TA2015053 Kigoma Offshore 120m | ecosystem: Environmental > Aquatic > Freshwater > Lake | place: Tanzania: Lake... | reverse complement strand
GTACGAGCCCGTGGACATGGACACGCTCCTGTACTACAAGGAGGCGTCCGATGGGCAGATTCTCGAAGAGGGTATCAACGAAGCGGGCGCTCTTTCCTCGTTCATCGCCGCGGGCACGGCCTATGCCACGCATGGCGTGAACACGATCCCATTCTTCATCTTCTATTCGATGTTCGGCTTCCAGCGCGTCGGCGATCTCATCTGGGCAGCCGCTGATTCGCGCGCGCGAGGATTCCTCCTCGGGGGCACGGCTGGTCGCACGACGCTGGCAGGCGAGGGGCTGCAGCACCAGGACGGTCACAGCCACCTACTCGCGCTTCCCGTTCCGAATGTGCTGTCCTACGACCCGGCGTTCGCGTACGAGCTGGCGGTGATCATCCAAGAGGGGATTCGCCGCATGTACGTCAACCAGGAGAGCATCTTCTACTACTTGACGGTGATGAACGAGCAGTACGAAATGCCCAAGATGCCGGACGGCGCCGCGGAGGGCATCCTCAGGGGGTTGTACAGGTTCCGTGCGACCTCGAAGCCAAAAGCCAGCGCACGCGCGCAGTTACTTGGCAGTGGCGCGATCCTGCCGGAGGTGATCAAGGCTGCGGACCTGCTCGAGTCCGAATACAACGTGGGCGCCGATGTGTGGAGCGTCACGAGCTACTCGGAGCTCTACCGTGACGGCCACGCGTGCGAGCGCTGGAACAGGCTCCACCCGACGGCGACCCCGAAGGTACCCTACGTGACGCAGTGCCTGAAGGACGCCCCGGGTGTGATGGTCGCGGCTTCCGACTATCTCAAGGCGCTGCCGTGCGGGATCGACAAGTGGCTGCCGCGTCCTCTGACCGCGCTCGGCACGGACGGGTTCGGTCGCAGTGAGAACCGAGCGGCCTTGCGGGACTTCTTCGAAGTCGATCACCGCTACGTGGTCGTGGCCACGTTGTCGGCGCTGGCCAATGAAGGCCAGCTGGAGCCGAGGGCGGTCGCCCAGGCCATCGAGAGGCTGCGCATCAACCCGGAGAAGCCGGATCCGGCCAAGTCGTAGATTGACTGTCAAGCCCACAGCGACGGAGCGAGCGTGACCGCCCTCCGTCCGCGTGTGAGGGAGGTCCCGTGTGATCGATTTCAAGCTCCCAGAGGTCGGCGAGAACATCACGAGCGGCGACGTCTTGCGCGTCCTCGTCAAAGCCGGAGACGCCGTCGCCAAGGACCAGCCGGTCCTGGAACTGGAGACCGACAAAGCCACCATCGAGGTGCCATCGTCGGTCGGCGGGCAGGTGAAAGCGATCAAGGTGAAGGCTGGCGACAGAGTCAAGGTCGGCCAGGTGATCTTCAGCGTCGACGAGAACGGCTCGGGGGCGCCGGCGGTGCAAGCGACGACGGGGACTTCCGCAAGTGGAGCGTCGGCTGCCGCTGCTGCTGACACGCCGGCCGCGCCTCTTCACCCGCCTGCCGCACCGCCCGACCCCGATGTCGCGACCCCTGCAGCGGCGGCGGCCAGACGTCCAACAGGCGACAAAGTTGTCGATATCAGCCGCGGCGCCCGGACGACAGGGGCCGCTCCCCCCACCGAGACGCCAGCGGGACCGGCCGCGCCCGCGGCCCCTTCGGTGCGGCGGCTCGCGCGCGAGATCGGCGTCGACATCAACGAGGTGCGGGGCACGGGGCCACGCGGGCGCATTTCGCTCGATGACGTGAAGGAACACGCGAAGCGGCTCATCACCGCGGGCCCTGCCGCCTCTTCGGGCGCCGCGAGCGGACTCATCACCGAGCCGCTTCCGGACTTCGCGAAGTGGGGCGAGATCGAACGGCAGCCGCTGCGGGCCGTGCGCCGCAAGACGGCGGTGCATCTGACCGCCGCGTGGCAGACGATCCCGCACGTCACGCAGCACGACTCGGCCGACATCACGAACCTCGAGTCGATCCGGAAGGGCTATTCGAAGCTGGCGGAGGCCGCGGGCGGTCCGCTGACCGTGACCGCCGTCGCCGTGAAGATTGTCGCCACGGCCCTGAAGGTATTTCCGCAGTTCAACTCGGCGATCGACCTTGCCAGCGACGAGCTGATCGTCAAGAAGTACATTCACATCGGCGTGGCGGTGGACACCGATCGTGGTCTGCTCGTGCCGGTCATCAAGGACGCCGACAAGAAGAACATGATTCAGATCGCCGCCGAGCTCGCCCAGCTGTCTGAGAAGGCACGCTCACGCAAGATTGCGCTCGAGGAGATGCAGGGCGGCTGCTTCAGCGTGTCGAACCTCGGCGGCATCGGTGGGACGCTGTTCACGCCCATCGTGAACTTTCCCGAGGTCGCGATTCTTGGCATCTCGCGTGGGAAGTACGAGCCGGTTTACAACAAGACCACGGGGCAGTTCGAGCCACGATTCATGCTGCCGCTGTCGCTGTCCTACGACCACCGCGTGATCGACGGTGCGGATGGCATCCGCTTCCTCCGGTGGATCGTGGAAGCGTTCGAGCAACCCTTCGTCATGGCCCTGCAAGGATGATCTCAATACAAGTCGTCGTGATTGGCGGCGGGCCAGGGGGCTACGCAGCCGCGTTTCTCGCCGCTGACCTCGGTCTAACGACGGTGCTCGTCGATGCGGAGCCGAACCCCGGCGGTGTCTGCGTGTACCGGGGGTGCATCCCGTCGAAGGCGCTGCTGCATGTCGCGAAACTCATCGCCGAGTCGCGTCACGCGAAGGCGTGGGGCATCGAGTTTGGCGAACCCAAAGTGGACCTCGACAAGCTGCGTGCCTTCAAGGACGGCGTGGTCAAGCGCCTGACAAGCGGAACCGGTCAGCTCGCAAAGGCGCGCAAGGTGACGTTCATCCAGGGGGTGGCGTCGCTGGTCGATCCGCGCAGTCTGACGATCAAGAAGACGGCCGGCGGCGAAGAGACCGTGCAGTTCGAACACGCCATCATCGCCACCGGCTCGGTGCCGGCGATTCCCCCGATGCTGCGCGTCGACGATCCGCGTGTGATGGATTCGACCGGGGCGCTCGATCTCCCCGATGTTCCCAAGACACTGCTCGTCGTCGGCGGAGGTTATATCGGCTTGGAGTTGGGATCCGTGTACGCCCAGCTTGGCAGCGCCGTGACCGTTGTTGAAATGACCGGCGGCTTGCTCCTGGGGGCGGACCGCGACCTCGTCGATATCCTGGCGAAGCGGATCAACAGCACGATGAAGTCGGTTCTCTTGAATACGCGCGTCACCCAGATCACGGCAGAGGAGGCGGGCATCCGCGTGGTCTTCGAGGGCGCTGGTGTGACCGAAGATGCCAGGGAGCAGGTGTTCGATCGCGTGCTCGTCTCGGTGGGGCGGCGACCGAACGCAAGCGTGCCTGGCCTCGGCAAGACCAAAGTCCAGCTCACCGAACGCGGCTTCATCGTCGTCGACGAGCAGATGCGGACTGCGGAGCCTTCGATTTTCGCGATCGGCGACGTCGTCGGCGAGCCGATGTTGGCCCACAAGGCCTCACACGAAGGGCGTGTCGCGGTCGAGGTCATTGCGGGCGAGAACGTCGCGTTTCGGTCGCGCGCGATACCGGCCGTGGTGTTTACCGATCCCGAGATCGCATGGGCCGGACTGACCGAAGCGCAGGCGCAAGCGGAAGGCCGGACGGTGTCGATTGCACGGTTCCCCTGGGGCGCATCCGGACGTGCGGTGACACTCGATCGATCGGACGGAATGACCAAGCTCGTGATCGACCCATCGACGGAGCGGATTCTCGGGGTCGGGCTTGTCGGCCCTGGCGCCGGAGAGCTCATTGCCGAGGGGGCGCTGGCGATTGAAATGGGGGCGAATGCGACGGACCTGAGGTTGACGATCCACCCTCACCCGACGCTGACCGAAACGGTGATGGAGTCGGCGGAAGTGTTCTTCGGCCAGGCCACGCACGTATACCGGCCGAAGCGGTAGCGCGGCGGGCTATCGGTCGCCGCGGATGATGGATCCGCTGCGGGTCTTGCGGAGGAACGAGTCGTCGATCAGCTGGTCGATGACATCGCGGCAGAGCCTTCCTTCGATCCCGAACAACTTGGCCGCTTGTCGTTCGGTCAGCGTGAGCCCTGGCATCTCATCGAACTCCGCGCGCACCCGTTTCGTCACCGCCTCGACGGTCATACGAGTCCTCTCCTGCCCCCTCGTCATGCGAGTCATTAGCTCAGCCAGCCTCGACCTTTCAGCTCGCTTTGCACTTTGACGTCAACCAGCGGCTCGTGGTTACGCGACGGCCCATCTCGGGGTGTCCCAACTCGCGCAGCCGCGAGAAACGTGAGACGCGCTCCGATTCTTATATCGGCTGGCCGTTCCGCAGTACTTAGGGCTGGGCAGGTCGACGAGTCCCTGGCCCAGGCCTACGCGAGCTACCTGGACTGTGCGTTCGCGGCGAAGGCGTCAGCCGTCTCGCGGGCGTGGTAGGAGCTGCGGACGAGCGGGCCCGACTCGACGTGCACGAAGCCCAGGTCCAGGGCGATTACCTTCAGCTCCCGGAACTCTTCTGGGTGATAGTACCGCGCCATTGGGGCGTGACCCGGTGTGGGTCGGAGGTACTGCCCCAGCGTGAGGATGTCGCAGCCGACACGACGCAAGTCCTTGAACGTCTGGACGAGCTCGTCCTTCTCCTCGCCGAGGCCGACCATCAGGCCGGTCTTGGTCGGGATGTGCGGTGCGTAACGTCGCGAGCGCTCGAGCAGTTCTAGGGTTCGCGGATACCGCCCGCCAGAACGCGCCATCCGATACAGCCTCGGGACCGTTTCGGTGTTGTGATTCAACACGTCCGGCCGCGCGTCGAGGACCGCGTGGAGTGGTTCCGCCTCGCCCTTGAAGTCCGGGATGAGTATCTCGATGCGGCAGTCGGGGACACGCGCGCGCGTCTGTCGGACGGTTTCGGCGAAGATCGAGGCCCCGCCGTCTGGTACGTCATCACGATCGACGGATGTGACGACCACGTAACGGAGGCGGAGCGCTTCGACGGCGGCCGCAACCCGCTCCGGTTCGGCGGCGTCGATGGCCTCCGGCCGGCCATGTGCGACCGCGCAGTACGCACAGGCGCGCGTGCACACGTCCCCGAGAATCATGAACGTGGCGGTGCCGTGGTTCCAGCACTCGCCGATGTTGGGGCAACGTGCGTCCTCGCAGACTGTGTGCAGGCGCAGGTCGCGGATCAGGCTCTTGAGGCGGTGGTAGTTCGGTGAGCCTGGGGCGCGCACCCTCAACCAGTCGGGCTTCGGCTCCCGTGGCCTCGCGTCGGTCACCGGGATGATTCTCGGCATCCGTCTCGATTATATGCGCGCCGCTGCGGCCTCGATCGCTGCCCGAGGCGAAGGGAGGAACGCCAGCCGGGCGCGAGGCACTGAAGACGGCGTTGCGTGCCAGTCCGCTCAGCGTCTGGACCGTGGGCGAGTGGAGGTCCTTCGGTACAGGAATCGCTGCAAGCGCTTGCCTTCGAGCGTTTCTCCCGTGTAGATGTTGCCCCTCGAGTCGACGGCGATGCTGTGGACCGCAAAAAACTGGCCTGGCTGGCGGCCTTTGTGGCCGAACCGTCCCACCTGCTCAAGCGTGTCGCGTCTGATGATGTCGATCTTCTCGTCCATGCCATCGACGTTGAACAGGAACTGCTGACCGGGATCGGTGGAGAAGCCCACTTCGAAAGCCGAACCGAAGCCGCGCGCCTTTCGGTTGATGAAGGTCTCACGAACGAAGGTGCCGTCTCGTCGAAACACCTGTATCCGATTGTTCGTACGATCGCACACATAGACGAAGCCGTCCTTGGAGACAGCGGCACAGTGCACGGCGCGTCCGAATTGCTTCGCCGGCGGATCGTCGGGCTGGTAGTTCGCCGCCACATTCGCACTACCGGCGTTGTACGGATCATCGTCATCCGGCTTGTTGCCGTAGGCGCCCCAGTGACGTTTGTAGGCGCCGGTGTCGGCGTCGAACACCGCCACCCGCCGATTGCCGTACCCATCCGCGACGTACGCTTCGTTGGTGGCTGGGTCGACGAACACGGTGGTGGGCTGGCGGAAGTTTTGGAGGTCGTTGCTGCCACGGCCCTGGCCTTTGTTTCCGATTTTCATCAGGAAGGTCCCGTCCTGCGTGAACTTCATGACCTGGGCGTCTTTGGCCCCGTTGCCGCCGATCCACACGTTGCCCTTGTGATCGACGAAGATGCCGTGCTCGGAATCAGGCCATTGGTCGCTGCCAGGCTGGGCGCCGCCCCAGCTCTTGACCAGATTGCCCGCCTGGTCGAAGACGAGCACCGGCGGGGCAGGAAAACAGCACTCCGCTCGAGGCGGGTTGAGGGCGGCCGCCTTCTCGTTGTCGACCAGCGATGAGGGCCGATGAATCATCCAGATCCGATCGTTGGCGTCGACGGACACGCCAACGACCGAGCCCATGATCCAATTGTTGGGAAGCTGCTTCGGCCAGAACGGATCGACTTCGAACTGCGCCGGCCGGTCGGCACGTGCGCCTTGGGCCATCAACCGATCAACGGCAACCTGCCCGATGCCCAGGGCCGCCAAGCCCATCGCACAGGCCATACCCACTAGCCGAATGTTGTGCCGGACGCTGCGGTTGTGCATGGGACACGCTCCGTGCTTCGAGTGGCACCTGATGATACCCCGGTCGAGACCGCCGTTGGCGGCCGCGTGTCAACAGCAGCGAAGGACCAGTGGCCTGTTCGCGCTGCCATCAGCACCGCCTGCTGGGCGGGGCATCCCGCCTCACCGCGTGGCTCATCGCTCACGTAGGCCCCATACGCTCGCTCGGCGCGCCCGGCGATCCAGGTGCCGCGCTCCGGCAGTCGGGACTGATACAGCGTGAGAAGGCGACTAGGCGGCGGACTTCGCGATGCGGGACAGCTCCGCGCACCAGCCGAGCGCGTCCTCGTAGGCCGGCCGAAGCTCGTCGAACCCAATCTCGGCGCGATCGGCGGCTTCGGAGGCGGCGCTCCAGTCGCCGCGTTCGTACGCCGTCACCGCGTCGAGCAGCGCGCGCTCGGTATTGGGTGTCCCGGTCAGCGCGCCCCGAATCTCATCCGAGAGGGGCAGCGTTTCCACCACGTCAGACATCGGACGCCCCAACATGACGTCGAGCAAGGAACAGAGGCCCAGCAGAAAGCACTCATCGGCCATCTCGGGACCGGCCGTCGCGCTGACGATCTGCTCGCAGCACCGGGCCCGGATGACCGCCAGGTTCATCGTCTCCGTGTGACCGCCCGCGTGCACCCCAGCCAAGGCCTACACTGATGCCCACTGCTTGATGCGGCCCATGCCGAGCATGACCAGCGCCTGCCGGACCGAGTGGATTTCCTGGCGCACACCGAAGGCGGCCGAGTTGATCGAGCGCAGCACGCGGTAGCCGAGCGAGGCGTCGCGCTTGATGACGTCCTCGACCTCCGACACGCTGATGGCGGGCTTGTTCAATGCGGCCAGGATCCGGATGTACGACAGCTTGCTTGCGGGAATCGACCCGGCCGAAAGCGTGGAAGGCCGGCAGAAGAAGTAGCCTTGCAGCAGGCCGTAGCCTGCCTGCTTGACTTCCGCGACTTTGGCTTCCGTCTCCACCTTCTCGGCCACCAGCTTGATGCCCAGCGGCGTCAGCCGCCGCGCGAGCGCCGCTCGTTGTGCCGCGGTCGTCGCCAGGACGTCGACCTTCACGTACTGCACGTACGGCATCAGCGTTTCCACGGGCGATCCGGGCTCGAAGTCGTCCAAGGCCAGCGCGTAGTTGCGCGCGCGAAGCTGACGGCACGTCTCGATGACCTCGCGGTCGACCGGAACATCCTCGCGGATCTCGAGGACGGCGGCGTGTCGCGGCAGCAGGTCGGCCGCACCGGCCAGGAGCAGCTCGCGTGTGAGGTTGATGAACACCACGCGGCCGTCCGTCAGGTTCTCGAGGCCGAGGTTCAGGAGTGCATCGGCGAGCACGCGCGCGCCGGCGAGATCGCCGGATGCCGTGCACGCGACGTCCCCAGCGCTGGCCCGATACAGAAGCTCCTAGCCGAACACCTGACCGCTCGGGAAGAGAATGGGTTGGCGGGCCACACAGACCCGCTCGCGCGGGTCAAGGTTGATCGGTTTCGCGGTCATTTGGTGTCCGTGTTCACCAGGGAATCGGCACCGACCGGCGACGCTTCACTGGTGGGCCAAGCCGGATTCAGGATTCCTGGGGTCGACACTCGACGAGCAGGATGCCGACGGCGGCCGTGCCCACTTCAACGACCGAGAGTTGCGAGGCGAAAAGCGTCTCGACTCACCATGTCGGCGTCCCTGCCGGTAGCATTACTGAGTGAGCGCGGCGCAGTTGCTGATCGGCGTGGTCGGCCTGGGGGCTTCGTTCGCCACGTTCATCCTGATGCGCTTCCCCGAGTATCGTCGCCAGCAGTACCTGGGTGCGCCCTTCTCCACGACTGCCTCCGCCGTTACCGCCCTGCTGGTGCTTACCTTCTGCCTTGCGTGTGTGTGGGCGCAAGGACGCTTCGAGGCTCGCTGAATCGCTTCAGGCGACCTGTGATGTCCGGACAGAGGTGTGCCCTCCCTGTTCACCGGCCGCGAGTCGTTCACGCAGCAAGTGGGTCAGCAAGAGTGGCCCGACGACATCGACCGCCAACGTCGCTTCGACGCCGTCCGCGGTCATCGTCCGCTGTGGAAAGGTGGCACCCGCGTCATAGACGAGGACGTCGAGATGTGCGCGGTCGGCAGCGACCACTTGTGCTCATCGACCCACGGCGTGAGCTGCCGGGCCACGAGTCCGGTGACGGCGCCGAGCAGTAGGCCACCGAAGACGCCCCCTCCGACACCCGACACACCGATGGCCCATACGGGCCACTCGGTAGTCGGCAGTGTCGCGCCCAGGAAGATGGCGGCCATCGCGAGTGCCCACGCGGGGACGTGAATCCAGATCCACTGACGCGCCCGCTCTGCGTGGCGCCGGAGGACGAACCATTGGGCAACGCCGAAGCACAAGCCCGCGGCGGCCCCCGCCAACGCGGCGAGCAACAGCACGGCGAGGAGCGATGGTTCCGAGGGAGCGACGGACGAGGGTGGTTCAGGTGGACCGATGAGGAGCGATGGCGTCATACCGACCACCCACCCGGCGACGGCGATCGCGACGGTGGGCGCGATCCACTCGCCCGCTCGCAACCGCGGCAGCCGCGAGCGGAGAACCAGCCACTGCAGAAAGGCGAGCGCGGCGCCTTCGATGGCGCCCACCACCGCGAATGTGGCGAGCATGGCGAGGCGAGTGGGGGTGGATCCCGGCTCCCCGATCCAGGTGTTCGCGGCAAGCGCCGTGCCGGTGGCGGTGCCGATGCCAACGAACTCACCGGCCGTGCACGCCGCGACCCATCGAGGATAGAAGGGCCACGGCGCCCGTCCCTCACCAGCCGCCTGAGCGGACGGCCAGACCTGCCGAGACAGCCAGGTCATCACATGCCTCCCGGGTTGAGTTGAAACACCTCGGAAACGCGCATATCACGTGCCGTCAGGAGCCATCGCGCATTCACAAAAACCAGCACGACGAGGTGAAGCCATAGCAGCCCATGGCCGGAAGGCGAGCATGTTCTCGGCGGCGAGTGCCGAAATCCCCGCGTCTCCGACTCAACACATATCGTGCTCATCCAGAGCCAGCACAAGAGAGCCGTGAACCCTCCAGTGGTCTCAGAGCTGCGTAAGGAGCATCGCAATGGTGAGCCCGAGCATCGCCACGACGGTGATCCAAGCCACGACGTTGAAGGGACGCGAGTTGACGTGTTCGCCCATCAACTCGTGATCGTTGGTCAAGTTCAGCATGAAGAACAGGACGAACGGGAGCAGGACGCCGTTGACGACCTGCGACAGGACCATGACGTGGGTCAGGGGGAAGCTGGGGATCAACAAGACACCCGCGCCGGTCACGATCAGCGCCGTGTAGAGCCAATAGAACGCGGGCGCTTCGTGGAACTTCTTGTCCAGGCCTGACTCGAAGCCGAGACCCTCGCAAACCGCGTACGAGGTCGAGATCGGCAGAATCGAGGCCGCAAAGAGCGACGCATTGAAGAGGCCGGCCGCGAACAAGAGGTACGCGTACTGGCCGGCGAGCGGCCGAAGCGCTTGCGCGGCGTCGGCCGCGTCTCGGATGCCGGTCACCCCGCCTCGGTTCAGCGTGGCGGCACACGCCACGATGATGAACCACGCCACCATGGCAGCGAAGAGACAGCCGATGATGACGTCCCAGCGTGACGCCCGGTATTGCCGAGGCGTAATCCCTTTCTCGACGACCGAGGCTTGGAGGTAGAACTGCATCCACGGCGCGATGGTCGTGCCCACCAGGCCGATCACCATGTACAGGTGGCCGTAATTGCGGAACCCGACCTGAGCCGGGGTGGTGAGCGTCGCCTCGGTGGCGATCCGCCAGTCGGGGTGCGCCAAAATGCCCGCCACGATATAGCAGACGTAGAAGCCGGATGCCATCAGAAAGATCTTCTCGACGCTGTGGTATGTGCCTTGCACCACGAGGACCCATACAAACGCCGCGGCGAGCGGGACCACGACGTACTTGGAGACGCCGAAGAGCTGCAGGCTGCTGGCGACGCCGGCGAACTCCGCCATGATGTTGCCGAAGTTTGTCGCCACGAGTGCCAGCATCAGGAAGAACGTGATGCGGAATCCGAACTCCTCTCGGATGAGGTCGCTCAGGCCCTTCCCGGTCACCGCGCCCATGCGCGCGGCCATCTCCTGCACCACCACCAGGGCGACCGTGGTCGGGATCATCGTCCACAGCATGGCGTAGCCGAACTGCGCGCCCGCGACCGAATAGATCCAGATGCCGCCCGCGTCGTTGTCGACGTTGGCGGTGATGAAGCCCGGTCCGACGACGGCGAGGAACGCCAGGAGCCGGGCGCGGAGGCTTCGCTTGGATGAGGGAGTCGTCGTCGCGGCGGTCATCGCAGGCGCGCCTCTCTTTACCGCCGGTGCCGCAGCATCGCGATCACGTCGTCGGCCGTGATGATCCCGGCCAGGCGACCGTGCTCGTCGACGACGGCCAACGTCAACAGGTTGTACTTGTCGAACAGGTTGGCGACCTCATCGTCCGGCGTGTCAGACGGACAGGACACGACGTCCTCCGCCAGCGCGGAGAGCTGCGTGGTCGGCGAGGAGATCGCGATGCTCACGAGCGGTACCGCGCCCATCAGGCGCTGACCCTCGCCCGTGAGATAGACGGTGGCGAGCGCCTCACGGGTGCCCTCGAACGCACGCAGGACGTCAATCGCATCGGAGACGAGCGCGCTCGTTGGAATGGCGATGTACTCAATCGTCATGCGCCCGGCCGCCGTTCGCTCGCCGAACTCGAGGAGCTGGCTGACCTCCTGGCGGTCCTCAGGCGTCATCTCCTCGAGAATCGCGCCGGATTGATCTTCGGGGAGCTCACCCAGGAGATCGGCGGCCGCGTCCGGATCCATCTCCGTGACGATGTGCGCGGCACGCTCGCTGTCCAGCGACTCGACGATCTTGACCTGGATATCGGGGTCGATTTCCTCCAGGGCTTCGGCAGCGACTTCCTCGTCGATCGTTTCGAAGACCGCTTCTCGCTCTGCCGGAGGCAGCTCTTCGACGATGTCGGCGATGTCGGCCGGGTGCATCCTCGAGAGGCCCTCGTAGGCGATCTTCAGCTTGACGCGCCGAGCGGGGTCGGTCTCGAGAAGGTCGACGAACTGCCACGGGATGACCCGCGGCGGGATGCGGTCGAGAAGCGCACGCGAAGTGAACGACGGGACGACGCCCTTGACGAGGCGGCGGATGGCGCCGCGAGCACCGACGTCGACGGCGGTGACCGATAGTACGACGTGGCTGTTCACCGGCGCGGAGTCGAGCTCGACGTCGTTGACCCGGACCACCTTGCGGCCGTGGACGTCGATGATTTGCTGGTCGAGGAGGTCGCGCTTGAGCAGCAAGACGCCGTCCGAGGGCGTGTGCTTCGGCCACGCGTCGACGTCGTTCTCGGCGCGCACTGTCGCACCGCAGGCCTTGAGTGCATCGGCGCTCAGCATCCGGTCGCCAGAGTCGGTCTTGACAACTAGGTACGCGATGCGGGTGGGATGGTCCGATGGTGCGATGGCGAGCTCGCGCACACGTCCGCGGACCGCGCCACTGGCGTCGCGCACGACTGCGCCGAGGAGCTCAGACAACGCCACCGCCGACATATCGCACCGACCATCGTCTGTGCCAGTGTCGTTCGCGATCGCGTCGCTGTCAAGACGGAAACGGGCTCGGAAACGGGCTCGGAATCTGGATTCGCCGTGCCTGGCACTTCCGGTACACTCAGCGTCTGCGCCACCACGAGGTCACCCTGAATGGTGAGAACGCGCGTGAGGCCGGTGAGGCCGGTGAGGATCACAGTGAGGATGACGCTGACGATGACGAAGGCACAGGCGACAGTGGTGCGGGGTGGTCTGGCGGCGATGGCCATCGCCGGCGCGGCATGGTGGACGACCGCAACGATGGACGCGCAAGCGCCTGCCCGCCGAGCTCAACCACAGGCCCCCAGACGCGCCTACGCCGGTCCCCGGACCCCGGATGGGAAGCCGGACCTGAACGGCATCTGGCAGGTCATGGGCACCGCCCACTGGGATCTCGAGGCGCACTCACCGGAAGACGGCGTGCCGGGCGGTCGGAGCGTCGTCGAAGGCGGGGAGATTCCCTACAAGCCGGAGGCGCTGGCCAAGAGGAAGGAGAACTACGTAAACCGGGCAACCGCGGATCCGCTGTCGAAGTGCTACCTGCCCGGCGTGCCTCGCGTGACCTATGTTCCCCTTCCATTCGAGATTACCCAAACGCCGAAATATGTGAGCATCGCCTACGAAATCGCGCACGCCCGGCGGATCATCTACACAGACGGCAGTCCGCATGTCGAAGCGCTCGAGTTCTGGATGGGTGACTCCCGAGGCCGCTGGGAAGGGGACACGCTGGTCGTCGACACCAATAACTTCAACGACAAGACGTGGTTCGACAAGTCTGGGAACTACCACAGCGAGGAATTGCATGTGGTGGAACGCTACACGCCGATGGGCCGCAATCACATCGATTACCAGGTCCGAATCGAGGACCCGAAAGTGTTTACACGCCCGTGGAATATGAGGATGATCATCTACCGGCGTCTCGAGCCGGGCCTGCAGTTGCTCGACTACGATTGCGTGAGCTTCTTCTGGAAAAAGATGATCAAGTGATGGGCGTGCGTGGGCCGGAGTGAGCAAGGAGGTTAAGGTGAACAGTCCAATTGCTCGGCGGATCGTGAAGCTGGCGATCGCAGCGTCGATGGCCGCGTTCGCGTCCCACCCTGTCTTGGCGCAGGCACAGGCACCCGCAGGCGGCGCGGCGGCGAAAAGACCTGCCGCTGCCACAGCCAAGCCTCGGTCGGCCGCGGACGCCAGGGCGAATCCGCCATGGAGGCCGGTCACCACGTACGTCCCGCCACGCACGCCGGACGGCCAACCCGACATTCAGGGGATGTACGAACCAGGGTACTTCAACCAACCTGCGGAGACGGCGGTCGGCGGACCGTGGAAACCCGCAGCCCCGAAAGGCGGAGCGCAGATTGGACCGACCGACTTCGGTGCAAGGCAGGCCATCGATACCGACCCTACCACGCCGCACGTCACGCCGACGAACAAGCCGATGGTGGTCGACCCGCCAGATGGCATCGTCCCGATGCAGCCTTGGGTGGCGGCGAAGCGGAAAGAAATCTACGCCAAGCAGGAGAAGCCGGAGTTCCTGGATCCACGCGTCCGCTGCCTGCAATCGGGCGTCCCGCGCGCGAATACGCCCGTCTACTACAACTCGTACCAGATCATGCAGAAGCCGGGTTACGTGGTGATCATGTATGAGTGGAACCACATGACCCGGATCATTCCGCTCGATGGGCGCCCGCACCTCGATCCGAAGGTTCGGCTGCCCATGGGTGACTCGCGCGGCCGGTGGGAGGGGAACACGCTCGTCGTCGACGTGACCAACTTCAACGACGACTCGTGGGTGCTTGGTCACGGCGGGATCGGTGAGGGCCAGCCGGCCGAAACGGCCACGAGCGGACATGGCATCGTGCACAGCCCCGAGCTGCACGTGGTCGAGCGATTTACGCCCATTGACAAGAACATCATTCGCTACGAAGCCACGATCGAGGATCCGAAGGCGTTCACCCGGCCGTTCACCATCGCGTTCGATGCGATGGTACGCGGGCGCGAGGACCACCAGCTTTTCGAGTATGCGTGTCACGAAGGCAATCGCGACGGCATTCTGATGGCGACCGGCGTCGACATCGATCCGTCGCAGAAGTAAGGCGACGCAGGAGGAAGGTATGCGCAGGACGGTCACGCTGGTCACTATCGGCATCGGGATGATGCTGCTCTCCTCCGCGCTTCGGGCGCACCATGCGTTCTCGGCGGAGTTCGACGCCAACAATCCGGTCACGCTGAAGGGCGTCGTGACCCGCGTCGATTGGATCAACCCACACTCGTGGCTGTACATCGACGTCAAGGACGCAAGCGGGAAGGTGGTGCCCTGGAAGATCGAGATGGGCGCACCGAATCAGCTGCTGAGACGCGGCTGGAACAAGAAATCGCTGCCGCCCGGCACTGAGGTGATTGTCGAAGGGTATCGGGCGAAGAATGGGTCGGACATCGCGAACGGCGGCAACGTCACCCTCGCCAACGGCAACAAGATGTTCGTCGGCTCATCGGGCACGGGAGCGCCCTATGACACTGACAAAGAGAAGAAGTAGCGGTCGGGGTCGGCTAGTCGGCTCAGGCGGGATGGGGATGAGCGTACGCGTTCGCGCGGTCGTCAGCGTGGCGAGTGTGTGCGGATTGGATTCGCTGAGCGCGCGAACACCGCCCCGGGCGAATCCTCAACGTCCTTGGTGACTACCCTCGCGGTGCCAGGCCGTGCGAACGCCCACGTGTCGCTGTCGTCGAAGGGGTTGGTCGTGGCGGCGGTCTGGTCCGCCGCACTGCCAGACGGTGTCACGGACATCTTCGCGGCAGTCAGTCGAGACGGCGGTCGTACGTTCGCGGCGCCGGTACGCGTGAACCAGCAGCGCGGCGAGGCTCGGGTCAACGGTGAACAGCCTCCGCGGGTGGCCATCGCGGTGGGGCCCTCGGACCGTCCGCGCGTGTCCGTCATCTGGACCGCGAAAGGCGCGAAGGGCACCCTCCTATTGACTGCGCGCTCGGACGATCTGGGTCGGACCTTCAGCGAGTCGACCCTCGTCACTGGGACCGACGCTGCAGGCAATCGAGGGTGGGAAGCCATTGGCGCGGATGCATCCGGTCGCTTCCATGCCGTGTGGCTCGATCATCGGCGTATGGCCGCCGCCACAGCCGCCAGCGCCCCTGGTGCGCACAAGCACAAGAGTGGCGACGGGAGCGGATCGAGCGGCGATGCTGCTGCGATCCCGAAGCCCGATGGCGTGGCCATGGCGCAGCAATCCGACTTGTACTTCGACACGATCGGTGACGCCGTCTCGCCGCGCCCGATCACGCCAGGCGTGTGCTACTGCTGCAAGATCGCGATCGCGTTCGGCGCGCGCGACCAGATCTTCCTGGCGTGGCGTCACGTGTACCCGGGGAACTTCCGTGACGTGGCCTTCTCGGTGTCAGACGATGGTGGGCGCGCGTTCTCACCGCCCGCGCGCGTCAGCGAGGACAACTGGTGGCTCGAGGGTTGTCCAGACGATGGGCCTGCCATGGCGGTTGACGCGCGGCGCGGCGTCCACATCGTGTGGCCTGCGGTCGTGACCGAGCAGGGGACGCCCACCAAAGCGCTGTTCCACGCGATGACAGCCGATGGTCGCGTCTTCACGCCCCGCCAGCGGCTCTCCACAGAGGGGCAGGCGAACCACCCCCAACTGGCGGTCGGCGCTGACGGAACGCTGCGCCTGGCATGGGATGAGGCCGGCGGCGGAAGACGAGCAATCGTTCAGGGCCGTGGCCTGTTCGATCAGGCGGGCCGCGTGAGCTTCTCGCGCGCGCCACTCGGCGGCGAGTCGGGCGTGTATCCGATGGTGGCGGCGACACCGTCGGGGGCGCTGGTGGCCTGGACCGCCGGCGCGCCCAGCGAGTCTGTGATCAAGGTCGCCCAGATACAATAGCTCAGGAGGTTCTCCATGCGCGTGAAGGGGTGGATCGGTCGAGCCCTCCTCAGCACGTCAGCAGTGTTCTCTGCCGGCGGCCTGCCTGCATTCTTTCACAGCAGCCAGCCTCGCCGCGAAGCGAAAGGACGCAGCACATGAGTACCACCCAACGACACCACAACCGCGGCCTGCGAAAACTCTGTGACTGCGCCCGGCGCTCGTGGGCAAAGTGTCCGCATTCGTGGTACTTCAATTTCAAGCAAAAGGGCGGACCGGCCTATCGCTTCGCCGTGGACGCCGAGGCCGGCAAGCATGTCGACTCGAAAAGCAAGGCCGAGGCGCTCGCGGACGTGTGGCGCTCGCAGATACGGGCGGGCGAGTTCCGGCGGAAGACCGCGCCGGCGCCAGCACCCGCGGAGCCGCCGGCCGCGTTGACGCTGGCGCAGTTCGGCGAGCGGTATTTCGAGCGTCGCGGCAAGCCCGCCAGGGGAGACGAACGCGGGCACCTGCGGCGTTTCGCGGCCTTCAACGGGCTCGGCCAGAAGGCGCTCACCGCGATTACCGAGGACGATGTCGAGGCCTTCTTTGCCTGGCTGCGAAAGGAAGGCCGCGCCGCGTCGACGCGGAATCACTACACTCAGCTGGTCAAGGCGCTGTTTCGGTGGGCTACGCGGAAGGGCTATCTCGCGCGGAACCCGATCGCCGAGACGGAGACGCTGAAGCGTGAGAAGCACGCCACACGCGATCGACGGCTCGAGCCGGACGAGGAAGCGCGGTTACTTGCGGTGTCGGGCCCGCACTTGCACCGGCTCATCATCGGGGCGATTGAGACGTGTGGTCGGCGCGGGGAGTTGCTGGCGCTGCAGTGGCGGGACATTGACTGGACGCGCCGCGAGCTCTTCATCCGCGCCGAGGCAGACGGCGCGAGAAAGACGGGCCAGAGCCGCCGGGTGCCGATGTCGGCCCGGCTGGCGGCCGTGCTCGAGATGGCGCAGACGGCGCTCGTTGCGTGTCTGCGACGCGGCCAATCAGCCGCCGCGCAGGATAGCGACGATACGGCGTGGCTGGCCCGCTGTTACGTGTTCGGTGACGCGGCAGGCCGCAAGGTAGCCTCAATCAAGAAAGCGTGGGACACGGCTGTCTTGCGGGCGCACGGGCACGTGCCGGAGTGGACGAAGCGCGCCGCGCTGTCCGCGGCGTCACGCGCCGCGCTCGACGCGTGTGACTTGCACTTTCACGATTTGCGGCATGAGGGCGGGAGCCGCCTGCTCGAGGCCGGCTGGCCGTTACACCACGTCCAGCACATGCTGGGGCATGCGAGCGTGGCGCAAACCGCCACGTATGTGAACGCAACGCGGCTCGGCCTGATCGAGTCCATGCGGCGACTTGACGCCTCCCGTTGCAATTTTTTGCAAAAAGAGGCGGTCATAGAGCACCGGCCTGCTTGCAACGACACGGCGCCTGTCTCGTCTAAAGAGCTGATAAACTAGGCACTTACGCCCACACGCGCCCGTAGCTCAGCTGGATAGAGCACCGGCCTTCTAAGCCGGGGGTCGCAGGTTCGAGTCCTGCCGGGCGCGCCACACGCCAATTTCCCCAAGAACAACGCACGCTTTCGCAAGTCAGTCTGAAGGTGGTGCCAGCTGAAGCAGGCGTCGGTAGTGCTCGACGTGCCTCTGACGTCCCCCCCATTCTGAGTAGCGTTTCGGTTTAGAGTCCGGCCTAGCGAAAGGGTCGGGCAATGAAGAAGCGGTTCACCGAAGCGAAGATTGTCGGGTTTCTACGGGAGGCCGATGCGGGCATCCCGGTCACGGAGCTCTGTGGCAAG
>Ga0194131_10005619_pt1 | contig 17932 bp, 14 predicted proteins | sample TA2KigO120mmetaG_FD_148631 | JGI IMG/M metagenome (GOLD analysis project Ga0194131, IMG submission 148631) | Freshwater microbial communities from Lake Tanganyika, Tanzania - TA2015053 Kigoma Offshore 120m | ecosystem: Environmental > Aquatic > Freshwater > Lake | place: Tanzania: Lake... | reverse complement strand
TTTTTCGCCAGACTTCGTTGCTTGCTCCTTACAGATCCACTTCGGGATATGCTCGTCGCTCGCGCCTCGTCTGGCCGAAAAATCCCTTGCCGCGAACGTGAGCGTATTTATGAAATGGACCACTTAGCCAGAACGACTGGACCAAAGATATCTTGTTTGACCACGACGGCCTCGTGAGCATCGAGCAGGCGCTGAAGCCGGCGCAGGGTGGCGGAAAGTTTTTCGCCCTCCAGAGGCCGCAGAGTGATATGCACCTCGCGGCGCCCCGGCCGGTCGATCACGGAGGCATCCAGCCCCGGTCTGCACTTGCGGCTGATCCGGCTGGATTGAGGCGTGTCGGCGGCAACGGAAGCGATCATAACGAAAGGATGAATTCAACCAGATCGTCGATCTGGGACGGGGCTAAGTGCGAAGTCTGGCCGTGGTTGTCATCCGCGTTGAAGACGTTGATCACCTCGCGAAGCGTCACGGCCTGGCCATCGTGGAGATACGGAGCGCTCCGCCAGACCTCGATCAGCGTCGGCGTGTCGAAGCGGTTGGTCGGATGATCGAATTGGCCGGCGGTGCCAACGTCGTGCGGCTTCAAATCCGTGTAGAACTTTCCCTTGTGGCAATCGCCACAGCCAATCTTCTCGTCAAAGAACAGCTTTCGGCCGCGTTCCGCTGCGCGCGAAAGTTTCCCGCGAACCAGATGCGGACTCGGAATCGGCTTGAGCGATTTCAGATATTCGTCCAACGCCACGGCGTTCGCCTCCGGCTGAACGGTGAACAGGCTGTTTTTGATTCCGGCACGCACAGCGACGTGTGCGTCGGCGCGCACGGAAAGCCACATGGAAGGCGGAGTCTGGTGCGCGAGCAGGAGGCTCTTCGCGTTTTTGGGATTGCCCAGGCCGTCGTTGAGGTTGTCCCAGTTCAATCCGTCCACACGCACGTCGGAGGAATGGCAGCTCGAACAGCTCTGCCAGCCTTGAAAACAAATGGAGGCGTCATTGAAAAGAAACTCGCCCTGCCGCACGACGCTCATTTCCCTCCGGGGTCCAAGCGCCATGGATTCCGCGCGGAGCCGAGGGGCGGCGAGATCGATCACGGAGAGGGAATCGGAGAAATAATTCGCCAGCCAGGCTTGGGTTCCGATGAGCGCGAGGCCGCGCGGCCCGCGGTCGGACTCGCAAAGCTTGATCCGTTGCCGCAAGCCGACCAGGAATGACAAATCATTCGGCACGTCCGCAGTGGTGCGCGAGGCGGCGGTGTAATCGACAGGCGCGCCAGGCTCGAGCTTCGGCGGGAGTTTGGACAACTTGGCCAGCAAGGCCGGGAAATCGATCACGCTCAACTCGTGCGTGCCGGCGTGGGTGACGCAGATGGTTTTGCCGTCGGCAGACCACGCCGCGGCCCAGGGATTCGCCGCGCCGCTGTCCATGTTGTCCAGAAGCACGCTGTTGATTGGCTTCATCTCCGCCAGGTCGATCAACGTCAGCGCGCTGGTATTGACCCAGCCGCGATCAAGTTGAGTCGTTGGAAGATGAAAGCGCCCGATCTGATGCGTGACGGCCGCGTGCCGGCCATCCGGAGAAATGCGCACATCGCGCAGCAAGGTCGAACCATTGGGCAATTCGAGTTCGCGGCACACCTGACCGGCCGCCAGGTCAATCACGCTCACTTTGGCCGCCACAACGTCCGCGTCGGAACGCCCGGCATGAATGTGGTTGGCCACGAGCAGATACTTTCCTTCCGGGGTGATGGCGGCCGCCACCGGTTCGCGCGCCACTTGAATACGGCGCACCGATTTCTTCGCGGCGAGGTCGATGACATCGACGCAGTTGTTGAAGCGACAACTGATGTAGAGCGTCTTGCCGTCTCGACTGAGCACCGGCGCCACGGCTGTGTGACCGGTCGAGAATTTTTCGAGGATATCGCCGCACCCGGTGTCGATGACCCAAACCGTGCTTTCCGCCGCGGCGCAGGTCACAAACAGTTTCGTGCCGTCGGGCGAGAGCGCCAGGCCGAGCGGCATTTCGCCCACGGCAAACGTGTGGATCAGTTTGCGGCTTGCGACTTCCACCACGCCCACTTTGCCCGCGAGAGATAGTTTTTGTTAGAAGGGTGGGCCGGGGAAGGTTCCACGACTTGGCCCGGAGCAGAACCGGGCGCAGCCAGAGCGGCGGCGGTGAGCAAAGCGAAGGGAAGTTTCATATCTCTGGATGGAAGTTCAAAATCGCGACGCAGCTTGCTGCTGATCTGTTGGTAAGGCCTCCTGGGGCAAAACTCTTTGACTGGAATCAAGTCTGCTGAGGAAAGGAGATTGGTGCGCGAGAGAGGATTTGAACCTCCACCCCTTTCGGGACCAGATCCTAAGTCTGGCGCGTCTGCCATTCCGCCACTCGCGCAACCTGAAATCGCTCTGACCTCCCCTGGAACGAAGTCGCAGGCATCATTCGCAGCGCGCCGCACCCTACCAAAACGCTTCGCACACGCGCAAGCGGCCAATCCGGAGCTCATCACAAGTGTGCCAGCATTCGCCCCTATTCGCAGTCCATTCCTTCTGAATCAAACATTCCTGCAAGGAATATTGACCACGGATGACACGGATAGCACGGATTGGAGAGACCTTGGTCCGGTTCACTTCCTTCCCATCCTTGTGATCCGTGTCATCCGTGGTCGATTTGGTTGACGCTTCCGCGTTGTGCTCATTCGCGGTTGAGACTTCACGGGTTAAATGGTCAAACCGGTTGGCCGCAAGAGTGATCGCAGCCTGCGAGCAACCTGGACGATCGCCGTACACGACTTTTCACAGGCCGGGTTACGAAAAAGTTGCTTCGCGGCGTTTACAAAAGGGAACGAAGAAAACGAAGCTCCGTTGCCTTCGTTGCCTTCTGTTCAAACTCCCCTTGTCACCAACGCGTATCAGTTTTGAAGCCATTATTCGATGGACGGGACATGGCGCGTTCTTAACATGCCTCGAACCAGCCATGCGCAACGACATGTGGTCGGCGAATGGACCGGGCGAACCAATGAAACCACGCATCGCGATTCTTTTTACGGGAGGGACAATCTCCATGCGCGTCGATCCGAAGACAGGCGGCCCCGTGCCGGCGCTCTCCGGCGAAGAGATCATCGCCCGCGTGGAAGGGTTGGAGTCGATCGCGGATTTCGTCGTGTCGAATTTCTCCTTGTTGCCCGGGCCGCACATGACCCCGCCCAAGATGCTGGAACTGGCGCGGCGGACCTCCGAGCAGCTTGCCGAGCCGCGCATCGCCGGCGCCGTGATCACGCACGGCACCGACACGCTCGAAGAGACGGCGTACCTGCACGATCTTCTGCTCCACTCGGAAAAGCCCGTCGTCTTCGTGGGATCGATGCGCAACAGCTCGGAGCTCAGTTGGGACGGGCCCGGCAATTTGCGTTCGGCGGTCCGCGTCGCAGCCGATCCGAGCGCGCACGGGCTGGGAGTGCTCGTCGTGATGGGCGACCAGATCATCGCGGCTTCGGAAGCGACCAAGACGCACACCGAGGCCATGGACACGTTTCAAAGCCGGGACTTCGGGCCGCTTGGCCTCGTGGACAAAGATCGCATTCTCATCACTCGCCGGCCTTTGAAGCGCGAGCAAATCGCCGCGGAGCGCATCGAACCGCGCGTCGAAATCATCAAACTGCCTGTCGGCACGGACGGACGGTTCATCAACTTCGCGATCGACGATGGCGCGCGCGGTTTGGTGATCGAAGGCCTGGGCCGAGGCAATGTGCCCGTGGCGGCGCTGCCCGCGATCGAGCGCGCGATCCAGGCCGGGATTCCGGTGGTGATCACGACGCGCTGTCCGCGCGGGCGCGTGCTCGATACTTATGCTTACGAAGGCGCGGGCCGCCAACTCAAGCGCATGGGCGCCGTTCTCGGCGGAATGCTGCCGAGCCACAAAGCGCGCATCAAACTGATGTTGCTGTTGGGCGCTGATGCGGGCCTGGATCGAATTCGGACTGCGTTCGAATGTTGAGGTTCAATCGAGACACGCTCCGGGGAGCACACGCGCCCCCGCGTGTGCCGACTGGCGCCTCGCCAGTCGGATCGTCGTTCAAACCGTGGCACGGAGTGGGACGGTTCAGTTCGATCGAACGTGGTCGGCGAGGGCGCCGACTACAGCACGCGGGGCGCGTGCGCTTCCCATCCGATCTGAATCGTTCCGCTGGCGCTCACTTCGACTTGATCTGGGTCCAGATTTCGTCGTAGAGGCGGGTTCTGTCACCCAGGTCCTTGAGGAACTCCAGCCGGGGCATCACTTCGGGCGGCGGGTAAATCGCAGGATTCTTCAGGTCGGCGGGACGGATGAATTCGCGCGCGGCTTTATTGGGCGTGGCGAACAGGGTGAAGTTCGAGATCCTCGCTCCGACTTGAGCGTCGAGCATATGGTTGATGAACTTTTCCGCCAGGTCGCGATGGGGAGCCTGCGCGAGCACCGCGAGGTTGTCCTGCCAGATCTGGCTCCCTTCGCGAGGCAAAAGGTAAATCGTCTCTTTGTCGTCCACGCAGCCGCGCGCCGCTTCCCCGCTGTACACGACCGCGGCGCGGACAGTTTTATCGAGCACCTTGTTCTTGCCTCCGACGCTGCCGTCGAAACCGAGGCTGCGCTTCTTGGCGGCGAGGATCAAGTCCCGCGCTTCCTTGAGATGCGCCGGATCCGTGCTGTTCAAACTCCGGCCCTTGTATTTCAGCGCCGCTCCGACCATGTCCCGGGCGCTGTCCATGAGAACAAAGCGCCCCGTCTGTTGCTTCGCATCGAACACAAATCCCCACGACGCCTCGATCGTCTGGCCGGGGTTGGGCCGGGCATAAATGCCCAACGTCCCCCACTGGTAAGCGACCGTGTATTTGTTGCCCGGATCGTAAGGGGGATCGCGGAATTTCTCGTCGAGATTCCTCAAGTTGGGGATGTTTTCATGGCGCAAGAGAGCGATCAGTTTCAATTTGATAAGCGCCGTGACCTTATGATCCGGAGGCACGACGACGTCATAAACTGACGCGCCGCCGGCCTGGAGCTTGGCCATCATGGCGGCGTCATCTTCGTACAGGTCAATGGTGACTTTGCAGTCGAATTGCTTCTCAAAGTCGGCGACGACCGCCGGGTCGATGTATTCGCTCCAGATGAACAGATTGAGTTGATGTTGCGCAGCGCAGGCTTGATTCGACGAAAAGAATGCCAGAAGAGAGCAAGCCATTGCCGCCGCTCGTAATCCTGATCTCAGTTGTCTGCATCGAGACCGAAATCGAGGAATCGCAATGAGGATTCGGAGCAGGAACGCTAGGAAAATCAGCGGTCCGTAGCGCAGAGTTGAACTCTGCCGTATCGCAGATTTGGAATCTGCGGCCCGCCGGCAATTCTTGGCGCACGAGGGTCTGCCCTGCTCCTTACACGCAAGCCTGGGCTGGAGGACGCAATCCCCTTGGGATTGGCGACCGCCCTCCACAGATTCGTGCAAGGAGCCGGGCCTGCCTGCGCCCTGCAGGATGCAATCCTGCGATACGGCGCAGCGTGGCCTGGAAGGCCACAGCCAAAAATCAACCACGGATGAACACGGATGGACACGGATGAACACCGGGCGAAAATCCGTGTCCATCCGTGTCCATCCGTGGTTAAAAAACTTGCGCGGCTTGCGACGATTTCCAGCGATACTGATAGACTGCAAATCCGCGCCCCGGTCCAGCGGCAACCTGTGGATGCACCCGTTTGCGTTCATCATCGTGAATCTTAGCCCGGGCGTTTGCGCTGGAGCAACATCACGCTCACGGTCGCGAGCAGCGACGCCAGCACGATCAGGCTGGAAAGCGCGTTGATGTCCGGCGTAATCCCGCGTTTGACGGACGAGTAAATCAAGATCGGCAGCGTGGTCGAGCCGGGACCGCTCGTGAAAAAGCTGACCACGAAATCGTCCAGGCTCAGCGTGAACGCCAGCATCGCGCCGGCGGCCACGCCCGGCGCCATCAAGGGAAACGTCACGCGCCAGAACGTCTGCCACGCGTTCGCGCCCAGATCATGCGCGGCTTCTTCCAAAGCCGGATCCAATCCGGCGAGCCGGGAACGCACCACGATGGCCACAAACGGAATCTGAAACGTGACGTGAGCGACGATCATCGTGGCCAGACCGAGTTGGAACAATCCCAACCTTTGCCGCAGGACCGAAAAGAATAACAACAGCGAGACCGCCAGGACGATATCCGGGATGAACACCGGCACCTGGAGAAAACGCGAGAGCCATCGGCGGCCGGGAAAATCGTAGCGGCTGAGCGCGTAGCCCAGCATCGTTCCCAGCACCGTTGCGATGAGCGTGCTGCAAAGCGCCAGAGCCACCGTATTCCGCGCCGCTTCCAGCGCGAGGCGGTTTTCTGCCAGCGATCGGTACCACTCCATGGTGAAGCCTTGCCAGCCCGCGCCGTGCCTCCCTGCATTGAACGAGAAAAGGACCACGACCGCGATCGGCGCGTAGAGGAACGCGTAAAGGAGCGCCGCGACACCGCAGAGTGATTTCGACGGCAGTTTCATTCAAGCAGGCTGGAGCATAGGTTGAGTGCCGTAGTGCCGAGTTGCCTTCACAGGATTTCCAAGTCCTTTGCGTCCCACCTCCGGAAAAAAATACAGAGAGCGCCAATGACCACCGCGAGGCTCACGACTGCGATGGCCGAACCGAACGGCCAGTCCAGTCCGGGGCCGAACTGCTGCTGGAGAGCGTTGCCCAGCATCACGGTTTTCGCGCCGCCGAGCAGATCGGGAATCACGAACTGGCCCGTCGCGGGCAAGAAGACGAGGATCGATCCGGCGGCCAGGCCGGGACGGATTTGCGGAAGAATACCGTGCCGAAACGCTGCGACTCGATTTGCGCCCAGGTCCATGGCGGCTTCGACCAAACTCCAATCCAACTTCTCCACCGACGCGTAGAGCGGCAGCGCCATGAACGGAAGAAAATCGCAGACCAGGGAAAGATAAACCGCGGCCGCGCCAGGATAGAGACTCTCTCCGGGCGCGATCGCTCCGAGCCAGACCGCGGCTTGCGTAATCCAACTCCCGGGGCCGAGCAACATCTGCCAGGCGTACGTGCGGATCAACAGGTTCGTCCAAAGCGGAATCACAACCAGGATGAGCGCCAGGTTCTTGAACGGGCGACGCAGCCGCGCGAGGAAAAACGCCAGTGGCAGCGCGGCCAGCAGGCAAAGCACAGCGGCGCCCAGTCCCAGCGCCAGGCTGCGCAGCACGATAATCGGATACAGCGGATCGAATCCCAACAGGCCAAAGCCCGCCAGCCGCCGGTAATTCTCCAGCGTGAACGGCCCTTGGATGGTCCCGTACTCGCCGCGCGAAAGGAAACTGATGGCGATGATGATCAGAAGCGGCAGGGCGAAAAACAGGACCAGCCAGAGCAAGCCTGGACCCGCGCTGCCCATCACACGCAGCGCGCGGTGGTGTGGCGCTATCAATTCGCCTCGGTGGACTTCAGAAGGCATGGTCTAGCTCAGTTGCCAAGAGCCATTTCCGAAAAGGTAGGGCAAACCTGCCGGTTTGCCGCGACGTCCGGCAGGGGCGTCGGCCACCTTTTCGAAATGGCTCTTGGCAACGATTCTAATCATCGAGGACAATCAGAGCGTTCCGCGGCAGACGCACGACGACAGCCTCTCCGACGCCAAGTGGCGAAGTCGCGCCCGCATTCATGAGGCGGGCAGTGAGCAGCAGACCGGCTGCGGCTTCCAATCGATATTCAGTCTCTGCGCCGAAATAAATCAGGTCGGCGATCCGGGCCGCGGCGGTGTTGATTTCGGAAACTTTTCCGGAGGCTTTCATCAAACCCACGCGTTCGGGGCGGATCGCGAAAGTGCAGCGCTCGCCTGGTTTTCGCGGCTGCGCCGGAGAAGGAATTTCTGCCTGGATTTCGCCCAGGCTTGTTTCCGCGGCGATCATCCCTTCCGCGCAGCGCCGCACGACGCCTTCGATCAGGTTGCAGGCGCCGAGGAACTGCGCGACAAAGCGCGTTCGTGGCCGTTCATAGACATTCTCGACCGGGCCGCACTGCTCCAGTTTCCCGCCGTTCATCACCCCAATCCGATCGCTCATCGCCAGCGCCTCTTCCTGATCGTGCGTGACGTAGATGAACGTGATGCCCAGCCGGCGTTGCAGGGCGTGCAGTTCGACCTGCAATTCTTTCCGGAGCCTCAGGTCCAGCGCGCCCAACGGTTCGTCCAGCAGCAAAACCCGGGGTTCGTTTACGAGCGCGCGCGCCAGCGCGACTCGCTGCTTCTGGCCGCCGGAAAGTTGCGCGGGGCGGCGCGGGCTCAATTCTGAAATCCGCACCAACTCCATCACGCGATGGACGCGCTGCTCGGTTTCCGGTCGCGGGGTTTTCTTCATCTGCAATCCAAACGCGACGTTTTCCCAAACGCTCAAGTGCGGAAACAGCGCATAGGATTGGAAGACCGTGTTGACGGGACGCCGGTGCGCCGGGATGCGCGTGGCCTCTTGCCCGTCGATGCACACCACTCCGGCATCGGGCCGATCCAGGCCGGCGATGATTCGCAAAAGGGTTGTTTTGCCGCAGCCGGAGGGGCCGAGGAGCGAGAAGAATTCTCCGCGGCGAATGGACAGATTGATTTGATCCACGGCGATGACGTCGTGGAAAAGCCGGCTCACGTTGGTCAGTTCGACGGCCGGCATTTTTTGACGAACCGTTCGATGCGCTCGGCGGCGACCTGGAGTTGGTCCAACGACGTCGCGAAGCAGCAGCGCAAATAGCCTTCGCCACTCGGCCCGAACGCGCTGCCCGGCACGCACGCGACTTGCTCTGCCTGGAGCAAGCGCACCGCGAATTCTTTCGAGGTCAGGCCGGTCGATTCCACGCTGGGAAAAGCGTAGAACGACCCGCGCGGCAAATGGCAGTTCAGGCCCATCGCGTTCAAAGCGCTCACCAGGAAATTCCGGCGGACGCGATATTGCTCGCGCATCTCGGCAACGTCGGCTTCGCCGTGGAGGATGGCCTCGAGGGCGGCTTCCTGGCTGATAATGCTGGCGCAGAGCATGGAGTACTGGTGGATGCGCATCATGGCTTCGATGATTTCCGCCGGCCCGCACGCGTAGCCGATGCGAAAGCCGGTCATGGCGTAGGCTTTCGAGAATCCATGCAGAAACACCGTCCGCTCCCGCATCCCGGGCAGGGAAGCGATGCTGACATGTTCGCCCTCGAAGGTCAGGTCGGAGTAAATCTCGTCCGTAATGACGAGCAAATCGTGGCGCAGCACTACCTCCGCGATCTGGAGCAATTCCACGCGCGTCAGCGTGCCGCCCGTCGGGTTGGTCGGAAAATTCAGGAGCAACGCTTTGCTGCGCGGTGTGACCGCCTGTTCGATGGCCGGCGCCGAAATGGCAAAACCGTTCTCCGCCCGGCACGCGACCGCGACGGGCACGCCGTGCGTCAGGCGAACGCTGGGCGAATAGCTCACGTAGCACGGCTCGTGGTAGAGCACTTCATCGCCGGGGTTGAGGACGGCCCGGAGGGCGATGTCCAGCGCTTCGCTCACGCCGACGGCGATGAGGATTTGCTTCGCCGGATCGTAATCCAGAGCGAACTTCTGCTTGAGATGCCCGCTGATAGCTTCCCGTAACTTCAGAAGGCCGAGATTGGACGTGTAACTCGTGCGTCCGTGTTCCAGGGCATAAATGGCCGCTTCGCGAATGTGCCAGGGCGTGACAAAGTCCGGCTCGCCGACGCCGAGCGAAATGACGCCGCTCTGATTCTGCACCAGGTCGAAAAACTCGCGAATGCCGGAGGGCGGGATCGACCGGACGTGGTCCGCGATGAACTGATCGGCGGTTTTCGGGCACGTCATAATGAATTTCCCTTTCGGCCTCGACGCATTGGCCGTTCCTCTCCTGGGAGGGGCGCAGGGGCGGGTTGGTTCATACTGCTTGGTCCGCGGGATGGACGACAAAGCTCGTAGCGCAGAGTTGCACTCTGCCGTATCGCAGAATTGTATTCTGCGGGGCGTCTCCCAGTCCGAGCACGCTGGGACTTGCCGGCGCCCTGCCGATTGGAAATCGGCGATACCGCCGATTGAAAATCTGCGCTACGGTTCTCCGGTCGATCTGTCGTCAATCTCACGGTCTGCACAGTAAAGGGGTTTAGGACAATCCTGTACAGAAAATTCGCGTTGGCAACGTTTCTCTCCGTCGCCAACGCGAATCCACTAAGCCGCAGCCTGATCCTGTTTGCGCCGGAGGATCGGCTTCGCTTCGTCCAGTACGACGGGCCGGGTGATCTTGACGGAAAGGATGTCGTCGCTGCTCGGAACTTCGTACATCACGTCGAGCATCAGTTTTTCCAGAAGGCCGCGCAAAGCCCGGGCTCCGGTGCCTTTCTTGAGCGCCTGAGCGGCGAGTTCCTTCAGGGCATCGGGGAGGAATTCCAGTTCGACGCCCTCCATGCCCAGCAACTTGACGTATTGCTTGGTCAGCGCGTTCTTCGGTTCCGTGAGGATCGAAACCAACTGGCTTTCCGTCAGCTCATCCAGCACCGTGACCATCGGCAACCGTCCGATGAATTCAGGGATGAAGCCGTAGGTCAAGAGGTCTTCCGGCTCGATTTGATGGCGGATGTTCTGGCGATCGAGAGCTGCGACTTTGGTCCCGCGATCCACGGCGCCGAAGCCCATCACGCGGTTCCCCAGCCGGCGCTGAATGACTTTGTCCAGCCCGACAAACGCTCCGCCGCAGATAAAGAGAATGTCCGTGGTATCGACCCGAATGTATTCCTGCTGCGGGTGTTTCCGGCCGCCTTGGGGCGGCACGTTGCAGACGGTGCCTTCCAGAATCTTGAGCAACGCCTGTTGCACGCCCTCGCCGGAAACGTCCCGCGTGATCGAAACGTTCTCCGTCTTGCGCGCAATCTTGTCGATCTCGTCGATGTACACGATGCCCATCTGCGCGCGCTTCACGTCGTAGTCCGCGTTTTGGAGGAGCCGGAGGATGATGTTTTCGACATCTTCCCCGACGTAGCCTGCTTCCGTGAGAGTCGTGGCATCGGCGATGGCGAAGGGCACTTCCAGAATTCGGGCGAGCGTGCGCGCGAGCAACGTTTTGCCGGAACCGGTAGGCCCGACCAGAAGGATGTTGCTCTTCTCAATCTCAATCTCCGAACCGCGCGCTTCGGTCAAATCGCCGTGGTTTTCGCGATGGACCGTCGAGGCCGATTGCTGGATGCGTTTGTAGTGATTGTGCACCGCCACCGCCAGAGTCTTCTTGGCCTGGTCCTGGCCGATGCAATAAAGGTCCAGGTCGCGCTTGATCTCGGCGGGTTTCGGGACTTTGAGTTTGAGCGTGCTCTTCCGGTTCTCGGATCGAAGTTCCTTGTCGAGCACGTTCTTGCAGACCAGGACGCAGCTATCGCAGATATAGACGCCCGGCCCCTGGATGAGTTTTTTGACTTCGGCGTGGGACTTGCCGCAGAAGCTGCAAAGCGTGAGTTGGGAGGGGCGGGCCATGGATCAGTCCTTTTTCTCGCCATCCTTTTCCACCAGGCCGGGGATCTCCTTGCGGGATTGGACGACTTCGTCCACGAGTCCGAACATCTTGGCTTCCTCGGAGGTCATGAAGTTGTCCCGGTCGCAGGCTTTCTCCACCACCTCGTAGGTCTGGCTGGTGTGCTTGGAGATGATGGAATTGATGCGCTGCTTGAGCCGGAGCATGTATTTGACCCGGATTTCGACATCACTCGCCGCGCCTTCCGCGCCCCCCAGCACCTGGTGAATCATGATGTTCGAGTTGGGGAGGGCGAAGCGTTTGCCTTTGGTCCCGCCACAGAGCAGGACGGCGCCCATGCTTGCGGCCTGGCCAATGCAATAGGTGTTCACGTCGCAGGTCAGGAACTGCATCGTATCGTAAATCGCCAGGCCCGCGGTGACGCTGCCACCGGGCGAATTGATGTAAAGGTGGATGTCTTTCTTGGGATCCGTCATCTGCAGGAACAGCAACTGCGCGATAATGACGTTGGCTACCATGTCATCGACGGACGTGCCCAAAAAAACAATCCGGTCAACCAGCAAACGGGAATAGATATCGTAACCGCGTTCGCCGCGGCCCGTCTGCTCGACGACCATTGGGACTAAAAAATTCTTCATCGCAAGTGCCTTTGCGTATTGACACGCAAAGTACCTGGCGACCCCAAGCGCGTCAAGCGTGGGCCTGATTACTATTAGATTCGTCAAGAATCCAGGAAAGTTTAGAAAAAAGGATTGATGAAGCGGCCTGCTCTTTGAGGGAACGGATTCCAGCGGATATAGCGTCAGCGAACCTCCACCAGACGATCTCCTGCTTCGAGTCTGACAAGAACTGCAGGCCATAACGGCTCCAGCCACATCAGCAGGGTGCGTTTGGAGCTATTGCCGATCCTCAGCCAGACGACTTATGGACCGGGACGCCCCCGTCGAACCCACTCCGCAAAATCCTCATCCTTGGTCACGACCACAGCACCGCGTTGCTGCGCGTGGTTCCAGATTGGATTATCCTTACTTTAACCCAGCCCGATGATCAAAACGTGGTCCGCTTCGTGGCCACGCTGTCTCACCCACTGTGCCAGTGCGCTCGGAAGTTGGGTGTCGATGAGAAAGCGCACGCGTTCAAGCGCTTACCAGCACCGGATGGTTCACGTGCTCGGCGGCGTATTCCAAGCAAGCAAGAATGTCTTCGCGTTCGAGAAATGGAAAATCCTCCAGAATCTCCTGCTCGGTGGCGCCTCCAGCCAGCATGTCCAAAACATCTTTCACACGAAGTCGAAAGCGGCGAATACAAGGGCGTCCCCCGCATTGTTCTGGGTCGAACGTGATGCTGGGAGTTCAAAGTTTCAAGTTTCAAGTTCAAAGTCGTGCCCGAAAGTCTTGCCGAAAACAAAACTGGGAGAATTCTCCCCAGGAGTCATTCGATTCAGTATCGCGCTGTCGGCAGCGGATCGTTGTCCTCTATCTCGAACAGGGCTTCCCGCGGATTCCCCGGAAGATACGCGGCATCAGGCGCGCGGTCTCCAGGCCCTCAAAATCCCCATCATCGACCGCGTAGAAGGCGGCGTCACGGAATGCTTTCCGGCGGGGATGACCGCGAAATCCGGAGCGCTTCCGTCCTGCAATCAGTAATCGATCCATTTGATCGCGCTCCCGACCAGATTACTGCTTGGTCCGCGGGATGGACGACAAAACTCGTAGCGCAGAGTTGCACTCTGCCGTATCGCAGAATTGTATTCTGCGGGGCGTCTCCCAGTCCGGGCATGCTGGGACTTGCCGGCGCCCTGCCGATTGGAAATCGGCGATACAGCCGATTGAAAATCTGTATAGCTACGGTTCTCCGGTCGATCTGTCGTCAATCCCACGGTCTGCACAGTAAGTTAGGTGCCCTGCGAAGATCGAGTATCGATGTGGACACGAGCGAGGATTCGATTCTCGGCGGCTTCAACCTCTTTGTGGCTCTTTGTGGCGAGAATTGGCTGCGCAGCCACAGACTGGTTATCTCTCAGGAATTGCTGCCTTTACATCCGGCGCCGTTTCCCGTTTAACCGCTGGCAGTACTGACAACATTATGTTCTTCGTCCGTTCTCGAAAACTCGACGGTGCGCACGCCCGGCGTTTGCGTCTCGCTGCGGTTGTGGCCGCCGCCGCGCTGTGGCTCGTTTTACAATCCCAGGCGCCGGAAGTGATTTACCAGGAATCGTTCGAGACCGACGGCGAGGGCACGCGCTACACCACCGAAGGGAGCAACGTCTATGAACCGGCGCGCATCGGCAGCGAGTTGAATCGCCTCGATCAAATCGGCCCGGTTTATTGGGCGCGAAAGAGCAAAGTCTCCGTCGTCGGCATTCCCGAAACCACACCCGCCCGCCGCGCGTTGATGTGCTGGAGCCACAATATCGCCGCCGCCGCCGTGACCCGGAATTCCTCGCTCTCTTCGACTCGACGGTGAAGTGGCTCGTAAAAGACAAAGCCGCCGCGACGGTGCTGTTCTCGCCGCCACCGGCAGGTCCGGGCGATCAGGTTTTGATCGATCGGCTCACCGCGAAGGGCCACAAAGTGATCGAAGACGAAGGCGCTTCCTTGCCTGCGCGGCCCGTGGTCGATCTGATCATCAATTCCAGCAGCGGAGTCATTGGCGAAAGTCCGAGCCGGTTCGCGCCCTATCCGGTTCCGTTGCTCTCCTACAACGCCGCCAATCACGACGACGAATTGCTTTCTCCGGCCGGCCAGTCCGGAGTCACCCTGGCGCTCGGCGAGGTTACGATTGCCGCGTCGAATCACCCGGCGGCCGGCGGCAAGACGGGTTCGTTCAAGGCCGTTACAGCTGAGGCGCCATTCGACACCATCAGCGGCTTGCTCCCGGAGAACGCGGTCGTTCTCGCAACCTTCGCGCAACCTGCGGCCACAGGGCCGGGCACGACCGAAAAAACCCCCTTCCTCGTCCTGATCGAAGAAGGAACGGCCGGCGGCAAGACCTACAGCGGCGGCGCGTTCGTCGGCTTTGACGGAAAGGATTTTTTCGCCGGTGCGGGCTTGAACAAATTCTCCACCGGCGTGAACCCAAAATCGCTCACGCTCAAACCCGTGGATGTCACTGGAAAGAAGAATCCGAAACTCACCGTCGCGGTCGCGGCGACGTTTCTGGATTTTGAACCCGGCGATTTTCTGGAGGTCCTGGTCGATCCAGATGCCAGCGGACCGGCCCAGCTCACGCGCCTGATCGGGTTCTCCGCACCGAATGACAACGACAAATTGCTGGACGACGCCGCGACCAATCCGGGCAACCCGGCCAAATTGAGCGTGCGGTTCCGGGACGTGACTTACGACCTGCCCACGAACGCGACCTAAGTGGTCATCCGTTTTGAAGCGATGAACAATTGGTGGAACGAGATCATTGCTTTCGACAACATCCGGATCATGGCCAGCGACACCGCGATCAAGCCGACCGTAGCGATCCGCCGCGAGGGCGTTGGCGTCGCCGTAGAGTTTGCCGGAACCCTCCAATCCGCTTCTAATGTGGCCGGCCCCTGGACGGACGTCTCCAACGCGAAAAGCCCGTTTGCGGTGGGCCAGCTCTCCGGCGCTCAGTTCTTCCGCGCGCGGGCGCCTATTCCGTGAGAAACCACGAATAGACACGAATTCACACGGATAGCGTTATTCGGGGACGGCCGATTCCACAGCAAAAAAATCCCATATTCATTCGTGTGATTCGTGTGCATTCGTGTGCATTCCTGGTTGACCTGAATCTCACAGCTTGGAGCGCTTGAATTCGCGAGAACCCTGGGCATAGAGTAGCGCAAGTGGCGCAAACACCTTCTCCGCTTCGTGTGTTTCGTGGGCTGAATGAACTCCCTTACGGCTGATGGCCGTGGTGATGGTGGGCGCGGCCTTCACCGTCCATCTTGAAGCTTTTCAAATTCCACGCCACCGCATCCGCCCTGTCCTCCTGGATTCGGTACATTCGATCCAATTCCAGATTGCGGACGATTTGCGTCTTCCGCGTCACTGGCCAGAAAATCTCCACCTGGCGAATCGATTTGGCCTGGCCTAGTCCGAACTCCTGCCGCAGCGGAGAACAACCAAAACTGCCGCCGCTGCCGACGGTCTTGTGAATCGCGCGGTCCCCGGTTTCAGTTTCCACGGTGACTTTGACGCGAGCGCCGATCGCGCTGCGATTCGACTGAACGCCTTCGAGTTTCAGAACCAGCCAGTGGTTTCCGTGGCCGGGATTTTGAAACAAGGCGTCGCGATAGACATCGCCCGAATACGCGCCTCCCAGATTGATGAAGACATCCTGGTCACCGTCCTGATCGATGTCCCCAAACGCCACGCCGTGGCCTTTCTGCAAATGGCCCAACCCACCTGACGTGGTCACGTCTTGAAAGAATCTCCCTTCCGCGTTCCGAAAAGCGCGATTGGGCACGAGCACGGACAGGTCCGGATTTCCGGTGCCGATGTAGAAATCCAGCCAGCCGTCATTATCGAAGTCGCCGAAGTTGCAGCCCATGCCCAGGAGCACTTTGTCCAGACGCGCCGCTTTCGTGACATCCGCAAAAGTCCCGTCGCGGTTGTTGCGATGGAGCCGGGCGCGCACGCCATTCGAGGGCAGCCCCAGATAATCGGCCGCGATATCGCCGACGAGCGTCGATCCGTAACCCATCACGAACAAGTCCAACCAGCCGTCGTTGTCGTAATCAAAGAACCAGGCCGGAAAACTCCACAACGGTTCGGTGACACCGGCAGCCTGGGCGACGTTCGTAAACTTCCAGGGACCTTTCGCTCCCACCGAAGGATTCGCCGGGCCGTCGTTGCGATAGAGGACGTTTGGCTCGCTTTGCTGCGAGAGGTAAAGGTCCGGCCATCCGTCATTGTTGAAGTCCCCGCTCACGACGCCTTTGACAAAACCGAAATGGCGGCGGCCGAAAAACTCTCCGCACTCCGTGAAAGTGCCGTCGCCGTTGTTTCGATACAGTTCCGAGCGATGCTGCTCTTCGGGTGTGGATTCATGCCCCACGAACAAATCGAGCCAGCCGTCATTATTGAAATCGAACCAGACCGCCGTTTGCGTGGGATGAAAACTCAGCAGGCCGGCTTCCTTTGTGACGTCGGTGAACGTGCCGTTCCCGTTATTGCGCAGCAGCGATTTCGGATGGCGCCCGCCGCGTCCCATCCAGCCGCCGCGCAACACCAGGAAATCGACGACCCCGTCGTTGTTGTAGTCGGCTTGAATCAAGTTCAACCCGCCTACTTCGCCAACGAGACCCGCTTCCGGCGTTCGCTCCGTGAAGGCGCCGTTGGCGTTGTTGCGAAAATAATGGAGCTGATCGCGCAAGCCGATGGAAGAGGTGATGAGATCGAGATAACCGTCGTTGTCGAAATCATCCAGGATCGTGCCGCCGGACAGATTCTCGACGTCGAGCCCCAGATTCCCGGCGACGTCCACGAAGCGTTTGATGTCGTAGTCCGAAGCAAAGGTTTGAGGAAGAATCAGCCAGCGGGCCGGGACTTTGGCGGGATATTCTCCGAGGGTCATGTGCGCCAGATTCAGCAGCCAGCGGGTTCCGAGATCCCCCGGGAACTCCTCCAGCAAATTCGTGAGAACCCCAAGCGCCGCGCGGGAACCGCGCTCGGTTTTGTGCACCCCGGTTCCGGCGATCGGAAAGACACAGGACTCGGCCGTGTGGTTGGTCAGACAGTTGTCCTGCTCTGCGACGCGCAGATAAGCCGTGGCCAGGTAACTGTGCAGGATCAGTTTGTTGGTTCCGTTCTGCAGTTTGAAAAAACCGGGGTCGTGCTTTGCGGTCAGGGATTCAAGCTCCTGGAACGCCTTGATCGCTTCCACGCTGCGGCCGGCATACAACAATTCCTTGCTATAGTTCCCCAGCAGACGGATTCGGTCTTGAACACTCGGCGTCTGGGCCAGAGCGGTTTCAAGGCGTCTGGCCCGGAGCTCGTTTTGGAACGGATTGTCAAAAGGATTCGCGCGCTGCGCGATTTGCTCCAGAGTTCGAGCCATTTCCGCGGTGCCGGGCGCGAGAAAGAAGTTGGTCTGCGCCCGCAAACGCGGCGCAAAGATGAAGATCGTCCCGAATGCCAGGAATAAGGCGGCGCGGGCGCATCGAGGACAAATCAGCTTCATACTGCTTGGTCCGCGGGATGGACGACAAAGCTCGTAGCCCAGAGTTGCACTCTGCCGTATCGCAGAATTGTATTCTGCGGGGCGTCTCCCAGTCCGAGCCCGCTGGGACTTGCCGGCGCCCTGCCGATTGGAAATCGGCGATACCGCAGATTGAAAATCTGCGCTACGGTTCTCCGGTCGATCTGTCGTCAATCCCACGGTCTGCACATAATCCCGACTTTCGGCGGCAGCGAGCTTGCCCGCCTCCCTCGACCGTTTCAATCACATACGCC
>Ga0194131_10005618_pt1 | contig 17934 bp, 17 predicted proteins | sample TA2KigO120mmetaG_FD_148631 | JGI IMG/M metagenome (GOLD analysis project Ga0194131, IMG submission 148631) | Freshwater microbial communities from Lake Tanganyika, Tanzania - TA2015053 Kigoma Offshore 120m | ecosystem: Environmental > Aquatic > Freshwater > Lake | place: Tanzania: Lake... | reverse complement strand
GGGTCCGGTACTTCCCGACCGTTGAGGCACTTCGCAAGGGGCTCGCCGAGTTCGCCGATCTCTATAACGCCTCGTGGCTGCGGGAGCGCCATGGGCACAAGACGCCCAATCAGATCAGGGCCGAACAGAAGGCCCTTGCATCCGAAGCCGCCACGGAGTTCAAATTGGCAGCGTAACCGGCGCAGCGAACTGTCTCACAACCGTGCCCCGGTACACCTATTGCCCGGGCTAAAGCGGCGTCATTTCGGCTGGTTCTTGACCTCTGCCGTCCATTTCGCCAGCAGGTGCCTGCGCACCTCCGACGAGCCGTACTTGGCGAAATCATAGTTGATGAATTTGATCTTGGAGAAATCGGGCGCTTCCTTCGCGGTGCGCGCAGCCTTGTTGGCCGGCACCTGGTAGGACACGCCCGCGAGCGGACCCGTCTCCTGCGCCTCCGTGCTCAATGCCCAGTCGTACCAGGCCTGCGCCTCCTTGAGATTGCGCGCGCCCTTGATAATCGACATCGAACCGATCTCGTAGCCGGTCCCTTCGCAAGGCGAGACGATCTTCATCGGCGCGCCGTCGCGCACGAAGGGCACGAGGTCGTGCTGGAAGTTGATGCCGACCGCCGTCTCGCCCAGGCTGACCGCCTTGGCCGGCGCCGCGCCTGACTTGGTGTACTGGTTGACGTTGCGGTGCAGCTTCTTCATGTAGTCGAAGCCTTGGTCCTCGCCCATGAGCTGCACGATCGTCGCTAGCGCGTTGTAGGCGGTGCCCGCCGAGTTCGGATCGGCCACCTGCACCTCGTCCTTGAAGCGCGGATCGAGAAGGTCGGCCCAGCAGGCCGGCTCGGGGATCTTCTTGTCCGCGAGCAGCTTCGTGTTGAAGCCGAAGCCCATGGCGCCGGCGAAGATGCCGACCGTGCGGCCCTTGGTCTGCTCCCATTGGCGCACGCCCCAGTCGTGAAGCTGAGACAGGTTTGGCGACTTGTACTCGAGCGTCAGCCCCTCTTCCGCGGCCTGGACATGCGGATCGCCGGTGCCGCCCCACCACAGATCCGCCTTGGGATTCGACGCTTCAGCCTTGATCTGGGCAAAGACCTCGCCGGAGCTCTTGCGCGTCATGGCGACCTTGATGCCGGTCTTGCGCTCGAAGGCTGGCACCATGACGCGGCACCAATCGTCGACATTGGCGCAATAGAGAACCAGGTTGCCTTGAGCATGAGCAGCAGGCGCACCGAGAGCGGCTGCGAACAATCCCGCCAGTCCGGCCGTACATGCGATTCTCGCCAATCTCATTGCCCCCTCCTTCGCCGTTTCCGCAAGGATAGGGGGCATGCTTCCGCACGGCAATGTGAGCGCCCTTCATGCCTGGGAACCATGAGGGGCATCACTCGTTGCCATCGACGGTTTTCCCCACCTGCGGCCGCGCCATGCCGCCGGCTTTCATTGGAGCTGAACATGAGACACCTGCCGCGGCTGAGCTACGCCCTGGTCGCCATGCTGGCATTGCTGCTTGCCGGATGCGCCGTCGGCGGAGGCTTGGGTGGCGGCGGCGACAGGGCAAGCCGAGCCCCTGCCCCGCAGCCCCAGAATGAGCAACAGGCGGAGCTGCCGAAGACCGGCCAATTGGATGCCACGCAGGCCAGGCGGCTGCAGGACATCATGAAGCCGCTCATCCAGCACATGAACCGCCCAATTCCGTTCGAGCAGGTCAAAATCGGCCTGCTCGACGATCCCGGCATCAATGCGGCCAATGCCGGCGGCGGCGAGTTCTATGTGACGACCGGGCTTCTTCAGAAAGCCAGCGACGAGCAGTTGCGCGGAGTCATGGCTCATGAGGTGGCGCACGCCGACCTCGGCCATGTCGCCAAGCAGCAGGCGCTCCACACCGGCCTGTCGCTCGGCATCGGCCTGCTCGACGAATTCTTTCCCGGCTCCGGTGCCTTCACGCCGATCGCAGGCCAGCTCCTCGCCAATGGCTACAGCCGCGGCGAGGAAACCGAGGCGGACGCCCATGGCGTGGCGATCCTCAAGCGCGCGGGCTATGACGGCAAGGCCGTGATGGCGAACACGCTCACCTGGATTCAGCAGACCTCAGGCGGCAGCGGTGGCGGATTCTTCGCCACCCATCCGGCAACGGGCGATCGCATCCAGGCGGTGCAGCGTCTTCCCTAAGCCTCGAGCCACCACTCATTGCAGAAGCAGTATTGCGTCGGGTGCACGGTCATGCCCTTGAGCTTCTTGTCCGCGAAGGTGAAGACCGAGCGGAAGACCGGCTGAACCAGCGGGCCGTCCTCCTGGAGGATCTGCTGCAGCCGCTTGACCACGGCGCGCCGCTTCTCGACATCAGCCGTCGATTCCGCCTGATCAAGCAGGCGATCGAATTCCGGATTGGCAAAGTGTGATTCGTTCCATGGCACGCCGGTACGGTAGGCGAGCGCCAGGCACATGACGCCGAGCGGACGATGGCTCCAGTCGCCGCACGCGAACGGCGCCTTGTTCCACACCTTGTTCCATTCCGTGCTCGGCAGCACGTCGAGCTTGACGCGGATGCCCGCCTCGGCCCATTGCGCGACCAGCGCCTGGGCGGTGTCCTTCTGCCAGCTCGTCGACACGGTCATCGGCATGGGAATGTCGATGCCGTTGGGATAGCCAGCCTCGGTCAACAGCTGCTTGGCCTTGGCGAGGTCGCGCTTGAAGGGCGGCATGTCGGCATATTCCGGATGCACCGGGCTGACATGGTGGTGCTCGGCGCGATAGCCGATGTCGCCGAACGTGACCTCGGTCACCTTGTCGTTGTCGACCGCGTAGCGCATCGCCCTGACGATGCGCTTGTCGGTGAAGGGCGCCACGGGCTGCATGCGCGCATGCACGGTCGCCGCCGTCTTGGTCACGTAGAAGTCGAGGCCCGGAAGGCTCTTCAAGGCGGGAAGCTGGGACTGCGCGGCGGTCACGATGGTCATGATCTGGCGCGAGACCAGTGCTGCGATCTCGGCGCCGGGATCGTCGCCGAGATCGACGAACATCACCTCGTCCAAATAGGGGCCGACGCCCCAATAGTTCTTGCGCGCGCGAATCACCGCTCGCTTGGTGACGTCGTATTCGACCAGCTCGAACGGGCCGGTGCCGTTCATGCCGACAGCGAACTTGTTGCCGCCCTCGGGATCGATCATGACAGCCGGGTAATGGAACAGGTGCTCCGGCACGGCGAGCTGCGGCACCTTCAGATTGAGCCGCACCGTGAAGTCGTCGACTCTCTCGATCGCGTTCGCGTCCCACAGGCGGGAGGTCATGCGCGGGTTGCCCTGCGCATCCTTCTCGCCCGTGGCGACGTCGGTCAACATGTAGCCCTTCATCAGGCCGAGCACCGACGAGCCGGTCTTGGGATCGAGCAGGCTCTTGAGGTTCCATACCACGTCGTCAGCGGTGAACTTCCGGCCGCTGCGCCACGTCACGTCGCGGCGCAGGTTCAGCGTCCAGGTCTTGAGATCCTCGCTCGGCCGCCAGCTCTGCACGAGCGCAGGCCGCGTGATGTTGTCGGGACCGGTCACGGCCAGATAGTCGACGACCTGGCGCGCGAGATTGCTGCTCGGCACGTTGCTCATGGCATGGGGATGGCCGATCTCGCGCACGCGCGCGGCGATGCGCAACGAGCCGCCCCTGCGCGGCGCCGCCGTCTGCGCCGCAGCATCGCTCTCGCCGAGGAATGCGTAGGCGGCACCAGCCGAGACGCCGAGCAGCGTCGCCGTGCGCAGGAACTCGCGCCGATCGCAGCGCCGATCGGCCAACACCTTCTTGAGCTCGTCGATGTAGGGGTGCGGGCGCGCAGTCATGGGATGGCCTCCTTGCCGTCGCGATGGCCGTTCGTGCGTTCTTCGTGTTCGGCCTTTGACGGCAATATACCGCTTGTCACTGTGGCTGGCACTGTCTCTAATCCCGGTCTCAATGCGGGAGACGGGGCCGTGATCGCCAGCCGGATGGTCGCCACACGCGACGAGATCGCCGTCGAGAACGGCCTCGTCGTCGGCGGCCACGCGCTGGAGTGCGAAGCCGGCGTCGCCATGCTGAAGGCCGGCGGCAATGCCATCGACGCCATGGTCGCCGCCGCCTTCACCGGTTTCGTCGTCGAGCCCGCGAGTTGCGGCGTCGGTGGCTACGGCCACCTGGCCCTCTTCCTCGCGCGATCGCGCGAGTTCGTCACCGTCGATCACTATGTGCGCGGTCCGGCGGCGGCCAGGCCCGACATGTTCGCGATCGATCGATCGAAGCCGATGAAGTACTACGGCTTCCCTTACACCGAGGGCATGAAGGCGGAGCTCGGGCACTTGTCGCCGGCCGTGCCCGGCGCGGTCGCCGGGCTGTGCGCCGCACACGAAGCCTATGGAAGCCTGCCGCTCGCGCGCGTGCTCGAGCCCGCCATCAGCGCAGCCGAGGCGGGCCTGCCCGTGACCTGGCAATTGGTCCAGACCATCGCCGACCGATTGACCGACATCAGCCGGTTTCCCGCTCTCGCCGGATTGCTCCTGCGCAATGGCGCACCTCCGAAGGCACCCGGCCAGATGGGCGGTGGCGACCGGCTCGACTGCCGCGATCTGGCGCGCACCTTGAAGCGTATTGCCGACCGTGGCGCCGCCGGCTTTCACGCCGGGCCGGTGGCCGACGCGATCGAGCGCGAATGCCGCGCCCATGGCGGCATTCTCACCGCTGCCGACCTGTCCGCCTATCGGCCGCGCATCATCAGGGAGACGCTCGCCGAGTACCGCGGCCATGCCTATGTCTCGGCTTACGACCAGGTCGCCTACGAAGCTCTGAATATCCTCGACGCCTTCGACCTGCGCGCGCTCGGACCCGACAGCGCCGCCTTCCGCCATCTCATGGCCGAAGCTCTGGCGGTTGCCTTCGTCGACAACATGACTCATTTCGGCGACCCCGAGCATGTGCGCAGCCCGGTCAACGGCCTGACCAATCCGGCATTCGGCCGGCATCGCGCGGCCGCTCTCTCGCTCGATCGCGCCCTTCCCCGTCCGGTCCAGCCGGCCGATCCATGGCCATTCGAGATGGATGCTCTCGCACCCGAGATCGTCCACACGGCTCCTGCCATGGCGCGGCTCGGCGGCACGAGCCAGATGGCAGCCATGGATCGCGACGGCAACATGGCCAGCCTGATCACCAGCCTGACCGGCAGCTTCGGCTCGATGGTGCTCGTGCCGGAGACCGGCGTCCTGCTCAACAATTCGATGCAGAATTTCGATCCACGTCCGGATCAGGCGAACGCCATTGCGCCCGGCAAGATGCCGATCTTCGCCGCGCCCGCGCTGATCGCCGCGCACGATGGTGCGGCGGTGTTCGCCGGCTGCGGTTCGGGCGGTTATCGGATCCAGACAGCGGTGCTGCACGCGCTGGTCCACCATGTCGATTTCGGCATGGGCGCGCAGGCTTCCGTCGACGCGCCCCGCGTCCATTGCCAGGGACAGGACACCTTCGTCGACGCGCGCATCGCGCCGGAGGTGCGCGACCGGCTGGTGGAACTCGGTCACGATGTGGTGATCCAGCAGGACAGTCCGGGCCTCAACGCTTTCGGCCGCGTGACCGTGATCACGGCCGATCCGCGCACGCGGGTGATGCGTGCCGGAACCGGGCCCGCCTGGGGCACTGCCGCGGCGGGATTCTGATGCCCTCGATCGACCCGGGCACGGTCGCACTCGCGCGCGTGCCCGTTCATGGCGGCAACGGGGCGGTCGCGGCCGGTCATCAGGCGGCGGCCGATGTTGGCCTCGACACGCTCAAGCGCGGCGGCAATGCGGTCGATGCCGTCATCGCGGCCGCCTTCGCCTCCTTCGTCGTCGAACCGGGCATGTGCGGCATCGGCGGACATGGCCGCATGTCGATCTATCTGCCGGATCGTCGCATCGCCGTCGGGATCGACCACTTCATCCGCGCGCCTGCCGGCGCCACGGCCGAGCGCTATCGCCAGGCGATGACACATCGCCAGAATGCGGGCGGCACCAGGTCCGGCTCGATCGGCACGACGGGGCACTTGTCCGTCGGCATCCCCGGCGCGATCGCCGGGCTGGACGAGGCGCACCAACGGTTCGGCAAGATGGCATGGTCCGATCTGGTCGGACCGGCGATCGACCTCGCGGACGCCGGCCTGACGGTCGACGCGCGCCTTGCCGCCCAGATCGCCACGCGCGCGCTCGAGCTCCGCGGCTATCCCTCTGCCGCGTCCTGGCTATTGCGCGACGGTCTGCCACCGCATGCCAAGACATGGTCGTCGGCGGGCGATCGCCTCGACTTCACCGCCATGGCGCGCAGCCTGCGCCAAATCCGCGATCACGGCGCCGCGGCGTTCTACGCCGGGCCGATTGCCGACGCGATCGAGCGCGACATGAGCGCCCATGGCGGCGTGCTCACGGCGCGCGATCTCGCGCATTATCGTCCTCATGTCTTCGCCCAACCGGTCTGTCGCTATCGCGGTCATGGCTACGTCACCTGTGGCGACCTGATTTCCGTCGAGATGCTGAACATTCTCGAACGTCTCGACGTCGCCGGCGCGGATTACGAGACAGCGCGCTTTCGCCATCTGTTCGCCGAAGCCCTTGCGCAGGCCTTCGTCGACAACCTCACCTTCGCCGGAGATCCCGCTCATCTGCCGACGCCGCTCGACGGGCTGGCGGACAAGGATTACGCCGCGCACGTGGCGCAACGCATTGCCGTCGGTCGTGCGCAGCCCGCCATTCGTCCCGGCGATCCCTGGGAGTTTCAGGCGCAGCGCGGCGCCGAGCCGCCACCGCCCTTCGAGGGTACGACGCAGATCTGTGCCGTCGACCAGCAGGGCATGGTGGTATCGCTGATCACCAGCGTCGGCAGCAGCTTCGGCTCGCTGGTCATGGTGCCGGATACGGGCATCCTGCTCGGCAATGCCATGCAGTGGTTCGATCTGCGCGAGGATCGCCTGAACTCGATCGGCCCGGGGCGCATGCCGCTCTACGCCGCACCGGTTCTGATCGCCTGCGACGAGACGAGGGCCACGGGCGCGCTCGCCGGATCGGGCGGCTATCGCATTGCAACCGCGGTCCTGCATCCCTTCGTACTGAAAACCGATTTCGGCATCGGCGCGCAGGCGGCGCTCGAAGCACCGCGCGTCCACCACCAGGGCGAGGCGCTGCTCGCCGACAGCCGCATTCCCCTTGCGGTGCGCACCGAGCTGGCCGCCATGGGCCATCGCGTCGAGATCGTCGACGCACGCCAGGCGAATGGCGGGTTCGGACGCCCGTCCGGCGTCTGGCGCGAGGCCGAGGGCTGGGCGGCTGCCAGCGATCCGATGGCCGGCGGCGTCGCGGCCTGGTAGGTGACGATGAACGAAAAGCGACCTCTTCTGCTTCACAATGCGCGGCTCGTCGTGCCGGGCCAGGCAACGCGTGCCGAGCTGCCGGCGGGCGCAGTTCTGATCGACGGCGACCGGATTGCCGCGGTGCTGACCGATCGCGCAGAAATTGCCGCCGCAACAGCGGCCGAGCGCATCGACCTGGCTGGACGCATCGTGATGCCCGGGCTGATCAATGCTCACCACCACGCCTATGGCAATGTGCTGCGCGGCACGGAGAATGCGCTGCCGCTCGAGCAATGGGCCCTCTACACGGTCGCCTATGGCCGCAGCCTTACGCCCGCTGCGCTCCGTCTTGCCGTTCTGATCGGTGCCGCGGAGATGATGCGCGCCGGCGTGACGACCGTGCTCGATCACTTCCCGTATGTCCGCGTGGCCGAGGCGATGCTGGGTGCTTACGAGGAATCGGGCATGCGGGCCGGCTTCGCGCCGTTCATCCATGATCGTTTCGATCACGACATCCTCGGCGTCGCGCTGCCCGAAGATGTCCGCCGCGCGTGGGAAGGCGCCGGTCCCTTGCCAAGCGACGAGGTCGAGCAGCGCATCCGCGCTCTTGTCGGCGCTTGGCAGGGCCGCGCCGGCCGCATCCGCATCCTGCTCGGCCCCAACGCACCGCAGCGCTGCTCTCCGGAATTACTCGCGCTCTGGCGACGACTTGCCGTCGAGCTCGACCTGCACGTCCATACCCATCTGCTGGAGACGCTGCCGCAGGCACGCCACGGGCGATCGACCGCGCCGGGCGGCACGGTCGGCGAGATGGATCGCCTCGGCCTGCTCAACGAGCGCCTCTCGGTCGCCCATGCGGTCTGGACACTCGATTCCGAACGCGAGCTGCTGGCCCGGCGCGGCGTGACCGTGGTGCACAACCCGACGAGCAATTTCATGCTCGGCAGCGGGGTCATGCCGCTGGCCGACTATCGCCGGCACGGCATCGCCGTGGCGCTGGGCACGGACTCGGCCAATTCGGGCGGCCGCCTCAACATGTTCGACGTCATGAGGACGGCACTCATGCTGCCGCGGCCGGTGCTGCCGAGCCGCGACTGGCCCGAAGCCGGCGCAATCTTCGATATGGCGACATCGGGCGGCGCGCGTGCGCTCGGCCTCGCGGCCGAGACCGGGCAGATCGCCAGGGGCATGAAGGCCGACCTCGTCGTGGTCGACGGCGGCGGCGCCACGATGGTGGCGCTGGCGCCCAATCTCGTCGTGCCCGTGTTGGCCCAGATGTCCAGCAGTTCTTCGTTGAGACGGTCGCGCGTGATCTCGTCGAGCGCGCCGAACGGCTCGTCCATCATCAGGAGCTTGGGGCCGTTGACGAGCGCACGTGCGATCGCCACGCGCTGGCGCATACCGCCCGACAGCTCGTGCGGATAGGCATTTTCCCAGCCGGACAGCCCGACCAGGGCGAGCAGCTGCTCGGGCGATCGGTTGCCGCCGCGGCCATTCGCGCCGCCAACCTCGAGCGGCAGGCGGACGTTCTCGATGACCGAGCGCCAGGCGAGCAGCGCGGAATCCTGGAACACGAAGCCGATGTCGCGGTTGCTGCGCGCCGCCTCGGGCGCCCCGCCGAGCACGGAGATCGTGCCGGCCGATGGCGCCACCAGATCGGCGACCACGCGCAGCAATGTCGACTTGCCGCAACCGGAGGGCCCGAGCAGCGCGAGGAAGCTGCCGTCGGGCACGCTCAGACAGATGTTGTCGAGCGCGTTGACGGTGCCGCGGTCGGTCGTGAAACGAACCGCGACGCCGTCGCACACCACAGCCGGCGGCGCGGATTGCGCCGCCGGCCTGGTATGGTGCAGATCCTCGGCGAGCGACACGGTACGGCCGAGTGCGCGCCCTAGCCGATCTTTGGCCGCGCTTCCTTGGTCGCGTCGAGGATGACCGTCGTTGCGACATCCTCGAGCTTGGGCGGACCGGCCGAGAACTGCTTCAGTTCGTCGTAGACGCGGATTTGCTCGCGCCAATTGCCCAGATCCATGCTGCCCCAGCCATGGGCCTTGGTCGCCGGGGTGAAGGAGAACTTGAGCATGACGTGGGCGGCCTCGACCTCGTCGGCCTTGACCAGGTTGGGATATTCCTTGATCAGCAGATCGACGGCCTTCTCGGGATTCTCCTGGGCGTATTTCCAGCCCTTGGCCGAGGCGCGCACGAAGCCGGCGAGCATGTCCGCCTTCTTGTTGAGCGTGTCCTGCGTCGCGTAGTAGGGCAGCGCGTAGAGCTGGATGCCCGAGTCCCATAGGCGCAGATCGACGCGCTCCTTGCCGAGCGGACGGAGCGCCGTGGTGTTGGTGAGCCAGCCCGTGATCACATCGACCTGGCCGGTCATGATCGGCGACATGTCCGCGCCGATCACCACGACCTCGACCTTGTCCTCGGGGATGTTGTGCTTCTTGAGCATGGCGGTGAGCAGGATCTTGCCGGTCGCCTGGATGCCGACCTTCTTGCCGACCAGATCCTGCGGCGTGCGCGACGGCTTCTTGTTGAGCGAGAAGAAGGTGTAGGGGTGCTCCTGGGCGCCGACGGCGAAGCACTTGACCGGAATCTTCTGGGACGCCGCCAGCATGAGCGACGGGCTCGACGAGACCTGACCGATCTCGAAGCGTCCCGAGGCGACGACGGCGACGCCGTCGATGCTGGGTCCGCCCGGCTGAATCGCCAGGTTGAGCTTCTATTCCTCGTAGTAGCCGAGCTGCTTGGCGCACACTTCGCCGAGCTGGTTGCCGCCGGCGATCCAGCCGAGCTGCAGGTTGACCGTGGTGGTCTTGGCCTGCGTGTAGGCGCGGCCGGGCAGGAACCCGGCTGCAGCCAGGCTGCCCGCGGCCGCGGCGCCGCGCATGAGGGTCCGACGTCCGATCCTTGCCTTGCTGAGTTGTGTCATGGATTTGCCTCCCGAAGGGGCGCCGTTCACGGCCGCCCGCCTGCCCCGAAGAATCGCAAGCCTAGGCGCGCGGGGTGCGCGAGAAAAGAAGAGAGATTCGCCCGAGGTGATGCCAAAATGGCATCACCCTTCTCACCTCGTCCACGAGGCCCGCCATGCATGCCGCCGCGCTGCGCTACGTCGATCAAGTCGCCCGCCACCGCTCGATCCGCAAGGCCTCAGCCCGCCTCAACGTGGCCTCGTCGGCGGTCAACCGGCAGATCCTGAAGCTGGAGCGCGAGCTGGGCATGCCGCTTTTCGTGCGCCGCCGCGACGGCGTCCAGCCCACGGCCGCCGGCGAGCTGCTGCTCAGCCATGTGCGCGGCACGCTCGTCGGTTTCGACCGCACCCGCGCCGAGATCGACGAATTGCGCGGTCTGAAGACCGGTCATGTCCGCCTGGTCGCGCTCGATTCGCTGATGGTCGAGTTCCTGCCGCGCCTGATCGAAGCCATGGTCCGGCGCTATCCCGGCATCTCCTTCACGATGATGGCAGCGGGTCCCCGCGACGTGACCGAGGAGCTGCGCGCCGGCCGTGCCGACATTGCGGTCTCCTTCGTCGACCGGCGCGCCCGCGACATCGAGGTCATCGCCGCGCATGTCACGCGGCTTGGCGCGGTCGTGTCGCCGCAGCATCCCCTCGCCCGCCAGCGCCAGGTGACGCTCGCCGAGTGCGCGCGCTTTCCCACCATCATGGTCCACGACACCCTGCCGCTGACCGGCCTGATCGAGCGCGAATTCGCCGAGCGCGGCACGCTCATTGCGCCGCGTGTCGTTTCCAACTCCCTGGAATTCATGCGCAGCGTGCTGCGCATGGGCCTGGGCGTTGGCTTCTTCACGCCGCTGGGATTTGCGCGCGAGATCCGGCGCCGCGAACTGGTGCTGGTGCCGCTGGCCGAACCCCGCCTGTCGCGCATCGCGATCGGCGCCATGGTGCGCCGCGGCGAGGCGCACACCCCGGCGGCCCAGGTCACGATCGAGGAGCTGGCAAAGAGCTTCGCGGTTCTGCGCGATGCGACGGCGGGCAGCGTCACCAGACGGCGGCGTGCCGCCTGACCCGCTACTCCGCTGGCGCCGCGACGGGGCTCGCCTGCGCGGCGCGCAGGCCCCGGTCGCCGGGCAGCCAAAGACCGGCAGCGACCAGAGTGAAGGCGCAGCCGGCGAGGATGTAGAACAGCCAGACGAAATCGCCCGTCTCGGCGTAGATGTAGGAGACCAGCGGGACGCCCGCGGCGCTGACGCCGAGCGACAGCACGAACTTGATGCCGAAGGCGGTCGAACGCCACTTGAGCGGCGTGTAGCGCGCCAGCAGGCCGCTTTCCGCGGGAATGACCGTGGTGCCGAGCACTGAGATCAGCGCCGCGCCGGCCACCAGCGTCCAGCCGCTCGCTTGCGCCATGTAGAGCATGACCGGAACCTGCAGCACGAAGCTCGTGAGATAGGACCATTTCATGCTCATGCGGTCGCTGAGATATCCGCCCACGAGCTGGGCGGCGCCGGCGATGACGTAGACGATCGACACCAAGGCGCCGATCTGAGTCGCGGTGCCGGCGAACTCGGCCGGCAGGCGCTCGGCGAAGATCTTGGGCAGCGTGACCGACACGCACTGGAAGATCAGCCCGGCGCACAGCATGGTGACGGACAACACGATGAATGCGCGGATCATGTCGTCGCGCGAGGCCGGCGCTTCCGGCTGCCGGTCGCCTTTCGCCGGCTCGACCGCGCCAAGCTTCACGCCAAGCCAGAGCAGCAGGCCGGTCGCCACGCAGACCATGCCGGGCACGATGAATGCGGCGCGCCAACCCGCAAAGTCGATCAGCGCGCCGGCCACGACCGCCGCTGCCGCCACGCCGATATTGCCGAAAACGCCGCTCCAGCCGAGCGCCTGCCCGCGACGCGCCGCGACCTGAACCAGCCAGGCGACGCCGACCGGGTGGTAGATGGCGGCAAAGAGGCCGATCGCAGCAAGGCCGAGCGCCATTTCCAGCGGCGTGCGCGCGAAGCCGGTCGCGACGCACGCCACGCCCGTGCCGACGAAATAGATCACCATCATTCCGAGCGCGCCAAAGCGGTCGCCAAGCCAGCCGGCGGGCAGTGCCGCCGAGCCGAACAGGATCGTGCCGGCGAGGGACAGCGGCAGCAGGTCGCCGAACGGCAACCCCCACTCCTTCTCGAGTGCCAGCACGACAACGGGAAATAGCAGCATGACGAGATGGGCATAGGTATGCCCAACCAGGGAAAAGCCGAGCGACAGACGGGCCGATCGATTGGTCATGCGCCGGCACTCTCTCAGACCCCGAGAAAGCGGGCAAGCGGCCCAAGCCGCAGATCGGGCATACGGTTTCTGCAAGGGGGACCGAGTCGATGCCGTCTGGCGCGCCGCCCGGTCTTTGACTACCATGGCCCAAAGCGCTCAGCACAAGCAAGCCGGACGGGGACAACATGGCGAAAGACAGGGCGGCGCGCACGCGCGCCACGTCTACCGCAGGCAATGGCTCTGCGAGCAATGGGTCCGGACGCAACGGCTCCGCCAACGGCTCAGGCGATCAGCGCAACGGCAAGTCGCGGCCAACCCCGGCGCAGCGCGCCTGGCTCGAGCGCGGCCTCGAACAGGCCGGCGGCAAGCTGCCGCTGTTCGATGACACCGGACAGCGCGTCAACGCGCTGACAATTCGAAGCTGTATCGACCAGGGCTGGGCCGAGCCGTGGTTCGCCAATCCGCTCAAGCCGGACTGGCTCGTCTGCAAGCTCACCGAGGCAGGCCGCAGCGCGCTCGGCCGAAGCGCAGAAGATACATTATGATCATTGGTTATCTGACTGAGATATTTGTTATTTTCTCGGACGGACTTTTCAGCCCGTGCGGGTTCTAGCGAGCGCCGAGACTGCGTGAGCGGTTCGGCCTGCGTGCGCATGTCCTGCCGCTGACGGGCTTGCCTTTCAGGCGGCCAAATTGCCGACGGTTATGCCGCCCAAGCCGCCGGGATGTGGTGACACCAAGCGCTGATCGGCCGGCCACGGGGGCCATGGCGCAGAGGGCGGTGACGGCCGAGACCCTTGAACGAATACGGGGCGATGCTTAGAGTAGCGGGAGACCGACGAGCTGTTCCTTTTCCGTCGTGGCTTGCCTGAGGGAGTAATCGGAAATGGTTGAAATCCGTCCGCTGACGGGCGCCTGGACGGGCGACAAGTTCATGATTGTGGGCACTTTCGGGCGCCCGCAGGAAAAAGGCGGCCGGTTCGCCATGATCCATTCCTGGGAAAAGATCGGCGACGAGCGCCCTGTCATCAAGAAGCTGGTCGATACCCAGCCGATGAGCCACGACCAAGCCCTGGATTGGGCCAAGAAATACGCGACGGACAACAACTTCCCCGTGATCTACGAGTCGGCGTTCGACTGATCCGACGCCATGTCCGGTCCGGCACTGCCGGCCCAATCGATACCGGCTCCCTTCCCTACTTGCCGCCACCGAAGATCTGACAGGCGTAGTCCGCGTTTGGCGGAACCGGTTGGTTGAACTCGCGATACCGGTCGCCGATGAGCCGTCTCTCAACGTGGGTGAAGGGCAGCGCCAGCTCCGGCCCGCGCCCCTCGAGATCGAGTGCCGCCCTCCTTGCGCGGAAGTCAGCCGCATTGGCCAGGCTATCGCGATGGATGATCTGGATCGAGGGCTCGGGCGCGCGGTAGCTCGGGCACCACATGGCGGCCCAGCCGCGCGGCACGCGGCGCATCTTGTCGGCCATGCGCTGGCTGATGATGCGCGCATCCGATTCGACGTGAAGCAGGCGATCGGCCCGGTACTTGATCGCCAGGTCGACAGCCGTGTCGAAGCTGCGCCACCAGCCCGGGAAGTCGAACATGCTGCGCCGGCCGAGACGCTCGGCAAACCGGAACAGGTAGATCCGCCCCTCGAGCGGCAGCTCGGGCGCGCTGGCGACGACCTCGACATCGGCATCGCCCGGAACGTAGGTGCCCGCATCGTCGATGATGAAGATCAGCTCGGGCTTGAGCAGCGGCACGTGGTGGTCGATCCAGCTGCGATAGCGGCGCTGCCAGCTGCGCGCATCCTCGACGAGCGCCGTGCAGAACAGCAGGTTCATCGGCCGATGCGTGCGATGAGTTCGGGCAGCATGGCTGCTACGGCGCCGTCCCAGTCCCCCGGTCGCGGCTGCGTGAAGATGCGCATGGTCGGGTACCACGGGCTGTCGGTGCGGCCGCGCAGCCAGCGCCAGTCGCTCTCGAAGCGATTGACCAGCCAGACCGGCTTGCCGAGCGCGCCGGCCAGATGCGCGACGGCCGTGTCGATCGATATCACGAGATCGAGGCATTCGATGAGCGCCGCCGTGTCGGCGAAGTCCCGGCATTCCTCGACCCAGTCGAGCAATCCCGCCTGGCGCGCCCTGTCATGCTCATCGGCCAAGTGCGACACCTTGCTCAGGCTGAGCCATGTTGCCTGCGTCGCCCTCAGCAGGGGTGCCATCGCCGACAGCGGCATGCTGCGCTGGGGCAGGATGCGGCCGCCGGTCCATGCCAGGCCAATTCTCATGCCGGGCGCATCCGCCAGCTTCTGGCGCCATCGCTCGATATCTTCGGGCAATGCCGTGAGGTATGGCGCCTCGCCCGGCGGATCGTCGAGCGCCATGGCCAGGGGCAGACTCAGCAGCGGCGTCGCGTGCGTAAATCGCGGATCATGGAGCAGGCGCCGGTCGGCCGAAACGATGCAACGATCGCCAAGGCTATGGCGCACCAGCCGCTCGAGCGTCACCGGACAGTAATAGCCGACCTCGCGAAATCGTCCGACGAGGCGCGGCACGTAGCAGGCGAACATGATGTTGTCGCCCCAACCCTGCTCCTTGGTGACGAGCAGGCGCGCGTCGGAGGCGACCGGACCGCCCAGCCATGGCTGGGCGCGCGTTTCATGCCGCTTCATCCGGCCACGAACGGCATCGCCCGAGCCACGCCACCGGCTCTCATAGGCGCGCCAGCCGGGCGCGAACCTCCCGGCCATCAGATAGGACAAGGCGAGACTGAATTCGGCCGCGCCGAAATCCGGGCGGATCGCGAGGCAGCGCTCGAGATGCGCGATGGTGGCATCGAGCTGGCCGATATCCCTCAGTGCATTTGCCAGGTGGTAGGCCGCCTGCACGGAGGCCGGATTGAGAGCGAGGGCGCGCAGCAGCGCGTCGACGGCCCCAGCATACTGCGCCCGGCGATAACGTGCGTTGCCGAGGAGCAGCCACGTGGCAGCCCGCTGCGGTGCCAACTCCGTCGCGCGTTCGAAGCTGGCTGCTGCCGTCGCGGGTGCGTTTTGCCGCAACCAGGCGACGCCGAGATTGTGGTGGCTGTCGGCGAGCTCGGGGGCCAGCGCAACGGCCTGCTCCAGGATGCCGATGACGGCGCCAGGTTCACCGCCACCTTGGAGCTGGCTCGCTAGATTATTGTATGGCTCCGGGCGGCCCGGCGCGAGTGCCAAGGACCGACGCAGAAACTCCAGGCCGCTTGCATGATCGCCGCGGCCGCAAGCAACGAGGCCCAGCAGCTCGCTCGCCCGAGCATGCGTGGCGTCCTGATCGAGGATCTCGCGGCAGCCGCGCTCGGCGGCGTCCAGGTTCCCCTCGCGCAACTGCGCCGCCACCCGATCGAGCTGCGCGGTCGTGCCGGCATTCGTGAGCTGCGTTTGCGTCATGGAAAAGTGCTGGCCCTGCCGCGGGCCAAGATGCCCGGCTCCGACGAGAAGATCGGAGGCTACGTGATTGCCGCACGTCCTGCCAGGGTGGCTCGCCGACCCTAGACGAATATGAACCAATCGGATTCAAGCTGGCCCTTGGTGATGTTGGCGAGCTTCAGAGTCGCGCCGGCGTCGACGCCGATGGAAAGATCGATGATCACGCCGCTGGACGTGTCGGTGGCGTTGGCAAGCACCGCCGCAAAATTCGCAGGATGATAGGTGGCGAAGTCAGTGTTGGGAGTGTTTGTCGTGCTCAAAACGATACGATCCCCCCTTGATTCGCCGTTTGGACATGAGATTTGTCCGAAGCAGCTCCGACTGTGCCATTGCCGAGGACATGATCGGGCGCCTGCGCATCCGGAGACATGCGCGCGACGAGCAAGGCACGCTTCCGGCTAGGCCAGCCGCCGACTTCATGGTGCGGATTTCGGAACTCGCGGCATCTGCGCCTTGGCAGCGCTTCGTGCTCGAGGTCAACCCGATCAAGTGGTCGCGCACAGGCGCCATCGCCGTCGACGGGCTGCTGATCATCGAGCGGGACTGAACGAGGGGCCGGGGTCTGTCATGACATTGCGGCTGCAATCAGTCGGCAAATGATGTAAGAGCCTTTCACATGAGTTGGTCCAAGGATCGCGACGGCGGAAGGCGCGGCTACCACCACGGCAATCTGCGCGAGGCGCTGGTGCGCGCGGCACTCGACCTGATTGCCGAAAAGGGCATTGCCGGCTTTACCTTTGCCGATGCTGCGCGCTGGGCCGGCGTCAGCTCGGCTGCACCCTACCGCCACTTCCGCGACCGCGACGAGCTGGTGGCCGCCGTCGCGCGGCGCGGCTTCGAGCTCTTCGCCGATCGCATGGAGCGCGCCTGGAACGACGGTCGGCCCGATTCCTATGCCGCTTTCGGCAATATCGGCCGCGCCTATCTTGCCTTCGCGCGCGAGGAGCCGGCTTTCTACTCCGCCATGTTTGAGGCGGGGGTGTCGCTCGACACTGACCCGGCGCTGCGCGCCGTCGCCGATCGCGCCTTCGCCATCCTGCGCACCGCCGCCGAGGCATTGAGCGCGCAACTGCCCAAGGCAGACCGGCCGCCGGCAATGATGATGAGCCTGCACATCTGGGCGCTGTCGCATGGCATCGCCTCGCTGTTCGCGCGCGGCGACAAGGGGCGGCGCAAGCTGCCGATGACGCCCGAGGACCTGCTCGAGGCGGGCGTCCTCATCTACCTTCGCGGGCTGGGCCACATGACGGAGCCCGGCAGCCGCCCATAGGCGTTTGCCGGCACTTGACAGGGGCGGGCGAGCCCGCTATGTGAATGTTAGATACATTCACATTGGTAACCGACAACCGAGGGAAGAGCCATGGGACTGGTCGCGAAACTGGATGATCTGGGCAAGCCCGCTTGGATTGCGCTCATGGTGCTGGGCTTTGTGGCCTTCTGGCCGATCGGCCTGGCGATGCTGTTCTATCTGATATGGAGTGGACGCATGGGATGCTGGACGAATGGCAACTCCAATCGCTGGCAACGGCGCATGGAGCGGATGCAGGAGAAGATGGACCACATGCAACGCAAGGCGGCCGAGTGGTCGGAGCAATGGTCGGGTGGACGCCGCGCCGCGCCGTCGAGCGGTAACCGCGCCTTCGACGAATACCGCGACGAGACGTTGCGTCGCCTCGAGGAGGAACAGCGCGAGTTCCACGACTTCCTCGATCGCCTGCGTCACGCCAAGGACAAGGCGGAATTCGACCAGTTCATGGCGAGCCGCCGCCCGCGGCCGGCGGAAAATGGCCTGAGCGCTCAGAACTTGTGAAGAAATCGACGCGGGAGCGGGTACGATGATTCATGAGCATCGAACCCTCCGCATCCGAGCCGCCGCGCACGGCATTGTTTGGTGATCTTCCGACGTCGCCCCGACGTTCCGAGG